>Ga0207950_100090_pt1 | contig 37815 bp, 32 predicted proteins | sample Subbio11_8B_AprC_FD_184814 | JGI IMG/M metagenome (GOLD analysis project Ga0207950, IMG submission 184814) | Serpentinite rock and fluid subsurface biosphere microbial communities from McLaughlin Reserve, California, USA - CR11_8B_AprC (SPAdes) | ecosystem: Environmental > Terrestrial > Deep... | reverse complement strand
GGGCGGCGTCCTGCGCGGCGCCCGACTTGGCGACGCGGCGCGGATCGCTGTCGAGCGAGAGGCCCGCCTCGTCGAGCAGGGCATTGGCCTCGCGGATCATCTCGACCACCTGGCGGAAGTCGTAACCGAAGGCGCCGACGGCCTCGGGCTGCGGCACGAAGCCGGCGCGGACCTGGGCGATCAGCGCCGTGGTGTCCTTGAGCGGGTCGATCATCTCGTGCGCGGGTGGGACGTGGGACAGGCCGTCCGGCACCTCAGCGCCCCACAGCCCGAGCAGCGCCCCCTGGGCGTGAAAGCGATCGGCGACGGGCCGCACCAGCATCGGGATGAGCATGCCGTACTGCACCTGCTCACAGAGCCGGCGAAACTCGATCTTTCCCGCGCGCAGGCTGGAGTAGTTCGCCTGGGTCAGGTCGCCGGCGACCTGGTCGTAGGTCAGACCGGTGCCGACGGCCGACGCCTCCAGCGCGCGGCGCGCGAAGGCGGCGTGGCTGCCACCACCGGAGGGATTCACCACCTCCACGGATCCCATGCCGCGGCGATACAGGATCATGCCTGGCTCGAAGCTTTCCACGGTGCGCCCCTGCGCGTCGCGCAGCAGGCCGGACGCCGGGCCGGTCATGGCGTCGTCGCCATCCTCAGAGACCACCGCGGCCAGGCAGGCCTCGATCTTGGCCTTCATCAGCAAGGCAGCCTCGTAGTCGCCGAGATCTCGGAGCCGCGTCAGCACCGGCGCGAGCCAGGAGACGTCACGCAACTGGCCGGGGCGGCGCTTGCGGTAGATGTGCAGCACGTCGCGGGCTGGCACGCGTTGGCTGCTCAGCCAGGTGGCACCCCCCGGCAGCACCCAGGACGCGCCGGGATGGACGCGATGCAGCCAATAGCCGACCGGCTCTCCCGCCTCGCCGAGCCCGATGCCCTGCAGCGTGGGGACGCCTTCGATGACGCCCTGCCGCGCCGTGTCGAGATGGTCGCTCTCCAGCACCTGGAGCCGCAGTCCGATCGGGTTGGCCGGCGTGATGTCGGCCGGCAGCAGGCGGACGAAACATTCACCGCTCTCCACCACCGCCCGCATCACCAGCGCCTGCAGGCCGTAGAGGTCGAGCCGGCCCTCGGCGTCGCAAGCCGTGCTGTCGGACCAGCGCCGCCAGGCCTCGGCATGCGGCTTGTCGGGCCAGCGCGTGGTGATGCCCGCACCCACCGCATTGCCGGTCCAGAGATCGACGATGCGGGCGGCGTAGGGGTCGTTGCGGACAGCGTCGCGGGCGCGGCGTGCGACGGTGGGTGCGGCGGCGCCGACCTCGGCCGTGGCGCTGCCGCCGGAGGCCGCCCAGCTCGAGGCGCGGCTGTCCTGCGCGGCGGCATAGCCCCGCAGCGCGTGCCAGGCATCACGGAGACGGCCCATCACCTGCTGCCCTCGCGGGAGAAGCTGGCGAAGGTCACGCTGGGGCGGCGCGCGGCGGCGTTCTCTGCCGCATGCAGCACCGACAGCGCGCGGCCGAGTTCATCCAGCGAGCGGTACTCGACCGTGCGGCCGTCGAAGGTCACGCGGGTGCGCGGGCGTTCCGGTACCAGAAGCTGCTGGACGAGGGGCAGTACGCCTCTATCAGCGAGATGGCCGCAGCGGAGCGGATCGACAGGGGCTACCTGGGCACGCTGCTACGCCTGACGCTCCTTGCGCCCGAGCTAGTCGAGGCGTTCCTGGACGGCCGACAGGCTCCGACTGTCGGGCTTCCGGCGTTGCTGGATACCTTCCCCCCAGAATGGTCGGCCCAGCGCGCAACATTAGTTCAGGGATGAGTTGGCCGCTATTTCACTGCGCCGTGGACACTGGGAGCATGTTATGTGACATTGGTCATGTCACATGGCGACTTGGGCATGCCGAAGGGAAATTCGGGACGGGTTGTGATCGACGCGGGCGCTCCCCTCAAGCGCCGCCTCTATCGCGTGCTTGATGCGCAGGGGGTGACGCTGAAGGATTGGTTCATGCGAACCGCCGAGGAGCACATCGACCAGTACGAACAGCCCCGTCTCCTGCCGCAAGAACGGCCCGTTCCGAAGGACGACCAGCAACCATGAACTTCATGCGGAACGAGACGGCGGAGAAGCTTCGCGGCGGCTACTACACGCCCCAGGATCTCGCCCTATTCCTCGCGCGCTGGGTGGCCCAGGGGAAGCCGAATTCGATTCTCGAGCCGAGCTGCGGCGACGGCGCCTTCCTGGACGCGATCGCCAAGGCCGATGTCGGCCGGGCGAAGGTCGTTGCCATCGAGCTCGACGCGGTCGAGGCGGCCAAGTCCACCGAGCGCACGCGCAACCTGGCGATCGATGCCGAAGTCCTGAACAGGGACTTCCTCGGCTGGGCGCTCGATGAGCTCCCGAAGGGAGGGCAGCGCTTCGATGCCGTCGTCGGAAACCCGCCCTTCGTCCGCTACCAGTACCTGCCGCCCACGTTCCAGGGGTTGGCGGAGAAGGTCTTCTCCAGCCTGAGCTGCCGCTTCACCAAGCACACGAACGCCTGGGTCCCCTTCGTCCTCGCCTCTGTGGCCCTGCTGAAGCCTGGTGGACGCTTGGCGATGGTGGTGCCTGCCGAGATCATCCACGTCCTCCACGCGCAGTCCCTGCGCACGTTCCTGGGCGAGGCATGCCGTCGCCTGGTCATTATCGATCCCGAGGAAATCTGGTTCGAGGACACGCTGCAGGGCGCCGTACTGCTAATGGCCGAGAAGAAGCGGCGCCCGAGTGACGCGACTGAAGGGCTTGGCCTCGTGCCCGTCCGTGGCCGCGGCTTCCTTGACGAGGACCCGGCCACCCTCTTCGCTCGTCCCGTTCCGATCAACGGGCGCACGGTCGAGGGCAAGTGGACCCGCGCGTTCCTGGACGTCGCCGTTCGCGAGCTGCTCGACGAACTCGAAGAACTCCCCATCGTCTATCGCTTCAGCGACGTCGCCGATGTGGACGTCGGCATCGTCACCGGCGCCAACAAGTTCTTCCTGGTCAGGGACGAGACGGTCGAGGCCTTCGGGCTGGAGCAGTGGTCCCATCCCATGTTCGGCCGCAGCGAGCACTGCCCGGGCGTCATCTACGACGCCAGGCAGCATCGGGCGAACGGTAAGGGCGGGCTGCCCTCGAATTTCCTGTGGTTCCCCGACGAGGCCGCGGGGAAGGACCCGAAGGTGGCCGCCTACATTGCCCTGGGCGAGAAGCAGGAACTGCACACTCGCTATAAGTGCCGGATCCGCAAGCCGTGGTATGCGGTCCCTTCCGTCTACGCGACCGAGATCGGAATGCTGAAGCGCTCCCACGACGCGCCGCGGCTCATCCTCAACAAGGTCGGCGCCTACACGACGGACACCGCGTATCGCGTGCGGTCGCGCGGCATCTCAGCCGAAACCCTGGTCGGCGCCTTCGTCAACCCGCTGACCGCGCTCAGCGCGGAACTGGAGGGGCGCACCTACGGGGGAGGCGTCCTGGAGCTCGTGCCTTCCGAGATTGAGCGTCTCCTCATCCCGGTTCCCGCCGATGGCGTCGTGGACGTGCGCGCCCTCGACCGCGCTGTCCGCACGACGTCGATGCAGGACATCCTTTCCGATCATGGGGCGAAGGTGCTGGCTGGCATCGGGCTGACGGAGGCCAAGAGCGAGGCGCTGACCGACGCCTGGAGTCAGCTTCGCAACCGACGTCAGCGCATCGGCGGAACCGAGGAAGACGAGGCCTAGTCGATCTCGATCAGAAACCTGGTCGGGTCATCGGTCGCCCGGGACAGACGTAGAGTTCGGCCTATGAGGGCGTCCTTGGCCACGTAGGGCTTTGCAGCACCCCAGCTGAGCTTTGTCATGGCGTTGCCCTGGTCGTGGCTCTTGGTGCCCGTTTTCGTGTCGTGCCTGACCACGAGAACAAATTCGCCGCAGTCGATGCCTTCGACGACCAGGCGGAACTGGGCCTGCGCGGCCTCAATCTGTCGCGCATCGGGCGCGCCCCAGGTCAGCTTGTCGAACACCTCCTCGCGGAAGAAGGTCTGGAACTCGAAGCCGTCCTCCATGGCTCCCTTGTCCAGGTTGATGGAGCCGGTTGCGTTCGTGGTCGTTCCCTTCGGGATGTTGAGGTCGCGCTGCGTCAGCCCCGTCGTCGTCCACATCAGCTCGTAGGATCCGGCCGGGGGAACAGCCGGAGCGACAGCCGGAGGCACCTTCGGCGCCGACGGCTTCTTCGTGAGACCCGAAACGATTCTCTTCGTCAGCAGCTTGATGAGGGGGATCGGGTTCAAGGCTCCCGAACCGCCCGACAGCTTCGAGACGGTCCTCGCTGGGGCGACCCTCTCGTCAACCAGCCGCGGGTCGGCCAGCAGCTTGGCGAGCGTGGTCTTCGCGGAAACATCGGCGACGTTGTCCGGGTGCTTGGCCTGCAGGCTGCCGAGCTCCTTCTCGATGGCTTCCGCCACCTGCCTGTCCTCCGGCGACGACAGGTTCAGCTCGAGGGCGACGCTCGCCTCGACGTTGTTGTTGAGGCCGCCCGTGGTCAGGTTCGCCGAGCCGACGAGCAGGCAGGCGACCTTGGCTCCTCGCGCGTAGTATAGCTTTGGATGGAAGACGACATGGGCGGATCCGGTGTCCACCGTCTTCACGGCGACCCCTATGTCCAGGAGCGCCCTGATCGCCTGCGCGGATGTGATGCCGTTGCGTATCCCCGCGAACACGGTCGTCTTGTCGGCGTGCGGCTCAAGATGATCGGCGATCAGCTGCACGCCGGTGGAGCTGACGAAAGCAACGCTGAGGAGGACCACCTCGACCCCATCGACCTGAACGAGGTCAGCGACCGCCGAAACATGGTTCTGGGGCGTGAGGCCCTGAAGAATGAACTTTGGTGGCACGGCGGCTCCCTCGGTGGCCGAGTTCGACGCAGCCACTCAGAGCCGAGCCTATTGCCGCGACTCTTGGAATTCTATCCCCAGGTAGCATCTGCTGTGCTCGCTGGCCGTTCCTGGCGCGGATCCGGAACCCGCCGACGCCGACCAGTTCGCTGCCTAGACGCGGTGAAGCAACTTACGAGCAAGTCCGTCGCAGACGCGCACTGCGGCCGTCCCCAAGGCCCGGCTGCATCGCCCGCCATCCTGTAACGGTCAGCCAGGTAGAAGCGGCTGGCGGGTCAGTGCGGGTAGTGCTGGGTCGGGGGCGACGAACACCGATTTGCCACCAACAGCACGTCGCCCGGGCGATGAGGTTGCTGAATTCGGCCAAAGCGGCCGCGGCAACAATGACGTAAAAGCAGGGCGTTAGACCTTGTTGGCAAAATCGGCCAACCCTCAAGGTCCGGAGAGTCTCGGGCATTTCGGAGAGAAAACCCGTCCTTGTTCCGCCCTTGCACCCTCAAGGCCGCGGCCGAAAACCGGAGGAAACCTGCGCCTCAACGCGGACCCCTCATCGGGAGAGACAGGTTGTCAGGAGACCGACTGGAGCAGCGGTGGGAACCGGAATCCAACCTTCTCTGGGCGCCGTGAGACGCGTTTCGCATTTGGGGCGGGTGCCGTCCTCGAATGCACGACTGGATGACCGAGCCCGCCAGGCGGCACAGGACGCGCCTTCACCCTCCCACACGGGCTCCCCGCCGCGTCGACGGGCCGGCCTTGTTCGGGCGTGATATCGGGAAGACCTCCCGCATATACGCCCCGAACATGTCGCAGAACGCCTCCGCGTAGCGCGGCAGCGGCCTGCGCCTGTCCCAATAGATCGCCGATCGCTCACGCAGGGGCTCGCGGCGATAGGTGAGCGCGGCGACGTTCAGCTGGTATCGATCGGTACGCAGGGCCGAAGGGACGATGGCGACACCATGCCCGCTCTCAGCCATGGCCAGCAGCGTGTGCGGTGTCCGGCTCTCGAAGGCAATGTTCGGCTGGACGCCGGCAAGCCGACATGCAGCGTCCAAGTTGCGGCGGAAGACGTATTCGGTACCGAGTACGAGTAGGGGATACGGCGGCAGTCGGGAGATCTCAATGTCGCCGCTGCTATCGAGTCCGATCGATGGACTGAAGGCGGTCAGGAGTTCGATCTCCTCGAGCGGATAGCACGCGAAGCGTGTGTCGTCGGGTGGTACCGCGCCCATCAGATTTTGTCCGAGATGGATTTCGCCGCTTTCGAGCTTCGCGGCGGTCGCCGCCCAGCCCATCACCTCCGTCAGCTTCACCTCAACCTTCGAGTATCGCTGCGCATAGCGCATCAGGAATGCGGATAGCGCGCCCTCGATCATCTGCGGGGATGACGCAAGCTTGAGCACGCCGGCATCCCCGTCCTGCAGGCGTCGCGCATGCTCCCCTATCGCCATCGCGCTGGTGAGGAGCGCGCGGCAATCCGGCAGCAGCTTCTCGCCTTCCCCCGTCAGCATCAGCCGGCGGCCAACGCGGTCGAACAGCTTGATCCCAAGCTCCTGCTCGAGGTCGCCGATCTGCCGGGACAGTGCTGGTTGCGCCACGCGCAGATGTTCCGCCGCCCGGGAGACGGTGCCCAGCTCCGCGATGGTGACGAAGGTCCTGGCGTGGCGCAGATCCATCCCAGCTGTTTATGCCGAGCCGGCATTGGTTTCCAGAAGAAGCCTGTATTGGACCGCAGGGACGATGGATCGCCATACCACCCCCGCACGGCGAAACACCGCCGCCGCCGGAGGGCCGGGTGATCTCATCCTCGACATTCCCGGCCTCCGATGGCGACGCCTATGAGCAGCAGATGGGCCGCTGGAGCAGGCGGCTGGCCCAGCCTTTCCTCGACTTCGCAGATATCGACGACGGCGGGCGCATTCTCGACCTTGGTTGCGGCACCGGCAGCCTGACGCGTGCCCTCGCAGCCCGGCTCGCAGGCAGCCGCATCGTCGGACTGGATGCCTCGGACGCCTACATCGATCACGCCCGCCGCCACATCAGCGACCCGCGCATCGCATTCTACCCGGGCGACGCCTGCGCGATGCCCTTTCCCGACACCAGTTTCGACCACGTTCTTTCGATGCTGGTGCTGCCCTTCGTCCCTGACACGGCGGCTGCGGTGGCGGAGATGCGTCGCGTCGCGGGCCCTGGCGCGGTGGTCGCTGCGGCTTCATGGGACGCGCGCGGCGGCTATGTCGCCCAGCGCCTGTTCCTCGACACGGCCGCGATGCTCGATACGCGAGCCGATGCGCTTCGCGCGCGGAATTTCACGAGGCCCACCATGCGCCTCGGCGAGCTCGCTGCGGCATGGCGGGATGCCGGGTTCCTGACGATCCGCGAAGCCAGCCTGACGATCCGCATGGAGTATGCGGATTTCGACGATTACTGGGGCCCGTTCATGGGCCGGCAGGGACCAGCCGCCGCGTATGTGGCGGGGCTCGACACCGCCACACTTGCGCAACTGCGGGAGCATGTCCGCCGCGCCTACCTGGATGGCGAGCCGGATGGTCCACGCTCCTATGCAGCGACCGCCTGGGCGGTGCGGGGTGTCGTCCCCGGCGCGCCGCGGCGAAGCCGCATGGCCGAAGGCGCCGCATGACGTCAGAAGCCGGAATTCGCGCCTGCCCAGCGCCGCGCGTCCGGCTCGGCGTGCCCCCCAGCGAAACCCGATCAGGAAGGCGAAGACCCCATGAACGACATCGCGCGTCGATCCGCCATCGCCCTCGGCCTTGGCGTGGCCTCCGGCAACCTGCGTCCCGCATTGGCGCAGGATGCGCTCTACCCGACCCGCGCGGTTCGTCTGCTGGTCGGCTTCGCGCCAGGCGGCTCGCTCGACTTCGTTGCTCGTGGCGTGGCCGAGCGGCTGACCCAGCGGCTCGGTCAAAGCTTGAAGTTGCCCCGCTTCCATGGACGGTTTGCGGGTATCGATCACTCGTTCATGAGCATCTTCCTCGCTTCGAACTCGATGGGCGAGAGGTAGCCGAGGGACGAATGCCGCCTGGTCGGATTGTAGAAGCCCTCGATGAAGTGGAACACGGCCATGCGGGCCTCGGCCTGAGAGCGGAAGCGGCGCCGGTCGAGAAGCTCGCACTCGAGCGTCGCGAAGAACGCCTCGGCCAGCGCGTTATCGTAGGCGTCGCCGACCGATCCCGTGCTGGGCCGGACGCCGGCTTCCTGGCATCGCATTCCGAAGGCCAGCGACGTGTATTGGCTGCCCTGATCGCTGTGATGCACGACATCGGCCGGTTTCCTTGTGGTGACGGCCATGTCGAGGGCATCGAGGACGAGCTGCGTGCGCAGGTCGTTCGCCATCGCCCAGCCGACGATGCGCCTGGACCAGGCATCGAGGACAACGGCGAGGAACAGGAAGCCTGCCGCGGTCGGCACGTAGGTGATGTCGGCCACCCACAGCAGGTTCGGCGCCGGCGCCGTGAAGACGCGGCCGACGAGATCATTGGCTGGCCTGTGCGTCGGCTCGCGCCGCGTCGTGGTCGGGAAGCGACGCCGCGACACACCGCGCAGCCCGGCCTGGCGCATCAGCCGCGCCACGCGCTTGCGGGCGATCGCCGTGCCCTCGGCCTGCAGTTCGGCATGCACCCGCGGCGCGCCGTAGGTGCCGTGCGAGCTAACATGGATCGTGCGGATCCGGCGCAGCAGGGCTGCATCCGACTGGGCGTGCGCCGAGGCCGGCCGGCTGCGCCACGCATAGTAGCCGGAGACCGAGACCCGCAGCACACGGGCCATGACGCGGATGGGGAATTCGGCCTGGTGCGCGCTCATGAATTCGAAGACCCGGACGGGGTCTTGTCCCGCGCGAACCAGGCCGCCGCCTTTGCCAGGATGTCGCGCTCCTGGCGCAGGCGATGGTTCTCACGGCGAAGACGGCTCAGCTCCTCGCGCTCGGCGCTGGTCGTCCCGCTGCCTTTGCTCGCTCCGGCCTCACGGTCCGCCTGGCGAACCCAATGCGCGATCGACTGCGCGTTCGGCTCGAACTCCCGCGCAAGGTCCTGCGGGGTTCGTCCCGATCGGACCAGCTCCACCATCTGCCGCCGGAACTCCGGCGGGTAGGGCACCCTGAATCTCGGCATCTCGGACACCTCCATCTCAAGCCTCGGGGTGTCCACGAAACCGGGTCAACTTCAGCTTCGTCGTCGAGAACCGGGCCGGGGCGACGGGCAACCTCGCCGCCGAGGCGGTCGCCCGCGCCGCGCCCCCGCGCGATGGGCATCTGCTGCTGATGGGTAATGTGCAAAACTTGGCGGTCAACACAGCGCTGCAGCGTGACCTGCCCTTCGATCCGGCGCGGGACCTGCTGCCCGTCGCGCAGATCGCGACCGTGCCCTTCGTCTTCGCCGTTCCCGCCGACCTGCCTGTGCGGTCGCTCGGCGAGCTCGTTGCTCTGGCGCGGCAGCAGCCTGGCAAGCTCAACGCCGGGACGCCCGGTGTCGGCTCGTTGCAGCACCTCGCCTTGGAACTGCTGAAGGCCCGTGCGGGCGGCCTGGACATCACCCATGTCCCGTTCCGTGGCGGCTCGGAGGTTGCGCGCGAGCTGATTGGCGGACGACTGCAGCTTGGCATCGATACCCTGGTGAGCTTTGGCCCCGGCATCGAGGCCGGGCGGATCCGCCCGCTCGCGACACTGCATGCGGAGCGCGTCCCCGGCCGGCCCGAACTGCCCACTGTTGCCGAGACGCCTGGCCTGGAGGGTGTGGAGGCATCGGGCTGGATCGGCATCGCCGGTCCGTCGGGCATGCCGCAGCCGGCCTTGGCGCGGCTCGAGGCGGCCGCCGCCTGGGTCATGGGCGAAACCGACCTCCCCGCACGCCTGGGCACGCAGGGCCTGCTGGCGCACTTCGCTGGGGCGGCGGCATTCGGCGCCCTGGTTGCAAGCGAGCGTGAGAAATGGGCGCGTATCGTGCGCGACGCCGGGATTACTCTGGGCTGAGCGGCACGCCTTTGCGATGCAGGCATCTATAATGAGGGGAACACCTCGGAACCCCTCTGCCGCAACGGCCGCGCGCAGCCTGTTCGCGCTGCTATCCGTCCGCTTGCAGGCCCAGCTGCTCGCTGATGCCGCGCCAGCGCTGCAGCGCGTCCGCGATGAAGGCGCGGAACGCCTCGGGACCGAGATAGCCCGGGAAGGTGTCCATGGCCGTCAGCCTTCGCTGCACCTCGGCATCCTGCGCGACTTGCGCGAAGGTGTCCGACAGGCGCTGCAGGATCGGTGCCGGCAGGTCGCGCGGCGCCAGCAGGCCGGCGAAGCCGACGAAGGCGAAGCGATCGGAAAAGCCAGCCTCGCGCATCGTCCGCACCTGCGGCAGCGAGGGCAGGCGCGCGGCACCAGTGCTGGCCAATGCGCGAAGCCGGCCGGCGCGCATCAACTCGCCCACCGCGCCGGTGGAATGCCAGCCGCCATGTATGTTGCCCGCCAGCAGGTCCTGCACCCCGGGCGCCTCGCCGCGATAGGCGACATGCGTCATCCTGAGCCCGGCTTCCTGCGCCAGCATCAGCCCGAAGGCATGGCCGGTCGAGCCATTGGCCCAGGAGCCGAACGCCAGATCCCGGCCCCGGCCCCAGGCGGTGAACTGCTCCATCGTCGTGACCTCGGCCGGCACGGCCGGACCGACGACCCAGACGTTGGCGTTGCTGCCGAGCCGGCCGATCGGCTGGAAATCAGCCACCGGATCGTAGGGGAAGCGCCGCATCACCACCGGCGACTGCACCAGAGAAGTGATGGTGAAGAGCAGCGTGTGCCCATCGGGCACAGCGCGCGCCACGGCCTCCGCTCCCAACATCCCGCCGGCGCCGGCGCGGTTGTCGATCACCAGCGGCTGCCCGAGCGGGCCCTGCATGCCGTCCGTTACCAGCCGCGCCCAGATATCGGTCGCGCCGCCCGGCGGGAAGGGCACGACGACGCGGATCGGGCGGTTGGGCGACCAGGCTTGCGCCTGCGCCTGCGCTGCGCCGACGGGCGCGGCCAGGAGGCCAGCAAGGACGCTGCGGCGGCGCAGATTTGCGACGGAAGGAGGCGACATCATGGTTGGCTCCTCTATGGCCAGGGGGGCGTAGGGAAGGGCGTCGGGTCGATGAAGCGGCGCAGCACGTTGCCGGTGATGCGAGCGACGTCATTGGCGTGGCCCGCATGTGGTAGCGAGGCGGCCCAGGCGATCGAGCCCACCGAGAAGACGGCGCCGCCGTTCGGCCCCTCGTAGAACACCATGTCGGCATGCACGTCCGGATGCTCCTCGCCGTTATGGGCGGCGATCGAGGAGGTCATCGTCTCTGGCGCGAGCAGCGTGTAGCGCGAATGGGCTTCGCTGCGCGCGACGATAAGCGCATGCGGCGGCGTCCCGAGCCCGGCATCGGCGCTGTCGATCTCGGATCCCGCGGCGCCACCGCCGACGAGACCGAAATCACCGATGCGCTCGCCGGCGACGCCCTCGAAGATCCACGCCGCGCGCGGATCCGCGGCGGCGGCGGTGCGGCGGTAATGCGTGGAATGGTCGAAGCCGGTCGCGATGGTGCCGACCCCGACGTAGCGGTGCGGACTGCGCCCGAGCCGCCGCCACAGCCCGCCATACTCGCCGGTGAAGCTGTGATACGCCTCGCCAGGTGCGGTTTCCCAGTAGCGCGCGCCGCTCTCGGCGCGGCGCACCTCGATCAGCCAGGGCTTCTGCGGGTGGAAGGCAGTGCGCCAGTAGAAGCCGTTGCCGCCGAGATACATCAGCCGGCCGCCCTCGTTCTGCCAGGCCTCGAGCGAATCGAGCATTCGCGTCGTCCAGTATTCGGGATGCGTGCCGGTGATCACGGCGCGATAGGGCGCGAGCACGGCGGGGCCTTCGGCGTGCAGATGCTCGTCGGTGATCAGGTCGCAGGGAATGCCCTCCGCCGCGAGCCATTCCGTGATGTGGGTGTCGGCGTTGAAGGCCCAGAGCCGCTGCATGATGCGCAGCGCGAAGAGCGGCCTGAGCCGTGAGGAGTAGCAGACGCCCGATCCGTCGGAATGCGTGTCGTACGGCGACAGGCCGAGGTCGCGACGTTCATTGAGGAAGATCTCGGGCGCGCCGATCGTCATCCAGAGCCCGCGCTTCGGCTCCATCTCCGCCATGTCCACGGCGTAGTGGCTGTTGGCGTAGGCCATGTAGGTCGCGGTGGAAGCCAGGAACGCAACCGGGGCGGCGGCCTTGCCACGCGGCGCGGCGACGAAGAAGACAACACGCTCCACCATGCCGCCATCCTCGGGAGTCAGTCGGGCGGCATAGACGCCGCTGGCGAGATCATGCGGCAGGTCGATGGAAAAGTCGGCGTCCCAGCGCGCATCCTCGAAATCGTCGTCGTGGAAATGCACGGCGGCGAAATGCGCCGGCCGGTCGGGCCAGGCCATCGCACTGGCGTCGAAGTGGGAGCCGGTGACGCCGCGCGTCGGCAGGTTGACCAGCGTGCCGTGGCAGCCATGCAGCCCGACATCGACCATGCGGCTGCCGGGGATGTCCTGGGCAAGGTCCCAGGCCGCGACCAAGCCCTGCGCCATCGGATCGGGGAGGCCTCGCGCGACCAGTGCCGCGATCCCGGCTGGGTCGAGCGCGCGAGCGAAGATGCAGGGCGCCTCGATCTTGCCGTTGAAATGCGTGCTGGCGATGCCGCGCAGCAACGCCGCAGGATCGCTCCCTTGCGCGGCGAAGGTCAGCGGCAGCCCCGACGCATCCACCGGTCCGATGTCAGCAGTCCAAGACCCGCCGGTCGGGCCGGCCGGGAAGGGCCGCAGCGCCTGCACGACCAGCCGGGCCGTGGCGTCGTTGGCGTCATGCGTCAGGACGAGCGCATACCAGCAGCCTGCCAGCAGCGGCCGTGCGCCGCGCAGCGTGATTCCGCCCAGCTCCGCCACCGGCACTCCATCAGCATTGAGGCCGAGCCTCCAGCCGCGTCCGGTCACGGCATCGTGCCGCGCCATGATGGTCTGCGGAACGCCATGCGCGGGCGTGGTCGGCAGGATGCGGCAGGCGACCGTGAAGTCGGCTGTCGCGTCGAAGGTGGTCGCGGGCGGGATCATCATGCCGAAGCTGCCGATATGCAGCGCCTGGCGTCGGCCCTGGATCCGGTGATCGGCGACGCCGGGCACCCGTGCTTCCTGCACGCCCGGGCCGCCCGGCGTGTCGTCGCCGCAGATGAGCCGCACGAGCTCGGCGTGGTAGCGCGTCGCGCCCTTCTCGCTGCTGACATGGATGCGCACCTGCTCGCCAGGTCGGACGCAGAGCGGATCGGGGTAGCCCAGCAGGTCGTAGTGACAGATCGCGGCAAGCGCAGGCGCGGTCATGCGTCGAGCTCCGTCGGCCAGGGCAGGCCGCTGTGCTTCTCCCATCGCAGCCGCAGCAGCGCCCATTGCGCATCGGCCAGCCGGTGGAAGCGGCGATCATCGTGGAACAGCACCGGATCACCGCGGCGCACGCCAAGCTGGCCGATCGCCCATTCGCGCCCTGGCACGAGGACCAGGATGCAGAGCTTGCCGCTCGTCTCCTCCGTGCGCAGCCGCGTCAGCAGCCGTTGCAGGTCCAGGCTGTAGCTGCGCGACGGCGTGGTGCGGTACTCGCTTAGCAGCCGGACATCCGCGGGCGTCGGGGTGTACATGACGGGCTCAATCCTGTCGGCGCGGTTTTGCGGGCATCAGCCTGGCGCTCAGGCTGGAGGCGGGGAGGCCCGCAGTGAATCCAGTCGGTCGCGCCAACCGAACCAACTGCCGACCAGTGCCGCGCCGACCCGCCGCAGCGGCGCGAGGGGCAGCGCCGCCATGGGCGTGACCGGCAGCGGCAGCGCCTCGGGCCCGGTCACGCCGAGTGCACAATCCGCGACCGCGCCGCCGAGGCCGATCATCAAGGCAATGCCGCGGCCGTTGCAGCCGTGCAGCGCGAAGATGCCCGGCAGCGGTTCGTGCAGTCGTGGCAGCGCATCGGCCGTCATCACCACGCGGCCCGACCAGGCATGGCTGAAGCCGATCGTGGCGACATCCGGGTGCAGGGCGACCGCGATGCGGCGCAGCCGCGCGAAATGCGCGTCCGCCGTGCGACGGGCGATGCCGCCACGCCCGCCCACGACCAGACGGCCGTCTGGCGACAGGCGCCAGTAGATCAGGGAGCGCCGGCTGTCAGACACGCTGCCGCCGCACGGCAGGATCCGAGCGCGAAGCGCCTCTGGCAGCGGATGCGTGGCGACCTGCGCGCTGTCCAACGATACGGCTCCGGCGTCCAGCGCCGGCAGCGGCGCCGGCCCGGCATGCGTCGCGACGACCACCTTGGTGACGTGCCAGGATCGGCCTCCGCCATGCAGTTCATAGCCGCCTGATGCCGACGCAATGCCGCTGATCCGGACATGCGGCAGCAGCGTCACCCCGGCGGCCAGGCAGGCTTCGGCCATGCCATGGACAAGCGCTGCAGGTTGCACAGTGGCGGCGCGCGGATCGGTCCACCCGCAAAGATAGGCCGTCGTGCCGAGCGCCTCTGCCATACTCGCCCGGTCCAGCCATCGGACCGGCGCGCCGGTCGCTGCCGCGGTTTCGTAGCGCGCGCGGATGGCATCCATGCGCGACGGCGCGTGTACGGGCTGGTACCAGCCCGCGCGCGTAAAGGCGCAGGCGATGTGATGCTCCTCGACCAGCGCTTCGACGCGATCGACGACGCTGTCGGCGAAGCGGACAAGGCGGTTTGCTGCGACCTCGCCGAAGCGTTGCCGCAACGCCGGCAGTCCTACCTTCAGCCCGGGCAGCACCTGCCCGCCGTTGCGGCCTGCCGCGCCGCCTCCGATCGGACCGGCATCGACGACCAGCACGGAGGCCCCTTGCCGCGCCGCCTGGAGAGCTGCCGCTAGACCACCCAGGCCGCCTCCGATGATTCCGATGTCATGCCGCGCAGCCCCGTTTCGGGGCTCGGGCAGGTTGGGCGCTGTCCAGAGGCATCCATCCTGGTCGGACTGCAAGAACCGCCCCTCTCTCCCAGTGTATCGTTTGACAATACAATCATATTGCCGAACGAGTGAGGCGCCTGTCAATCGTCTGCAGAACTCGGCCAGGGCACCGACTCGGGCCGCAAACTCTGGCCGATCGCTTGCGCGACCTCTCGCAGCGCGGGGCCCGCCTGATCGAGCAGATCGGCGACGCTCCATCGGCTCTCGGGGCCAGAAAGCGACACCGCGCCGAGGCATCGCTCGCCGACCATGACCGGTGCGGCGATCGTGCGATCGCCGGGGAAGAACTCGCCATCGGCACAGGCAATCCCATTCTGCCGCGCCTCGGCGATTGCAGCCTGCAGCCGGGTGCGATCCGTCAGCGTACGCGGCGTGAATGCATGCAGGGGCGCCGCTGCCAGCCAAAGCTGGAGCCGTTCGGCCGGCAACGCCGAGAGATAGGCCTTGCCGGATGCCGAAGCGTGCATCGGGATGGCGATCCCCTGCGGCATGAACGCCGACAACTGGCCGGTCGCTGCGAAGCGAATGACGAACACCATGTCACGGCCGTACGGCACGGCGAGATGGCAGCTTTCTCCGAACCGTCCAAACAGGGCGTGCAGGAAAGGGTTCGCGATCCGCACGAGGTCAGATGACTGCAGATGACCCGCCGCCAGCGGCAGTACGCCGACGCCGATCATGAAGCCGCGGCCGATCGGACCGCGCGTCACGAGCCCCAGACGTTCGAAGGTGTGGATGATCCGCTGTGCCGCGCTGCGGTTCACGCCGGCGGCGGACGCGATCTCTGCCAGGCTGAGGGGACGCCCGGCCCCGGCGAGCGCACGCAGCACCTCGACGCCGCGCGCTAGCGCTGTGATGAAAATGGGTGACTCCGCGTCCGGCCCTTCAACTTTCTGCATGTCCTGGCGATCCGACCTCCGTACGTGCGTCCTCGCATATGTCGGGGGCTTCAGTGTGACTAGGGGCGCGACCACCAGATCACGGCATCAGCCTCTCCACCACCTGCGCCGCGAGCGCTGCCAGCGACACCAGCTGTGCTGGCCGAGATGGCTTACGTGGCCACGCGCGAAGGCCCTGGAGGAGCGCGGCTGATCCTGTCGTCTGAAGGCGAAGGACAAGGACCGGAATCTACGCGAGAGGCCATCGGCGGCATCTCTGCCACCTTGCGTCGACCTCATGTGGACGCGTCCGACCGGTACTGCGGGACTTGTAGACCAAGGGCTGCGATACGGGGGCGGCCACCGGTCGGTGCGCGATGCCCTTCGCGCCCCCAGAATTCGGAGCGAATGATCAGCGCGTTCAGCCGCCTGCTGCAGCAGCGCCAGCGCGCGCAGTGTCTCCTCGATGGGCGCGCCCGGCTGCGGGAAGGGCAGGTGGTGGATATCGCCCGGCAGCCCGGACTTTCCCCGCTCGTAGGGCGACACCTTGCCGGTCAGCGCCATGCCGCGATGCGTCCGCCCGTGGAAGCCGCCCCTGAAGGCGATGATCGCGGGACGGCCTGTCGCGACCCGCGCGATCTTCACCGCATTCTCGATGGCCTCGGCCCTCCGCGAAGTCGACGTAGCGGCGCCCCTGAGTGTCCCACAACTCGGCGTTGCGCGCCTGCGCGGCGAAGACGGCGGTTGCGTGCGCGATGCCTCGCGGCAATGCCGCGGCGCGTCGCTCGGGCAGATCGGCTGCGCCCGTCATGCCACGGCCTGCCAGATCACGTAGGTCTTCCGCAGCGTCTCGTGCACCGTCCATGTGCCATGGGTGGCCGGCGGGAAGAACGCGGCGTCGCCGGCTTCGAAGTCGAAGTGATGGCCGTCATCGGTGACGAAGCTGGCCCTTCCGGCGATGAAGTGGCTGAACTCGGCGTCCATCACCGCGCGGCGGAACCTGCCCGGCGTCGCTTCCCATGTGCCGGTCTTGAGGCTGCCGTTCGGTGCCGCGAAAGCTTCGAGCTTGCGCAGCATCGGCGGTGTGCCGCCCTCAGGGGCGGTGGGGCGGCCAACCTCGGCGAGGGAGGCCGTGATGGGACGCCGGATGTGGATGATGGTCATCGGCTGGCCTCGCGATGGGTGGGGCCTGCGTCGATGGCGCCATGGGCAAGCCTGAAGCCGGGAAGCACCTGGCCGCCGCCGCGGCTCGCCGCCCCGTCGCTCATCCGCCCGGCGTCCGGCAGCACCACCAAGGCGCCAGCCTCGGCAGCGTGGAGCCCGGCTGCCAAGCCGCCCAGCCCGACACCGACGGCACCGGCGTCATGGCGTCGGTCGACGTCGGGCCGCGGTGTGGCGACGGAAGGCATGGTGCGAAGATAGGTCGCGTCCGTTTGCATCCCTCATTCCCACTGCATCGTACAACGATGCATGCGAATTTTCATGCGATGCCTCTGAACGTCAAGCTACCAAGCTGTCGGCGCCCTTCATCGGCCCGACACGACGGCGTCAGGCATCGAGGACCTCGTGCGGCATCGGGCGGCCGTGGCCACGCGCGAGCGGTTCACACGCAAGCAAGCGGCGACAAGCGGGGTGCCTTTCTTCCAGCCACCGCAATTCTACTGTTGCTAGATCGAACGCTCGATCATATCAAGGAGACCGAACGACCGTTCTAGGACGCCCATGCCTCCCACCCCCCGCGGCCCCGACCGCCGCACCGAGATCCTCGAAACCGCCGCCCGGCTCTTCGCCGAGCAGGGGTTCCATGCCACCTCCATGCGCGACCTCTGCGCCGCCCTCGGCATGAGCCCGGGAAACCTGTACCACTGGTTCCCTTCCAAGCAGGCTATCATCGCGGCTTTCGTCGAGGCCGACCGCGCAGATACCGCGGCACGCCTCGCCGCGCTTTCCAGCGCCGCCGACTTGCGCGCCGCCCTGCCCGGGCAGCTGCTCACCACCGTCACCGAGGCGAGCGAGGCCGAAATCCGCCTCTACCTCGAAGTCTACGCGACGGCGCTGCGCGACCCCGAGCTGGCGCCTCTGGTGCGCGAGGCCGACGAGGCCGCCCGCGCGCAACTCGCCGCACTGCTCGCCGGTATCGGTGTCGCGGCCCCAGACAGCGCCGCTCTCGCGATCATCGCGCTGCTCGACGGGCTGATGTCCCGCCGTGCGATGGACCCTGGCCGGGACCTCGCAGAGCTAGCCGCGCCGATCGGCGCCGCGCTGCATGCGATCCTCGGCACGGAGACGCACCGATGAGTGCCCGCCCCGGCGGCGCGCGCCGGCTCCTTGCCCTGCTGATGGTGCGGACGGGGATCTCCCGCCTCGCCGACCAGATGGGCACCGTCATCTATGTCTGGGCGGCGCTTGAGATGGGCGGCGCCCTCTGGGCTGGAATCGTCGGTGCCGCCGCTTTCGCGCCGGCCGCCTTTGGCGCGGCGCTGGGTGGGCCGCTCGTCGCGCGCCTCGGCGGCCCGGCGATCTTCCTCGCCGCGGGCGTCGCGAATGTGCTGGGCGCGGGGCTGCTCGCCTGGTTGCTGCTCGCCGGCGCCGCCGCGCCCTGGATGATCGCGGGGCTGGTCGGCGCCTCGGCGCTGCTCGACATGCCCGCGATCGTCGCGGCCGAGAACCGCCGCCCGCCGCTCGCCCGCCTCGCGCGGCTGCGGCTGTTCCGCGTCAACGCCTGGGATGATCTGCTGGAGCAGGGCGCGACCGTCGCCGGACCCGCGCTCGGCGGCATCGCGCTGCTGGCGCTGGGCGCAGGGCAGGCGGCCCTGACGGTCGCGATGCTGGCCGGCGCGGCCTTCCTCGCCACACTGGCGACGCTGCCGGCCGTCCGCACGCCGAAGCGCAGCCCGCCGCCGGTCTGGCCGGCGCTTCGTGCCGCGGCCGGCGTGCTGCGCCGCGACGGCGCGACGGCCTGGGCGCTCGCGCTCGCCGCCGCTGGACTCTCGCTTTTCCTCGCGCTCGAGATCGTCGTGCTGCCCGCCGCCATCCGCGCCGCGGGTGGCGGACCGGAGGAGGCGACGCTGTTCCTCTCCTCCCTCGGCCTCGGCGCGCTGCTGGGCGGCGCCTCGCTCGCCCTGCTCGGCGCGCGGATTGAGCGCATGCCGATGGGCTGGCTCTTCGCCGCCGGCCTAGCGGGGCTTGCCGCCGGCACCGCCGCGGTGGCGCTTGCGCCACTCGACCAGGCGGCACTTGCCGGCGGCGGGCTGCTGGCAGGGACTTCCGTCGCGCCGCTCTCGCCGCTCGTCGCGACGCTGGTGCAGACGCGTCCGCCGCGCGCGCTGCGCGCCGATGCGCTTGGCGTCTCGCAATCTGCGATGCTGGCCGGCGCGCCGGTCGCCGCCCTCTTGCTTGGCCTTGCGGCCGAGGCCACCGCGCCGCGCGACTTGCTGCTCGGCGTCGCCGCGCTGTTCGGCGCGCTCGCGCTCGCGGCGCTAGCCGCGCGCCCGCTCGCGGCGCCGCTCGGCCCCGCCCCGGCCACCCCCGACACGGAGACCCGCGCCATGAGCGCTTTCACGGCCGCCGCCACGCGCGGCGCCGCACGCCCCTCGCTGGCCCGCGCCTCGCTGCTGCTGGAATGGCGGCGTTACCTCGCGGCGGTCGTTGCCGTCGCCTTCTCGGGGCTGCTGGTGCTGGTGCAGGTCGCGCTCCTGCTCGGCCTGTTCGGCACCGTCACCACCATCATCGACCGCGGCCGCGCCGACCTCTGGGTGGTGGATGCCGGCACACGCAGCTTCGACCTGGCGCGCGAAATGCCGCGCCGCGTCGAGACGCTGGTGCGCGCGCATCCCGAGGTCGCGCGGGTCGAGCCCGTCGTGCTCGGCATGGGTGACTGGCGCACGCCCGAGGGCGGGCGCGTCACCGTCACCATCGCTGGCTTCGACACTCGCGGGGAGGGCCTCGCGTTCCCCGCCGACCTCCCGCCCGCGCTACGCCAGGCGCTGCAAGCGCCGGGCGCGGTGCTGGCCGATGCGGTGGACCTCGACAAGCTGGGCCTGCCGGCAGGCGTCGGCCAGGCGGAGGTGAACGGCCAGCGCATCTCGCTTGCCGGCGTGGTCGAGGGCTTCCGCAGCGTCGGCGGCGCCACACTGCTGACCTCGCGCGCCAACGCCCAGGCGCTGCTCGGCATGCAGGATGCCGAGCGGGTGACCTACCTCGTGCTCGGCCTCGCCCGTGGCGCAGATCCCGCCCGCGTCGCCGCGGAGCTGGAAGCACGGATCCCCGGCGTGCGCGTGATGCCGCCGGCCGAGCTCTCCGCCCTGTCGCAGACCTATTGGCTGATGGAGAGCGGCACCGGCGTCGGCTTCCTGTTCTCGACGCTGCTCGGCCTCGCCGTGGGCGTGGCGATCACCAGCCAGACACTGCGCGCGGCGGTGCTCGGCAGCCTGCGCGAATACGCCACGCTGCGCGCGCTAGGCGTGCCGCTCGCGGCACTGCGGGCCGTGGTGCTGGAACAATCCTGCTGGATCGGCCTCGCCGGCCTCGGCGTGACGGCGGTCGCTGCGACGCTGCTGCTCTCGGCCGCCGCCTCCGTCGTCGCGGTCGCCGTGCCCTGGTGGGCGGCGGCCGGCACGGCGGCCTTCACGCTGCTTGTGGCGCTCGGCTCCGGCCTCGTGTCGCTCGGGCCGCTTCTCAAGACCGAACCGGCGGAGCTGCTGCGATGAGCGCCGAACCCACCATTCGCTTGCACGGCATCGAGCGCGAGTTCACCCAGGGCAGCGTCCCGGTGCGCGTGCTCAAGGGCATCACGCTCGACGTGCGCCCGGGCGAACTGACGCTCATCATGGGTCCCTCGGGCTCGGGCAAATCCACGCTGCTCGCCGCTGCCTCCGGCCTGCTGCGGCCGAGCGCAGGGCGCGTTGAGGTGCTGGGCACCGAGCTATGGGCGCTCGACGCCACGGCGATCGACCGCTTCCGCCTGGAGAATTGCGGCTTCGTCTTCCAGGGCTTCAACCTATTCGCGGCACTCACCGCCTTCGAGCAGGTGGTCTATCCGCTCGGCTTCACCGGCGTCTCAGGCGCCGCCGCCACCGCGGCTGCCGAGGAGGCACTGGCCGCCGTCGGCATGACGCACCGCGCGGCGTTGCTGCCGACGGCGCTGTCGGGAGGTGAGAAGCAGCGCGTCGCGATCGCGCGTGCGCTGGCAAAGCGCCCGCGCCTGCTCTTCGCGGACGAGCCAACCTCGGCGCTCGACAAGACCAATGGCGAGGCTGTGGTGACGCTCTTGAAGGAGGCGGCGCGGCTGCGCGGCACCACCGTGCTCTGCGTCAGCCACGACCCGCGGCTGATCGCGCATGCCGACCGCGTGCTGCGCATTGAGGACGGCCTCGTCACCAGCGACGAGCGCCCCACCCCCACCAAACCGATCCTGCACTGAGGGCCCGATCCATGCTGTTCCGTCGCCTCCTGCTTGCCGGCGCTGCCGCCCTCGCCCTCGGCGGGCTGGCGCTGCCTCTCCTTCCGCCGCCGCAATCCGCAGAGGCCTCGCGCGCCTCGTCCGCGCCCGTTCCGCTGGCGGCCGGGCGCGGCATCCTCGACATCCAGGGCGGGCTGACCCAAATCGCGGCCGCGCGCGACGGCATCGTCGCCGAGGTGCTGGTCGAGGATGGCGCGCGCGTCGCGGCGGGCGCACTGCTCGCCCGTCTCGACGACCGTCTCGTGCGCGCGCAGCACGCTGTCGCGCAGGCCGAGCTCGCCGAGCGCGCCGCCGCCATCGGCGTGCTCGAGGCGCGCCTCGCCGGCGCGCTGCGCGAGCAGGAGCGCGCCGCGCTGGCGGTGCGCGCCAACGCCGCGGCGCGGCAAACGCTCGACCAGGCGGCCACCGAGGCCGCGGTGCTGCGCGCCGAGATCGCCTCCGCCCAGGCCGCGCGCGACAGCGCCGCCGCGCGCCTGCGCGCCGCGGCAGAGGAGGTCGAGGCGCGCGAGGTGCGGGCCCCGGCGGGCGGCGTGATCGTCCGCCGCACGGCGCGGCCGGGCGATGGCGTCTCCACGCTGCAGGTCAGCACGCTGTTCTGGTTCGCGCCCGACACGCCGCGCATCGCCCGCGTCGAGATCGACGAGGCGCATGCCGCACGGCTGCGCCCTGGCCAGCCGGCCGAGCTCGCGCCCGAGATCGCCGATGGCGAGGGCCTCCAATGGCGCGGCCGCGTGCAGCAGGTGGGGGCGGCCTTCGCACCGCGCCGCGTCCAGGTCTACGAGCCGCGGGAGCGCGGCGACGTTCGTGTGCTGGAGGCGGTGCTGGCGTTCGAGGGCGAGGCGCCCGCCCTGCCGCTCGGCACGCGCCTCGTCGCGCGAATCCTGCCGTCGGAGTCCGGCCGATGAAGCGCCGTGGCCTCCTCGCGGCGCTGGCCGGCGCCGCGCTTCTGCCCGCCTGCGCCGCGCCGCGCGGTCCTTCGGCGGAACCGCGCGCGCTAGCCCTGCCCGACGCCTTCGCGGGGCGCGGGGGCGCGCTGCCGGCCGAACTGGCCCCGGGCTGGTGGCGCCTGGCCGGCTGCCCGGTGCTGGATGGCTTGGTCACGACGGCCAAGGCGGCCAATCCAGGGCTTGCCGAGGCGATGGGGCGGCTGGCCGAGGCACGCGCCTTGGAAGGGGCGACCGGCCAGGCCTTCCGGCCACAAGTCGGGTTTGGCGGCAATCTGGGGCGCGAAAGCCAAACCTGGAACGTGGCGCGGCGGGAGCGCAGTCAACGCAGCACCCTCGCGACCGGGCGCGCCGAAGGGTCGCTGGAACTCGACCTCGCCGGCCGCGCGGCGGCGGAGGCGCGGATGGCCGCCGCCGAGACAGCAGTCGCCTCGGCCGATGTCGAGGCGGCGCGCCGGCTGCTCGCAGTCGAGATCTTCCGCGCGCGCGCCGCGCTCGGCGAGGCCGGGCAGCGCGCCCGCGTCGCCGAGCGCGCCGTGACGCTGCAGCGGCGGCTGCTCGCGCTGGCCGGCGAGCGCGTGCGGCTCGGCCTCGCGCCCGACCTGGACGCGGCGCGCGTAGAGACGGCGTTGCGCCGCGCCGAGGCGCGCCTGCCCGAGGCCACCGCCGAGACCGCACGGGCGCGTGCCACGCTGGCGGCGCTGGCTGGCCGTGCCGTGCTCGACGGCGTGCCGGAGGACGCGCCGCCGCTCGATCTGCGCGCCTTCCGCTTCGCCGAGGTGCCGGCCGAAGTCCTGCGGCGCCGGCCTGACGTCCAGGCGGCGGAGGCGGCGCTGGCCCGGGCCGGCGCGGCGCGCGACCTCGCCGCGGCCGACCTGCTGCCGCGGGTGACGCTGGCGGGCAACCTGGCGCTCGGCGCCGGGCTGATGGCCGGCGGGCTGACGACCGCGCTCGCCGCGCTCGGACCGTCGGTGACGCTGCCGGTGTTCGACCGCGACATCCGCCTTGCGCGCGTCGCGGCGGGCGACGCCGCGATCGAGGCGGCGTTGGCGCGGCATGCGGGGCGGGTGACGGAGGGTGCCGCGGAGCTGCGGCGCGGCCTTGCGGCGGTCGTCGCGGTGCGGGCCGAGGATGCGGCGCTCGTCCGCGCCCAGGACGCCGCGCGGCGGGCCGGGCAGCGCGCGGAGGCCGCCTATCGCGCCGGGCTCGCCGACTTGTCGGTGACGCTCGATGCGGCGTTGTCCGTCTCGGAGATCGACGTCGCGAGACTCTCGGCCGCGCGCGCCGAGAGCGAGGCCGTCGCGGCGATCCTCACGGCGGCGGCGGCCGGCTAGGCTGGTCCTGCCACGGGCTATGCAGGCCGCCGCTTCGTCACCTGCACCGATAAGGCCGCGGCGGCGAGGTCGACCGTCGAGGCGCTGACGTTCCGCGCCGTTACGCGCACGCTGTTGTTCGACCACACCGCCGCATCGAGCTCGATGAACCGCGTCGATGACACCAGCGACGCTTGCGCCAGGTCGCCGGCCCGCGACCCGTTCACCGGACGTCGACCAATGCCGTCGCCCCCGGCGCCAGGCTCGGCAGATCCCAGGACACCTCCACCGCGAACTCCCGCCGCCCCGAGCCGAACAGCGCCCCCGTCAGCAACGGCGTGCCGTTCAGCGCCGCGGGCGCAGTCTCCGGCAGCCCGTAGAGGCGCAGCGATTGCAGGTCGATCGGCCCGTCAAAGCCGATCACCCCGACCTGCGGATAGGCGATGGACGCACCGACACGGATGGTCTGCCGCCGGCTCGCCCAGGGCGCGTTACCGCGCTATCGGATCGCAGGCGCAGCGGGCGCAACATGTTGCCCTTCGCGTGCAACAAGTTGCCGCTTTTCGTCGGCGCCACAGCCCGGTGATGCTGCTATCGGTAGCGTTGATTGCCATAGGGACCCGGATCCGACGCATTGCCGTCAGGCTGGCGCAGCGACGCGTCCAACCTTCCCGCATCATTGCGAGGTCGCTATCGCGAAGGGCGCGTCAAGCCGCCGCGGAGTAATGGCAATCCAAGTTAACGAAGCAGCTGCGGTGCTAGTAGAGTGGCGGCGTCACAGCCCAGATCACCATGCAGCGCAGCGGCCCCGGATTGCCGAAGCGATGCGGGCGGGAGGACGGGAACCGGAAGGAATCCCCAGCCTGCAACAGGCTTGCCACGCCATCCACCTCCAGTTCCAGAACGCCCTGGATCACCGTGCCGGCATCCTCGCCCACATGCAGATAGGGCGCCTCGCCCGAGGAGCCGCCGGGCTCGATGGTGATGCGCATCAGCTCAACGGCGCCCTCGCCATCGGGGGCGAGCAACTCCTTGATGATTCCCCTGGCCGAGAGATTCAGCACGCGGCACTGCGCGCGGCGCTGAATCCAGGCGGGCCCCGGCGTCGAGCCTTGGCTCTCACTGAAAAACCAGCCGATCGGCACGGCAAAGATTTCGGCCAGCTTTTGTAGTGAGCGGATCGAAGGCGACGACAGCCCGCGTTCAATCTGGCTGAGCATGCCAACGGAGAGTCCACTCAGCGCCGACATCTCCTGAAGCGTCCAGCGCCGGGCGCGGCGCATCCCGCGCATCCGTTTGCCAAGCAACGCGCCGCTGGGGGCCACATCCGGGAAGCCTTCGTCATGCATTGAAAAAATCGCCACCGAATTTCATTTTGGTTGCAAAAACCCGCCAGCCAGATATGCTATCCTCGGTTCAGACTGGAAAGCAAAGCATGCGTGTGGGCATCGAGGTCGGCGGCACTTTCACGGATTTGGTCGCGGTGGATCAGGGTCAGGTCCGCGTCATCAAGGTGCCCTCCACGCCGCGCAGCCCGGATATCGGTGCCTTCAAGGCCCTTGTCGCGGCCGGTATCGCGCCCGAAAGCGTGACCGACCTCGTGCATGGTTCCACTGTTGCCACGAACGCGATCCTCGAACGACGCGGCGCACCCATCGCCTTCATCGCGACCCGAGGCTTCCGAGATATCCTCTTCCTGCAGCGGCATGACCGCCGCCGCATCTACGACCTGCACTACGCCAAGCCAGCCCCGCCGGTACGCCGCCGCGATTGCTTCGAGGTGTGCGAGCGCATCGGCCATGACGGCGTGGTGATCGATGCGCTGGATGAGGCCGCCCTGCGGCGGGACCTGCTGCCCGCACTCGCCGCCGGCGGCTATCAGGCGGTGGCGATCTGCCTGCTCTCCGCCTATGCCTCGCCCCTGCATGAGATGCGGGTGAAGGCCCTCATCACGGAGGCGCTGCCTGGCATCCGCATCGCGGCCAGTCATGAGGTGGCACCCGAATTCCGCGAGTTCGAGCGCGCCTCCACCACGGCGCTCTCGGCCTATGTGCAGCCCGTGATTGACGGCTATCTGGACCGCTTCGAGGCGACGCTGGCGGCTGCAGGCTTCACCGGGCATTTCAGCGTCATGCAATCCAATGGCGGACGCATGCCGGCCACCGCCATGCGCAGCAACGCGATCAGCGCGCTCCTGAGCGGACCGGCCGCGGGCGTGGTGGGCGCCATCCGCCAGGCGGCGCGCTCGGGCCGCGGCAACCTCGTCACCTTCGACATGGGCGGCACCTCCACCGATGTGGCGCTGGTGCAGGAGGGCGAAGCAGCCCTGGCCGCCGAGACCGAGGTGGATGGCCTGCCGATCCGCACGCCCGTCCTCGACATCGTTACGGTCGGCGCGGGCGGCGGCAGCCTGGTCTGGGTGGATGATGGCGGCATGCTGCGCGTCGGCCCGCGCAGCGCCGGCGCCGAGCCCGGCCCCGCATGCTACGGCCGCGGCGGGACGCAACCCACTGTGACCGACGCCCATGTGGTGTGCGGCACCATCCGCCCCGATGCCTTCCTGGGGGGCGGCATGAAGCTCGACGCCGCCGCCGCACATCGCGCCTTCGAGGAGATGGCCGCCCGCCTGGGCACGGATGTGCGCGGTGCTGCTGCCGCCGCCATCCGCCTCGCCGTCGCGAATATCGTGCGCGCGATCCAGCTGGTTTCCACCGAGCGCGGACGCGATCCGCGCGACTATGCGCTCCTGCCCTTTGGTGGCGCCGGCCCTTTGCTGGCCGCCGAGATCGCCGAGGAGATCGGCATCCGCGAAATCCTGGTCCCGCCCAACCCGGGCGTGATCTCCGCGCTGGGGCTGCTCTCGGCCGATTACGTGAAGGTGCGCGGCGTCACGCGGCGCATCGCGCTGGGGGCCGAGACGCCGGCTATCCTTGCCGCCGATTGCGCGAAGCTGCGGGACGCGACCGAGGCGGAGTTTGCAGCGCTCGGCCTCACCGGCCCTCTGGAGCACAGCCTGGAACTGGACATGCGCTTCGTCGGCCAAGCCTTCGAAATCCCCGTCGCGGTGGATCCGGCGGCGCTTGGCGGAATGGGCGCCGGCGATCTTGGCGAGCGCTTCGCCGAGGCGCATCGCCGCGTCTATCTCCATGGCGGCGAGTCGGGCCGCAAGGTGGAGGTGGTGGGGCTGCGCTTCTCCGTCCGCAAGCGCCTCGAAGCGCTGCCCGAGGTACGCGAGCGCGCGGCTGACCTGGCCCGCTCATCCACCGCCGAAGTTGTCACGGGGGGCACCACCGTGGCAGCGAAACTCGTTGATGCAGCCGGCCTCCCGGTCGGCGAGATCGTCAGCGGGCCGGCGCTGATTGAAGGCTATTCCTCCACCACCTGGGTACCACCCGGCTGGAGCGGCGCGCGCGACGGAGCCGGAAATATGCTGCTGCGGAAGGAGGGCTGAGCCATGCCACTCGATCCCGTCGAATACGCCATCCTCAGTCAATCCGTCATCGCGGCGGCGCGCGAGATGGGCGTGAAACTGATCCGCTCAGCCTATTCCACCATCCTGCGCGAGGCGCGCGATGGCTCGGCGGCTCTGCTCGATGCACAGGGCTTCACCGTGGCCCAGGCCGAACTGATCCCGATGCAACTCGGCAGCATCGGGCCGATCTTCCAGCCCTGCATCCGGATGTTCCCGAGGGAGACGCTGGAGCCAGGCGATTTCCTCGTCATCAACGACCCCTATTCCGGCGGGCAGCATCTGCAGGATGTGTTTTTCTTTCATCCGATCTTCGTGGATGGCGTGGTGATCGGCTTCGCGGCCTCCGTCGCGCACCATCTGGATCTCGGTGGCGGCGCACCCGGACTGAACTCCGCCGCGCGCGATGTCTATGCCGAGGGGCTGATCATCCCGCCGATGAAGCTGAACATCGAGCGCGACTGGAATGGAGGCGGGTTCCAGCGCCTGCTGCGCGCCAATGTCCGCGTGCCGCAGCAGACCATGGGGGATTTCGACGCGCAGATCGCTGCCAACAATATCGGCGTGCTGCGCGTGCAGGAACTGGCGGCGCGATACGGTGCGGCCAAGGTGACGGAAACCATGGCGGCGCTGCAGGATTATTCCGAGCGGCGCATGCGCGCCGCCATCTCGCTCGTGCCGGACGGCACTTATCACGGGCAAGCGCAGCTCGATGACGACGGGCTCGGCAGCGGGCCGGTCGTGGTGAAGGCGGCCGTCACGGTGGCGGGCGATTCCATCCAGGTGGATTTCGCCGGCACGGCCGCGCAGCTCGGCACCAACCTCAACTGCCCCTTCGCTTCACTGATCTCGGCCTCGGTCTCCTGCCTCAAGGCGGCGCTGACGAGCCCGGATATTCCGTTCAATGATGGCGCGCTGCGGCCCATCACGGTGACGGCGCCGAAGGGCTCGCTGCTTAATCCCAATCATCCAGCACCGGTGCGCGCGCGCATGGTCTCGGCCTCGCGCGCCTGGAATGCCGTGATGATGGCGATCTCCCAGGCGGCGCCGGAGCAGGTGATCGCGCAGGGCTTCGATACAACCACCGCCTATTGCCTCTCCTGGCTCGGCCCGGAGGGCTGGTCGGTCTATCTGGAAGTCTATGGCGGCGGCTACGGTGCCGGGTTGCGCAACGATGGCTGCGATGCGGTGGACAACCCGCTCTCCAATTGTTCCAACACGCCGGTTGAGGCGATGGATCAGGATTTCAGCTTCTTCCGCGTGCTCTCCTACGGCTTGCGTGCCGATAGCGGCGGCCGCGGCGCGCATCGCGGAGGTGCCGGTTTCTCGCGCAGCTATGAGATCCTGAAGGATGGCGCGCTGGTGGCGCATTACAGCGACCGCTTCACCGGTGCAGCCCAGGGCATTTTCGGTGGCGGCGCAGGCGCCAACGGCAAGAGCGAGGTGCTGCGCGCGGGCCAGGTGATCGCGCTCGACAGCAAGACATCCTTTCCGCTGCTGAAGGGCGACATCGTCACCATCAGCCTGGGCGGCGGCGGCGGCTACGGCATGCCCGGCGAGCGCCCCACCGCGCTGATCCAGCGCGATCTGGAAGACGGCATCATCACCCCCGAACTGGCCGAGCACTGGGCGGGGTAACCCCTTCAACATCACTGGCGAGGCACGAACATGCAAAGACGCGGTTTCCTCCAGGCGGCAGCAATCACCCCCTTCGCCGTGCCCTCGATTGCAGCGGCGCAGGGGTCCCGCGTGATCCGCTTCAAGCCCAACGCGGATGCCACCATCCTCGACCCGCATTTCAGCACGGCCTTCTCCACGCGGTACCTCGCGTTGATGTGTTATGACACGCTCTATGGCATGGATGACGCGCTGAACCCGCAGCCGCAGATGGCCGCGGGGCATGTCGTCGAGGATGACGGCAAGCGCTGGCGCATCACCCTGCGCGAGGGGCTGCGCTTCCATGATGGCGAACCGGTGCGCGCGCGCGATTGCGTGGCCAGCCTGCGCCGCTGGGGCCGCGCGGATGTGCTCGGCCAGGTGCTGATGGCGGCCACGGAGGAACTCTCCGCCCCCTCCGATACGGAGATCGTCTTTCGCCTCAAGCAGCCCTTTCCGCTGATGCTTCACGCGCTGGGAAAAAGCACGAGCTTCATCCCCGCCATCATGCCCGAGCGGCTGATCGCGGCCGATCCGGCACGGCAGGTGACGGAAGTCGTAGGCAGCGGCCCCTTCCGCTACCTGGCGGACCAGCGGGTGCCTGGAGCGCGCTCCGTCTGGGCGAAATTCGACGGCTACGTCCCACGATCTTCAGGCACGCCGCAATTCACCTCCGGTCCAAAGGTCGTGCACGTGGATCGCGTCGAATGGAACATCATCCCCGACCATTCCACGGCCGCCTCGGCCATCCTGACCGGCGAAATCGACTGGTACGAGGATGTCCTGCTTGATTTGCTGCCGGTGGTACAGCGGGACCGCAACGTGGTCGTCACCAGCATCAACCCACCGGGCAATATGGGCATCCTGCGGCTGAATCATTTGCAGCCGCCCTTCGATAACCCGGCGATCCGCCGCGCCTTGCTGGGCGCGATTGACCAGTCGGAAATCCTGACTGCGGTGGCTGGCACGGATCGCTCGCTCTGGGACACGGGCGTGGGTGTCTTCTCGCCCAATTCGCCAATGTCCTCGGATGCGGGGATGGCGGTACTGAACACGCCGCGCGACTATGCGAAGGTGCGGCAGGATTTGCACGCGGCGGGGTATCGCGGCGAGCGGATCGGCTTCCTCTCGGCGATCAACTTCAACACCATGGCGCGGCAGGTGGATGTGGCCGCGGACCAGTTCCGCCGCGCGGGGATGAATGTCGATATCATCGGCGTTGATTTCGGCGTCTGGCTGCAACGCCGCGCCAATCGCGGCCTGCTGGATCAGGGCGGCTGGAGCTGCACGACGACGCTGCTGCCGGGCCTCGATCTCTGGGACCCCACGGCGCATCTGGGCCTGCGCGGCAATGGCCTGGCCGCCTGGCCCGGCTGGCCGACCAGCGCCGAATTGGAATCACTGCGCGTGCAATGGATGGACGCACCGGACCAGCCGGCGCGACAGGTGATCGCGCGGCGAATCCAGGAGCAGGCCTTCGTCGATGTGCCCTATATCCCGACCGGGCGCTGGAGGGATTTGACGGCGCATCGGCGCAACATCACCGGGATACTCTCGGGGATGCCGCTGTTCCACAATCTCCGAAAAGCGTAGCGGGGGGCGCTGCCCCTCGTGCTCCCCACCAGGGAACAGGTCCCCTGCATCCCTGTTCGTGAACGGAAGCTTGCGGGGCAACACTCCCTGACTTACGTACGGACCCGCAGCCCGTTCGGATCATAGGGCGGCCTGAGTGTGGCGTGCGCCGCATGGCGCCGCCCTGCGATCTCGATCGCAAAGACCCCCTCACGGATGAATTCCTCCGACACGCCGTCCGGATGGCTCACATAGCCCAGCCCGGCCGACCGCCCGAGCGTGTGTGCATACATGGCCGAGGTGACATGGCCGACGCGCACGCCATCGCGCCAGATCGGCTCATTGTGCAGCAGAAGGGGCTGTGGATCCTCCAGCAGAAAGGTGACGAGGCGGCGCGTCAGTGGCTTGCCGCGCTGGGTCAGCAGGGCCTCACGCCCGATGAAGCCGCCCGGCTTGTCCCAGGCGACCGCGAAGCCCAGGCCCGCTTGCAGCGGCGTGTCCTCATCGGTGATGTCATGACCCCAATGACGATAGGCCTTTTCGATCCGCAGCGAATTCAGCGCGTGATAGCCGGCCAGGCGCAGTCCATGTGGCATGCCGGCCTCCAGCAGCGCCTCGAACACGCCGGCCACGAATTCGGCGGGCATGTGCAGTTCCCAGCCGAGCTCGCCCACATAGGTGATCCGGGTCGCCCAGACGCGCGCATAGGCGAGGTCGATCTCGCGCGCTGTGGCGAAGGGGAAGGCCCCGTTTGTGAGGTCCGCATCGGTGAGTGAGCAGAGCACCTCGCGCGATTTCGGCCCCATCACCGAGAGCGTCGCATAGGCCGAACTCGCATCCCAGGCCGAGACACCCTCGGGCAAATGGCGCTTCAGCCAGGCGAAGTCGCGCACCTGTGTGGCGGCGGCGGTGACGATGCGATAGCGCGTGGCGCTTTCCCGCGTCACGGTCAGGTCGGCCTCGATGCCGCCGCGTTCGTTCAGCCACTGCGTGTAGATGACGCGACCAGGGGCGACCGCCACATCATTGGCACAGATGCGGTTGAGCGCGGCTTCGGCGCCCGCACCCTCGACGATGAAATGCGCGAAAGATGTCTGGTCGAACAGACCGACCGCTTCCCGCACCGCGCGATGTTCCTCGGCGGAGGGTGCGAACCAGTTCTGCCGCCCGTAGGAGTATTCGTATTCCGGCTTCATGCCCGGCGGGGCGAACCAATTCGCGCGCTCCCACCCCGCGACTTCGCCGAAGACCGCGCCCTTCGCCTTCAGCGCATCATGGAGGGGCGAACGCCGCACGCCGCGGGCCGTCTCCGGCTGCCGGAACGGCCAATGCATCGCATAGAGAAGACCGAGCGATTCCACCGTGCGATCCCGCAGGTAGCGCGCATTGCGCTGGAACGGCATGACGCGCCGGAGATCCACATCCCAGAGGTCCATGGGCGGATGGCCATCCACGATCCAGTCCGCCAGCACGCGCCCGGCGCCGCCGGCCGACTGGATGCCGATGGAGTTGAACCCCGCCGCGACAAAGAGGCCGGGCAATTCCGGCGCTTCGCCCAGCAGGTAGCGGTCATCGGGGGTGAAGCTTTCGGGTCCGTTGAAAAGCAGGCGAATGCCGGTCTGCCCCAGCAGCGGGATGCGCTGCATGGCGCGTTCCAGCAGCGGCTCCACATGCTCCATGTCGTCGGGCAGGTGACCGAAGGCAAAATCCTTGGGCACGCCGCCCATGCCCCAGGGCTTCGCCACCTCCTCGAACCAGCCGACCAGCAGCTTGCCAGGTTCGGGCTTCACATAGGTGAAGTTGTCGGGGTCGCGCAGCACGGGAAGATTGGGCGGCAGGTCCGGTATCGCCTCGGTCACGACATAGAAATGCTCGGCCGCGTGCAAGGGCACGGTGACGCCGGCCTCGGCCGCCAATTCGCGCGCCCACATGCCGGCGCAATTCACCACAACATCCGCGGCGATTGGCCCCTGGTCGGTCATCACGCCGCAGGCGCGGCCATTCCTTTGCAGGATGGCGGTCACCGAGACGCCCTCCTCGATGCGCGCGCCCTTCTGCCTCGCGCCGCGCGCCAGGGCCTGCGTGGTATCGATCGGATTGACATAGCCATCGCCTGGCAGATGCACGGCGCCGACGAGATCGCGCGCATCCATCAGGGGCCACATCGCAGCCGCTTCGGCGGGGCCGAGAACGCGGACCTCCAGGCCGAAGCAACTCGCCATCGAGGCACCGCGCCGCAACTCCTCGAAGCGCGCCTCGGTGGTTGCAATGGCGAGGGAGCCAGACTGACGATAGCCGGTGGCCTGGCCGGTCTCCGCCTCCAATTGCTGGTAAAGCCCGGAGGTATACTGCGCGAGCCGGGTGAGGTTCTGCGTCGCCCGCAATTGCCCCACAAGGCCCGCCGCATGCCAGGTGGTCCCGCTGGTGAGCTGGTTGCGCTCCAGCAGCAGGACGTCGTTCCAGCCGCGCCGCGTGAGGTGATAGGCCATGCTGCACCCCACCACGCCGCCGCCCACGATGATGACGCGCGCGTTTTTCGGAAGGTCGGTCATTCACATGTGATCCCGCTTCATCGTCCAACTCCGGTCCCGGTGAAACACCGCCGCAGTGTCCTCCAGCGCCTGCGGGCGCATGCGGCAATGGAAGCTGGTCGCATCGCAGATGAGTTCGGTGTCGATTTCCGTCGCGACATTCCAGGCGCCACGGCTGAATCTCCGGCGCGGCGCGATCTCGACGCCGGCCGCGATGGGGTCGTGATCGGTGATCCGATATCCCCCGCCCGCGGAGGAGCCCACGGTCCGGTCGATATCGTCCAGCCGATAGGCGCCATCATGCTCCTCGATGACGAGGCGCGCATCGCCCGTCGCCATGTCGTTGGTGATGCGCCGCGCGCGCTTCACCTGCGCCACCTCGCTGCGCCGGCGGCTGATCGCTGCGTGGCGCTGCCCGGCCTCGATGGCCTGTTCCTCGGTCTCCTCACGTTGCAGTTCTCCGAACGCCTGCACGGCAAGGCTCCACAAGCGATATTGCATGGCGCCTTGGCCGCGGCCAAGGCGCGCGGAAGGCGGGTCGGCATGTCCGACCCCGATCCGGGCCAGGCCCATCCCTGGGCGGAAGGCGCGGCGGATTTGCCGATGATCTCCAATGACCTGGGCGCGCCCGCGGACGGGCTGGGGCTGGGCATGCCGGCCCCCGGCGCGATTTCAAGCGACAGCATCACGCCGGTAAGCTCGGCTCCGCCACCGGGACCAGGAACCCCTGACATGACGGCTCCATCCTTCCCACTGCTGTTCGCGCCGCTCCGCCTGGGCAAGGTCGAAATCCGCAACCGCATCCTCTCGACCGGTCACCAGACCTTCCTGGCGCGGGACGGCATCCCGGGCGAGGACCTGATCGCCTATCACGCGGCGCGGGCGGCAGGCGGGGCGGGGCTCATCATCGTCGAATCGGCGCGCTTCCACGCATCCTCCTTCACCGATTATCCGGAGCTGGTCGTCACCGAGGATCGCTGCATCCCGGCCTATCGGGCCTTGGCCGAGGCCGTGCACCAACACGGCGCGCGCATCTTCGGGCAGCTCTCCCATTCCGGCCGGGTCTCGAAGCGCGTGCGGGGCGGCCTGCGGGAGATCGCCTTCGCGCCCTCGGCGGTGCCGGACAACCGGTTCCACACCATGCCGCGCGAAATGCCCACGGCGATGGTGGAAGATCTGGTCGAGGCCTGCGCCACCGCGGCCGGGCGCCTCGCGCAGGCCGGGCTCGATGGCGTTGAACTGCTGGCCAGCCATGGGCTGCTCTTTGCGCAATTCCTCAACCCGCGCACCAATCTGCGCACCGACCGCTATGGCGGTTCGCCGGAGAACCGGCTGCGCTTCCTGGTGGAATGCCTGGCCGGGGCGCGCCGCGCGGTGGGGGATCGTCTGCTGGGCCTGCGCATCTCGGCGGAGGAACTGGAGGAGGACGGGCTGGAGGTCAGCGAGGTCATCGCTGCCTGCCATGCGCTGGCAACGATAGGGGCGGTGGACTACCTCAATGTGACGACGGGCTCGATGGCGGGGCAGGGTGGCTCGATCCATGTCGTGCCGCCGATGGGCTACGCGCCCGCCTATGTGGCGCCCCAGGCCGGCACCTTGCGCGCTGCGACCGGGCTGCCCGTCTTCGTCGCCGGGCGCATCAACCAGCCCCAGATCGCGGAGGCCGTGCTGCGTGCCGGCCAGGCCGACATGATCGGCATGACACGCGCGATGATCGCTGATCCTGACATGGCCCGGAAGGCGCAGGCCGGGCGGCTCGACGAGATCCGCGCCTGCATCGCCTGCAACCAGGCCTGCATCGGGCATTTTCACGCGGGCTACGGCATTTCCTGCATCCAGCACCCCGTTTCCGGGCGGGAGGCGCGGCTCAAGCCTCTGCCGCCCGTCGCACGCGCCGCCACCATCCTGGTGGCCGGCGGTGGGCCGGGGGGCATGAAGGCGGCGGCCACCGCGGCCGAACGCGGCCATCGCGTGATCCTGTGCGAGGCTTCGCCGCGGCTGGGGGGACAGGCGCTGCTAGCGCAGCTGCTGCCCGAACGTGCCGAGTTCGGTGGCCTGATCACCAACCTCCAGCAGGAACTCACCGCCGCCGGCGTCGAGATCCGGCTGAACACGCCGGTGGATCGCGCGCTGGTGGAACGGCTCGCGCCGGATGCCGTCATCGTCGCGACCGGCGCGCAGCCCTATGAGCCCGTGATCGAGGGGCGCGAGGATGGCCATGTGGTCGGCGCCTGGGCCGTGCTGCACGGCGCCAATACCGGTGCCAGGGTGCTGATTGCGGATTGGCGCGCCGATTGGGTCGGGATGGGCCTGGCCGAGCGGCTGGTGCTGGACGGGCACCGGGTCACGCTCGCGGTGAATGCGCCGCATGCCGGGTTCAACCTGCAACTCTATCTGCGGAGCCAATGGATCGGCCGCCTGCACCGGCTCGGCGTCGAGGTCGTCACGGATGCCAGCCTGTTTGGCGTGGATGGCACCACCGCCTATCTGCGACATGCGACCTCGGGCGAGCCGATCATCCGGGACGGCGTGGACACCGTGGTGCTGGCCACCGGCCATGCCTCGGAGACGGCGCTGGAGCGGGCCTTGGCTGGACTGGCCTGCCCCGTGCACCTGGTGGGCGACTGCCTGGCACCGCGCAGCGCGGAGGAGGCGATCTACGAGGGCTTCCTGGCCGGGCGGGAGGTCTGAGCGCAACGGACGCATGGCTGCTCTCAGCGCCGCAGCGCACGCCCCGCGCCTCTGCCTCAGGAGGCCTGCATCATGGCGCGTCGCGCCAACGCCCGTCGCGAGATCGGCCAGGATCTCGCCGATCACCGAGCAGAACGTGTTGCCATGGCCCGAGCAGAGCCTGGTACGATGGCGCGAGATCAGCGACCGGCTTGGCCTGCAGGCCGATGGTTGAGCCGCGTCACTCGCCGGCCAGGCGCTGATCCGCCGCCAGCAACGCCGCGCTGCGCTGCGCCACCGGGCCATGGCCACCGCCGCCGCCGGTCCACATCTCCAGCACATCGCCCGCACGCAGCGTGAGGTCATCCTTCGAACGGACGGTGATCACGTCCTCACCCCGCCGCAACAGGCAGCCGCCAAGCGCACCCGCCTCGCCGCCGGCCAGCCCCTCGGCCGCCACGCGGAAACGATCGGTGTAGATCGCGAGCCGCACGCCATCGCGCAGGATGCGATAGCGCCGCAGCGAGCCATTGCCGCCGCGATGCCGGCCGCGCCCGCCCGTTCCCGGCAGCAGGCGATAGGCCTCGATCCGAAAGAAATCATAGTCGGCGTCAATCGCCTCGACCGGGACATTGGTGCAGTTGGAGAGCGGCCCGGCCAGCGCATCCGCGCCATCCGCCTCGGCCGAGGCGCCGAAGCCGCCATCGCGCAACTCGATGAAGACGCGATACCGACCCTCGTCGAGATGGGTGAGGTTGAAGGAGGTCGTGGTGTCGAAGCCGGTTGCCACGGCGCGTTCCGGGACAGCGGCGCCCAGCGCCTTCAGGACCGCGTCATAGGCGCGGTACGTCGCTTCCATGCGCGCCTGCACCGGGGCGGGAAAGCGCGGATTGAGCAGCGTGCCCTCGGGCGCGGTGATGGTGACAGCCTGCGCGGCCCCCTCATTGAAGGGCACATCCCCGTCGGTCAGGAAGGATTTCAGTGCGGCCAGCGTGCCTGAAACCACCGAGGCATAAGGCGCGTTCATGTGTGTGTGGACCTGCGGCGCCGTACCGGTGAAATCCACGCTCAACGCCTCACCCGTGACGGTGACGCAAGCGCGCACGCGCAACGGGCCGGAACCCACGCCGTCGTCATCCACGAAATCCTCGCCGATATAGGCGCCATCGGGCAGGGCGCGGATCGCGGCGCGAAAGCGGCGCTCGACATAGCCGATCTGCCCGGCCATCGCCGCCTCCACCGTGGCCACGCCATGGCGCGCGCAGAGTTCGTGCATCCGCGCAATGCCGGTGAAACACGCGGCGAATTGGCTGTCGATGTCACCTAATGTCTGGTCGGGCACACGGACATTGGCGCCGATCAGCCCGCGCAAATTTCCCGACTGCCAATCCCCCGTGTAGTTGTAGCGTGCCGGCGGCAGGATCAGCCCCTCGCCATAGAGATCTGCAGAGGCGGCGTTGAGCCCCGGTGCGCCGCCACCGACGTCGATGTGGTGCGCCACGGCTGCGGCATAGGCGATGATCCGGCCGTCCACGAAGGCCGGCATGAAGATCAGGATGTCGGAAAGGTGGTGGGCGCCGCGATAGGGGTGGTTGGTGATGTAGAAATCGCCCTCCTGCAGCGTCTCGGGTGCGCAAGCCGCCATGCAATGGCGCAGCGTGATGGAGAGGGAGCCGACCAACACCGGTATCAACTCGTCGCTTTGCGCCACGGCGGCGCCCCGCGCATCCATGATGCCTGTGGAGGCATCCTTGCCGTCACGCACGATGGCCGAGAAGGCGGAGCGGTAGAGCTTGGCTCCCATCTCACGCGCGGCCGACATGAGCGCCTGGCCGATCACGGCCTGGTCGGCGGGACTGATGGTGGTCATGCGCGCCTCGTCATCATCAGATTCCCGGCGGCATCCTCTTCCGCCATCCAGCCGGGCGGCACCCAGATGCTGGCCGTGGTGTCCTCGATGAGCCGCGGCCCGGCGCATGGTGCGTCGAGGCGCGGCACCCCACCCAGCCCGGGCAGGCCGGCCCGCGTCACATGCAGGCCGGCGCGGTAGGAGATGATTTCCACCGCGCGCCGCATCGTATCGACAGGCGCGCGATAGATGCGCTGATGCGCTGCGCTGAACGCGATGAGCAACGCCGCCTCGTCCAGATCAGGCATCGCGGCGACGTCCAGCGGCACGGCGATCTCGAAGGCTTGGCCCACCAAGCGCATGTCCAGCGTGATCTCAAGCCGGCGAGTGCCCTGGACGTCATGGGCGTCAAAGCGCGCATCCAGTTCGGCGCGCAGGGCCGAGATTTCCTGCCGCACTGCCTCGGCGCAACCGGATGCCACCGTGCGGCGGCGCGTGCGCGTCGCGAAATGTTGGGGTGGATGGCCCCCTACCGGCATCTTGGTGCCAAACTGGTGGCTGTCAGGAGTCACCAAACGGGAGCCATCCGCCATGGAGGTTAAGACAATC
>Ga0207950_100089_pt1 | contig 38223 bp, 37 predicted proteins | sample Subbio11_8B_AprC_FD_184814 | JGI IMG/M metagenome (GOLD analysis project Ga0207950, IMG submission 184814) | Serpentinite rock and fluid subsurface biosphere microbial communities from McLaughlin Reserve, California, USA - CR11_8B_AprC (SPAdes) | ecosystem: Environmental > Terrestrial > Deep... | reverse complement strand
ACCCCACCGCCACCTGAACCCCACCCACCGCCGCCCCTCGCCGCAGCCCCCATGACCCGCCCCTACAACTTCTCCCCCGGCCCCGCCACCCTGCCCGAGGCGGTGCTGCAACAAGCCGCCGCCGAGATGCTCGACTGGCACGGCAGCGGCATGAGCGTGATGGAGATGAGCCACCGTGGCCGCGACTACGCCGCCATCATCGAGCAGACCGAGGCCGATTTGCGCGAGCTGCTGGCCATTCCGCCGAACTACCGGGTGCTGTTCCTGCAAGGTGGGGCGCAGGCGCAAAATGCCGTGATCCCGCTCAACCTGGCCGCGCTCAAGCCGCAGCGGCAGATGGATTACGTCGTCACCGGCAGTTGGAGCCAGAAGTCGGCCGAGGAAGCGGCCAAATACGGCGACGCTCAGGTGGTCGCCAGCTCCGCCAGCCCCACTGCAGGCCACACGGGCGGCTACACCCACATCCCCGACCCCGCCACCTGGCGCTTGCGCCCCGAAGCCAGCTACCTGCATTTGTGCAGTAACGAAACCGTGCACGGGGTCGAGTTTCACGAGCTGCCCGACCTGCGCGCGCTCGGCAGCCAGGCGCCGCTGCTGATCGACTTTTCCTCCCACATGCTGTCGCGCCCGCTGGACTGGAGCCGGGTGGCGCTGGCCTACGGCGGGGCGCAAAAAAACATCGGCCCGGCCGGCCTGACGCTGGTGGTGCTGCGCGAAGATTTGCTCGGCCACGCGCTGCCGATCTGCCCGAGCGTGTTCGACTACCGCCTGCAAGCGGCGAATCAGTCGATGCTCAACACCCCGCCGACCTACGCCATCTACATGGCCGGCCTGACACTGCAGTGGATCAAGGCGCAGCGCGAGACTGTGGCTGAGGATGCGGCCGAGTTGCGCGGGCTGGCGGCGGTGGAGGCGCGCAACATCGCCAAGGCGCGCCTGCTCTACGACTGCATCGACGGCTCGCAGCTCTATGTCAACCGGGTCGATCCGGCCTGCCGCTCGCGCATGAACGTGCCCTTCTTTTTGCGCGACGAAGCGCGCAACGCTGCCTTTCTGGCGGGTGCCGAGGCGCGCGGGCTGTTGCAACTCAAGGGCCACAAAATGCTGGGCGGTATGCGCGCCAGCCTCTACAACGCCATGCCGCTGGCGGGCGTGCAGGCGCTGGTGGAGTGGATGCGCGAGTTCGAGCGCCAGTCCTGAAGCGGCGGCGAATCAAGGCCAGATGCACCTCTGATTGCACCAGATAGCAGCCCGATCCAACACCAAACCCCAATCTCCCACCGCACCGCCCATGCAGCCGCCCGCCCCCGACCCTTCAACCGCTGCAGACGGCTCTGCCCCCGCCGCCCCGGTGCTGCAAACCCCGGCGCTGGCCGATCTGCGGCTGCAGATCGACAGCCTAGACGCCCAACTGCTGGCGCTGTTAAACCAGCGCGCCCGCGTGGCCGAGCAAGTGGGGGCGATCAAGCGCGCCGAAGGTTCGCCGTTTTTCCGCCCGGACCGGGTCGCGCAGGTGATCGAGGGCTTGCAGGCGCGCAACGGCGGCCCGCTGCTGAACCAGCACGTGGGCGCGATCTGGCGCGAGATCATGTCGGCCTGCCTCGCGCTGGAGGCGCCGCAGCGGGTCGCGGTGCTGGGGCCGGCGGGCACCTTCAGCGAACAGGCGGCGGTGGAATACTTTGGCAGCGCCGCCAACCTGATTCTGTGCAGCAGCTTCGACGAGGTGTTTCATGCCACCGCCGCGGGCACGGCGCAGTTTGGCGTGGTGGCGATCGAAAACAGCACCGAAGGGGTGGTCACGCGCTCGCTCGATCTGTTTCTGCGCTCGCCGGTGCACGTGGTGGGCGAAGTGAGTTTGCTGATCCGCCACAACCTGCTGCGCCAAGTCAACACACTCGACGGCATCGAGGTGGTGCTGGCGCACCCGCAGGCGCTGGCGCAGTGCCAGCACTGGCTGGCGCTGCACCTGCCGCAGGCCGAGCGCCGTGCGGTCGAGAGCAACGCCGAAGGGGCGCGGCTGGCGGCCAGCAACCCGGCCTGGGCGGCGCTGGCCAGCGAGCGCGCTGCGGCCCAGTTCGGGCTGCACATCGTGGCGCATGCGGTGCAAGACGAAGCCTACAACCGCACCCGCTTTGCCGTGATCTGCCTGCCGCAAACCATGGCCATGCCGCCGCCTTCGGGGCGCGACTGCACCAGCCTGGTGCTGTCGGTGCCGAACCGGCCCGGCGCGGTGCACGATTTGCTGGTGCCGCTCAAGCAGCACGGGGTGCAGATGACGCGCTTCGAGTCGCGCCCGGCCAAATCGGGCCAGTGGGAGTATTACTTCTACATCGATCTGGCCGGCCACCCGACGCAGCCCCACGTGGCCGCAGCCTTGCAGCAGTTGCAGGGCCTGTGTGCGTTTTACCAGGTGCTCGGGGCCTACCCGGTGGCCGATTAAGGGGGCAGAGGCGATGTTCGAGCAACTCGGCCTGATTGGCTGCGGCCTCATGGGCGGCTCTTTTGCGCTGGCGCTCAAGCGCGCCGGCCTGGTGCGGCGCGTGGTGGGCTACAGCAAATCGCCGCTCACGCTGGCGCGCGCGCGCGCACTGGGGGTGATTGACGTCGAAGCGCCGTCGGCGCTGCTGGCGGTCTCGGGGGCCGATCTGGTGCTGATCGCCGTGCCGGTGGCGGCCTGTGCCGACACCTTCAAAGCCATCCGGCACCTGCTGGCGCCGCAGGCGCTGCTGCTGGACGTGGGCTCGACCAAGGCCGACGTGGTGGCGGCGGCGCGCCAGCACCTGGGCGCGCACCTGCCGCAGTTCGTGCCGGCGCACCCGATTGCGGGCAAAGAGTCGGCCGGGATCGAGCACGCCGACGCCGATCTGTACCGCGGCTGCCAGGTGATCCTCACGCCGCTGCCCGAAACCGACCCGGCCCAGACCGTGCGCGCGCAGCGGCTCTGGGGTGCGCTCGGGGCGCAGGTGCGCCAGATGGCGCCGCAAGCGCACGACGCCGCCTACGCCGCCGTCAGCCACCTGCCGCATTTGCTGGCTTTTGCCGCCCTCAACGCCTTGCTGGCGCAACCGCAAGGGCCGCAGTGGCTGGGGCTGGCCGGGCCGGGTTTCAGGGATTTCAGCCGCATCGCCGCCAGCGACCCCACCATCTGGGGCGATATTTTGCTCGCCAACCGCACCGAGGTGCTGGAGCAATCGCGCCAGTTCCGCGCCGCCCTCGACGCGCTCGAAGACGCCATGCAGCGCCGCGACGCCACCACGCTGCAAGCCCTGATTGGCCATGCCAGCCGAGGCCGCAGCCAGCATGTCCCGCAAGGGCCGGCGGGTGCGGCGGGTGGGATGGCGGGTGGGATGGCGGTTGTTGGCGCGGCTCCAAATGCCCATGCAGCCCCGGCCGCCGCAGCGCCAGCCTCTGGTGGCGCAGCCCGCCCCATTGGCACACCAGAAGCCCCGCTCTGCCTCGAATAATTCGGCCCCCCAAGCCCCCCAAGCCGCCCACCGCCCCATGTACGCCACCGCCTTTCTCGACCTTCCCCCCTTGCACAGCGCCGGTGGCACGGTGCGCTTGCCCGGCTCCAAGAGCATCTCGAACCGGGTGCTGCTGCTGGCCGCGCTCAGCCAGGGCCAGACCCGGATCGAAGACCTGCTCGACTCCGACGACACCCGCGTCATGCTGGCCGCGCTCGACGCGCTGGGCTGCCGCTTGCAGCGCCACGGCCCGCACAGCCTGACGGTGCACGGCCTGGGCGGCCAACTGCCGGTGCGCCAGGCCAGCCTGTTTCTGGGCAATGCGGGCACCGCCATGCGCCCGCTGTGCGCCGCGCTGGCCCTGCTGGCCTGCCAACACGGGGCGGCTTTCGAGCTGTGCGGCGTGGCGCGCATGCACGAGCGCCCCATCGGCGACCTGGCCGAGGCGCTGCGCCAGCTCGGCTGCCCGGTGCAGCACCTGGGCCAGCCCGGCTACCCGCCGCTGCGCGTGGGCGACGGCAGCCCGCACGCGCTGCGGCTGGCCGAGCCCATCCGCGTGCGCGGCGACGTATCAAGCCAGTTCCTCACCGCCTTGCTGCTGGCGCTGCCGCTGGCGGCGCAGCAGCAAACGATCGAGATCGAAGTCGTGGGCGAGCTCATCTCCAAGCCCTACATCGAAATCACGCTGGCGCTGCTGGCGCGCTTTGGCGTGGTGGTGCAGCGCCAGGGCTGGGAGCGCTTTGTCATCCCCGCCGGCAGCCGCTACGTTTCGCCGGGGCAAATTCACGTCGAGGCCGACGCCTCCTCGGCCAGCTACTTCATCGCGCTCGGCGCCATCGCCCAGCCCAGCCCGGGGCACAGCGGCATCAGCATCGAAGGCGTGGGGCTGGACTCGATCCAGGGCGACATCCGCTTCGTCGAAGCCGCACGTGCCATGGGGGCGCAGATCGAAGGCCGTGCCAACGCGCTGCACATCCAGCGCGGTGCCTGGCCGCTCAAGGCCATCGACCTCGATTGCAACGCCATCCCCGACGCCGCCATGACGCTGGCCGTGCTGGCGCTCTATGCCGACGGCCCCTGCACCCTGCGCAATATTGCGAGCTGGCGCGTCAAGGAAACCGACCGCCTCGCCGCCATGCGCTGCGAGCTGAGCAAGCTCGGCGCCACAGTGGAGGAGGGGCCCGACTACCTGCGCGTGCATCCCCTGCCACTTGATGGCAGCGGCTGGCAGACCGCCAGCATCCACACCTACGACGACCACCGCATGGCCATGTGCCTGGCGCTGGCGGCCTTCAACCCGGCGCAACTGGGCTTGCGCATCGAAGACCCGAAGTGCGTGGGCAAAACCTTCCCCGAATTTTTCGAGACCCTGTTTGGCGTCAGCCAGGCGCAACCGGCGCACATTCCGGTGCTGTGCATCGACGGTCCGAGCGCATCGGGCAAGGGTACGCTGGCGGCCGGGCTGGCGGCGCGGCTGGGCTACCATTTGCTCGATTCGGGCCTGCTGTACCGGCTGGTGGGGCTGGCGGCCGAGCGCGCCGGGCTCGATGCCCAGGCGCCAGCTTTGGCGCAAAACGCCGCCGCCTTGGGCCGGCTGGCGCAGCAGCTCCAGGTGCGCTTCGAGCAAGGCCGGGTCTGGCTTGGCGACGAAGACGTGAGCGAGCCCGTGCGCAGCGAAGCCGCAGGCATGGCGGCCTCGCGCGTGGCGGTGCTGCCCGAGGTGCGCGCCGCCTTGCTCGAGCTGCAGCGCGGCTTCAGGCGCTTGCCCGGCTTGGTGGCCGACGGGCGCGACATGGGCAGTGTGATCTTCCCCGATGCCGCGCTCAAGGTTTACCTCACCGCCAGCGCCGCCCAGCGCGCCCAGCGGCGGCACAAGCAATTGATTGGGCAAGGAATCCCTGCTACAATGCAAGACCTTATGGCTGACTTGGAGGCGCGCGACGAGCGCGACCGCTCACGCAGCGCAGCGCCTTTGAGGCCAGCCGAAGGAGCCCTTCTGCTGGACAACTCCGCGCAAAGCATCGAGCAATCGGTGCAGCAGGTGCTGGACTGGTGGCAGGCGAGTCGGGTGCAGCAGCCATAGCGGCAGCACCTGAGCAAGCAAGTAAACAGGCCCCGACGGCCCCGCCGGTTGTTTCTGTCAACCGCAGGCCCGAGGGTTCACAACCACGAAACCCGCAGCGCCCTTTGGCCTTGCGTTTTTGCACCCGCCGCATGCCTTACGCTCTTACCCTTGCAAGGCGCTCGCGGCACAGGAAGCCCCATGTCTGAATCTTTTTCCGCCCTATTTGAAGAATCGCTCAAGCGCGCCGAAATGCGTCAAGGTGAGGTCATCACCGCCGAAGTCGTGCGCATCGAGCACAGCCACGTCGTGGTCAACGCCGGACTAAAATCCGAAGCCTATGTGCCGATCGCCGAGTTCAAGAACGATCAGGGCGAACTCGAAGTCCAAGCCGGCGACTTCGTCTCGGTGGCCGTGGAAGCGGTCGAAAACGGCTACGGCGACACCATCTTGTCGCGCGACAAAGCCAAGCGGCTGGCCTCGTGGATGGCACTCGAGCGCGCGCTCGAGTCGGGTGATTTCGTCACCGGCACCACCAGCATCAAAATCAAGGGCGGCCTCAAGGTCATGGTCAACGGCATCAGCGCCTTCCTGCCCGGATCGCTGGTCGATAGCCGCCCGACCAAAGACCTCAGCCCCTACGAGAACAAAACGCTCGAATTCAAGGTCATCAAGCTCGACCGCAAACGCAACAACGTGGTGCTTTCGCGCCGTGCGGTGGTCGAGGCCTCGATGGGCGAAGAACGCGCCAAGCTGCTCGACACCCTGCGCGAAGGTTCGATCGTGCACGGCGTGGTGAAAAACATCACCGAATACGGCGCCTTCGTCGATTTGGGCGGCATTGACGGCCTGCTGCACATCACCGACATGGCGTGGCGGCGCGTGCGCCACCCCTCCGAGGTGGTGCAACCAGGCCAGGAAGTCACGGCCAAAGTGCTCAAGTTCGACGCCGAGAAGCAGCGCGTCAGCCTGGGCCTCAAGCAAATGGGCGACGACCCCTGGATGGGCGTGGCACGCCGCTACCCGGCCAGCACGCGCATGTTCGGCAAGATCACCAACATCGCCGACTACGGTGCCTTCGTCGAGCTCGAGCCCGGCATTGAAGGGCTGGTGCACGTCTCCGAAATGGACTGGACCAACAAGAACATCGCCCCCAACAAGCTGGTCGCCCTCGGTGACGAGGTCGAGGTGATGGTGCTCGAGATCGACGAAGACAAGCGCCGCATCTCGCTGGGCATGAAGCAGTGCCGCGCCAACCCTTGGCACGAGTTCGCCGAAGCCACCAAGCGCGGCGACCGCGTCAAAGGCCCGATCCGTTCCATCACCGACTTTGGCGTGTTCGTCGGCTTGGCCGCTGGCATCGACGGCCTGGTGCACCTGTCCGACCTGTCCTGGAACGAAACCGGCGAAACCGCGGTGCGCAACTTCAAGAAGGGCCAGGAGGTCGAGGCCATCGTGTTGGCCGTCGATGTGGAACGCGAGCGCATCAGCCTGGGCATTAAGCAGCTCGACGGCGACCCCTTCACCACCTTCGTTTCGATGAACGACAAGGGCGCCAGCGTGACCGGCAAGGTCAAGAGCGTGGACGCCAAAGGCGCAGAAATCGACCTCGGCAGCGATGTGATCGGCTACCTGCGGGCGTCCGAAATCGCACGCGACCGGGTCGAAGACGCCCGCAACGTGCTCAAAGAAGGCGACGAAGTGACGGCCGTGGTGGTCAACGTGGACCGCAAGACGCGCAACATCCAGCTCTCGATCAAAGCCAAAGACATGGCCGAGCAGCAAGAGGCGATGGCCAACCTGAGCCAGCAAAATGCGGGCAATGCGGGCACCACCAGCCTCGGGGCCCTGCTGCGCGCCAAGCTCGACCACAACGCTTGACCCGGCCATGACGCGCAGCGATCTGGTGCAGGCTTTGGCAGAGCGCTTTGGCCAGTTGGGCCAGCGCGATGCCGAATTGGCCGTCAAAACGATCCTGTCGGCCATTGCGCAAGCCTTGGTCAACGGCCAGCGTGTCGAGGTGCGCGGTTTTGGCAGCTTTACGCTGAACGAGCGCGCGGCGCGCATGGGCCGCAACCCGCGCAGCGGCGCGAGCGTGGCCATCGAGGCCAAGCGCGTGCCGCATTTCAAACCCGGCAAAGCCCTGCGCGAGCAGGTCGATGCCGGGGGCGGCGCTTCCCGGTCAAATTCTGCTTGAGTGCGCCAGCGCGTGTGCAAGGGTGTGGGGGCGCGCAAGCCCGCTACAATCTTGCACACCACTGGGGGCAAGCGTGAATTACCTCTCGTGGCTGCTCAAGGCAGCCATTTTTTTTGTCGTGTTTGCGTTCGCGCTCAACAATCAGGGCGCCGTGCGCCTGCATTTGTTTTTTGGTGCCTACTGGGACGCCCCACTGGTGCTGGTGGTGCTGGCGGCGCTGGTGCTGGGGCTGGTGCTGGGTGTGGCGGTCATGACGCCGCTGTGGCTGCGCGCGCGCCGGGCCGCACGGGCCGCTGTGGCTGCTCCGGCCAGCAACACCGAGTCCAAAGCGGCGGGCGGCGGCGAACTGCCTCCACATGGAATTTAACCTGATCAGCCTGCTCTGGGGCTTGCCGGCGGCTTTTGCACTGGGCTGGCTGGCTTCGCGCTTCGATCTGCGCCAGATGCGGCTGGAAAACCGGCGCGCACCCAAGGCCTACTTTCGGGGCTTGAACCACCTGCTCAACGAGCAACACGACCAGGCCATCGACGCCTTCATCGAGGCGGTGCAAAACGACCCCGACACCTCCGAGCTGCACTTTGCGCTCGGCAATTTGTTTCGCCGCCGCGGCGACTACGACCGCGCCGTGCGGGTGCACGAGCACCTGCTGGCACGCGCCGACTTGTCCGCGCACGAGACCGAGCGCGCGCGCCACGCGCTGGCACAGGATTTTCTCAAGGCGGGCCTGCTCGATCGCGCCGAGGCTGCGCTGTTGCGGCTCGAAGCCACCACGCTGCAGACCGATGCCCGTTTGGCACGCCTAGCCATCTACGAGCGCACCCGCGACTGGATGCAAGCCGGCGCGATGGCCGAACTGCTCGAAGACGCCGGTCGCGGCAGCTTCCAGTTGCGGCTGGCGCATTACCGCTGCGAGCAAGCCGCCACCTTGCGCCAGCAGCAGCACACCACCGAGGCCTTGGTGCTGCTGGAGCAACTGGTGCAGCGCATCCCCGAATCGGCGCGGGCCTGGGTGCAGTTGGCCGATCTGCGCCACAGCCTGTCGCAGACCGAAGGGGCTTGGGATGCCTTGCAGCGCATGGTGCAGCACACGCCCACGCACCTGCCGCTGGTGGCGCACAATCTGGCGCTGTGGGGCAAGCGCCTTGGGCGCACCCAAGACGTGCGGGCCATGCTGCAGCAGTGGAGCCAGCAGCACTCGGCCTCGCTCGACGTCACGCAAGCCTTGGCCAGCCTGGAAGAAGATTTGCAGCGCGCACGCGGCCACTACCTCGAACACTTGCGGCGCGAACCCTCGCTGGTGGCCGCCAACTTGTGGTTGAGTGGCGCCCACTGGGGCCTGCCAGAAGAAGAAAGCCTGATCAAACCCGCGCTCGAGCGCGCCTGCGAGCCGCTCAAACGCTACCGCTGCGCCGGATGCGGTTTCGAGGCGCGCCAGTACTTCTGGCACTGCCCCGGCTGCCAGAGCTGGGACAGCTACCCGCCACTGCGCATCGAAGAGATCTGAACGTTCGCAAGGAATACTGCCATGCCAAGCCTGCCGCGCACCGAAGTCCTGATCATTGGCGCTGGGCTGGCCGGTTTGGTGACGGCCTTGGAGTGCCTGCGCGCCGGTCGGCGCGTCACGCTGCTGGACCGCGACACGCCCGAGCGCCTGGGCGGCTTGGCGCGCTGGGCTTTTGGCGGCATGTGCTTGGTCGATACCCCGCTGCAGCGGCGCAAGCGCATCCCCGACAGCCCCGAACGCGCCTTGCAAGACTGGTTGCGCTTTGGCGCGCTCGATGCCAGCGAAGTGTGGCCCCGGCGCTGGGCCGAGCACTACGTGCAGCGCAGCACGCCCGAGGTTTATGAATGGCTGCTCGGGCACGGCCTGCGTTTTTTGCCCGCCGTCAACTGGGTCGAGCGCGGCCTGTACGGCGAAGGCAACAGCCTGCCGCGCTACCACGTGCTGTGGGGCACTGCCGCGCACCTGACGCAGACTGTGATCGCCGCCTTGCAGCAACAAGCGAGCCGCCGTGGCGCGGATCGCTTGTTGCTGCGGCACCAGCACCGCGTCACCGAGCTCACGCGGCATGCGGGGCGCGTGAACGGGGCCATCGCCCTCGACGAAGCCAGCGGGGTCGAGCAGCTGTTCGAGGCCGATCAGGTGGTGGTCGCCACCGGCGGCATCAACGGCAGCCTGGAGCAGGTGCGCCGCCACTGGCCTGAGGGTGCGACGGGTGCGGCAGCGCCGACCGAACTGCTCAACGGTGCGCATCCCTACGCCGATGGCGCGCTGCATGAGCGCGTGCAAGCCCTCGGTGGCCAAGTCACGCACGCGGATCGGATGTGGAACTACGCCGCCGGGGTGCCGCATCCGCAACCGCATTTCGAAGGCCACGGGCTCTCGCTCATCCCCTGCAAATCGGCGCTCTGGCTCGATAGCAACGGGCGGCGCATCGGACCGCAAGCGCTGGTTACCGGTTTCGATACCCACGCCCTGTGCCAGCAAGTGGCGGCGCAAGCGCGCGGCTACACGTGGCAGTTGCTCAACTGGCGCATCGCCGCCAAGGAGCTGGCGATTTCCGGCGCCGAACACAACCTGCACATCCGCGAGCGCAACTGGCTCGCGTTTTTGCGTGAAACCCTGCTCGGCAACCACCGGCTGGTGCGCCAGATGCTGGCCCAAAGCCCGCATTTCATCGCCGCCGACACCCTGCCCGAACTGGAGCAGCGCATGAACGCGCTCGCCGGCAACCAAGACTTGGCCCCCGGCACCCTGCAAGCCACCGTGGCCGCTTTCGATCAACAGTTCAGCGCCGGGCTGGCGCACTGCAACGACGATCAAATTCGCCGCATCCTGCACGCCCGGCTCTGGGGCCCCGATCGGCTGCGCACCTGCGCGCCGGCCCCCTTGAGCCAACGCGGGGCCGGGCCGTATATCGCCATTCAGGTGCGGCTCATCAGCCGCAAAAGCTTGGGCGGCTTGCAGACCGATCTGCACAGCCGGGTGCTAGACCCCCACGGCCAGCCGCTGCCCGGCCTGTACGCCGTGGGCGAGGCGGCCGGTTTTGGCGGCGGCGGGGTTTGCGGCAAACGCTCGCTGGAGGGCACCTTCCTGCCCGCCTGCATTCTCACGGCCCGCGCCGCTGCGCGCCACCTCAACCAAGGAGACCCGCCATGAACGGCGCCCATGCCCTGCTCAAAACCCTGGTCGATGCCGGTGTCGATACCTGCTTCACCAACCCCGGCACCTCCGAGATGCATTTCGTCGCCGCGCTGGACCGCACGCCGCAGATGCGCGCCGTGCTCACCCTGTTCGAGGGCGTGGCCACCGGGGCCGCCGACGGCTACGCGCGCATGGCCGACAAACCCGCCGCCACCCTGCTGCATCTGGGCTGCGGCTTGGGCAACGGCCTGGCCAACTTGCACAACGCGCGCAAGGCCCGGGTGCCACTGCTCAACATCGTGGGCGACCACGCCACCAGCCACGTGCAGCACGACACGCCCCTGCAGTCCGACATCGAAACCGTGGCGCGCAACGTCTCGCGCTGGGTGCGCACCTCGGCCAGCAGCCAGGCGCTGTGTCAGGATGCGCTCGATGCCCTGGCCGCCTGCAACGGCCCGCCGGGTGCCGTCGCCACCCTGATTTTGCCGGCCGACGTCTCTTGGGGCGAAGGTGCGCAGCCTTTGGCATCGGCCCCTGCCAGCGCGCCCCCCTTGGCCAGCACCGATGGGCTGGAGCGTTTGGCCCGCGTGCTGCAAGGCCCGGGGCGCAAAGCGCTGCTGCTGGGCGGGCGGGCGCTGCGCCAGCCGGCCCTGCTGGCGGCGGCGCGCCTGGCGGCGCACACCGGCGTGCCACTGTTTTCCGAAACCTTCCCGACCCGCGTGCAGCGCGGGGCCGGACTGCCCGCGGTCGAGCGCATCGCATACCTGGCCGAACTGGCCTCGGTGCAGTTGCGTGGGCTCGATCATCTGGTTTTGATCGACGCCAAAGAGCCGGTCTCGTTTTTCGCCTACCCCGGCCAAGCCAGCCGCCTGGTGCCTGATGGCTGCACGGTGCACACCCTGTGCAGCGCCGGGCAGGATGTGGCGGGCAGCCTGGAACAACTGGTGCAGACCGTGGGGGCCGCGCAGGCCACCCCCGCCTTGCAGCCGGCCCGGCGCGCGCCGCGCCCAAGCGGCAAATTCAGTGCCGAAAAGGCCTGCAAAGCGCTGGGGCACCTGTTGCCCGAAAACGCCATCGTCGTCGATGAAGCCCAAACTTCTGGCCTGCTGCTGCCGCTCTACAGCGCCGGTGCGCCGGCACACGATCTGCTCACCCTCACCGGCGGGGCCATTGGGCAGGGCCTGCCCTGTGCCGTCGGGGCGGCATTGGCCTGCCCCGATCGACCCGTGATATCGCTCAACGGCGACGGTTCGGCCATGTACACCTTGCAAGCGCTCTGGACCATGGCGCGCGAGCGGCTGAACGTGATCAACATCGTCTTCAACAACCGCAGCTACGCCATCTTGAACCTGGAGCTGCAGCGCGTCGGGGCCAAAGCAGGTGGCCCGGTCGCGCAGCAGCAGTTCGACCTGAGCCAGCCGCCGCTGGACTTTGTGGCGCTTGGGCAAGGTATGGGCGTTCCCTCGCGCCGCGCAAGCAGCACCGAAGAATTTTTGGCTGCGCTCGAGCACGCCCTGCGCACACCGGGTCCGCACCTGATCGAAGCCGTGGTGCCGCGCTCCGTCAGTGGCCTCAAGCTGCGCTTGTTGCCCTATCTGCTGCAATCGCTGCGGCATTTGCCGCGCCCCCTGGCGCTCGGCATCAAGCGTACAGTAGCGCCTTGAATGTCTACTGTTACTGCAATTCTTCCAGCGGCGGGCAGGAGCAAAACAGGTTGCGGTCGCCATAGGCGTTGTCCACGCGCCCGACCGGGGGCCAGTATTTGGCCGCCAAGGCGCTGCCGTGCAGGGCGGCTGCCACTTCGCGCGGGTAGGGGTGCGGCCAGTCGGTGCGCGTGAGCTGCGCGGCGCAGTGCGGGGCGTTTTTGAGCGGGTTGTCGTCGCGCGGCCAGTGGCCGCTTTCGATCAGGCGGATTTCTTCGCGGATGGCGCTCATGGCGGCGATGAAGCGGTCGATCTCGGCCAGCGGCTCGCTCTCGGTGGGCTCGACCATAAGCGTGTTGGCGACCGGAAAGCTCAGGGTGGGCGCATGAAAGCCGTAGTCGATCAAGCGCTTGGCCACGTCTTCGGCCATTACGCCGCAGCTTTCTTTGAAGTGGCGCAAGTCCAGGATGCATTCGTGAGCGACGTGGTTTTCCGCGCTCGCGTAGAGGGTTGGGTAGTGCGGCGCGAGGCGGCGGCTGATGTAGTTGGCGCTCAGAATGGCGCTCTCGGTGGCGGCGCGCAGGCCGTCGGCCCCCATCATGCGGATGTACATCCACGAAATCGGCAGCACGGCAGCGTTGCCCAGCGGTGCGGCTGAAATGGCCCCCACGCTTGCGCCTAGCGGCGCTGCGCTGCCCCCCGAGGGGGCGCTCGCCGCCTTGGGGCGGCCCGGCGGCGGCGAGGGTTCGGCCCCCACGCTTGCCGCTGACGCGGCTGCGCTGCCGGTGTAGGCCCCGACGGCTTGGGCGCTGGCGTGGCCGGGCAGGTAGGGCAGCAAGTCGGGTACCACGCACACGGGGCCGACGCCGGGGCCGCCGCCGCCGTGCGGGATGCAGAAGGTCTTGTGCAGGTTCAGGTGGCTCACGTCGCCGCCGAACTCGCCCGGGGCCGCCAGGCCGACCAGCGCGTTCAGGTTTGCGCCGTCGATGTAGACCCGGCCGCCGTGGCGGTGCACCAGCGCGCACAGTTCGCGCACCGAAGTCTCGAACACGCCGTGGGTGCTGGGGTAGGTGATCATCACCGCCGCCAGCCGCTGGCTGTATTGCTCGCATTTGGCTTGCAGATCGGCCATGTCCACGTTGCCGGCCTCGTCGCAGCGCGTCACCACGACTTGCAGGCCGACCATCTGCGCCGTGGCCGGGTTGGTGCCGTGCGCCGATTGCGGGATCAGGCAGATGTCGCGTTGGCCCTGCCCGTTGGCGGCCTGCCAGGCGCGGATGGCCAGCAGGCCGGCGTACTCGCCCTGCGAGCCGGCGTTGGGCTGCAGGCTGATGCCAGCGTAGCCGGTGGCCTCGCACAGCCACTGGCGCAGTTGCTCGTCGAGCAGGCGGTAGCCCTGCATCTGCTCGGCCGGGGCGTAGGGGTGCAGGTGCGCAAACTCGGGCCAGGTGATGGGGATCATCTCGCTGCTGGCATTGAGCTTCATGGTGCAAGAGCCGAGCGGGATCATGCTGCGGTCCAGTGCCAGGTCGCGGTCCGACAAGGAGCGGATGTAGCGCAGCATGGCGGTCTCGCTCTGGCAGCGGTTGAACACCGGGTGCGTCAGGTAGGCGCTGGTGCGGCGCAATGCGGGTGGGATCATGGGCTCCACGCCGTTTTCGTACTGAGCCCACATAGCCGTTCGGGCTGAGCCAATCTCCGTTCGGGCTGAGCCTGTCGAAGCCTGCGCGAGCCCTTCGACAGGCTCAGGGCGAACGGAACGGGTTTGTGAGCCCACGCCGGAGAAAACTGTCCAAAGCAGATCAATGTCCTCGCGCGTGCTGGTTTCGTCTAGGCTGATTCCGACCCAGGCCGCACGCTCGCCCTGGCCCTGTCCTTCGCAAGCATAACGGCGCAAGTTCATGCCCTGGGCTTGCGCGCGCTGGTGCAGCGCGGCGGCGGCGTCGGCACTGCCCAGGTCGAGTGTGAGGGTGTCGAAGGCGCTCTGGTGCAGCAGCCGCACCCCGAGCTGCTCCAGCCCGGCTGCCAAGATGGCGGTGTAGCGCGCCACGCGCTCGCCGATGCGGCGAAGCCCCTGCGGCCCGTGATAGACCGCGTACATGCTGGCCACGACGGCCGGCAGCACCTGCGCGGTGCAGATGTTGGAGGTGGCTTTTTCGCGCCGAATGTGCTGCTCGCGCGTTTGCAGTGCCAGCCGGTAGGCGCGGTGGCCGTGCGCGTCCACGCTCACCCCCACCAGGCGGCCGGGCAGCGAGCGTTTGAAGGCGTCGCGGCAGGCCAAAAAGGCGGCGTGCGGGCCGCCAGCGCCCATGGGCATACCGAAGCGCTGGCTGCTGCCAAAAGCGATGTCGGCCCCCATCGCGCCGGGTTCCTTGAGCACGGTCAGGGCCAGCAGGTCGGTGGCCAGCAGCAGCGCTGCGCCCTTGGCGTGGATGGCGTCGGCGCTGGCCTGCCAGTCGGCCAGCCAGCCGCTGCTGCTGGGGTATTGGTTGAGGGCGGCGAAGTAGTGGTCTTGTTGCAACGCGGCATGCCATTCCTGCTCTGAGTGCAGCAGTTGCACCGTCAGGCCCAGCGGCGCGGCGCGGGTTTGCAGCACCTCGATGGTCTGCGGGTGGCAGTCGGCGCTCACCAAAATCGTGTTGCCTCTGGCCTTGACCGAGCGCTTGGCCAGCGTCATGGCTTCGGCGGCGGCGGTGGCTTCGTCGAGCATGGAGGCGTTGGCGATGTCCATCCCGGTCAGCTCGCAGACCAGGGTCTGGAAGTTGAGCAGCGCTTCCATGCGGCCCTGCGAAATCTCGGCCTGGTACGGGGTGTAGGCGGTGTACCAGGCCGGGTTTTCCAGGATGTTGCGCAAAATCACGCCCGGCGTGTGGGTGCCGTAATAACCCTGCCCGATGAAGCTGCGCAGCACCTGGTTTTGTTGTGCGATGGCCTTGAGTTCGGCCAGCGCGGCCGCTTCGCCCACGGCCGGCGGCAGTTGCATGGCTTGCGCACGCACGATGCCGGGCGGCACGATGGCCTCGATCAGGGCGCGGCGCGAGTCAGACCCGATGGCGCGCAGCATCTGGGCCTCGTCGGCGGCACTCAAACCGATGTGGCGGGCGTGGAACTCGGTGGCGTTTTCGAGTTCGCTCAAGGGGGTTTGTGGGGCAGGGTGGGTCATCGCGGGGCGCTTACAAGTGGCTTATTGCGTCAACTGGGTGTAGGCGGCTTCGTCGAGCAGGGCCTCGAGTTCGGCCGGCTGGCTCAAGCGCAGCTTGAAAAACCAGCCCGCGCCCAAGGGGTCGGAATTGGCCAGTGCTGGGTCGGCGCGCAGCGCCTCGTTGACTTCGAGCACCGTGCCGCTGAGCGGCATATAAATGTCGGACGCCGCTTTCACCGACTCGACCACGCCAGCCACGTCCTTTTGCGCCAGCGCGGCGCCGATTTCGGGCAGATCCACAAACACCACATCGCCCAGCGCGTCTTGCGCGTGGGCCGTGATGCCGACGGTGGCGCAGTCGCCTTCGAGGCGCACCCATTCGTGGTCGGGGGTGTATTTCAAGCTCATAGGGGTTCCTTGCAAGGGTGGGGCGCGCCAAGCGCGCAGAAAAAATCAACCGCGATGGTAGCGGGTGGGAACGAAGGGCAGGGCGCTCACCGTCATGGGCACGGGCTTGCCGCGCACCACGGCTTGCAGCGCGGTGCCCACAGCGGCGTATTCTGGCAGCACATAGCCCATGGCGATGGGCTGGTTCAGGCTCGGGCTGAGCAAGCCGCTGCTCACCTGCCCCACGGGCGCGCCGCCGGGGCTTTGCAGCAGCGCCGGCTCGCGCACCGGCACGCGCTCGCTGGCCATGAGCCCCACGCGCTTGCGCGCCAGCGGCTGGCGGCCTTCGAGTTCGGCCAGCACGCGCTCGGCCGCCGGAAAGCCGCCGGCGCGCGCTCCGCCGCTGCGCCGCACTTTTTGCACCGCCCAGCCCAGCGCCGCTTCGGCCGGGGTGGTGCCGGGGTCGAGGTCTTGGCCGTACAGGCACAGGCCGGCTTCGAGCCGCAGCGAGTTGCGAGCCCCCAAGCCGGCCGGTTTTACTTCGGGCTGCGCCAGCAGCGCGCGCGCAAAGGCCTCGGCTGCGGGCGCGGGCAGCGAAATCTCAAAGCCGTCTTCGCCGCTGTAGCCGCTGCGCGTGAGGTAGAGCGCGTGGCCCTGCCAGGGCAGCGCCGCACCTTGCATGAAAACGAGCTTCTCGGCCCCCGGCAGCAGCCGCTGCAGCGCAACAGCGGCCAGCGGGCCTTGCAGTGCCAGCAGCGCCTGCTCGGGCAAGGGCTCAATGGTGCAGCGCGCCCCGATGCGCTGCTGCAGGTGCGCCAGATCGGCTGCTTTGCAAGCGCCATTGAGCACCAGCCCAAGGTACGCGCCGCACTGCACAAACATCAAGTCGTCGAGGATGCCGCCGGTATCGTTGAGCAGCAGGCCGTAGCGCTGCTGGTTCAGCGCCAGGCCGAGCACATCCATGGGCAGCAGGGTTTCGAGTGCGGCGGCGGCGTCGGGGCCGTGCAGGCGCACTTGGCCCATGTGCGAGACGTCGAACAAGGCGGCGCTGGTGCGGGTGTGCAGGTGCTCGGCCAGCAGGCCTTGGTCCGGCCCCTGGTACTGCACCGGCAGCTCGTAGCCGGCAAAGGGCACTAGGCGCGCGCCCAGCTCTTGGTGCAGCGCGTGCAGAGGGGTGCGATGCAGCGCCGGGGTGGGTGGGGCGGCAGCAGCGGCTGCGGGCTCAGGGTGGGGTTGAAGGGCGCTCATGGACGCAGACTGTAGCGCAGAAAGCGGGCCAAAGCAGCGGGCAAAAAAAAGGGCTGCAGCCCACAGGGGTTGCAGCCAGCAATCGCCAAGCAGAGCCGAATCGCACGACCCGGCCCCGGCTGGATGCGGGTTTGGAACGCGCCTCAGTCGGCCTCGCCTTCGATGTCGTCGGCCTCATCGACGATGGCTTGGGCGGCGAGAAAGTATTTGTTGGTGGCCAGATCGCGCACGGTCTTGATGCCAAAAGCCGCTTCCAGTTTTTCGGCGTCGGCGACCGAGACGCCATACAGCGCATCGACGGGGGCGTCGGCCACTTCGGCCAAAGGCAGGCCGTGGTAGGCCTTGTCCAGAACTTTAGAGAGGTCCATGCTTACTCCTGAGGGTTGGAAACAACGGTGAACAACGGTGGCTATAGATCGCACGCACCCCGGTCAGGTTCCGCAAAGGGGTTTCCAAACCGGGGCCGCCATGCACACTAACACAGGATTTTGACACCCCGATGCGTGTTGCCGGCAGCGCCTCACATCCCAGCGTAATTCGGCCCGCCGCCGCCCTCGGGCGTGACCCAGACGATGTTTTGCGTTGGGTCTTTGATGTCGCAGGTCTTGCAGTGCACGCAGTTCTGGGCGTTAATCTGCAGCCGCTGGCCGCCGCCCTCGGCATCGATGAACTCATACACCCCGGCCGGGCAGTAGCGGCTCTCGGGCCCGGCGTAGCGCGCCAGGTTGGTTTGCACCGGCACGCTGGCGTCGCGCAGCGTCAGGTGCGCGGGCTGGTGTTCGTTGTGGTTGGTGTTGCTCACGAACACGCTGGAGAGGCGGTCGAAGGTGAGTTTGCCGTCGGGTTTGGGGTAGTCGATGCGCGCGCACTCGGCCGCCGGGCGCAGAAAGCTGTGGTCGGGGGCGTGGCGATGCAGCGTCCAGGGCGGGCGCTTGAGGCCGATTTTGGGCAGCAGCCAGTGCTCGACGCCAGTCATGAGCGCGCCCACGGTGTTGCCTTTTTTGAACCAGCTCTTGAAGTTGCGCGATTCATCCAGCTCCTGGTGCAGCCAGCTTTGCGCAAAGGCGGCCGGGTAGGCGCTCAGTTCGTCGCCGCTGCGGCCGGCCTGCACGGCCTCGAAGGCGGCATCGGCGCACAACATCCCGGTTTTTAGGGCAGCGTGGCTGCCCTTGATGCGCGCCGCGTTCAGGGTGCCCGCTTCGCAGCCGACCAAGGCACCGCCCGGAAACACGGTTTTGGGCAAGCTCAACAGGCCGCCCGCCGTGATGGCGCGCGCGCCGTAGCCGATGCGCTTGCCGCCCTCGATGTGGGCGCAGATGCTGGGGTGGGTTTTCCAGCGCTGCATTTCCTCGAAGGGGCTCAGCCAAGGGTTGGCGTAATCGAGCCCGACCACGAAGCCCAGCGTGACCCGGTTGCCTTCTAGGTGGTACAAAAAGCCGCCACCATAGGTGCGGTTATCGAGCGGCCAGCCAGCGGTGTGCACCACCAGCCCCGGTTTGGCCTGCGCGGGCGGGATTTCCCACAGCTCTTTGATGCCGATGCCGTAGGCCTGCGGGTCTTTGCCGGCGTCGAGACCAAAGCGCTCGATCAACTGCTTGCCTAGGTGCCCGCGCGCGCCTTCGGCAAACACGGTGTACTTGGCGTGCAGCTCCATACCGAGCTGGAAGTCGGGCCCCGGCTGTCCGTCTTTGCCCAGCCCCAGGTGGCCGGTGGCCACGCCCTTGACCGCGCCGTCATCGGTGTAGAGCACCTCGGCTGCGGCAAAGCCGGGGAAAATCTCCACACCCAACGCTTCGGCCTGCTCGGCCAGCCACTTGCACAGCGCCCCGAGGCTGATCACATAGCAGCCGTGGTTGTGAAAATTGCGCGGCACCAGCCAGTCCGGCGTGCGGGTGGCCGATTTTTCCTTCAGGAACAATACATCGTCACCGCTCACGGCCTGGTGCAGCGGAGCCCCGCGCTCCTTCCAGTCGGGCAGCAGCTCGTTCAAGGCGCGCGGGTCCATCACCGCACCCGACAAAATGTGCGCCCCGGGCTCGGAGCCTTTTTCCAGCACGCACACGCTCAGCTCGGCCCCCTTTTCGGCCGCCAGTTGCTTGAGGCGTATGGCGCAGGCCAGCCCGGCCGGGCCGCCGCCGACGACGACCACGTCGTATTCCATGGCCTCGCGTGGGCCGTGTTGCTCCAGTAGCGTTGGGGGGGTTTTCATGGTGGATGGTGCAGTGGACTGCGGGTGGGTTGGTCTCGAAACTTGCGTTCAGCTTGCGCGGCTGCGACCAATTGTAGGCCAGCCCTTGCAGATGCCCCACACTCACCGGCATCACGAGCGCCACCGCACCAGGGAGAGGCCGCGCGTGAGTCTGCAGCCGCAGCCTACTTGTTGCGCACAAGCAGCAGCAATCCACCCACCACAATCGCCCCGATACCGGCCCAGACAGGAATGTTCACGGTCCTCTTTTCCTGCACCGACAGTTCGATCGGCCCCAGCACGGCCTGATGCGTCTCTTGGGTGTAGGTGAACCCGCCATACAGCAGGGCGAGGCCACCCGCTACGATCAAGGCGAAACCCAGTATTTTGATTGTATTCATCATTTTTACAGGCGGCGACCTTGGATCACGCGCAGCAGGATCACGACGATGGCGATGACCAGCAGGAGGTGGATCAGGCCGCCTATGGTGTAAGCGGACACCATGCCCAGCAGCCAGAGGATGCCCAAAACGATTGCAATTGTGTACAACATGTCGCGTTCCTCAGGGTTGTTGGTTGTTGGAGCGCAGGGCACCCGGAGGGCTGTGAGGCCTGCCGGCTTTGTATCGCCGTCCTAGTGCGCTGCGCCCAGCATCACTTGCCGACTTCGCGGCCGATCACGCCGCCAACGGCCGCGCCGCCCACGGTGCCGAGTGGGCTACCGCCCGTGAGGATGGCGCCGCCGACCGCACCGGCACCGGCACCGATGACCGTGCTTCTTTCTTGGGCCGACATGCCGGCGCAGCCGCTCAAGCCCAACAGCAGGGTGGCGGAGACACTGGCGATGGCAAATTTCTGTAGGGTGTTCATGATGATTCCTTGATGAGGCAAACTCGGATCGGGTAACAGCAGTGCGCATGACTAAGGTGCAGAGAATGCAGACGGCTGGTCCCGATGCATCAAGAATAAGGGCGTCCCGCATAGCCGTCTGTCTGTTAACGAACATAGGCTGCGCGCATTCGGCGCAGCACGCATTTATTTCGATGCGGTGGGTGTCGGGGCGAACAGGTGGGGCAACGGGTCGGCTGATAAAGGCTGCCCCGTAAATTGGGCCGGGTACGAGGGTTTAGTCGGGATTGAGCAACACCAGCTTGCCCTTGACTTGGCGCTGGCCCATCAGTGCCAAGGCCTGTGGCAACTCGCTCATGGGCAGGGTGCGGTCGATGACCGGTTTGATCCGGCCTTGCGCCATCCACTGCACCAGGGTTTGCAGCATGGCGGTGTTGGCTTGCGGTTCGCGCTTGGCGTACTCGCCCCAGAACACCCCCACCACCGAAGCCCCTTTGAGCAGCGGCAGGTTCAGCGGCAGGCTCGGAATCGGGCCGGCGGCAAAGCCGATCACCAGGTAGCGGCCGCGCCAGGCGATCGAGCGCAGCGCCGGCTCAGCCAGATCGCCGCCGACCGGGTCGTAGATCAGATCCGGCCCGCGGCCGCCGCAGGCTGCTTTGATGGCTTCGCGCAAGCTGCCCTCGGGCCGGTGCACGCTGTAGTCGATGGTCTGGTGTGCCCCCACTTGCTGGCACAGGGCGCATTTTTCGGCATTGGAGGCGGCGGCGATTACGGTGGCACCGGCTTGGCGAGCGATTTGTATGGCCGCCGTGCCCACCCCGCCTGCCGCTCCGAGTACCAGCACGGTTTCGCCCGCCTGCAGGGCACCCCGGTCGAGCAGGGCGTGGTAGGAGGTGGCGTAGGTCATGATGAAGGCGGCGGCGGCTATCAGGTCAAAGCCGGGTGGCAGCGGCAGGCACAGCGCCGCCGGAGCCAGGGTGTGGGTGGCAAAGCCGCCGGTGCCGCTCAGGCAGGCCACCGCCTGGCCGGGTTGCAGGTGCGTCACCCCGGCACCCACGGCGCGCACGATGCCGGCGTACTCGGCCCCCGGCACAAAGGGTAGTGCAGGTTTGATCTGGTATTTGTTCTGCACGATGAGCAGGTCGGGGAAGTTCAGGCTGGCGGCCCGAATTTCGATCAGCACCTGCCCGGCTTGCGGTTGCGGGGTGGGTTGCTCCTGCCAGCGCAGGGCATCGATTCCGGTCGGGTTGTCGCAAATCCAAGCGTGCATGGTGCTCTCCTCAAAGGTTGGGGGTGCAATCATCATATGTTTGCTTGCTCTGTTGCGTCGGGCTGGGCTGTCTCGGCAGCGACGGCCTACAATCGTGCGCAATGAAGATCCTTTTGTCCAACGACGACGGTTATCAGGCAGCGGGCATCGTGGCCTTGTACGAGGCCCTGTGCGAGGTCGCCAGCGTCGAGGTGGTGGCGCCCGAGCACAACAACAGCGCCAAGTCGAACGCGCTCACCTTGCACTCGCCGCTCTACGTGCAGACTGCGGGCCACAATGGCTTTCGCTACATCAACGGCACCCCGGCCGACTGCGTGCACATTGCGCTCACCGGGCTGCTGGGCTACACGCCCGATCTGGTGGTCTCGGGCATCAACAACGGCGCCAACATGGGCGACGACACGATCTACTCCGGCACCGTCGGGGCCGCCATGGAAGGCTATTTGTTTGGCATCCCAGCCATTGCCTTTTCGCAGACCGAAAAGGGCTGGCGGCACCTGGACGCTGCTGCCGCCAAGGCGCAGGAGCTGGTGCGGCATTTGCTGCCCTCGGTGCAGGCCGCGGCGCTTCCGCGCTCGGCCGAGCACCCGCACCCGGCCGAGCCGTGGCTGCTCAACGTCAATGTGCCGTGTGTGCCTTTGAGTGAGCTGCGCGGCTTTAAGGTGGTGCGGCTGGGGCGGCGCCACGCGGCCGAGCGCGTCATCACCCAGGTCAACCCGCGCGGCGACACCATGTATTGGATCGGCAGCGCTGGGCCAGCCAAGGACGACGCCGAAGGCACCGATTTTCATGCCGCCGAGCACGGTTTTGTCACCGTCACGCCGCTGCAAGTCGATTTAACCGACCACGCGCGCCTGGCCTACTGGGGCCAGTCGGTGGCGCAGTGGTCGCGGGTGCGCCCTAGCGTACCCGTAACGCAGCCCACCACGCAGCCGGTGGCGATGCCCGCGCCCGGGGCGCAACCCGCGCAACCATGAACCGCCCCAAACCTGGATCAGGTCCGGCGGCGGCTGGCGCTCCAGCCACGGCGCATCGCCCAGCATTTCCGGCCCAGATTCCGGGCTTGAAGCCCCAGCTTGCTACACGCAGCGCTGCGGTGGCTCAGGCAGCCCAGGCGGCCAAGTCACCGGGCGGTTTGGGCAGTTCAGCCAAGCCGGGCCGGGGTGCCGCCACAGCGCCCGCACCCCGGGGCAGCGGGCTGGATTCCGAGGCGGTGCGGCTGGCGCTGGTGCGCCGGCTGGTGGCGCAAGGTTTGAAGCACCCGGCGGTGGAGCGTGTCATGGCCACGGTGGAGCGGCACCGCTTTGTCGATACCGCCCTAGCCTCGCAAGCCTACGAAGACATCAGCCTGCCGATCGGCTTGGGGCAGACCATTTCGCAGCCGACCATGGTGGCGCGCATGCTCGAGCTGCTGTGCGCGGGCCGCCCGCTGCCGCTGGGGCGGGTGCTGGAGGTGGGCACCGGCTGCGGCTACCAGGCGGCGCTTTTAAGCCTGCTGTGCCGCGAGGTGTACAGCATCGAGCGCCTGCGCGGCCTGCACGAGCGTGCGCGCGAAAACCTGCGCGAGTTGCGCCTGCCCAATCTGCACCTGATCTTGGGCGACGGCATGCTCGGCTACCCCGCTGGCGCGCCCTACGCCGGCATCGTTGCCGCCGCTGCCGGGCCCGAGCTGCCCAGCGCCTGGCTGGAGCAACTGGAAATCGGTGGCCGCTTGGTGGCGCCGACGGAACTCAGCCCGGGTCAGCAGCATCTGGTATTGATCGAGCGCACAGCCCAAGGTTGGAAGCGGCAGGTGCTCGATGCGGTGCGCTTTGTACCCCTAAAATCTGGGGTGGGCTGACTCTGTGCTAGCCTGATGGGATCATTGATGGGGTATCGAATGGATGCAAGGGTTGCGCCCACTGTGGGGCATGGGTTTGGCGGGTGCAGCGCAGGCGCCTTGTTTGGGTTGGGCCAAAGGCGGTTCGGCCGCTCCACGGCCCTTTGGGGCGGTTTGGCCCTGAGTGCCGTGCTGTTGGCGGGCTGCGCCGCACCGCCGCAACAGCGTGCCCCGGTGACCGAGCGCAGCCCGGTGCCCGCAGTCCGGGCGGCCACCGCGCCTTTGCCAGCCGGAGCAGAAAACGCCGGTCAGCCCGGGTTTTATACCGTGCGTCCTGGCGATACGCTCATACGCATCGGCCTGGAGACGGGCCAGAGCTGGCGCGACATCGCCGCCTGGAACAGCATTACGAACCCGGACCGGATCGAAGTCGGGCAGGTGCTGCGGGTGGCGCCGCCCGAATCTGCAGTGGCTGCACGCGCAATTGCGGCAGCCCCTGCCCCAGGCGCAGCCGGCACCACGGCGGCCCCGGTGGCCACACCCAGCGTGCAAGGCCGTGCGCTCACCGACCCCACTGCCCCTGCGGCAGCGCCTGGGCAGGTCCGTGCAGCGCCCGGCACCGTTGCGGCTGCACCGGCGCCGGCACCGGCTGCGGCCGACACCATCAGCCTGATCTGGCCCGCCGCCGGCCCGGTGATCGTTCCGTTCGATGAGTCGCGCAACAAGGGCATCGGCATTGCTGGCCGCGCCGGCGACCCGGTGCTGGCGGCGGCGGCGGGCCGGGTGGTGTACGCCGGGGCGGGGCTGCGCGGCTACGGCAATCTGGTCATCATCAAGCACAACAACACCTTCCTGACCGCCTACGCGCACAACCAGGCGCTGCTGGTGCGTGAAGACCAGGTGGTGCGCCAAGGGCAGCGCATTGCCGAAATGGGCAGCAGCGACGCCGACCGCGTCAAGCTGCACTTCGAGGTGCGGCGCCAAGGGCGGCCGGTCGATCCGGCCACATTCTTGCCCCGGCGTTGATGGCCTGCGCTGACACCCAAGCGGTCCGCTCCGAACCTGTTCACGCTTGCGCTGGCGCCGAGCCTGCCGCCGGCCCTGAACCGCTTGCACCGCCTTGCGCCAGCGTGCCCCCTGCGGGCTGGCTGCGCGTCGATGCCATGGACCTCGAGGCCCAAGGGGTGGCGCGGCGCGCCGATGGCAAGGTGGTGTTCATCGACGGTGCCCTGCCCACCGAGTGGGTGAGCGCCCAGACCCGGCGCAGCAAAAACCAGTGGGAGCAGGCCGATCTGAGCGCGATACACCGCGAATCGGCCTTGCGCGTGCCACCGCGCTGCCCGCACTTTGGACTGCATGCCGGGGCTTGCGGGGGCTGCAAGATGCAGCATCTGGATGCGGCGGCCCAGGTGGCGGTCAAGCAGCGCGTGCTGGAAGACAACCTCTGGCACTTGGCCAAGGTGCGACCCGAATCGATCCTCTCGGCCATTGCGGGCCCGGCATGGGGCTACCGCTACCGGGCCCGGCTGTCGGTGCGCTACGTCCACAAAAAGGCGCAGGTGCTGGTCGGCTTTCACGAGCGCAAGAGCCGCTATGTGGCCGATATGCGCGTCTGTCCGGTGTTGCCGCCCCATGTGAGCGCGCTGCTGCTGCCGCTGCGCGAGCTCTTTGGCAGCATGGACGCACGCGAGACCTGCCCGCAGATCGAACTGGCCGTGGGCGATGCGGCGACGGCGCTGGTGCTGCGCCACTTGCAAGCCCTGAGCGCAGCCGATTGCGCCCGCTTGCGCGCCTTTGCGCAAAGCCACAGCAACGACCAGGCCCCGATTCAGTGGTGGCTGCAGCCCAAAGGCCCCGATACCGCGCATTTGCTGGATGCGTCTGCCGCTCAGCCCCGCCTGGACTATGCGTTGAGCGAGTTTGGGCTGCGCATGCCTTTTAGGCCAACCGACTTCACCCAGGTCAACCCGCACATCAACCGGGTGCTGGTGGGGCGTGCGGTGCGATTGCTGGCGCCGCAAGCCCACGAGCGCGTGATCGACTGGTTTTGTGGTCTGGGCAACTTTACCCTGCCTTTGGCGACCCGGGCGCGCGAGGTGCTGGGCATCGAGGGCAGCGCCTCCTTGGTGGCTCGGGCCCAAGGCAACTGGGCCGAGAACCAGCGCCAGCGCGGTGGCTTGGCCCCGACCCGGTTCGAGGTGCGCAATTTGTTTGAGATCACGCCGCAGCAATTGTGCGCCGACGGGATGGCCGAAAAATGGTTGGTGGACCCGCCGCGCGAGGGCGCTTTTGCGTTGGTCAAGGCGCTGGCCGACTGGCAGCAGGCCCAAGGTGGCCAAGAGGGCCCACTCCCAGGCGCAGTGGCTGGCGCGACAGCTTGGCGCCCGCCGCAACGCATCGTTTACATAAGCTGCAACCCGGCTACGCTGGCGCGCGACGCTGGGCTGCTGGTGCACCAAGCCGGCTACCGCTGCGCGGCAGCGGGGGTGGTGAACATGTTTGCGCACACGGCGCACGTGGAAAGCATGGCGGTGTTCGAGCGGGCCGACGCAGGCTGATGCAACGCGGCCGACCCGTTTGCGGCGGCCAGCGGCCCTTGCTCCGGCTGCTGTAAGGGCAACACCACACCACACCCTAGCGTGCGGGTGCCGTGGCGGGGGCAGGGGCTGAGGGAGGGGTCGCCAAGCCGCCCGGGCGTGGGGGCAGTGGCACCGTGCCCGGCGTGGCCCCGCCCGGGGTGGTGGCCGGGGTGGTGGCCGGGGCCGCACCAGCTGGTGCAGCGGGCTGCTGTGGCATGCCCGGGATGTCGTTGTCGCGCATGTGCTGGTCCATCTCGCGCCAGCCCTCAAAAATCTCGGCCCTCGACATGCGCGGGTTCGAGGCAAAACAGTCTTCGATGCTGCGAACCGCGTGGCGGCAGGCCGCGCCCACGGCACGCGCCTCGGCCGCCTGGCGTTGTGTGACCATGCCTGGGGTTTCGAGGCCCAGCATCTCGCAGCCGCTCAGCAACAAGAGTGCGGGCAGGGTGGCGAGCAACCCCCAGCGGGGCAGGGAAGGGCTTGCAAAAAGGTGAGGCATGGTAGGGCACATTGTGGCTCAAGGCACCGCGCGCGTGTCAAGAAAAAGGGGGGCACAGGCCCCCCAGATTCATGATTCAAGGCCGAATGATCGGGCCCCTCAGTCCACTCACTCGTCGCCGCCGGTCAGGCCCAGCAAAATCAGCAGGCTCTGGAAGATGTTGAACAGGCTCAGGTAGATGCCCATGGTGGCCATGATGTAGTTGGTCTCGCCGCCATCGACGATGCGTTTCAGGTCCACCAGCAGCAGGGCGCTGAACAGGCCGATCGCCATCGTGCTGAGCGCCGCCATCCAGATCGGGCTGCCCACGAAGATGTTGATCACCATGCCCACGATCAGCACCAGCACACCCATGAACAGCCATTTGCCCAGGCCTTCGAGGTCGCGCTTGATCACGGTCGAGAGGCTGGACATGACGACGAACACCCCGGCCGTGCCGGCGAAGGCCGTCATCACCAGGCTGGTGCCGTTTTGCATACCCAGCACCATCGCCAGCAGGCGCGACAGCATCAGGCCCATGAAGAAGGTGAAGGCCAGCAGCAACGGCACCCCGAGCGCCGAATCTTTGGTCTTGTGGATGGCGTACATGAAGCCAAAGGCCCCGGCCAGAAACACCACCAAGCCCGTCACGCCGCCCAGTGAGGCCGTGATGCCGGTGGCTACCCCGACCCACGCGCCCAGCACGGTGGGCAACATGCTCAGGGCCAGCAGCCAATAGGTATTGCGCAGCACCCGGTTGCGCTGCTGCGCCGAAACGGTGGTAGAGCCAAAGCGGCCCCAAGATTGTACGGGTTGGTTCATGTGGCAAAACTCCTTGTAAAGCCTGACGCGGATTCTAGCGCCAGCGGGTCGATAATGTGCAGCGGATCCAGCAGAGCGATCCTCAGTTTGCTGCTGATAGACACACCGACCCCAAGGAAAGTTCATGAAAACCAAACCCGTGCTCGAATTCACAGACATCAAGGCCATCGCTGCCGCCGCCGAAGCCGAGGCGCTCAAACACCACTGGGCCGTAACGATCGCCATCGTGGACGACGGTGGGCACGCCTTGTGGTTGCAGCGCCTCGACGGCGCACCCGCCATTTCGGCGCAGATCGCCACCGCCAAGGCGCACACCGCCGCGCTCGGGCGGCGCGAAAGCAAGGTTTACGAAGACGTGATCAACCAAGGCCGCACCTCGTTTCTGAGCGCCCCGACGCTGCAAGGCATGCTCGAAGGCGGGGTGCCGATTTTCAAAGACGGGCAGTGTCTGGGTGCGGTGGGGGTGAGCGGCGTCAAGTCGCCCGAAGACGCGCAGATCGCCAAGGCGGGCATTGCGGCGCTGGGCTTGTAAGCGCTGTTTCAGCGCCGCAACAGCCACCAAGCCAGCGCGGATGTGATGAGCAACGAGAGCAGCAGTCCGGCCCACATGGGGTGCTCCATCAAAGGGGTGTCGCCATGGCCAGTTCCTGGTGCAAGTGCAGCAAGCGCTGGCTGGGGTGGCACTCGGACCAGATGCGCCGCGCCGCGTGTTCGCACTGGCCACACTGGGTGCCCACGCCGTGCTCGAACTGGATATCATCGAAGCCCTCGCCTTGCTGGGCGCAGGCGGCGATGGTCTTGTCGCTGACCCGGTGACACACACAGACGATCATTGAGGCACTCCTGATGGCATGTAGCGGATGGTAATGATTCGCACTAAGCTGTGCAAGTTTTTTTTGTATTCCCTTGCGGCCCATATGGGCATGAGTCGTGGGCAGATGTTGCGAACGGATGCGGGTTTTTCTGGGCCTAACGGGCTTGGCTTTTGGCTGCGCTTCGGGTAGATTCGCTGCTCTACGATTTAAAACCTAGAGACCATGACTACGGAGCTGCCTCCCATCCCGGCCAAGCGCTACTTCACCATCGGCGAGGTGGGTGAGCTGTGCGGCGTCAAGCCGCATGTGCTGCGCTACTGGGAGCAGGAGTTCACGCAACTGCGGCCCATGAAACGGCGCGGCAACCGGCGCTACTACCAGCACCACGAGGTGCTGATGATCCGGCGCATCCGCGATCTGCTGTACGAGCAGGGCTTTACCATCCACGGTGCGCGCAACCGCTTGCAGGAGCTGACACAGCAGGAGCGCGAACAGCGCCGGGGCGGCGCCGCAACCTTGGCCCCCGCCGAGCTGGCACACGAAGACGAGGCCATGGGGCCACACGACAGCGAGGCTGGCGCCCTCAACGATTGGGCCGCCGTGCGCGCCGAGCTGCTGGCGATTCGCCGTCTGCTGGAGCCCTCGGCCTGATGCGGGCTGGGGCGCATGCAAAGCGGTCGGGCGTGTCGAGCAAATGCCATCAAAGGGCGTGCTAGAATTCGGTCTTCGGCGTGTAGCGCAGCCTGGTAGCGCACTTGCATGGGGTGCAAGGGGTCGCGAGTTCGAATCCCGCCACGCCGACCAAAAAATCCAACGGCTTATCGCTCACAAGGCGGTAAGCCGTTTTTTTGTTTTGCGGCACATCGTGCAGAAATGACGCCACGCCGAGGGTTCCGATCGCGGTGGCGTGCGCCATACAATGTGCATGCCCGGCACAGGAACCAAGTCCAGCGGTCACGGGAACACGCGCATGATCACGGATGCATCCAGTCAGGACTGGGCTCACTCGCCACCAGAGGGCAGTGGGAAGGATCCGCATGGGCTTGACGAGCATCTTCGTTGCGTGGGCAATCGGGCTGCGGGCTTCGCCCCCGACTCCGCCCAAGCCGTGGCTCGGCTTGCGGGCCTGTGGCATGACCTTGGCAAACGCAGGCCTGGCTTTCAGAGTTACATCCGACAGGCGGGCATTGTCGATGCCCATATCGAGCGCGTTGCAGACCGAGACAAAACGCATTCGGCCGCTGGAGCACTGTGGGCCGTGCAACACCTTGAGCAGACCCATGGGGCACAAGGGAAGATTCTGGGGCGGCTGCTTCAGTATGTGATCGCGGGGCACCACGCTGGCCTCGATAACTGGGAGGGCGGCCAAGGGGAAGGTCTTGCAGCGCGGCTGATGAGAGAAGACGCCCAGCGCGAGTTGTCAGAAGCCCTTGCACGCCCGCAAGCCGACGACATTCTCAAAGCCACGCTGTCAGGCATCGACCTCAACCGCATGGCCATCTGCAATGAGCACCAGAAGCGCACACCTGGCCGCTTTGCCCTGTGGGTCAGGATGGTGTTTTCCGCGCTGGTGGACGCTGACTTTCTCGACACCGAGGCCTACATGGGCGACCGCAAGACAGCGGCGCGCCGAGGTGAAAGCGATCTTCTGCCGTTGCTGAATGAGTTGAGTGCCCATCTGGCATCCTTTGGCGAACCCAATACGGCGGTCAACCGCATCCGGGCCGAGGTGTTGACGCAATGTCGATCCAGGGCCAGTTTGCCACCGGGCGTCTTCAGCCTCACGGTACCCACCGGTGGCGGCAAAACACTGTCGAGCCTGTCTTTCGCTTTAGAACATGCGGTCAATCATGGCAAGAGACGCATCGTCTATGCCATACCCTATACCAGCATCATCGAGCAGACCGCAGACGTGTTTCGTGAGGTCTTCAAGGCATTGGGTGAGGATGCTGTGATCGAGCACCACAGCAATGCGGAGTCGAATCCAGAAGACGAGACCACGCGCTCCCGCCTGGCCTGCGAGAACTGGGACGCACCGCTCATCGTCACCACCAACGTGCAACTGTTCGAGAGCCTTTTTGCCCGTAAGACCTCGCGTTGTCGAAAGCTGCACAGTCTGGTCAACAGCGTGATCGTGCTGGACGAAGCGCAATCGCTGCCGGTGGAGTTCTTGCAGCCGGTGGTCGATGTGTTGCGCTACCTCGTGCAGGACTTTGGCGTGACCGTGCTGCTGTGCACCGCCACCCAGCCCGCTCTCAACACACCGCCCAGCGCCGACCCGCAACGGGGCCTGAGGCGCTCCCTCGGCCCGGTGACGGAAATCATCGACGATGTGCCGGCCTTGTACCGCGTGCTGGAGCGCGTTCGAGTGCATCTGCCCCCAAGCCTGGAAACCCCGCGCAGTTGGCCGGACCTCGCAGATGAAATCACCGGGCACGATGCCGCGCTGACCATCGTCAGCCGACGCGCAGACGCCGCCGATCTGTACCGCTTGATCAAGGCGCGCACCGATGGCGGACGGTGTTGGCATTTGTCCGCGCTCATGTGTGCACAACACCGCAGCGATGCCATTGCTGAAATCAAGATCGCTCTGAAAACGCGCCGAGATGCGCTGGTTGCCGGACAAATTGCAGCGCCCGTTCATGTGATTTCCACCCAGTTGGTGGAAGCCGGTGTTGATCTGGACTTTCCTGTGGTCTATCGTGCCCTGGCTGGTTTGGATTCCATTGCGCAAGCAGCAGGCCGGTGCAACCGGGAAGGCAAGTTGCTCGAGCCGGGGGCGGTGCATGTGTTCGTGCCCCCGACCAAGGCCCCTCCTGGTTTGCTGACCTTGGCGCGCGACACCTGCAAGGCAGTGTGGCGCGGCTTGCCCGCAGACCCTTTTGCACTGCCGCTGATTGACCTGTACTTCAAGCGCCTGTACCACGATGCGCCGTCAACCGATAAGGCGCAGATATGCGAAATGCTCAAAATGGAGCCTGACCTGAAGGCAATGAGCTTGCCGGTTCAGTTTCGGGCTGCTGCCGATGCGTTCAAGCTCATCGATGAAAAAGACAGCGCCACGGTGCTGGTGCGCTACAGCAGCGCCAACGCACGCGACGATGTGGATGCCTTGATCGGTATGATGGAACGTGAAGGTCCAGCCCGCTGGCTGATGCGCAAGTTGCAGCGCTACGGCGTCACGATCTACCAGCACCAGGTGCAGCGCTTGGTGGGCATGGGCGACATCGTGGAAGTGGCTACCTGCCCAGGCCTGTATGTGCAGCGCGAAGGCTGGGATGGGTTTTACGACCCAGTGCTGGGTGCAAAGGTGGACTCGGCACCCGGAGACCCGGCAAACTATGTCAGTTCGTAAGCGGTTGATGCAAAGGGAGATGAGATGAAGCCATTTTGTTTGGAAGTTCGGGGCGACTACGCCTGCTTCACCCGGCCTGAAATGAAGGTGGAGCGGGTGTCTTACGACCTGATCACGCCGTCCGCAGCGCGGGCGGTATTTGAGGCTATTCTGTGGAAACCTGCCATCCGATGGCGTATCACCTGCATTGAAGTGCTCCAACCGGTGCGCTGGACCAGCGTGCGGCGCAACGAAGTCGGTGCAGTGGCTTCTTCTCGCAACGCGCTGACCGCCATGAACGAAGGGCATGGTGAACTGGCGCTCTATATTGAAGATGAGCGCCAGCAGCGAGCCAGTCTGCTGTTGCGCGATGTGGCCTACCGGCTGCACGCTGAAATGGAGATGGTGGGGGACGATGCTCGCGCCAACCCCAACAAGTACATCGCCATGTTCAGCCGCCGCGCAGAGGCGGGGCAATGCGTGAATCAGCCCTATCTGGGCTGCCGCGAATTTGCCGCTGCATTTCGGCCTGTTGAGCTGGTGGGCGATGGCCTTGGTGCTTGGCGTGCAGGGCCAGACGAGCCAAGGGCAATGGATGACTGGTCTCCCGATCTGGGTTGGATGCTCTACGACATGGATTTCGCAGCAAGCCCTACACCCCAGCCGCGCTTCTTTCGCGCTCAGGTGCAAAAGGGCGTTCTTGATCTGAGTCGCGTGGAGGTGCGGGGATGATCTTGCAAGCCCTACACGACTACTACCTTCGGCGCCAGGCCGATACCGATCCCGACCGCCGGTTGCCTGCGTTTGGACTGGAGCAAAAGGAAATTGGCTTCATCCTTGAAGTGGACGAAGGTGGTCAGCTTCACGCGATCATCGACGCGCGCCAGATGTCCGGAAAAAAGAAGATTGGTACCAGCTACTTGGTGCCAATTTCTGTCAAACGAGCTGCTGGCATCGCTGCCAACTTGCTTTGGGACAACGCTGAATATGTGTTGGCCATACCGGATGTAAAGAAGCTGGAGGCAGCCCAAGCGAAGCAGGGCCAGGCCGAGTATCTGGCACGTCTGATCAAAATGCAGCAGGCATTTCGCGACCGCATATCAACACTCCCCGAGCTTGCCCAGAGCGACGCCGGGTTGCGCGGTGTGCTGGCTTTTCTGGATGCAAAGCCGGCCGAACAAGTGGAGCGGTTTGCAGCCCATGCAGAAATCGCAGCATCGAATCCGGTGTTAACGTTCCGGCTCGTTGATGGCACGGCGCTGGTGTGTCAACGACCAGGCGTCGCGCCTCATTTGATCACGGGCGGCCTAGAGGGCGACACAGAAGAAGATGGCAACACAGAAGACGAGGGTTGCGGCTTGAATGCCATGTGCTTGATCACGGGCGATACCTTACCGGTGGCGCGGCTGCACACCGCGATCAAAGGCGTGTGGGGCGCACAGACATCCGGGGCCAACATCGTGTCGTTCAATTTGGATGCGTTCAGATCCTACGGCAAGAGCCAGGGCGCGAACGCTCCTGTCAGTCAAGCGGCGGCTTTTGCTTACACCACGGCGCTCAATGCTCTGCTGGCGCGCGACTCGGCGCAACGTGTGCAGGTAGGCGATGCTTCCACCGTATTTTGGGCGCAGAAACCCGACACCCTTGAGCACGAGTTGGCTGCTTTACTCGGCGGTGGCGACAACCCAGACGCCCACACCCTGCAAGTCAAAGCCGTGCTGGAGGCCATCCACAGTGGGGGCTTTTCTGGCGCAAGAGGTGAGAACGCCTTCTACGTGTTGGGGCTGGCACCGAATGCGGCACGCATCTCCGTGCGGTTCTGGCATGCGGCCCCCTTGCATGTCATCGCTGAGCGCATTGCGGCGTGGTTCGATGACCTTTCGCTGGTGCGCGGCCCGAACGATCCAGAATTCCCCAGCCTGTTCCGTCTGCTCACCGCAGTGGCCCTGCAAGGCAAGGCCGACAATATCCCCCCCAGCTTGGGTGGCGATCTGATTCGCAGCATCTTCACCGGCGCGCCATATCCCACGACCTGGCTCAACGCGGCCATCCAACGCTGCCGCGCAGAACAGCAGGTCACTTACATGCGCGCCGCCGCCATCAAGGCCTTTCTCAAACGTTCTGTCACCACGTCCGATTCACAACCCAGGGAGATTCAACCCATGCTCGACATCGAAAGTCCGTCCACGGCTTACCGCTTGGGCCGCCTGTTTGCCACGTTGGAGAAGATCCAGGAAGAAGCCAGCCCGGGTCTGAATGCAACGATTCGGGAGCGTTACTACGGTGCCGCATCCAGCACTCCGGTGGCGGTGTTCACCACGCTGATGCGCTTGAAAAATCATCACCTTGCCAAGATGCAGAGCAAAGGGCGGGCGGTGAACTTCGAGAAGTTGCTGGCGGAGATCATGTCGGGCATTTCGGATTTCCCGGTGCACATGAACTTGCCAGATCAGGGCCGTTTCACCATCGGCTACTACCACCAGCGTCAAGACTTTTCACCAAGCGCGATTCGGCGCAAGCCGACAGCGCTGCGCTGACCGAAACCGCTTGCTGAAACCACCCCAGGAGGAAACTGAAATGAATCTGAACCATCGCTACGACTTCGTTTTGCTGTTCGACGTGAAAGACGGCAACCCCAATGGTGACCCCGATGCTGGCAACCTGCCGCGCCTAGACGCTGAAACCGGCCACGGCCTGGTGACGGACGTGGCGCTCAAACGCAAGGTGCGCAACTTCGTCGCGCTGACCCAAGATCAGACCGAGCAGGCACCCGAAGCCGGCGAAAAGCGTTTCGAGATCTACGTACGGGAAAAGGCCATCCTGAACCTTCAGCACCAGCGGGCTTACTCGGCGCTCAAGCTGGATGCAACTGATGAAGTTGCGCAATCCGCTGACGGTGAAGACAAGAAGGCCAAAAAGGGCGGCAAAGAAAAGCGCAAGGGGAGTGCCAGCGATGTGGACCTGGCCCGCAAGTGGATGTGCCAGAACTTCTTTGACGTGCGCACCTTTGGCGCAGTGATGTCCACCGGCACCAATGCCGGGCAGGTGCGCGGCCCTGTGCAACTGACCTTTGCCCGTTCGATCGACCCCATCGTGGCGCTGGAGCATTCCATCACCCGCATGGCCGTGGCCACCGAAGCAGAGGCGGAAAAGCAGCAGGGCGACAACCGCACCATGGGCCGCAAGCACACCGTGCCTTATGGCCTGTACAGGGCGCACGGCTTCGTGTCGCCGTTCCTGGCCAAGCAAACCGGTTTTGGCGCAGACGATCTGGCATTGCTGTGGCAGGCGCTGGAAAACATGTTTGAGCACGACCGCTCTGCGGCGCGCGGTGAAATGTCCACACGCGGTCTCTGCGTTTTCAAGCACGATAGCGAGTTGGGCAACGCACACGCGCACAAACTGTTCGAGCGCATCAAGGTGACAAAAAAGGTGGATGTGCCGCGCAATTTTTCAGACTACGAAGTCCGCATCGATGAATCCGACATGCCTGCCGGTGTACGCTTGATTCGCATCATTTGACGGAGTCGCCATGACAGACATTCATTTCATCGTCGAAGAGTCGCCCGAGGGCGGTTACGCAGCCCGGGCCGTGGGGCAAGACATCTACACCGAGGCGGACACCCTACCCGAGTTGCACGCCATGGTGCGCGATGCGGTGCGCTGTCATTTTGACGCGGGTCAGGCACCCAGCCTGATCCGTTTGCACATCACGCGCGAAGAGGTCTTGGCCGCATGAGGCTGCCGCGCGATTTGTCGGGCGCTGATCTGGTCAAGCGCCTTGGGCGGCTCGGTTACACCGTGTCCAGGCAGACGGGCAGCCACATTCGGCTGAGCTGTATCGAGCCGCCCGGGCAACACCACCTCACCGTTCCTGCACACGACCCCTTGCGCATTGGCACGCTGGCGGCCGTGTTGGACGCGGTATGCCGACACCACTCGCTCAGCCGAGAAGCCTTGCTTGCTCGGCTGTTTGATTGAAGCGCACTGTCGGCAACGCAATGGAGCTGGAAGACGCGCTGCCCCTGTCCGCCCTGCAGCATTGGGCGTACTGCCCGCGTCAGTGCGGCTTGATCCACCTGGATCAGGCCTTTGACGACAACGTGCACACCCTGCGGGGGCAGGCGGTTCACAAGCGGGTGGATCAGCCTGGCGTGGAAACCGCCAAGGGCGTGCGGCTTGAGCATGCCTTGCCGTTGTGGCACGACGCCTTGGGGCTGATCGGCAAGGCCGATGTGGTGGAGTTCGTCAAGGCTGGGCGGCCCTATCCGGTGGAATACAAGCACGGCAGCCGCCACAAGGCCGCAGACATTGCGGCTTGCGATGATCTGCAGTTGGCGGCACAGGCCTTGTGTCTGGAGGCGATGACGGGGTTCGCTGTGTCCGAAGGGGCGATCTACTACGCCAGTTCCAAGCGCCGACGCGTGGTGCTGATCGATGCGCCCTTGCGTTTGCAGGTGCAACAAGTGATAAATGACGTGCGTGGCATGCTCAAGTCGCAACAGCTACCGCCCCCTCTGACGGGGCCTCAGGCGGGGCAGCGGTGCCGAGGCTGTTCGCTGCGGGAGCGCTGCCAGCCAGAGGCCGGGCAGTCCGCATCGATGCAACGGGCCAGGCAGGCGCTTTTTGACCCGGATACCGATCCGGGCATTTCGGAATAAGTCAACGCCATGCATTTGCTCAACACCCTCTACGTGAACACGCAGGACAGCTATCTGCGCTTGGACAACGACACCTTGCGCGTGCTGGTGGATGAAGAGACGCGGCTGCGTGTGCCATTGCACCATCTGCAGGCGGTGGTGTGCTTTGGGCGGGTGGGCGTGTCGCTGCCGCTGATGCATCGACTGGCCGAAGAGGCGGTGGCGTTGGTGCTGTTGGATGAAAACGGCCGCTTCAAGGCGCGTCTTGAGGGGGCCACGGCTGGCAACGTGTTGCTGCGCCGGGCGCAACACAGCCAGTCGTTGAATCCGGTGTTTGTGTTGGACTTTGCTCGGGCTTGTGTGGCCGGCAAGGTGCGCAATTCGCGCCAGGTGTTGCTCCGGGGTGCAAGACCTGAATCCGTGACCTCAATTTCACCCACACCCCAATGAGCCCGCAATTGATGCTGGAAGCAGGATTGCGCAGCCGATTGCCACGCAATCCGACCTCGGCGCGTCGATTTTTCGTGTCTGAGCAGCGGCTCGGTGATGCGGCGGCAGCGGTTTTTCGTCTTGTGGCCGCCGCTGGCCAACACTTGCTCCCGCAAAACCTTGCGTTTGGGGCAATCCGTGAGCTCGTTGGCCCATTCTGTGGCCAGCCTTGGGCGCTAGGCCGTCTTCATCTTGCCAAACGCGCGCTCAAACACCGCAAAGCCCGAATCGCTGCCCGATATCCCCAGCACCCAGCCCCGGGCGTGGCTGATAATGCGGGCGGCCTTGTACATCATCTCTTGCATCACCGTCTTGATGCGACGGCGCAGCGCGGCCTTCCTCAGCGGGCTGTCGCTCTCGTGCAGCGTGTGCTGGCCCACGATGCGCAGCAGGTTCATCGCCAGCGCCGCCAGTGCGCACACCAGGTGGTTGGTGGCGAACTTGCCCGAGGGCAGACGGTTCAAGTCCATGTCGGTCTTGAACTCGGCATGGAACTGCTCGTGCGTGGCGTGGTCGCGGTACAGCGCGATCAGCTGCTCATGGTCCACCTCAGGCCCCAGCGTGGTGGTCCAGCCCTCCAGCACGTACTCGGGCAGCAGCAGGGGCTGACCCTTCTTGTCAAGGGTGCGCTCGGTGAGCCGGTAGAGGCGGCGCAGCGAGCGCGGGCCTCCCACTGGGACTGCAACGGCATCGAGCGCCTGGCTCCACAGACACTCGCGCTTGCCCTCGCGCAGCACGGTCCACACCGTGCTCGTATCGGCGCAGCGCTGCGCAGCGATCTGCTCCACCGGCGCGGTGCGCGGGTTCCACTTGATCAACAGATCGACCCGCGGGCCCAAAGAGGCCGCTTGCTCCAGGGTGCGAGAGATCAGGTGCTGCGAGCAAAAGCCCGAGTCTGCGCGCAGCAGCAACGGCGCCTTGGCCACCGCGCAGGCCGTGGCCAGCGCACGCTCGATGTTGTATTCGCTCTCACAGGCGCTGTGCTGGCTGCCCGGGCGCAGGTCGAGCTCCAGACAGTAGCCGCGCGTGCCCAAGTACAGCGCGATGGGGCAGTATCCTTGCACCCCGGCATAGGTCCAAGATACGCCTTCTTTGGCGGTGTCGCTCTGGTCCATCACGAAGGTGTCGATATCCAGCGGCAGGTGGCCCGTGGACAGGGCACCGAAGTCGATGGGCGCGCCGTTGATCTGCGTGCTCAGCACGGCGCGGTTAATGCGGTCGGCCAGTTCGCTCCAGTCGGTGCCCATGGCGTCAAAGCGCTGACGCAGCGTGGCGCTGGAGGGCACAGCGCGCAGGCCCAGGGCTTGGTGGGCAAAGCGCTGGGAACGAAAGCCCTCGACGGCCTCGAAGTCGTTCTTGCCCAGGGTGAGCAGGGCCAAGTAGCACTTGAGGATGTCGCTGTTGGCAATCCCGGCTCGCACCGGGTACTGCGGGTCAACCATGGCGGGCAGGTTGATGCGCTTGAACAAGCGCCCAACCAGGGCCAAACCACCATGGCTGCTCAAATCGTAGGGCAGCTTCTTGACAATGAATTCAACCGGCTCAGCCATTTGTACTTCCTTCACCTACAGGGTGCAAAGCAGATGGAGGCTAAGAGCTTGTTTTGTATTGGGATTTACCCTTATTTTAGGGGTGGGGTCACGGATTCAGG
>Ga0207950_100088_pt1 | contig 38643 bp, 39 predicted proteins | sample Subbio11_8B_AprC_FD_184814 | JGI IMG/M metagenome (GOLD analysis project Ga0207950, IMG submission 184814) | Serpentinite rock and fluid subsurface biosphere microbial communities from McLaughlin Reserve, California, USA - CR11_8B_AprC (SPAdes) | ecosystem: Environmental > Terrestrial > Deep... | reverse complement strand
ATCTACCACGGTTGAAAAAGCCAAAACATCAGGACCCAATATACTGGCCAGTCCTACAACCGATCGACCCACTGCGCGTCGTCGATCTCAGGGCGCTCCAGGCTCATACCTGAATTGGAAAAGACTAGATTTGCGCGCGCGCGGATGCGCCGCCTCGTAGGCGCGGCTCAGGTGCTGGAAATCGAGCCGGGTGTAAATTTGGGTGCTGGTGATGCTGGCGTGCCCGAGCAGCTCTTGCACGGCGCGCAAATCGGCGCTGGATTGCAGCAAATGGCTGGCAAAACTGTGGCGCAGCATGTGCGGATGCATCCGGCCGGCCAAGCCCGCGCTGGCGGCCAGCGCCTGCAACTGGCGCCGTGCCACCTGGGGCGTCAGGCGCCCCCCGCGCGCGCCCAGGTACAAGGCCGCCTCGGTGCTGCCGGGCCAAGCCTGCTGGCGCGCCGCCAGCCACAGCGCCAGGGCCTGCAGAGCGGGACCACCCACCGGAACCGTGCGCCGCTTGCTGCCTTTGCCCAGCACGTGCACCTCTCCCGCCTGGGCATCGACCCAGCCCAGCGCGGCGCCGCTGGGGCGCACGTCGAGCCCCAGCGCTTCGCTGATGCGCAAGCCGCTGCCGTAGAGCAGCTCCACCAGGCAATGGGCTTGCAGCGCCTGCCAGTCGGCGGGCGCGACCGCCTCCGGCGGGCTGGCGGCGCTTGGCGGCTGCGGCAGGTGCGCCGCCAGGCGCAGCGCGTCGTGCACATCCAGCGCCTTGGGCAGGGGTTGCGCCGCCTTGGGTGCGCGCACCGCTTGCAGCGGGTGCGCGGCCAGCACACCCTGGCGCCCCAGCCAGGTAAAAAAACTGCGCCAGCACGACAGCACCAGCGCAATGCCACGCGGTTGCCGGCCCGCCCCCCGCAACTGCGCCGCCCAGCGCCGCGCATGGGCCGGGCGCACGCTGGTCCAGCTCAAGCCCTCGGCCGCGCAGCGCTGCGCCAAGCCTTGCAAGTGGGTGGCGTAGAGTGCCTGGGTGCGCTGCGCCAGCCGCTTTTCAACCCGGATGTGTTGCAGGTAGCGCGCCAGCCAGTCGGCGTCGGCCGCGTCCAAGGCGGGAACGGGTGGACTGCATGGAAGCGACTCGCTGGCTTGCGCAGGCACCCCAGCCCGTGGCGAGGCCCTTGGCGCGGTGCGCGGTGGGGGCTGGCGCGCCACCATGCCGCCTCCCTCAGGCCGCGCCGCTTGGCGGCCGCAGGCGGCTCAGGGCCGCCGCCGCCAGCTCGGCGATGCGCTGCAGAAAATCGGTGCCCATGTCGTTTTGAAAACGCAGCGGGTCGTCGGAGGCCAGCAGCATCAGCCCAAAGCAGGGCTGGCTGGCGGCCACGCGCAAGGGCAACAGCGCCAGCGAGGCCACGGGCTGCGCCGGGGCCAGCCACTGCATCACCTCAAAACCCCGGTTCGGGCCGCAGTAGGGTTGCTGCAGGGAATCGGCCAAGGCCCGCGCCTCGGGCGAAACCGATTGGCAAAAAGCCGCTCCGGCATGGGATGGGCTCAAGTCCCATAAACGCAACGCCACCTGGGGCAAAGCAAAATCGGCCAGCAAGCTGCTTTGCAACACCTCGGGCAAATCGGCGGCGTCTGGCAGCGCCAACAAACGGAGCGTCCAGCGGTGCAGCAGGCCGTTGATGTGGGCGTTGTCGCGGCCATGGCGGATCATGTCCGCCGACTTGTGCTCGAGGTGCCGGATTTTTTCGCGCAGCAGCTCGGCCTGGCGCTCCTGCAGGCTGACGGCGCGCTGGCTGTGCGGGCTGGTCAGTTGCACATGGGCCAACACCTCGGCGTGGCGCTCAAAAAAATCGGGCGTCTGGAGCAAGAACTCGGCGATATCGCCTTCGGTCACGGGGGCAATCGGGTTCACAAACGGGGTTTCCTTGATAAAAAAACGCGGGGCTTAGCTTAGATCGGGCAGCTCGGTCACGCCCTCGAACACGGTCTCGGCCGGGCCGCTCAGGTGCACCGACGCCGCCAGCCCGTGGCGCGACACGGGCCAAGCCACCGTCAGGGCTCCGCCCGGCAACTGCACCTCGACGCGCTCGTCGAACCAGCCGTGGCGCACGCCCGCCACCACCGCCGCACAAGCGCCGGTGCCGCAGGCCAGCGTTTCGCCAACGCCGCGCTCAAACACCCGCAGCCGCGCCTGCTGGCGCCCCAACACCTGCAAAAAACCGACGTTGACGCGGCGCGGGAAGCGCGGGTGGCGCTCGATCAGGGGCCCGCACTGGGCCACCGGCGCGCTGTCGACATTGGGTACGCGCCAGACCGCGTGTGGGTTGCCCATAGAGACCAGCGCGAGCTCCGCCTCAAAGGCGCTGCTGCCGAGTACTGCCCCAGTGCCCGCCGCTGCACCCGCCGCGCCCGGCGCCTCAAAAGTCGGCAGGGCCAGTGGCCATACTTGCCAGCCCCCGCAAGGTCGGGGTTGCAGGCCCGTGGCATCGAAGGGAATGCGCGCCGGCTCGAACACTGGCGCCCCCATGTCCACCGCCACCTGCCCCTCGGCGCCCCACTGCAAGCGCAGCACGCCAGCGGCGGTTTGGACCCGAACTTCGGGGCGCTGGCTCAGGCCGCGCTCGCGCACGTAGCGCGCAAAGCAGCGCGCCCCGTTGCCGCAGTTTTCCACTTCGCCGCCATCGGCGTTGTGGATCACATATTCAAAATCAACGCCCGCGTGTGGGGCCGCGCGCACGCTCAGAATCTGGTCGGCCCCGACGCCAAAGTGCCGGTCTGCCAGCCACCGGTACTGTGCCGGCGTGAGGCCCAACTGGCCACGGGTCTCATCGAGCACGACAAAGTCGTTGCCCGCACCCTGCATTTTTGTAAACGAAATACGCATCGGCGCATTATCGGCCAGCCGCAAGCGGGAGCGGCTGGCCGGCCCGGCCCTTTAGCGCGGCGCCGCTTCCGACATGAACATTTCAACGCGCCGGTTTTGTGCCCGGCCCGCAGCGGTGTCGTTGCTGGCCACCGGCTCGCGCGCGCCGCGCCCGTCGATGCTGATGGCACCCATCGAGACCCCGCGCGAGACCAGATAGTCGCGCACGCTGGCGGCGCGGTTGAGCGAGAGCGGGTTGTTGATGGCGTCGGTGCCGGTGCTGTCGGTGTGGCCGATGATGCGCACGCGCGCGTTCGGGTTGCGCACCATGCCTTGGGCAAAGGTGTCCAAAATGGGGCGGAAGTTGGGCTGGATGTCGGCCCGGCCGACAGCAAAAGACACATCAGCCGGAATGTTGAGCTTGAGCTGGTTGTCGGCCGTCTGCGTGACCTCGACCCCGGTGCCGCGCGTGCTTTGCTCCATGGCGCGGCGCTGCTCTTCCATGCGCGTGGACCAGATGTGGCCACCGATGGCCCCCACGCCAGCGCCGATCACGGCTCCGCGCAGGGCACCGTCGCGGCCGTCGGCTGCGGCCCCGATGACGGTGCCGGCAATGGCACCGATGCCAGCGCCGCGCGCGGCATCTTGTTGGGCTTCGGTCATGTTGGCGCAGCCGGCCGTGAGGGCGACGGCAGCGGCCAAAGCGGTGTAGGTGGCGTAACGGGCGATGCGCATGGTTTTTCCTTGGCAGTTGACAATAATGGCATTATCGGTCTTGTTGTCATGTTCCGGCTTCAATTCAGACCCAAATTTACAGCCCTTACGATTGCACACCTTTGCGACCCGTTGCCCCACTGGCACACCCCTTGACGCCCTTGCCCTCTATGCCGAACCCTGCTCCTTTGTTTGACCCGCCCGAATGGCAACACCTGCAGCCGGTGGCGCTGCGGCCCCATGTGCTGCGCCTGACCTGCCCCAACGCGGGGCTGATGACCGGACCCGGCACCAACAGCTATCTGATTGGTTCGCCGGCCGGCGGCTTTTGGGTCATAGACCCCGGCCCGGCCGACACCGGGCACGTGCAGCGGCTGTGGCAGGCGGCGGGTGGCAACATTCGTGCCATTGTCTGCACCCATTCGCACCCCGACCATGCGCCCGCTGCCCTGCCGCTGCAGACCTTGAGCCGCAGCGCCCGCGTGCACACTGCTTCAAAACCCGCGCCCATCCTGGGGTTGCCCAGCGCCCCCACCGCGCGCGACAACAGCCACTTCTGCCCCGATGAGCTCATGGCCGATGGCGCGGTGCTGGACCTGCCCCACCCGGACGGGCAGTCGGCGCCGCTGCGCCTGCGCGCCCTGCACACCCCCGGCCACGCCGCCAACCACCTGTGCCTGCTGCTCGAAGGCGACGGGCTGCTGTTTAGCGGCGACCACATCCTGGACGGCAGCACCACGGTGATCGACCCGCCCGACGGCAACATGAGCGATTACCTCGACTCGCTCGATCGGCTGGCCGGGGTTTGCCTGGACGCGGGCGTGACCCACATCCTGCCCGCGCACGGCCATGCCATGGCGCAACCCCTGCCCACCATCGAGCGGCTGCGGCGCCACCGCTTGCAGCGCGAGGCCCGGGTGTTGTCGGCCATGCGGGCGCAACCCAATGGCCAAGCCGACGATTGGCTGCCTGTGGTCTACGCCGACGTGCCCGCGCACCTGTGGCCGGTGGCGCGGCGCTCGTTGCTGGCGCACCTGCAGCGCATCGACGCGCTGGGCTTGTTCAGGCCTTGAACTCAACCACCCGGTAGCGGCTGCGCCCCTCCTGCTTGGCCTGGTACATGGCTTGATCGGCCTGGCGCAGCAGGCTGTCGGGGTCGGCTGACTGCTCGGGCGCGCCCTTGAGCAGCACCACCCCGGCACTGGCGCTCGAGGCCACCTCGTGCCCATCAATAGCCACCGGCTGGCGCAGCCGCTCCAAGATGCGGTGCAAGGCGTTTGGCCACCCTTCGCCGTGGTCCAGATCGGTGAGCAGCAGCACGAACTCATCGCCCCCGAGGCGCGCCACGGTGTCATCGGCGCGCAAGCCCTGCTGCAAGCGCTGGGCAATCTCGATCAAAAAACGGTCGCCTGCGGCATGCCCCAACTGGTCGTTGATGGGCTTGAAATTGTCCAGGTCCAGGCAGCACAGCGCCAACAAACTGGCGTTGCGGCGCGCGCGCGCCAGCGCAAGGTTGAGGCGGTCTTGCAACAGGCGCCGGTTGGGCAAACCGGTCAGGGCATCGAAATGCGCCAGCCGCGCCAGCTCCTCGCGCTGCCGCTGCAACGCCGTCCGGTCGGCTTGCAGGTCGCGCTTTATGCGCACCAGCCGCACCGTGTTGATGGCCAAGCCCAGCGCCAGCAGCAACACCAAGGCCACCGCAGCGGCCAAGGCCCCGATCCAGAGCTGGTAGCGCTGCCAGATGTCGGCCCATGTGGTTTGGTGCTCCACATCAAAGGGGGCCATGCGCAATGCGCGCATCGCCTGCTCCACCGCCGAATAGTCGGCCGGTATGGAAAAACCATACACGCTGGCGCTCAGGGCTGCCGCATCGGTGGGCCGCAAGGACATCAAGGCCACGGCCACCCGGTGCGACAGCTCGGGAGGCACGTGGATGGCGGCTAAAAAAGGCCACTCCGGGTACAGGCGGGTTGAGAGTTGGAGCGGAAAGCCGGGTACGTTTTGCGGGTTAAGCACCACCAACTGGCCCGCTTGCAGCCGGCCTTCGCGCTCCAGGTCTTCGAGCACGCTGGTGCGCACAAAGCCGGCGTCAACGGCGCCCCCCAGCACCGCATCGACCACCTGGTCAACCGGCTGCCCGGTCACCAGCCATTGCAGCTTATCCAATGGCACACCGGCGCGCTGCAGCTCGGCCGCCGGGGCCATGAAGGAACCCAGGGAGTCGAATCCTGACGTGGCGATGCGCCGCTCGCGCAGGTCGCGCAGGGTGGCGATGTCGGTGCGATCGGCCCGGCGCACAATCACCCCACCAATGCCGTGCAGCGGCTGGTTGCCCGAGCGCATGACCATCGAGGCCAAAGAGCCCGACAAGGCGCCGTATTCGCGCAGCACATGAAAATGCACCGGGTTGGTGAGGACAAAATCGACCTCGCCGGCTTCAATTGCCGCCTGCAACTCTGGCCCCGTGTAAGCACGCACCTCAAAGCGGTGGCTGTCGACTTGCTCCGACAAAAACCCACCGAGTGCGCCAAAGCGCTGCAGCATGACGGGTTTGGGCCGGTAGGCAAATACCCCCAAGGTGAGCACGGGCCGGTCGTCAGCCGCCACAGCGGTGGCACCCGTTGCGCTGGCGCGAGCGCCTGCCGGAGCCGAAACTGCCAAGACCAGCAAAACCGCACCCAGCAGCCAGCCCAAAAACCCCCATCGAGCGCCAAGCACCGCCCACAGCCGGACCTGCCACACAGGCCCATACAGCCCGCAAGCCTGCACCCAAGACGTTTTTAGATGGCCCATTCCATTCTTTTGATTTTTCTGTATTCTAAGCCTGCACCCTCGGGTTGGCAGCCCTGCTGCTGACCTCTGCTGGCGCCCAAGTTTGAGACAAAATACCTTGCCAAGCATGGGGTGATGCGGCTATAGTCATGGGCTAACCATGAATCCAAGCCCTTTTTCGCTATGCGCCGACCATCGCATCCGTGCAGGCGGCAATGGGGCTAGCGGCTGGCCAGATGGGCTGCCTAGGCGCCGGGTGGCCGGGCTGGCACGGCAATGGGTGGTTCTGCTGCGCCTGGCCTTGCTGTGGGCGGCCGGGGCGTGTTTGGCCAGCGCTTGGGCAGCCGGCAGCGGCGCATGGGAGGATGGGGCGCGGGCGCACCCAGCCGCAACACCCGTGCCAGCGCCGCAGGCAGGGGAGGCGGTGGTGCCGGTGCGCGCACCCAGCGGCCTGCCATTGCTGGGGCGGGTGGCGGTGCTGGCCGACCCTTCTGGACAGCTGACACTCGACGAGGTGCGCTCTGCCTCTGCAGCGGCTCGGTGGAGCACGCCGATCCAGCCCCTGCGCGCCGGTGGCCCGACCGTGTGGTGGCAGCGGCTGGTGCTGCAACCCCAGCAAGCGCACGGGCGCTGGCTGCTGGCCTTGCCCAGCACCGCGCTGCGCGACGTCACCCTTTTTGGCCCCTTTGCCGCCGACGGCACCGCACTGGCCCCGCCGCAGACCAGCGGCTTGATTCGACCCTTTGAGAGCCGCCCGCTGGGGCTGGAGCGCCTGACTTTTGTGCTGACGCTGCCCGAGCCTGGCACCTACACCGTCTATTTGCGGGTGCAGTCCAGCATCACCCAGCACATGACGCCCACGCTCTGGTACGAAAGCGACCTGCACCATGCACGGCAGCACCAGCGCCTGTTCGATGGCCTGGTTTATGGCGCCCTGCTGGCCTTTTTGGCCGCTGCGCTGGCGCTGTGGATTTCTTTTCGCGACACGCTCTTTGCCTGGTTTGGCGCCATGTGCGGGGCGGCTTTTCTGACTCTGCTGAGCTTCAACGGCCACGCAGCCCAATACCTGTGGCCAAACAACCCGTGGTGGATCGAGCACAGTTATGTGATTTTCCCGGCCCTGTGGCTGGTGGCCAGCGCCGGCTTTGCGCGCGCCTTTCTCAACACACGCCAGACCGCACCCACCTTTGATGCCGTACTGCTGCTGTTGGCCGTGCTGGCGCTGGGCAGCTTTTCCTTGGGCCTGCTGGGCTGGACGGTCTGGGCCCATGGGGCCAACGAGCTGATCGCCTTGTTTGGCAGTGCTGCGCTGGCGCTGATTGCAGCCCTTCTGTGGTGGCGTGGCTTCACCCCGGCGCGCTGGTATTTGCTGGGCTCGCTGGCCCCCTTTGCCGCCGTGGTGGGTGTGTTGCTGATCAACTGGGGCGGCAGCGACTGGCTGTTTATGCAGCACAACAGCTTGGAGCTGGGCCTGCTGGTGCAGTTCTTGGTGCTGTCGGGCGCCTTGAGCGCCCGCATTCGGCACATGCAGCGCCAAAACCACCTGCTGACGCAGCGGGCCGAACGACTGGCCTTGGCCGCCAGCACCGATTCGCTCACAGGCCTGAGCAACCGGCGCGGCCTGGTTGAAATCAGCCAAGCGCTGCTGTGCCGCCCGGGGCAACACGCCGTGGTGCTGCTGGACCTTGACCGCTTCAAACCCATCAACGACCAGCTTGGCCACGAGGCGGGCGATTTTGTTTTGGCCGAACTGGGGCGCCGCCTGCAGCGCCATTCGCGCACGCGCGATGTGGTGGCGCGCTTGGGTGGGGACGAATTTGTGCTGCTGATCGGCCAATGCCCGCAGCGCCCCGAACTCGACGCCATGGTCGAACGCCTGCGTGGGCTGATCAATGCCCCTATCCACTACCGCGAACACCCATTGCAGGTGTCGGCCTCGATTGGGGTGGCGATCTGCCCCGACGACGGCGTGGAATTGCAGAGCCTGTTGCGGGCCGCCGACTGGGCCATGTATGCCGCCAAGCAACAGCGCCAAGGGGTGCGTTTCGCCGCCGACGCCCCACGCAGCGAGTCCCCCAGCACCCTGATGCAAGTGCCCTGATGCGGCAGCCCTTGGCGGCTGGCGCTGAATAAAGTGTGAAGCCTGCCGATACGCCGGATTCTGTGCACGGCGGTTGCCCGCCGCGTGACCGCCATTTATCTGGGCCGTGGGTCGCCCACACGGCTCGGTGCCACCTACCCGCCAGCTCCGCGGAACCACGTCAACGCTGGCCTACTTGGTGTTGCTGCGCGCAGAGATTGCCCGTTTCACCCCCCGGGCTCCGGCCGCCAAGGCGGATGGTTCCCGGGGACTCGTCTCTGTTGCTCTGATCCTCACCTCACGGTGGGCAGCCGTTAGCTGCTGCGCCGTCCTGTGCAGTCCGGACGTTCCTCCAGCGCGCCCTTTCGGGCCTTGCGCCAGCGGCGGTCTGGCAGGCTTCACGGGCTCGATTATCCCACTTGGCGCAAACTTCCGGGCTCGCTCCTGCGCCACCGCTGCCGCGCCTTGCGCTGCGCTCAAGCTGCTTGGGTGTGGCTGGCCCTGGGCAGCGTATCATCCCCCTCCCGTTGCTTGATCAATACGAGCCCGCCATGCTGCGTCTGTCTGAACTCAAACTGGATTTGTCTGCCCTGCCTGCGCCTGTTGAAGACGATGCGGATTCTGTGCACCCGCTGCCCGCACTGCGCGCGCTGGCGGCGCAGACCCTGGGCGTGCCCGAGGAGCAGATTGCCCGCCTGCAGGTGTACAAGCGCAGCTTCGACGCCCGCTCGGCGCAGTTGCGCGCGGTCTATGTGCTCGATCTGGATCTGGCCGAGCCGGCGCAAGAGGCCGCGCTGTTGCAGCGCCACGCAGGCCGACCACACATCCAGCCCAGCCCGGACATGCGCTGGCAGGCCCCGGCTCTTGCCCCGGCTGATTGGCCCGCGCACCCCGAGCAGCGCCCGGTGGTGCTGGGGTTTGGCCCCTGTGGCCTGTTTGCGGCGCTGGCGCTGGCGCAGATGGGGCTTAAACCCCTGGTGCTGGAGCGCGGCCGCCCGGTGCGCCAGCGCACCGCCGACACCTGGGGTTTGTGGCGCAAGCAGCAGCTGCAGCCTGAATCGAACGTGCAGTTTGGCGAAGGCGGCGCCGGTTTGTTCTCGGACGGCAAGCTCTACAGCCAGATCAAAGACCCGCGCTGGCTTGGGCGCAAGGTGCTGCAGGAGTTTGTGGCCGCCGGTGCGCCGCCCGACATCCTGTACCAGGCACACCCGCACATCGGCACCTTCAGGCTGGTCAAGGTGGTGCAGGCGCTGCGCGAGCAGATCATCGCCTTGGGCGGCGAGATCCGCTTCGAGCAGCGCGTCAGCGCCTTGCTGCTGGATCCGGTCGATCAAGCTGAGTCAGCTAGCCAGCAAGCTGCAACGCAACCGAACCCACAATCGCCCCCACAACCGGGCCTTCCCACGGACCTGCCAGCGGCTTCACTGCCGGAGTCGCACAAGCCCGAGTCACCAGCCCTGCGCCTGCGCGCCGTGCGCGTGCTCGATCAGGCCACCGGAACCGAGTACGAGTGGCCCTGCGAGCGCCTGGTGCTGGCGCTGGGCCACAGCGCCCGCGACACCTTCGCCATGCTGCACGACGCGGGCGTGGCGCTGCAACCCAAACCATTCTCGATCGGGGTGCGCATCGAACACCCGCAAAGCCTGATCGACCGCGCGCGCTGGGGCCGCCACGCCGGCCACCCGCTGCTGGGCGCGGCCGACTACAAGCTGGTGCACCACGCCAGCAACGGGCGCGCGGTCTATAGCTTTTGCATGTGCCCCGGCGGCACCGTGGTGGCCGCCACCAGCGAGGCCGGGCGCGTGGTCACCAACGGCATGAGCCAGTACTCGCGCCAAGAGCGCAACGCCAACGCCGGGCTGGTGGTGGCGGTCGAGCCGCAAGATTTCCCGCTCGACTTTCCGGCTGCCACGGCGTCTTGGGAAGCCGCTTTTGGCCCCGAGCGCGGCCGCCTGTACGCCCAGCAGGCGCAGGCACTGGCCGAGCGCGGCCAAGTGCACCCCTTGGCGGGCGTGGTGTTGCAGCGCGATCTGGAAGCGCGCGCCTTTGTGGCGGGCGGCAGCAACTACTGCGCCCCCGGGCAGCGCGTGGGCGACCTGCTGGCCCAGCGCGCGTCCAGCGTTTTTGGCAGCGTGCAGCCTTCGTACCAACCCGGGGTGCGCCCGACCGACCTAGCCGCCGTGCTGCCCGACTACGCGCTGCAGGCGCTGCGCGAAGCCCTGCCCGCCTTTGGCAAGAAAATTCGTGGCTTCGATTTGCCCGATGCCGTGCTCACCGGGGTCGAGACGCGCACCTCATCTCCGTTGCGCATCCCACGCGGCGACAACTACCAAAGCCTGAACGTGCAAGGCCTGTACCCGGCCGGCGAGGGGGCGGGTTATGCCGGCGGGATTTTGTCGGCCGCCGTGGATGGCATCCGAGTGGCCGAAGCGCTGGCCTGTGCGGCGCTGGGCCTGCCTGCACCGCCGCCGCAGCGTGCTGCCCGGCAAGGCAGTGCTGCCGACATCGGGATGATTTACGGTTGAGGTGCAAGCCTGCGGCGCGTGAGCACACACAAGCAAAAGCCCGCCGCAGCAGCGGGCAATCTGCTTTAGCCCTGATGCTGCTGCAGCGCCGCGATGCGCTCGGCGATCGGCGGGTGGCTGGAGAACCACTTGCGCACGCCGCCGCCGCTGATGCCCATGGCCTGCATCTCTTTGGGCAGTTGGCCCGGCTGCAGCCCGCCTAGGCGGGCCAAGGCGTTGATCATGGGCTGCTTGCGCCCCATCAGGTGCGCGGCCCCGGCGTCGGCACGGAACTCGCGCTGGCGGCTGAACCACGCGACGATGATCGCGGCCAGTATGCCCAGCACGATGTCCATCACGATGGTGGTGACCCAGTAGCCGATGCCGGGGGCATCGCTCTGGTTGCGCAGCACCACCCGGTCGACGATGTAGCCGATCACGCGGCTGAGGAACACCACAAAGGTGTTCATCACGCCCTGGATGAGGGTGAGCGTGACCATGTCGCCGTTGGCGATGTGCGCCACCTCGTGCCCGAGCACGGCCTCGACCTCGTCGCGCGTCATGCTCTGCAACAGCCCGGTGGAGACCGCTACCAGCGCCGAATTCTTGAAGGCCCCGGTGGCAAAGGCGTTGGGCGCGCCTGGGTAAATCGCCACTTCGGGCATGCCGATGCCGGCTTTTTCGGCAAATTTTTGCACCGTGTGCACCAGCCAGGCTTCATCGGCGTTGCGCGGCTGCGTGATGACCTGGCACTTGGTGCTGAACTTGGCCATCGGCTTGCTGATGAGCAGCGAGATGAAGGCCCCGCCAAAGCCGATTACCAGCGAAAACCCGGCCAGCGCCGGCAGGTTCAGGCCCTGCGCGGTGAGAAATTGATCAAAGCCGAGCAGACGCGTCATGACCAGCAGCACGACCATCACGGCCACGTTGGTCAAAATCAGCAGCATTACACGTTTCATGGGGGTTTGAACTCCTTCAGTTCGGCTGGTGGTTAACGGGAGCAGTGTAAAGCACAGCAGCCCGCCGCCCCGTTAAGACCACTGCAAAGCTCTGGAGTTCCACCGCCCCAATAAACCGATGGGGGCATAGAGCCCCCAGCAAAATCAGGCTTTTTCGATCTGGTTGAAATCGAGCTCGACCGGTGTCGCACGGCCAAAGATGGTGACCGAGACCCGCACCTTGTTCTTGTCGTAGTTGACGTCTTCCACCGTGCCATTGAAGTCGGTGAAAGGGCCGTCCTTGACGCGCACGTATTCGCCGGTCACAAACTCGACCTTGTGCCGGGGCTTGTCGGTGCCTTCCTGCATTTGGCCGATGATTTTTTGCACCTCGGCTTCGGAAATGGGCGTCGGGCGGGTGCGTGCGCCGCCGACAAAGCCTGTGACCTTGGCGGTGTTTTTGACCAAGTGCCAGGTGTCGTCGTCGAGCAGCATTTCAACCAGCACGTAGCCGGGGAAAAACTTGCGCTCGGTGGTGCGCTTGACGCCGTTTTTGATCTCCACCACCTCTTCGGTCGGAACCAGAATGCGGCCAAACTTGCTCTGCATCCCGGCGCGCTGCACGCGCTCGAGGATGTTGCGTTCGGCCGCTTTTTCCATACCGGAGTAGGCGTGAACCACGTACCAGCGCATGCCCTCGGCGGGGGCGGCGCTTAGCATCTGCGCGGGGATGGCTTGGGTTTCTGCTGCACTCATGGTTTATCTCCAGCCCAGAATCAGGTCGTACAGCACCCAACTGATCAGGCTGTCAGACAGCCACAAAAACAGGGCGATGACAAAAACAAAGGCGAACACATAGGCGGTCATTTGGATGGCCTCGCGCCGCGCCGGCCACACCACCTTCTGCGTTTCACGCCATGAGTCTTGGCCGTATCCGATCAGTTGCCGGCCGGATTCGGAGACAAAAAACACCGCGGCCCCGGCCACCAAGCTGATTAACAGCGCCGCCCACTGCAGCAGCGCCCCCTGCCCTTCGAGCATGAAGAAGGCGGTGAATCCGAGCGCAGCCAACACCACAGCCGCAGCCAGCTTGGCTTTGTCTGCGCCACTGCTGACGGTTTCTACTTCGGGAGATGCCATGAAATTCAGTCCTAAAAATGCGCTCTTTACAGAAACGCAAGCCCACCAGAGGTCTTGCGACTTCGGCGGGCTTTGAAAATGCCACTGCTGACCGCACGCCGGTCAGGTGGCAGGGGCAGTAGGAATCGAACCTACAACCTTCGGTTTTGGAGACCGACGCTCTGCCAATTGAGCTATACCCCTACACGAAAAAAATCAATCCAGAATCTTGGCCACCACGCCGGCGCCCACGGTGCGCCCGCCTTCGCGGATCGCGAAACGCAGGCCTTCTTCCATGGCGATCGGGGCGATCAGCTTGACGGTGATGCTCACGTTGTCGCCTGGCATCACCATTTCTTTGCCTTCGGGCAGCTCGATCGAGCCGGTTACATCCGTGGTGCGAAAGTAAAACTGCGGCCGGTAGTTGTTGAAGAACGGGGTGTGGCGCCCGCCTTCGTCTTTGCTCAGCACATAGACTTCGCCGGTGAAGTGGGTGTGCGGCTTGATGCTGCCGGGCTTGCACAGCACTTGGCCGCGCTGCACGTCTTCGCGCTTGGTGCCGCGCAGCAAAATGCCGACGTTGTCGCCCGCTTGGCCCTGGTCCAGCAGCTTGCGGAACATTTCCACGCCGGTGCAGGTGGTTTTTTGGGTGACGGCGATGCCGACGATTTCGATCTCCTCACCGACCTTGACGATGCCGCGCTCGATGCGCCCGGTGACCACGGTGCCGCGGCCGCTGATGGAGAACACGTCTTCGACGGGCATGAGGAAGGCGCCATCGACTGCGCGCTCGGGCTGCGGAATGTAGGTGTCGAGCGCCTCGGCGAGCTTCATGATGGCTTGCTCACCCAGCGGGCCTTTGTCGCCTTCAAGGGCGAGTTTGGCCGAGCCGTGCACGATCGGGGTCTGGTCGCCGGGGAAGTCGTATTTGTCGAGCAGCTCGCGCACTTCCATCTCGACGAGTTCGAGCAGCTCGGCGTCATCGACCATGTCGCATTTGTTGAGGAACACGATGATGTAGGGCACGCCCACTTGGCGCGCCAGCAGGATGTGTTCGCGCGTTTGCGGCATGGGGCCGTCGGCGGCGGAGCAGACCAGCACGGCGCCGTCCATCTGCGCGGCACCGGTGATCATGTTTTTCACATAGTCGGCGTGACCGGGGCAATCGACGTGGGCGTAGTGGCGGTTGGCGGTCTCGTATTCAACGTGGGCGGTGTTGATGGTGATGCCGCGCGCTTTTTCTTCGGGCGCCGCGTCGATCTGGTCGTAGGCCTTGGCCTGTCCGCCAAACTTGGCTGCCAGCACGGTGGCGATGGCCGCCGTGAGCGTGGTTTTGCCGTGGTCCACGTGACCGATGGTGCCCACGTTGACGTGCGGCTTGATCCGCTGGAATTTTTCCTTTGCCATGCTACAGCTCCGAATAGAAGAATGCCGAAATGATTGAAAACACCAGAATGAATGGTGCCCATGGGCAGAATCGAACTGCCGACCTCTCCCTTACCAAGGGAGTGCTCTGCCACTGAGCCACATGGGCCTAGGGCGGCCTTGCGGCCACCCACAGCAAATTATCGCGCACTGCAAACCGTCACTGGAGCGGGAGACGGGAATCGAACCCGCGTCATCAGCTTGGAAGGCTGGGGTTCTACCATTGAACTACTCCCGCGACTGATCCGCACGAACCAAACGCAGACCCATCGATCCGCTCTTGCAACGGTTGCGCTGGTGGAGGAGGCTGGATTCGAACCAGCGTAGGCGTAAGCCAACAGATTTACAGTCTGCCCCCTTTAGCCACTCGGGCACCCCTCCAGCAAGCCCCGGATTATGCCATGGCGCGCAAGCGTTTTCAAATCCAGTCTATGCTTTTTTCGCCGCGCGCCTGCAGCCAGCGGTTCACCGCGCCAAAGTGGCCGCAGCCGATGAAGGGCTGCGGCGGCCGCCGCGCCGCCAGCGGCGAAGGGTGGTTGGCGCGCAGCCACAGGTGCTGCGGTACTCGCTGCTGCGCGGTGGCCCGGGCGGCCGAGATCTCTGCGGCTTGTGCTGCGGCCTGGGCGTGTCGCCCCCAAAGCAGAAAGGCCTTGGGGCGGCCTTGGGTGGCGCAGGCGTGCAGCACGGCCTGGGTGAAGCGCTCCCAGCCTTGCTGCGCGTGGCTGGCGGCTTGCCCGGCCTGCACCGTCAGGCAGGTGTTGAGCAGCAGCACGCCTTGTTGCGCCCACGGCTCCAGGCTGGCAGGCAGCGGCGCGCCGCCTGCACCTGCTGGAATGCCCAAGAAAGGACCACCTCCAAACTCGCGCCGCAACTCGGCCTGGATGTTGCGCAGCGAGGGCGGCGCGCGCTGGCCTTCGGGCACCGAAAAAGCCAGCCCGTCGGCCTGACCCGGCCCGTGGTAGGGGTCTTGGCCCAGAATCACCACCCGCACCTGCGCCAGCGGCGTGAGCGCCAGCGCCCGCAAGGGCTGGGCCGGATAGACCAGCGCCCCGGCGTCGAGCTGGGCTTGCAACCACTGGCCGAGTTGCAGCCCGGCGCGGCTGGCGAGAAATTCGTGCCACAGCGGCTGCCAGTCGGGGGCGAGGGGCCAATCCTGCGGGGCCCAAGTGCGCAGGCGCTCGGTGGGGGGCTCCGGGCTGGGCTCGGTGCCGGGTACTTGGGCGGCTACGGGCGTACCTGCCTCGCCGTGCCCCGCCCTCATGGCCCGGGGTCGAACAGCTCGGCCAAGGCTTGCCCTGGATCGGGGGCGCGCATGAAGGCTTCGCCCACCAGAAACGCCGACACGCCGCCGTCGCGCAGGCGCAGCACGTCGGCGCGGGTGGCTATGCCGCTCTCGCTCACTAGCACGCGCTGCGGCGGCACCTGGGCGCGCAGTTCGAGCGTGGTTTCGAGCCGCACCTCGAAGCTGCGCAGGTCGCGGTTGTTGATGCCGATCAGCGGCGTGCGCAGGCGCAGCGCACGCTCCAACTCGGGCGCATCGTGCACCTCGACCAGCACCGCCATGTGCAGGCTGTGCGCCAGCGCCTCGAACTCGGCCATCTGCGCATCCGACAGGCAGGCGGCGATCAGCAACACGGCGTCGGCGCCCAGCACGCGCGACTCATAGACCTGGTAGGGATCGATCAAAAAATCTTTGCGCAGCACCGGCAGGTGACAGGAGGCACGCGCCTGCTTGAGGTATTGCGGGCTGCCCTGGAAGTGGTCGCGGTCGGTCAACACCGAGAGGCAGGCGGCCCCGTTGGCGGCGTAGCTCTGGGCAATATCGGCCGGCTCGAAGGGCTCGCGCAGCACGCCTTTGGAGGGGCTGGCTTTTTTGATTTCAGCGATCACTGCCGGGCGCCCGGCTTGGAGCTTGGCGCGCAAGGCGCCGGTGAAGTCGCGCGTGAGCAGGCGGCTTTCGGCGTCGGCACGCACGACGGCCAAGGGGTGGCGCGCCTGCGCCTGCGCGATTTCATCGCGTTTGGTAGCGACGATGCGCTGCAAAATGTCGTTCACGCTTGGGGGCCTTTCAGGCGCTTTGGGCCAGTGCTTGGGTGGTGGCAAGGAATTGTTCCAGCTTGGCGCGGGCCGCTCCGCTGGCGAGCACGGCGCGGGCGCGCTGCAAGCCATCGGCGATCGAGTCGGCCACGTCGGCGGCGTAGAGCGCAGCCCCGGCGTTGAGCGCCACGATGTCGCGCGCCGGGCCGGGCTGGTCGTCGAGCACGGCGCGCAGCAGGGCCTGCGACTGTGCTGGGCCTTGCACGCGCAAATCGCGCTGGCTGGCCATGGGCAGGCCGAAGTCGTCCGGGTGGATGCAGTATTCGTGGATTGTGCCGTGGCGCAGTTCGCCCACCAGGGTCGCGGCGCCGAGGCTGATTTCATCCAGCCCGTCTAGCCCATGCACCACCAGCGCGTGCTGCGCGCCCAGTTGTTGCAGCACGCGCACCAGCACGCCGACCAGCTCCGGCGCAAAAACGCCCAGCAGGATGTGGGGCGCGCCAGCCGGGTTGGTGAGCGGCCCGAGGAGGTTGAACAGCGTGCGCACGCCGAGCTCGCGCCGCACCGGGGCCACGTTTTTCATGGCCGGGTGGTGGTTGGGCGCGAACATGAAGCCGATTCCGGTCTGCGCGATGCAGTGCGCGATCTGCGCCGGGCCCAGGTTGAGCTGCGCCCCGAGCGCTTCGAGCACGTCGGCGCTGCCGGACTGGCTGCTCACGCTGCGCCCGCCGTGCTTGCTCACGCGCGCCCCGGCGGCGGCGGCCACGAACATGGCGCAGGTGGAAATGTTGAAGGTCTGGGCCCCGTCGCCGCCGGTGCCGACGATGTCAACCAGGTGCTGCCGGTCGGCAATCTCGACCGGGCTGAGGTGCTCGCGCATCACCTGGGCGGCAGCGGCAATTTCGGCACTGGTCTCGCCTTTGGCGCGCAAGGCCACCAGCAAGGCCGCCGTGAGCAGGGGTGAGAGCGCCCCGCCCATGATCTGCTGCATCAGGTGGCGCATGTCGGCGGGCATGAGTTCGCGCCCTTCGATCAGGCGCTGCAGCGCCTGCTGCGGGGTGAGGGTGGACGTGGGTTGCATGGTGGCGCTGGACAGGGAAGATGGCTGCGGATGGGATCGGATGGACGCGAATTAGCGGCTGATGGGGCTTTCTGGGCGCTGCAACAGAAAGTTTTGCAACAAGGCGTGGCCATGCTCGCTCAAAATGCTCTCGGGGTGGAACTGCACCCCTTCAATCGGCAGCGTGCGGTGGCGCACGCCCATGATTTCGCCGTCGTCGCTCCAGGCCGTCACGGCCAGGCAGTCGGGCAGGCTGGCACGCTCGATCGCCAGCGAGTGGTAGCGGTTCACCGTGAACTGTGGCGGCAAGCCCGCAAACACGCCCTCCTGGGTGCTGCGGATGAGGCTGGTTTTGCCGTGCATGAGCTGCTGCGCGCGCACGATGCGAGCGCCAAAAGCGGCCCCGATGGCTTGGTGCCCGAGGCACACGCCCAAAATCGGCACGCGCCCCGCCAAGGCTTGGATGGCGGGCACCGACACCCCGGCCTCGGCCGGCGAACACGGGCCGGGCGAGACCACCAGCCGCTCGATCTCACCCGCCGCCACCTGGCGCTCAAGTTCCTCGACCCCGATCTCGTCGTTGCGTCGCACCGATACGGCGGCACCGAGCTCGCCGAAATACTGCACCAAGTTGTAGGTGAAGCTGTCGTAGTTGTCGATCATCAGCAGTCTAGACATTATAACACCTTGATTAATAACTTTAATATCCGCAAACCGCCGTTTGTTACTCACTATACTACACACATCGACTCTGGATTCCAGTAGAAGGTGCGCCAGAACCTTAGGCTGACAGGATGCCAAAAGCGCGGAGAACGCCACGTCGCGCCTCGGCGACGCGCGGCGGCGCTGCGGTTGGCGAGACAGCGAACCCGTGTTGCATCGGTTGGAGACGCGCGCCTCCCCACACCACACGGATGGTGCGTATGAGGAGAAGTCCATGAGAGGGGGAGTCAAGGGCATCCGGCAATCTCCTGAGTTCTTGGAGCCGCCGTGCCGGAGAGTCATCTGCTGAACCTTGCCCACCGAAGCGGCGGCAAGGCGCGGTTCGAAACCGCAACGACATGCCGCTTCCTACTGGAAGCGCCACCACTGAGCAACATTGATCGAAGCGGTACGGTTCATGGGCAGACCGAAATTCACTAACCGGAAGATGTATGCGGAAATGGGCTTCTGACAGCAGCTTCACAAGTCGGAAATGGTATCACGTACCTCACCCTGGAAGTCCACCGCCCCGATGGCCACCACAAACTGCTCCACTTGTGGCCGGTCAAACTGCCCCAGGCAGGACGGTCGGATTATGACGCTTCGGGGCTGACGGCGATGCGAGCGGCGGCCTCCTTGAGTCGTTAGCTCCTGCCCTCAAATTCCAGCATCGTGCAGCGGTGCATGAGCCGATCCAGGATGGTGCTGGCCATGGTCGCGTCGCCCAGATACTTGCCCCAGTCCTGCAGCACGCGGTTGGAGGTGATGACGATGGAGCGGCGCAGCTTGTAGCGCTGGTGCACGATGGCCTGCAGCACCTCGGCGGCGTGCTCACCGATCTCGCTGGCCTGGCGCAGGATCAGCCGGGTCTCGTGCCCTTGCGGTTGGGGTCGCGCACCCGCGCCGGGTCGGCCACCACGCCATAGTGCGCCAGGGTGGCGGCGTACACCGGGTAGAGTTCGGGCTCGTACAGATCGGGCTTCAAAACGCCTTCCTTCAGATTGTCCAGCACCACGTACTGCGGGCAGCCGCCGAAGGTCCACCTGCATCTCTTCCCCGGGCAGGAACGACAGGCGATCGAACTGCTCAGGCTCCTTGTGGCGCAACTTGGCAATGAAGCGTTTGACCGAGATGTTCTGCCCGGCAAAGCCGTGCTGGTCGGCTAAGTCTTGGAAGATGGCCATGGCGTTGCGCTTGAGGCGCAACTGGGCTTTGTTGACGCCGACCCAAAATTGACCCAGGTGTTTTACTGGCTCTGCCCGTTTTTTGGGCAGGAGCAAAGAAGGTGATCACCATGGAAATGTTGGGCAAAGTCAGGCGGCCCGCGCTCAAAGTCCAAGTGCAACACCCTCCACGGAGAATCTGTTGCATGCCCAAACCCTACACACACCTGAGTCTGGAAGAGCGCGCCTTGATACAAGTCTGGCTTGAGCACAACCTGAGCTTGAGGGCTATAGCCCTCAAGCTCAGGCGCGCGCCTTCGACCATCACCCGAGAGTTTTCGCGCAACACGGCGCAGAACGTCGTGTTCATTAGCGGCCCGGGCAGCATGGCGGCCAAGTCCCGTATCAAGGAGCGCGAGCAAGCGCGCAAGAAAGCCAAGGCCGCGTCGCTGGACGAGCCGTTCTGAGGCGACCGCGCACGGGGAATTGCGCTACGGGCTACGCTCTGCGCTCCATTCCCCGTGCAGGTTGTACAGACAAAAACCAAAGCCAGAGGAGGCAGTCAAAAAACCGAGCAGTGAGTACACTTATCCACAGTTGCCGGTTCAACCGGCAGCTACCCGCCCTGGGTCAATATTCGATCGGCGCGGACACTCAGGAGCGGCCGGTTGTGGCTTGCCCTTCAGCATAGACCGCGATCAGGGGGGCGGGTTGCGGCTGGCAGAGCCGGGTCGGCTTGGGTCGCAGGTAGATTAGATTCTGGATTAAAAATCAAACCTTATGCTACTTTCCCTGCGCGTTCTTGCGATTGCTCTATGGGATGATTGGATTCTGTGCTATTTTTATAGCATGGATCGAAATTCTAGGCACCAGGTAATCAAGCGGCTGCAAGCGGGACTCCCCCGCGGGGCGCCGTTCGACCTTGCCACCCTGAGCCAGTTCGGGGTGTCGCCGCAGCTCGCCGCCCACTATTCCGACGGCGGGTGGCTCGTGCGCCTGGCCCATGGCGTCTATGCCTTCCCGAACGATGAATTCGGGGTCTATGGTGCGCTGAAGTTCCTGCAACAGCGCGTGACCGGCCTGCACGTCGGCGGCAAGAGCGCCCTGGCCCTGCAGGGCGTGCGGCACAACCTAGGCAGCCGGGAGACGCTGGTGCTGTGGGGCGACGGTCGTTTCGCGTTGCCGGCCTGGTTCACCTCGCGTTTTCCGGCCCGCTACGTCCACGCCCGTCTGTTCGACTGGCCGGACACGGCGCTGGCCAGCATGACCCTGACCACGCCGCCTGGCCTGCCCGAGGATCTGCGGGTGGCTGCCTCCGAGCGTGCCGTTCTGGAGCTGCTGTACGAAGCCGGCGCCAAGCAGAGCCTCGAAGAGGCCCGCAACATCTTTGATGGACTGCGTTCCCCCCGCAAGGACTTGCTCGGGCAACTGCTGTCCTGCTGCGCCAGCGTGAAGGCCGTGCGCCTGCTCCTCACCTGGGCGCGCGAGACCAGCCTCGTGGATGTCGATGCCCTGCTGGAGCAGTACCCGGTTCGCACCGGCAGCAAAACGCGCTGGATGAGCCGGCTCGATGACGGCACCTTGCTGAGCCTGAGACCTCATGGATAAGACCTACGCGGACACCGTTCGCCTGCTGCTGGCCGTCGCGCCCTACGTGTTCGCCAACGACATCTTCGCCATGAAGGGCGGCACGGCCATCAACCTCTTCGTGCGGGACATGCCGCGCCTGTCGGTGGACATCGACGTGGTGTACCTCCCGTGGCAGATGCCGCGCGACGAAGCGCTGCAAGCCATCAACCAGGAACTGGCCGCCATCGCCACGCGCGTTGCACCACTGGGCGTGCAGACACGCCAGGTTCGCGCCAAGGACCTGGGGGACACCAAGCTGATCGTCGAGAACGACGCCAACCAGGTGAAGATCGAAGTCAACGTCGTATTCCGAGGCAGCGTGCTGCCCGTTGAGCGGCGGCCGCTGAGCGCCAAGACCAGCGATCTGTTCGGCGTCGAGTTCGAGCTGCCGGTTCTGGCGCCGGACGAGCTGTACGCCAGCAAGCTAGTGGCCGCGCTGGATCGGCAGCACCCCCGCGACCTGTTCGACGTGTGGCAGCTCTTTGAGTCGGGCGACATCAGCGACGGCATGGTCGAGTGCTTCGTGATCTATCTGGCGGGCCACAACCGGCCGCCCCACGAAGTGCTGTTCGGCAACGACAAGGACATCGCCGGCGAGTACGAGCGGGCCTTTGTCGGCATGACCGAAGTGGACTGCTCCCTGGAGATACTGCTCGATGCTCGCGCCAGGCTGCGACGCGAACTGCCACAGCGACTGAGCACCGCGCACAAGCAGTTTCTGAGCGGGCTGGTGCGCGCAGAACCGGACTGGTCGCGGGTAGCATGCCAGCACGCCGCTCAACTGCCGGCCCTGCGCTGGAAGCTCGCCAATCTCGAAACCTTCCGCAAGCGCCGTCCCGACGACTTCGCAGCGCAAGCTGCCGCCCTCGACACCGGCTTGGGCCAGAGCTGACGAGCATCCCACAGCGCCCCACTTGCTGGGATTGCCCCATGCCGCATTCATCGTGGCACCCGCGAAGCAGCGGCCCTATCCTGAAAAGGCCAAAAGGCGCCCCTGAGCAGCCTGTCATCCGGGGTTCGCCATGCTCTCGCTGTTCCAGCGCAAAAGGGTGCCACCCACCTCCGGCACACCGCCAACATCAGCCATCGAAACTCCGAAAGGGCTGACGCGGCCCGAGTCGGCCGCATCGCTGCTGGCCACGCCGCGCCGGCAGAAACTGCTGGAACACATCTGGCAGCGCACCTCGCTGTCGCGCCGCCAGTTCGCCACGCTGTACCTGGCGCCGCTGGAACGCTACGCCGAACTGGTCCAGCAGTTCCCTGCGTCCGAAAGCCACCACCACGCCTATCCGGGCGACATGCTGGACCACGGCCTGGAGATCGTCGCCTACGCGCTGAAATTGCGGCAGTCTTATCTGCTGCTTGCGGGCGTCACGCCAGAGGCACAGGCGGCGCAGGCCGTGTGCAGATCGAAGAGGAACCAGCGGAGCCGCAGGCGCCGCGATGTGCCGCGCGCAGAAGGCATCGAAGCTGCACCCGCGAGCACGGCACCGGAGATCCCGAGTTGCCCTGTTGCCGAGCCCGAGCCGGCCCCTTTGACCGTGCCACCGCCGCAGATGAGCCTCGCGCCTTCCCAGGGTCGCGCGGAGCCCTCCGGGGCGCACTTCATGGCTTGGCTGCGTCAGAGCATCCAGACGCGCCAGCTCATCATCAACAACGCCAAGGCCCTGGTGCATACTGTCGCCGGTACGACCTACCTCGTCAGCCCCGGCGTGTTCCAGCGCTACGCGCAGGAGTACCTTCAAGTCGCCGCGCTGGCCAAGCAGGAGAAGCTGGGGGGGGGTGGCAGTGGGTGCAGAAGCGCTTCGAGAAGCTGGAACAGCACCGCAAGCAGCCGAGCGGGCTGAACATCTGGACCTGCGAAGTCACGGGGCCGCGCAAGTCGCGCCGGCTGCATGGCTATCTGCTCGCCAGCCCGGATGCGCTGTTCCAGGAGACGCCGCCAGACAACCCATACCTGCGGCTCCTCAACGAGGCCGCAAAGCGCGAAGATTCAGCCCTTGGGGGCAAGGACGACGATCAGGCGTAGGCATGCGACCGCTGTGCAGGCCGGCTTCAATCCGCGGATAGGGCCGATTCTTCCAGCTTGGCTTCGGTCATAGTCATCAAGTGGGCGGAACTGCATTTCAGCGCACGGGCGATCTTGAGGATGAGAGGGAGCGTGGGGACATGCTCGCTGCGCTCGATCTTGCCCGTGTGCGACCGTTCGATGCCAGCCATGTGGGCCCGCGTTTCCTGAGCGATACCCTGGTTGGTTCTTTCTTCCCGCACGGCAGCCCCAAACGCGATGGCTGGTTCCGCTTCGTAGGTAGTGGTGCCGGTGGGGCGGCCCCTTTGGAGCGAACGCTTTGGCATTACCAAGAGCGTCGAACAAGGCCACCATTTAAACCACCCTTCATAGCGCAACACCACACCATAGGGCGTCAGGTGGGCAAAAGAATCCGCATCGGGCGGCGCCTCGATTTCCACTGTGCGCAGCAATTCCAGCAACATTACTAGGTTGTGTGTGCGCGGGTAGGCTTGACCGGCGCCAGACAACACGGCCTTGAGCGCCTTTTCTACGGCCTGCTGTGCATGGAAACCCAGCACCCAGACCGCGGTGCCTCGGGGTCTGGCTGTAGGCGCCGCAACACGTAGAGATCGTCCTTGGCGCGATCCAACAGCGCTCTAGCGTGTTCAAACGCCGAGTTCATGGACTCTCCCCTCGCGCACCGCGCGACTGAGCACCACCACGTCGGCCGGAATCAAGCGACGACCCAGCAGCGCGGACAAGCGCACCATCTCAGCAAAACGATCATGCACCTCGGGCTCTACCACCAAGAGATCGAGATCGCTGTCTGGGCGGGCGTCACCACGCGCCCGCGAACCCATCACCACGATGCTCGATCCCGCAGGCAGCTCTTGGCGCAGACAGATCAGGGCATCTTCTATCAGGTTCATGTGTCGCTGCCCCTGACTGCCAGCAAGCCCTCTGTGCCGAGCGCTGGCGCAACCCCCAGCCCACCCGAGCGCAGGCGCGCAAATTCGGCGCGCTCAAATTCGATGCTGGCCTCGATCAGGGCGCGGTAGGCGCTTTCCAGCACCTCGGGCGGTGCCCCGAGTGCGCTGCCTTGCTCGCGCACCCGCGCCACGATGGCCTCGATGCGCGCCACATCGACGATCTGGCTGGGGTCTTGCTTGATGCGCGCGGCCTGCGCCACGTAGCCGCAGCGCTGCGCCAGCAGGGGCACGATGCGCGCATCGAGCGCGTCGATTTCGTGCCGCACCTCGGCCATGCTGCGGCAAGCAGCGGGCGCGGTCGTGCTTGGGGCTGCGGTTTGGCCGTTCATTGCAAGCCCGCCTGCACCATTTCGGCGGCGCGCAGCAGCGCGCGCGCCTTGTGTTCGGTCTCGCTCCACTCGAGCTCGGGCACCGAATCGGCCACCACCCCGGCTGCGGCCTGCACGTGCAACTGCCCGTCTTTGACGATGCCGGTGCGGATGGCGATGGCCAAATCCATGTCGCCGGCGTAGCTCAGGTAGCCGCAGGCGCCGCCGTAGAGGCCGCGCTTGACCGGCTCCAACTGGTCGATCAGCTCCATGGCGTGCACCTTGGGCGCGCCGGTGAGGGTGCCGGCCGGGAACGTGGCTTTGAGCACATCCATATTGCTCAGACCCTCTTGCAGCAGGCCTTCGACGTTGCTGACGATGTGCATCACGTGGCTGTAGCGCTCGACCACGAAGGCGTCGCTCACCTTGACGCTGCCGATCTGCGCGATGCGCCCGATGTCGTTGCGCGCCAGGTCGATCAGCATCACGTGCTCGGCGCGCTCCTTGGGGTCGGCCAGCAGCTCGAGTTCGGCGGCGCGATCGAGCTCTGGCGTAGCCCCGCGCGGCCGCGTGCCCGCCAGCGGCCGGATGGTGACCTTGCAGCCCTCGGGCACGCGCTCCTGGCGCACCAAAATTTCGGGCGAAGCGCCCACCACCTGGAACTCGCCAAAATCGTAGTAGTACATGTAGGGGCTGGGGTTGAGCGAGCGCAGCGCCCGGTACAGGCTCAAGGGGCTTTGCTCGTAGCGCTGGCTGATGCGCTGCCCCACCTGCACCTGCATGAAGTCACCGGCGGCGATCAGCTCTTTGGCGCGCGCCACCGCCGCCAAGTAGTCGGCCCGGGCAAAGGCGCGCTCGGGCGGGTGCGCCGCGCTGGGCTGCACCGACGGCGCCGCCACCGGGCGTTGCAGCGCCGCCAGCAGCTCTTGCAGGCGCTGGCGCGCCGAGGCGTAGGCATCGGGCTGGGCCGGGTCGGCATAGACGATCAGGTGCAGGCGCCCCGAGAGGTTGTCGATCACCGCCAGCTCTTCACACTGCAGCAGCAAAATGTCGGGGCAGCCGAGCGGATCGGGCGGGCAGGTGTGCAGCAGCTTGGGTTCGATGTGGCGCACCGCGTCGTAGCCAAAATAGCCCGCCAGCCCGCCGCAAAAACGCGGCCAGCCCGGCGGCAGCGCCACCTTGAAGCGCTGCTGGTAGACGGCGATGAAATCGAGCGGGTTGCCGCTGGCGGACTCGACCAGCACCCCGTCGCGCAACACCTCGGTGCGCGCCGCCGCGCCAAAGCCGCTGGCGCGCAGCACCGTGCGCGCGGGCAGGCCGATGAAGCTGTAGCGCCCGAAGCGCTCGCCGCCCACCACCGATTCGAGCAAAAAGCTATAGCGCCCGCCTTCCGGGCTGCCGTGTGCCAGCTTGAGGTAGAGCGAGAGCGGGGTTTCCAGATCGGCCAGCGTCTCGGCGCTCAGGGCGATGCGGTGGTAGCCCTGGGCCGCCAGGTGCTGGAATTCGGGTTCGGTGATCACGTCGAAGGGCTTCCTTTGCACGCGGCTCTGGCGCGGGCGGGGCGGGGTTCGGTTGAGGCTGAACTAGTGTAGCAAAGGCGGCTCTCTGGCGCACTCAAGGCCGTGGCGCGCAAACGGGTTGCGGCACACGTCCCGGCGCGCCCGATGTTACGATGAGCGTAGCAGAGCCCCTCCCACACCGAGGCTGCGGGTGTGGCTTCTGTGCACGAAGTTTCCCACTGCCCACCGGAGACCCGCATGAGCACCAGCGTCAGCTACATCGACCCGATCCAGCCCGAAAACAAGATGCGCCTGTACCGCACCAAGGTGATCAACATCATTGGCGGCCCGGGTTGCGACAAATCGCTGTTTTCTTCCAGCATCGTGCTCAAGCTGCACCTGATGGGCAAGACCGTGGAAATGGTGCCGGAAATCGCCAAAATTTTGGTCTGGCAGCGCGATTTTGCTGCGTTGCGCAACCAGTATGCGATCGCGCTGGAGCAGTTTCAGATGCTGGAAGTGCTCAATGGCCAGGTGCAGTACCTAGTGACCGAAGGCTCGCTGCCGCAACTGCTCTACTACAACCAGACCTACGCCGACAACATCTGCGATGTGAAAAAAACCCACGCCCAAGTGCTGGCTTGGTACAAACAGTTTGACAACATCAACATCTTCGTGCAGCGCGACCTGGACAAAAAATACATCCGCAGCGGCCGCCTGCAAGACGAAACCCAGGCGCGCGAGATCGACAACCAGATGCGCAACCTGCTCGCCAACGACGGCATCCGCTACAAGATGCTGGCCCCGGATCACCGCGCCATCATCGAGTACGCGGCCACGCTGGCGTGAGGGCGCGATGGCCCCCGTCCCAGCTTGGCGGGGCTGGCGCGACGCTCAGACCAGCTGCGCGTTGACGCGCCGCACATAGCCGGCCGGGTCTTGCGGCAAGCCGCCTTCGGCCAGCAGCGCCTGGTCAAACAAGATGTGCGCCAAGTCCTCGAACTGCGCCGCGCCCTCGAGCTTTTGCACCAGCGCGTGCGCCGGGTTGAGCTCCAGAATCGGCTTCACTTCCGGGGCCTGCTGCCCAGCGGCCTTGAGCATGCGCGCCAACTGGTTCGAGTAGTCGCCCGCGCCCACCACCAGGCAGGCCGGTGAGTCCACCAGCCGCGTGGTCATGCGCACGTCGGCGGCCTTGTCGGCCAGCGCCGTTTTCAGGCGCTCCAGCAGCGGCTTGTACTGCTCGGCGGCGGCCTCGGCGGCCTGTTTTTCGGCCTCGTCTTGCAACTGGCCCAAATCAACCGCGCCCTTGGCCACGCTCTGCAGCGCGGTGCCGTCGAACTCATGCAGGAACGAGAGCGCCCACTCATCGACCCGATCGGTCATGAGCAACACCTCGATGCCTTTTTTGCGAAACAACTCGAGCTGCGGGCTGCTCTTGGCCGCAGCCAGGTTGTCGGCCGTGAGGTAGTAGATGGCCTGCTGGCCCTCTTTCATGCGCGCCTTGTAGTCGGCCAAGCTCACCGCCGTGGCGTCGCTGGTGCTGGAGGCAAAGCGCAACAGGCGCGCGATGCGCTCGCGGTTGCCAAAGTCCTCGCCCAGGCCTTCTTTGAGCACGGCGCCAAACTCGGCGTAGAAGCGGGCGTATTTGTCCGGTGCCTCCTGCTGCGCCAAATCCTCCAGCATAGCCAGCACGCGCCGGGTGTTGCCCTCGCGGATGGCTTTTACGTCGCGGCTCTCTTGCAGCAGCTCGCGGCTCACATTGAGTGGCAAATCGGCCGAATCGATCACCCCCTTGACCCAGCGCAGGTACGAGGGCAGCAGCGCCTCGGCCTCGTCCATGATGAACACGCGCCGCACGTAGAGCTTGACGCCGGGCTTTTTGTCGCGGTTCCAGAGGTCGTGCGGGGCCTTGGCCGGGATGTAGAGCAGTTGCGTGTATTCGGTCGTGCCTTCGACGCGGTTGTGGCTCCAGCACAGCGGCGCCTCAAAGTCGTGGCTGATGGCCTGGTAAAAATCGGCGTACTGCTGCTCGCTCAGGTCTTTTTTGGGCCGCGTCCAGAGCGCGCTGGCGGCGTTGACCTGCTCCCACTCGTCTTGCCGCACCGATGCGCCTTTTTCCGCGTCCCATTCTTCCTTGCGCATCAGGATCGGCAAGCTGATGTGATCCGAGTATTTGCCGATGATGCCCTTGAGCTTCCAGCGCTGGAGGTACTCGGCGGCGTCGTCGCGCAGGTGCAGCGTGATGGCGCTGCCGCGCTCAGCCCGGGTGATGGCCTCGGTCTCGAACTCGCCCGACCCGGCGCTGACCCAGCGCACCCCTTGCTCGGGCGGCAGGCCGGCGCGGCGGCTCTCGACCGTGATGCGGTCGGCCACGATGAAGCCAGAGTAAAACCCCACGCCAAACTGGCCGATCAGTTGCGCGTCTTTTTGCTGGTCGCCGCTCAGGCGGCTCATGAAAGCCTTGGTGCCACTCTTGGCGATGGTGCCCAGGTGCTCAACCGCCTCGGCCTCGCTCATGCCGATGCCGTTGTCGGATATGGTGAGGGTTTTGGCCTCGGCATCGAAGTCCACGCGCACCTCCAAGTTGGGCGCATCCTCAAACAGCGCCGCATTGTCCAGCGCCTCAAAGCGCAGCCGGTCGCAGGCGTCGGAGGCGTTGGAGATGAGCTCGCGCAGAAAGATGTCTTTGTTGGAGTAGAGCGAGTGCGTGACCAGGTGCAACAGTTGGGCCACTTCGGTCTGGAATGCGTGATGGGTGCTCATGGGGGTGCTTGAAAAATAAAAAACTAGGGGTTGCGCTCGCTGCGGCAACCGCTCAGGGCTCAAGGCGGCGAAACGCAGCGCAACTGGCCACATTTGGGGTTGTGGCGGGGGATTTCAAGGGTTGCTGCGCTTTGCGGGCCTGCGGGCCAACGCACTCCGCTTCTTAGGGAAAATGTTCAAAACTCCTTGCTGCCCCTGATTGTGTGGGAGCGCGTTCGCGCGGAACAATACGGGTGGGATTGCGCTCAGTCCTCGAGGGCCGGCAAGCCCGGCACCAGCCAGATGAGGGCACTGGCCTTGGCGTCTGCCGCACCCGGCATCGGCGCGGTCAGATCCGCCAGCGTCACCCCGTCGAGCACCGCGAGGTAGCCGTCCATCGCCTGCTTCAGCGCGCCCTTGAGGCGGCAGTGGCCGTTGAGGCGGCAGGTGTTGTGTTCGGTGTCGAAGCACTCCACCAGGGTGAAGTCGGTCTCGGTCTGGCGGATCACGTCGCCCAGCACGATCTGATGCGCCGGCCGGAGCAGGCGCAGGCCGCCGCCGCGCCCGCGCGTGGTCTCCAGCAGCCCCATGCCGGAAAGCGTCATCACGATCTTGGTCAGGTGGCTGCGCGAGATGCCGTGGGCTTCGGCGATCTCGCTGATGGTGGCGGGCTTGTCACGTTGCGCGCAGGCGGCGCAATACATCAGCACGCGCAGGCTGTAGTCGGTCCAGTGAGTCAGTCGCATGCCGTGATCTCCAGTCTGCAGGCCATCGTTCTTGTGGATACCCCGCGTCGTTCTGAGGAAATATTCACTTCGACTGAATTTTATCTTTTAATACATGCATTCAATGTGAATGTTAAGGAAGCCCCATGAACCACGCCGCCACCGTAGCCATCCCCACCACCGACCGCGCCCAGCAGGCGATCGGCCAGATTGCCGTCAACCTGCCCGGCTCCACTGCGGTGTTTCGCCGCCTGAAGCTCGACTTTTGCTGTGGAGGCCAGGTGGCCCTGCATGTGGCCTGCGAAAACAAGGGCCTGGCGCTGGACGCCGTGCTGGCCGAACTGGCACAGCTGGAGCGCCCCGCCACCCAGACTGCGCCGCAAGCGCCGGCCGCCATGATCGACCATATCTTGGAGCGCTACCACGCGGTGCACCGCGAACAACTGCCCGAGCTGATCCGCATGGCGCGCCGGGTGGAGTCTGTGCACCGTGACAACCCCAACGTCCCCACGGGCCTGGCCGCACACCTGCAAGCCATGGAAGCCGAGTTGCTGGAACACATGGAAAAAGAAGAAACCGTGCTTTTCCCCATGCTCAAGGCCGGTGGCACGCCCATGGTGCTGCACCCGATCAACGTGATGCGCGACGAGCACACCAGCCACGGCGCACAACTGGAACGCCTGCTGGCCCTCAGTGACGACGCCACGCCACCCCTCGGGGCCTGCAACACCTGGCGCGCGCTCTACGCCGGCATCGCCCAGTTGTCGGACGATCTGATCAACCACATTCACCTAGAAAACAACCTGCTGTTTCCACAGTTCGAACCCAGGGCTGGTGCCTGCTGCCCCTGAAAGCCTCGGTACCACCACCCCGAAACTCGCGCAGGCACATCGAAAACACGTTCTGCGAGCGATCTGCTTGCGCCAGATCAAGCCGGCGGCCTCTTGACATAGGTCAACACTCCACGCCAGCGCCGCTATTAGCATCGCGCTGACTCTGCTTTCACGCCATGGCCCTCAACCACCCGCACACCCACCCTCGCGCCTTGGATCTCGTCTGCCCCGCTGGCAGCCTGCCCGCGCTCAAGGCGGCGGTGAACCACGGCGCAAACTGCGTCTATTTGGGACTGCGCGACGCCACCAACGCGCGCAACTTCGCCGGCCTTAATTTCGACGACGCCGCCATCGCCAGCGGCGTGGCCTACGCCCGCGCGCGCGGCTGCCAGGTGTTCATGGCGCTCAACACCTATCCCCAAGCCGCGCACCCTGAGCGCTGGCGCGAGGCCATGGACAAGGCGGTGAACCTGGGCGTGGACGCCGTCATCTTGGCCGATCCCGGTCTCATGCGCTACGCCAACGAACGCCACCCGCAGCTGCGGCTGCACCTGTCGGTGCAGGGCTCGGCCACCAACTTTGAGGCAATCAACTTCTACCACCAGCAGTTCGGCATTTCGCGCGCGGTGCTGCCGCGCGTGCTTTCGCTGGAGCAAGTGCGCCAAGTGGTGCAGAAGACGCCGGTCGAGATCGAGGTCTTTGGCTTTGGCAGCCTGTGCGTGATGGTCGAAGGGCGCTGCGCGCTCTCGTCCTACGTCACCGGCGAATCGCCCAACACCCACGGCGTGTGTTCGCCCGCCAAGGCGGTGCGCTGGCAGGAGACGCCGCAGGGCTTGGAGTCGCGCCTGAACGGCGTGCTGATAGACCGCTATGCCGCCGGCGAGAGCGCCAGCTACCCCACGCTGTGCAAAGGCCGCTTCGATGTGGGCGAGGACACGAGCTATTACGCGATCGAAGAGCCCACCAGCCTCAACACCCTCTCGCTGTTGCCGCAGCTGGCGAAGATGGGTGTGCGCGCCATCAAGATCGAAGGGCGCCAACGCAGTCCGGCCTACGTGGCGCAGGTGACGCAGGTCTGGCGCGAGGCCATCGACGATTGCCTCGCCCAGCCCCAGCACTACACCCCCAAGGGAGCTTGGATGGCCGCGCTCGATCAGGTGGCCGAGGGCCAACAACACACGCTGGGCGCCTACCACCGCACTTGGAAATGATGTCTCCGCCTGCGCCGCTGCGCGGCTTCCCACAAGAGGTACGCACCCAGTGGCCTGGCCAAGCCAGTGCCACGGGCACCCTGGATGAGGCAAGCGCGCCGGTCATGAATCAGACAACGCCATGAAACTTTCTCTCGGACCTTTGCAGTATTACTGGCCACGCCAGACCGTGTTCGACTTCTACGAAGCCATGGCCGCCACCGCGCTGGACGTGGTCTACCTCGGCGAGGTCACCTGTTCGCGCCGCCGCGAACTGCGCCTGGCCGATTGGCTCGACGTGGCCGAGCTGATGCGCTCGGCCGGCAAGACCGCCGTGCTCTCGACCCAAGTGCTGCTGGAGTCGGGCTCCGACGTGAGCGCGATGCAGAAGATCACAGCCAACGCAGATTTCATGAACGAGGCCAACGACATGGGCGCGGTGAGCGCCCTGGCGGGTCAACGCCCCTTTGTGGCCGGAGCGCACCTGAACATCTACAACGCGCCCTCGCTGAGCTGGATGGCCGCACTCGGCGCCACGCGCTGGGTCGCGCCGCTGGAGATGCCGCGCAAGGACCTGGCTCTGCTGCAACAGGAGCGACCGGTCGGCCTGCAGACCGAGGTGTTCGTGCACGGTCGGCTGCCACTGGCTTTTTCGGCGCGCTGCTTCACCGCCCGGCACCGCAACCTGCCCAAGGACGATTGCCGCTTCAGTTGCATCGACCACCCCGACGGCCTGATGCTCAAAACCCGCGAGCACGCCGAGTTCCTGGTACTCAATGGCATCCAAACGCAGTCGGCCCGGGTGCACAGCCTGATCGACGCCTGGGACGACCTGACCGCACTCGGCGTGGACGTCGCCCGCATCAGCCCGCAGGCACAGAACACGGCGGCCATCATCGGTCTGTACGACGCGGTGCGCCGTGGCACGCTCGCGGGTGCGGCGGCCCGCGCCGCCTTGCTGCCGCTGCTGCCGAAGGCCGATGGCGGCGCCGACTGCAACGGCTACTGGCACGGCCAGCCCGGGCAGGAGCGCATCGAGGTCGCGGCGCTGGCCGCCGCCTGAGGCTGCGCCCATGGTCGCCGGCGAGCGCTTCAACAGCATCAGCCACCTGGTGGGGGCGGTGCCGGCCGGTTTTGCCTGGCTGGCCGGCGTCGGCGTGCTCTACACCCTGGGCATCGCTTTCTACGCCACTGGCCACAAGCTGCGCCATGGCCATGGCATCTGGCACCTGTTCGTGCTCGGTGGCAGTGCCTGCCATTTTTTCACCTTGCTGTTTTTCGTAGCCTGAGGCTGAACGTCTTTCGCTCATACCCGCTCACCATCCACACCCACCTTCGCCATGCACCCAACCCCTCCCCAGGCCCAGCGCCACACCGTCCCGCCGCCGGTCGCCGCCGTGCTCTCGCGGCTGCCTGCGTACCCCGGCTCGCTGCTGCTGGTCGCCGGGCTCAACCACGTGCTGGCGCGGCAGTTGCCCGCCGACGTGGGTGCGCGCCTGCTCGGCCAGCGCATCCGCATCCACGTGCGCGACGCTGGCCTGAAATTCGACTTTGCGTGGCAGGGCTCGGTGTTCCGCGCCAGCGCACCGCAGCCCGTCACCGAGCTCACCCTGAGCGCCAACGCGCACGACTTCATGCGCCTGGCGCGGCGGCTGGACGACCCCGACACCCTGTTCTTCAACCGCCGCCTCTCCATGGAGGGCGACACCGAGCTGGGCCTGGTGGTCAAAAACGCGCTGGACGCGCTGGAACTGCCGGTGTTCGACCTCGAGCAATGGAAGCCCTCGGCCGTGCTTTCGCGCCTGCAGCGGCTGCGCCCATCGGACATGCCTTGGTCCCGCCATGAACGGCATTGAACGCCCGCTGCCCATCGTTTACGCCTGCTCGGGCTGCTCCAGCGCCGCGCAGTTGACCAACCACGTGGCCCTGCGGCTGGACCGGCTCGGCCTAGCCGAAATGTCGTGCATCGCCGGTGTGGGCGGCGACGTGCCCAGCCTGCTCAAGATCGCGCAATCCGGTCGGCCCATCATCGCCCTCGACGGTTGCCCGCTGGTGTGCGTGAAGAGTTGTCTGCAGCGCCACGGCATCACACCCGAGCAGCAGCACCAACTGCAGAAGTATGGCGTGCGCAAGCGCCAACACGAAGATTTCGACCCCGACCAGGCCGAGGCGGTGCTGTTCCGCGTGCGCAGTGGCCTGCAAACCCTGGCCGCCCCCCCGGCCACCGCGCATGAACCCGGCCCTGCCTGAGCCGCGCCGCCTGCTGGTGGCGATCACCGGCGCCAGCGGCGCCGTCTACGGCCTGCGCCTGCTGCAGACCCTGCAACAGGTGCAGCACACCGAGGTCCATCTGGTCGTCTCCGACGCCGGCTGGCAGACCCTGCGGCACGAACTGCAGGCCGGCCCGCACGCGCTGCGCCCGCTGGTGCACACGCTGCACGACGCGGCCGACATCGGCGCCGGCCCGGCCAGCGGCTCGTTCCGCTGCTGCGGCATGGTGGTGGCGCCGTGTTCCATGCGCACGCTCGCGGCCATCGCGCACGGCCTGTCGGACAACCTGGTCACGCGCGCCGCCGACGTGATGCTCAAGGAACGGCGCCGCCTGCTGCTGATGGCGCGCGAAACCCCGCTGCACCTGGGCCACCTGCGCAACATGGTGAGCGTGACCGAGATGGGCGCCATCGTCTGCCCGCCCATGCCCGCCTTCTACCTGCGGCCACAGAGCGTGGACGACATCGTGGACGCCGGTGTGGCGCGCGTGCTCGACCTGCTGGAGGTGCCACACACGCTGAGCGAGCGCTGGGCAGGGCTGGAGAAGGCGCCCGCATGACGTACCGAGACCTGCGCGACTTCATGGTGCAACTCGAAGCTGCGGGCGAGCTGCGCCGCGTGCGCGAGCCCGTCTCGCCGCACCTGGAGATGACCGCGCTGTGCGACCGCGTGCTGCGCGCGGGCGGCCCGGCCCTGCTGTTCGAGCGCCCCACCGGCCACAGCATGCCGGTGCTGGGCAACCTGTTCGGCACCACGGCGCGCGTGGCGCGCGCCATGGGCGTGGCCGACGTGGGCGAGCTGCGCCGCTTCGGCGAAGTGCTGGCGCGGCTGAAGGAGCCCGAAGCCCCGCGCGGCCTGCGCGAGATGGCGGGCCTGGGCGACCTGGTCAAGTCGCTCTGGCACATGAGCCCGCGCGAAGTGCGGCACGCGCCCTGCCAGGCCGTGGTGACCGAGGGCGATGACGTGGATCTGGCGCAACTGCCGATTCAGCACTGCTGGCCGGGCGACGTGGCGCCGCTGATCACCTGGGGCCTGGTGATCACGCAGGGGCCGCACAAGCCGCGGCAGAACCTGGGCATCTACCGCCAGCAGGTGCTTTCGCGCAACCAGCTCATCATGCGCTGGCTGGCGCACCGCGGTGGCGCGCAGGACTTCCGCGAACACGGCCTCCTGTACCCCGGCCAACCCTACCCGGTGGCGGTCGCCATCGGCGCCGACCCGGCCACCATCCTGGGTGCCGTCACGCCGGTGCCCGACAGCCTGAGCGAGTACCAGTTCGCCGGCCTGCTGCGCGGCGCGCGCACCGAGGTGGTGGCGGCCATCGGCGTGCCGCTGCGCGTGCCGGCCACGGCCGAGATCGTGCTCGAAGGCCACATCCACCCCGACCCGGCCCACCCCAGCGGCTGGCAGCACGCGCTCGAAGGCCCCTACGGCGACCACACCGGCTACTACAACGAACGCGCCGAGTTCCCGGTCTTCACCGTCGAACGCATCACGCGGCGCAGCGATGCGATCTACCACTCCACCTACACCGGCAGGCCGCCCGACGAACCGGCCGTGCTGGGTGTGGCGCTGAACGAGCTGTTCATCCCGCTGCTGCAGCGCCAGTTCCCCGAGATCGTGGACTTTTACCTGCCGCCAGAGGCCTGCAGTTACCGCATGGCGGTGGTGAGCATCCGCAAGGCCTACGCCGGCCACGCGCGGCGCGTGATGATGGGCGTGTGGAGCCACCTGCGGCAATTCATGTACACCAAGTTCATCGTGGTGGTGGACGAGGACATCGCCGTGCGCGACTGGAAGGCGGTGGTCTGGGCCATGAGCACGCGCATGGACCCGGCGCGCGACAGCTTCACCATCGAGCACACACCGATCGACTACCTGGACTTCGCCTCGCCCGTCAGTGGCCTGGGCAGCAAGATGGGCCTGGACGCGACCAACAAATGGCCCGGCGAGACGCAGCGCGAGTGGGGCCGCGTGATGACCATGGACCCGGCGGTGATAGCCCGCATGGAGCCCCTGTTCGCAGCGCTGATGGCGTGAAAAGCGGTTGGTGTTCAGACCTCTTCAACACCGTGACACCCGCCGTGGCCATCGCTGCGCCGCCCAACCAGCACCGGGGCCAGCGCCCATCAGGCCATAACCCAGGCCCATGCACACGTAGATGGCGTATGGCGTGCACCCGCAGCTGCTTCGTTGTACCCAAGCCAAACAACAAGATCAAAACCGCTCGTGCGGCCCCAGGTAACGCCACTGCCCCAGCGGCAACTGGCCGAGCTGCACGCGCCCGATGCGCACCCGCTTGAGCCCCACCACGTGCAGCCCGACCTGCTCACACATGCGCCGGATCTGGCGCTTCATGCCCTCTTGCAGCACAAAACGCAACTGCTCCGGGTTTTGCCACTGCACCTGTGCCGGCCTGAGTGTCCGGCCGTCGATTTGCAAACCGTGGCGCAACCGCACCAGCGCCGCCTCCGGCAGCACCGCCTGCACATTTTGCGCCACCACCCCGGCCCCCTGCGGGCCATTGGGGGCCCAGTGCACGCGCACCAGGTATTCCTTTTCCACCTCAGAGTCGGCCCCGATCAGCGCCTTCGCCACCCGTCCGTCCTGCGTCAGCACCAGCAGCCCGGTCGAATCGATGTCCAGCCGCCCGGCCGGGGCCAGGCCGCGCGTGTGGCTGGCGGCAAAGCGGCGCGGGCTGCGATCCTCGCGCCAGCGCGTGCCCGGCTGCACCAGCACGGCGGCACTCTGGTGCCCGTCTTCGGGCAGGCCACTCACGTAGCCCACCGGCTTGTGCAGCACGATGGTCACGCGCTCGTCCTGCTGGCGCTGCGCCTGCGGGTCCACCTCCAAGTGGTCGGCCAGCGCCACCTGCTGCCCAGCTTGGGCCACTTCGCCATTGACCTGCACCCAGCCGCGCGCCACCCACTCATCGGCCTCGCGGCGCGAACACAGGCCCAGCTCGGCCAAGCGCTTGTTGATGCGCACCCGCTCTACTGCGGAATCGGCAGACAAAGGCCCCGCACCCGCCGGCACCTCCGGCACACGGGCCCGCGCAGAGGCAGCCGCGTTGCGCATGGGAGCAGGAGCAGGAACGGGGGCACTGGCCGGGGCACGGGGCACCGAGCCGGCCGGGCCACGGGGAGGCAAGCGCAAGGTTGAAGGCATGATGGAGCAGATTGTCCATCAGAGGCCGCCCCCGCGCCGGCAACGGCGCCCGCTACGCCCCTCAAACCGGTTCCGTGTGCACCGAATACGCCCGCAAAGCCGCCAAATCCAGCACCCGCAGGCCCCCGTAAGCGACCTCGATCAAGCCCTGCTGGTGCAGCGCCGCCAGCGCCAAGTTCACGCGCTGGCGCGACAACCCCACCAAATACGCCAGCTCCTGCTGCGTGATGCGCAGCATCTGCCCCACACCGGGAAACAGCGCCGGGTGAAACAGATTGGCCAGGCTGCGCGCCACCCGCACCTCGGGCTCGCTCAGGCGGTCGATCTCGCGCGCGGCGATGAACTGGCCCAAGCGCTCATTGAGCTGGCACATCACAAAGCGGTTAAAGCCGATCGAGTGGTCCAGCAGCCAGTGAAAAGTCTCCACCGGAAGGCCCGCCACCAAGCTTTTGCGCAGCGCCTGCACGTTGTAGCGGTAACATTCGCGCTTTAGCGCCGTGCCCTCGCCAAACCAGCCCCCGGGGGCCAGGCCGGCAAAGGTCATGATCGGGCCTTGGCTGTCGTCGTTGCTCATTTTGAGCAAGCCTTCGATCAGCCCAAACCAGAACGTCACAGGCCGCCCCACGCGGCAAATCGAATCGCCCGGCAACGCCAGCGTCACCATCAGCTCGCCGCGCACCCGCAAGCGCTCGTTCTCGGCCAGGCATTGGACCCAGCTGATGGCAGAAAACTCTGTCTCACTCAAAGCCCGCGCCCGCTGCCGCAGCCCGTCCCGAGAAACCATCGTCGCCTCCCGTTTTACCAAATCGCCCAGGGAAAGCCCCTACAGGGCTGCACCCTAGATTGTCGTCGCAAGGACAACATAACGTCAAACCCAAGCGTACAGTGTGCAACAGATTCACCCTTCAAGATGAAGCCCCCTCATGGGCCGGGCCGCTGGCCTTCAGGAGACGATATGCAGACCACCTTCCCGCGCTTGTTGCTGGAGCACGCCACCAAGCGCCCCACCGCGCCGGCGATGCGCGAAAAAGAATACGGCATCTGGCAGAGCACCGACTGGCGCGGCATGGCCGACTTGGCCAGCCACATCGCCGCTGGCTTGCACCAATTGGGCTTGCGCCGTGGCGAACACCTAATCGTCATCGGCTCCAACCGGCCGCGCCTGTACGCCTCCATGCTGGCGGCGCAGGCGCTGGGCGCAGTTCCCGTGCCGCTGTACCAAGACGCCGTGGGCGGCGAATGCGTGTTCCCGATCACCAACACCGAGACGCGCTTCGTGGTCGTCGAAGACCAGGAGCAGGTGGACAAAATGCTCGAAATCCGGGCCCAGTGCCCGCTGCTCGAACACATTTTGTTCGACGACCCGCGCGGCCTGCGCAACTACGACGAACCCGGCCTGGCGGGCCTGCAAGAAGTGATCGCCGCCGGGGCCGTATTCGTGCAGCAGCACCCCGACTTTTTCAAAGAAGAAGCCGAGCAGGCCCGCCCCGAAGACGTGGCGGCCATGTTCTACACCTCGGGCACCACCGGCAACCCCAAGGGCGTGGTGCACACCCACGCCTCGCTGCTGGACCGTGCCGCCGCCGGGGCCCGCTTCGACCAGCTCAGCGACAAAGAAGAGGTGCTGGCCTACCTGCCGCCGGCCTGGATCGGGCAAAACATCTTCAGCTACTCCCAGTGGCTGGCCTGCGGCTACGTGGTCAACTGCCCCGAATCGTCTGCCACCGTCACCATCGACCTGAAAGAAATCGGCCCCACATACTATTTTGCGCCGCCGCGCGTCTTTGAAGGTCTGCTCACCAACGTCACCATCCGCATGGAAGACGCCGGCGCGCTCAAGCGCAAGCTCTACAGCAGCTTCATGGAGCACGCCAAAAAGGTCGGCCCGGCGCTGATGGACGGCAAAAGCATCGGCGCCG
>Ga0207950_100083_pt1 | contig 42579 bp, 36 predicted proteins | sample Subbio11_8B_AprC_FD_184814 | JGI IMG/M metagenome (GOLD analysis project Ga0207950, IMG submission 184814) | Serpentinite rock and fluid subsurface biosphere microbial communities from McLaughlin Reserve, California, USA - CR11_8B_AprC (SPAdes) | ecosystem: Environmental > Terrestrial > Deep... | reverse complement strand
TGGCGCAGGCCCAGATCGACCGCGCCGGCTGCTTTGCCTACTCGCCGGTGCAAGGGGCAGCGGCCAACGAACTGCCCGGCGCGCTGCCCGATGCCGTGCGCCACGAGCGCCGGGCGCGCTTCATGGCGGTGGCCGAAGGCGTGTCCACGGCGCGGCTGCAGCGCCGCGTGGGCGCCACCATGCAGGTGCTGGTGGACCAAGCGCACAGCCTGGGCAAAAAAGGCGGAGTGGGGCGCACCTATGCCGACGCGCCCGAGATCGACGGCGTGGTGCGCCTGCTACCCACGCAAAAAGCCAGCCAGAGCTACCGGGTGGGGGATTTGCTGCGCGCGCGCATCGTAGCCGCCGAGGGGCACGATCTGGTGGGGCAGCTGGTTTAAAAAAACCACCCGCCTACTGCCCCTTCACTCATAAAAGGGGGCATTCTTATCGGGGGCAAAGGGGACATTGCTACTTTGGGCTGACACATCACCGACTTCCCCTTGAGCGTCTGTGTAAAATTTGCAGAAGTTTGAAAAGGAGCGCCCTTGAGTCCCCACGCAAGTTTTTACCGCCCAGCTTGGTTTCTACTTATCTGCGCGCTGCTGGCCGCGCTGGCCTTGCCCCGTGTGGCGCATGCGTCGGAGGTTGAAAACACGCGGCGCCTTGCCGCGCAGGGGGATGCGGGTGCGCAGTTCAGCCTAGGCGTGATGTATGCGAATGGCCGAGGCGTGCCGCAGAACCATGCCAACGCGGTGCGCTGGTACCGGGCGGCCGCTGAGCAGGGGCATGCTGGTGCACAAAACGAGCTTGGCTTCATGTATGACAATGGTCGAGGCGTGCCGCAGAGCCATGCCAACGCGGTGCGCTGGTACCGTGCGGCGGCTGAGCAGGGGCATGCTTTTGCACAATACAACCTAGGCGTTATGTATGCGAATGGCCGAGGCGTGCCGCAGAACCATGCCAACGCGGTGCGCTGGTACCGGGCGGCCGCTGAGCAGGGGGATGCTGATGCACAACACAACCTAGGCGTGATGTATGAGAATGGCCGAGGCGTGCCGCAGAACCATGCCAACGCGGTGCGCTGGTACCGGGCGGCGGCTGAGCAGGGGCTTGCTGATGCGCAAATCAACCTTGGCTTCATGTATGCGAATGGCCGTGGCGTGCCGCAGAGCCATGCCAACGCGGTGCGCTGGTACCGGGCGGCTGCCGAGCAGGGGCATGCTGTTGCACAAAACAACCTAGGCGTGATGTATGCGAATGGCCGAGGCGTGCCGCAGAACCATGCCAATGCAGTGCGCTGGTACCGGTCGGCGGCTGAGCAGGGGTATGCGCTTGCACAAAACAACCTTGGCCTCATGTATGAGGATGGCCGAGGCGTGCCGCAAAACCATGCCAACGCGGTGCGCTGGTACCGGGCAGCCGCCGAGCAGGGGAATGGTTTTGCGCAACGCAACCTAGGTTTAATGTATTTCGTCGGCCAAGGCGTGTCCAAAAATTTGGTCAATGCCCACATGTGGGCGAACTTGTCTGCAGCACAGGGCCATTCTCGCGCAGCGGAGTCGCGCGAGCAGATCGCTCGAGAAATGTCCCCCGCGCAGCTGGCCCAAGCCCAGCGGCGTGCCAGCGCTTGTTTGGCAGCCAACTACAGGAACTGCTGAGCCGGGTGGATGCCGGTGCCGCTCGCCCTAGCGGCAAAAGCCAAGCAGGTATTCTGGGGCAAGCAGCTGCATGGGGCTGTGGCGCTGGGGGCGGTTGGCCGATTTTTGGCCGCGCAGCGGACGGTATGAGGCCGACTGCCCCCAGTGCCACAGCCCCTCCCCCCACGAAGGTTCACCGTGCGAAAAGCACAAACCACCCCCCAAGGCACAACAAGAGCCCGAGAAGCAAACAGCAAAAAAATTTGGGAGAAAAAAACGGGGGGAACGTTTGTGTGTTCCCCGCGTTGTGGCATCTAGTGAAATCAACGACTTAGATGCTATAGTTGGTGCCCAGGAGAGGACTCGAACCTCCACGCCTCTCAGCGCTAGTACCTGAAACTAGTGCGTCTACCAATTCCGCCACCTGGGCTTTCAGATAAGCCGTTAGTATAGCATGACCCAAACGAGTGTAAAAACCGAGTGAAAGAAAAAATCCAAAACCCGCTCCTGACCGAATTCGACGGCGTGGTGCATGGCCACCGCGACGGCCACGGCTTCGTGCAGCGCGACGACGGCCAGCCCGACCTCTACCTCTCGCCCAACGAGATGCGCGCCGTGCTGCACCGCGACCGCGTGAAAGTGCGCATCATCGGCTACGACCGGCGCGGCCGCCCCGAGGGGCGCGTGACCGAAATCATCGAGCGCTCCAGCGCGCCCCTGATCGGCCGCCTGCTGCATGAAAACGGGGTCTGGCTGCTGGCGCCAGAAGACAAACGCTACGGCCAAGACGTGCTCATCCCCAAGGGCGCGACCGGGGCGGCGCAGCCGGGGCAGGTGGTGGTGGTCGAGCTCACCGAGCCGCCGGCGCTGTTTGGCCAACCGGTGGGGCGCGTCAAAGAAGTGCTGGGCGAGATCGACGACCCAGGCATGGAAATCGAGATCGCGGTGCGCAAATACGGCGTGCCGCACCAGTTTAGCGAGGCCGCACTGGCTCAGGCGCGCGCCTTGCCCGAGCAGGTGCGCGCCGCCGACCGCAAGGGCCGCATCGACCTCACCGACGTGGCGCTGGTGACGATCGACGGCGAAGATGCGCGCGACTTCGATGACGCGGTGTACTGCGAACCCGCCCGCGTGGGCCGCAGCAAGGGCTGGCGGCTGCTGGTGGCGATTGCCGACGTGAGCCACTACGTGGAAAACGGCAACGCGCTCGACGCCGACGCCTACGACCGCGCGACCTCGGTCTATTTTCCGCGCCGCGTGATTCCGATGCTGCCGGAAAAGCTCTCCAACGGCCTGTGCTCGCTCAACCCGCAGGTCGAGCGCCTGTGTTTGGTGTGCGACATGCTCATCACCGCCCAAGGCGAGGTGCACGCCTACCAGTTCTACCCGGCGGTGATGTACAGCCACGCCCGGCTCACCTACACCGAAGTGGCAGCGATTTTGCAAAACACCCGCGGCCCGCAGGCGCAGCAGCGCGCCGCCTTGGTGCCGCACCTGCTGCACCTGCACGAGGTTTACCGGGCGCTGCTGAGCGCACGCCAGCGCCGGGGCGCGGTGGACTTCGAGACCGTCGAGACGCAGATCGTTTGCGACGAAAGCGGGCGCATCGAAAAAATCGTGCCCCGCGTGCGCAACGAGGCGCACAAGCTGATCGAGGAGAGCATGCTGGTGGCCAACGTCTGCGCCGCCGAGTTCATCGCCCAAGGCAAGCAGTGGGGGCTGTACCGGGTGCACGAGGGCCCCACGCCCGAGAAGCTCGAAACCCTGCGCCAGTACCTCAAGGCCTTGGGGGTGGCGCAAACGCTGTCCGACGAGCCGCAGCCCAAGGATTTTCAGCAAATCGCCGCCGCCACCCAAGAGCGCCCTGACGCCGCGCAAATCCACCAGATGCTGCTGCGCTCGATGCAGCAGGCCATCTACACGCCGCACAACAGCGGCCACTTCGGGCTGGCTTTTGAGGCCTACACCCACTTCACCAGCCCGATTCGGCGCTACCCCGACCTGCTGGTGCACCGCCTCATCAAAGCCATTTTGGCCGAGCGCAGATACCGCTTGCCGACGCTGCCCACACCCGGTGAGGCGCAGGCCAAGCTGGCCAAGCGCTTGTCGGCGCGCGAGACTGCAGTCAGCGCCGCCAACGCCGAAGCGGCCAAAGCGCGCAGCGCCGAGGCCTTGGGCTGGCAGGCTGCCGGGCTGCACTGCAGCGCCAACGAGCGCCGCGCCGACGAAGCCAGCCGCGACGTGGAGGCTTGGCTGAAGTGCAAATACATGCGCGAGCACCTAGGCGAGGTGTTCAGCGGCGTGATCAGCTCCGTCACCAGCTTTGGCTTGTTCGTCACGCTCGAAAACCTCTACGTCGAAGGGCTGGTGCACATCACCGAGCTGGGCGGCGACTACTTCCGCCACGACGAATTGCGCCAAGAGCTGCGCGGCGAACGCACCGGCATCCGCTATGCCTTGGGTTCGCGCCTGAATGTGCAGGTCAGCCGGGTCGATCTGGACGGGCGCCGGATCGATTTCAGGCTCGTCAACCCGGACGCCGACGGCACCCGATCGGTGCGCGAAAAAACCGCCGACCCGGGCACGGCGCGCAAGGGCAAGCAGGCGCGCGATGCCGCATCGGCTGAGGCACAATATGCTCCCAAGCGCACGCGCAGCAAGGCGGTGCGCGAGGTGCCCCGAGCGGCGCCTGCGCCAGCGGCGCCGGCATCCCGGGGCACGGGCAAAACAAAAAAGGGCAAACGATGAAAATCAGGCCTCCGGGTCTGCCTCTGGGCCTTTCAGGGCTGCGCTAACTATGTCCGCTTTGCTTTTTTTGCTCGACACGCTGTTCTTTTTCCTGGTCGCGGCGGCCTTGCTGCGGGCCTGGATGAACACCCGGCGCATGCGCATGGTGCAGCAGCCGGGGCCGTTCGTGATGGCGCTCACCAACTGGATCGTGCAGCCGCTGCGCAAGTCCTTGCCGCAGGTCTGGGTGCAGGCGCGCTTCGACGTCGCCAGTTTCATCGCCGCGGTGTTGCTGGCGCTGGCCTATGCGGCGGCGTGGCACGCCCTGCTCGGTGCTGGCTTGCTCGGGCCGCAGGGCGTGGGGCAGGCAGGGCAGCTCTTTAGCATCCCCTGGGTGGCGCTCAACTTCATGCTGCGCACCGTGTTGCAGGGCCTGATGGTGCTGGCGCTGGTCTATGTGGTGCTGTCGTGGGTGCAGCCGCAGGCGCCGATTCAGTACACGCTGGGGCAGCTGCTGCAGCCCCTGCTGGCACCCATCCGGCGCGTGCTGCCCACGGTGGGCGGGGTCGATTTGTCGGTGCTGCTGCTGATCGTGCTGCTGCAAGTGGCATTGATTTTGATCGGTTGAAGGCTTAAAAGCTTGAGGGTTTAAAGGCTGGTGATGAGGTCGCTGGCGCACAGCAGCGGCCGCTCGGTCGGCCAGCGGTCGGCACAGCGGCCGTGGCGGTGCACGGCAGCGGCGCTGGCCTGCACCGCGCCGGCCAAGCCGGGTGCGGCGCTGGCCAGCAGGGCCCCGATCAGGCCTGCCAACACGTCGCCGGTGCCGGCGCTGGCCAGCAGCGCGTTGCCGCTGCCGTTGAGGCGTGGAACCATGCCCGGCGCGGCCACCACGCTGCCCGAACCCTTGAGCACCACCACGCTGCGCGTGCGTTCGGCCAGTTGCTGCGCGGCGCCCAAGCGGTCGGCTTGCACCTGGGCGCTGCTGCACCCCAGCAGGCGCGCGGCTTCCAGCGGATGCGGCGTGAGCACCGTCTGCCAGCCCCGATCCAGCCGCGCAGCAAGCTGGGCCTGCAACGCCGGGTCGGTGGCGATGGCGTTGAGGGCGTCGGCGTCGAGCACCAGCCGCGGGCTGCTGGCCAGCAAAGGCGCGAGCAGCGGCACCACGGCGCTGCCGCCACCGCAGCCGCACACCGTGACCGCCTCTTGCAACAGCAGCGGGTCGTGCAGCAGGGCGGCGGCCGGGCGCAGCATCAGCTCGGGTTGCAGCGGGTCGAAGGGCAGGGGCGCGGCCGTTGGGGTCGCTGCCGCTGTGTCTGGGCGGGAAGCGCTGGGCGCGCAGGCGGTAGCGGCGGCTGCGCCGGGCGCTGGTGCCGGCCCCAGCAGGCCCAGATAGACCCGGCCAGCACCGGCGCGCAAGGCCGCGCGCGCGGCCAGCACGGCAGCGCCGGTCATGCCGGTGCCGTGCGCGCCGGGTTGCTGGCCGCCGATCACCACCACGCTGCCGTGCGTGCCCTTGTGTGGGCTGTGCAGGCGCTGGCGGGCGGCCGTGGGGGTGGTAGCGCAGAGGGGCGCGGCCCAGCCCGTGTGCTGGGCCTGCACTTGCTCGGCGCCGCTGCACCCATGCAGCCAAGCGCTCGGCGCTGGCGCTTGCAGGCTCAAGGCGCTCCAACCCAGGTCGTCGAACCAAATCTGGCCGCTGGCCTCGCGGCCGTGGTGCGTAAACAGGCCGGGCTTGAGGGTGAGCAGGCTCAGGGTGTGGCGCAGTGGGCTGGCGCTGGGCGCGGCTTGGGCGTGCCAGTTGCCGCTGTCGGCGCACAGCCCGCTGGGCAGATCGACGCACAGCAGCGGGCAGGGCAGGTGTTGCAGGCGCTCGATGCAGGCGTTGGCCGCCGCGCCGCGCACGGCCTGTGCCAGCCCGATGCCAAACACGGCGTCGATGGCCAGATCGGGGGCATCAGGCGGCTGCTCGGCCCAGCGCAGGCCGGCTTGTTGCGCCAGCGCCAGCGCGTGGCGGGCGTCGTCGGGCAGGCGGCTGGCATCGCCCAGCCAGGTGACGTAAACCTCGCCCCCCAGCGCTTGCAAACGTTGCTGCCAAGCCAGCGCGGCCAGCAGGCCGTCGCCGCCGTTGTTGCCGCCGCCGCAAACCACCCACACCCGGTGCGCGTGCGGGGCCAGCGCCGCGCTCAAGCGAAACACGGCCGCGCCGGCGCGCTCCATCAGGGTGTGAGCAGGCAGTTGCTGCCGGGCCAGTTCTTGCTTGGCCAGCTGTTCGATGGCACGGCTGGCGTGGCTGCCGTACAGCGGCAGCGCAGCGGGCAAATCGGGAAGTGGCAGGCGGTGGGGCAGGCGTTGAGGGGGTGGCTGGAGGTGCACTGCGCGATGTGTCCGAGCAGCGCCCAGAAGGTCAAGCAGCAGGCCAGCAACAGGGAAGCACAGCCGGAGCCCGAGGAGGTGGAACAGCAGAAGCCTGAGCGAGGCCTAACGCTTCGGTTCAGCGGCGCGTCGCGCAGCGGGCCGTCTGCTGCAACCGATTGTTGGGCGGCATGAGGGAATCGTCACAGCTGCACCCGCCTCAGAAGCTGGGCGTTGATCGCGACGACCACTGTGCTCGCCGACATCAGAACCGCACCCACGGCTGGGGTTAGAAGAACACCCCACGCGGCGAGCAACCCGGCGGCGAGAGGGATGGCGACGATGTTGTATCCAGCCGCCCACCACAGATTCTGGAGCATCTTGCGATAAGTGGCGGCGGACAGCGTAATGATCTTGGGAATGTCGCGCGGGTCGGAGCGCACCAGCACGATGTGTCCCGCTTCCACGGCCACGTCGGTGCCGGCACCAATCGCGATCCCAACGTCGGCCATGGCGAGGGCCGGTGCATCGTTCACCCCGTCGCCGACCATCGCCACCTTCTTTCCCTGCGCCTGGAGTTCCTTTACCTTGGACGCCTTGTCCTTGGGGAGCACTTGGGCGAACACCGTGTCGATCCCCAGCTCTGCGGCGACAGCATCGGCGACCGCCTGTGCATCACCGGTCAGCATGGCCACCTTGATGCCGCGCTGATGGAGCGCGCGCACGGCCTCGCGGCTTTCCTCGCGGATGGCATCGGCCACGGCGAAGACCGCCAGGGCCTTGCTACCCCGTAGCAGGTAGATGGCGGCCTGGCCACGATTTGCAGCTGCCTCTGCGGCCTTACGCAGTGTGTCCGCAACCTGCGTACCCTCCATCTGGAGGAGCAAGGGACCACCCATGCGGTACTCGATACCTGCGACCGACGCTGCGATGCCCATTCCGGTCAGCGCCCGGAATTCATCCGCTGGGGGTACATCAAGCTTTCGATCCACCGCCGTCCGCACGATGCCACGCGCGATCGGATGCTCGGACTCCGCCTCGACTCCCGCCGCAATCCGCAGCATATCCTCCTCGGACTCCCCGTCGGCTACCGCCATCTCAACCACCCGGAACTCCCCGAGGGTGAGCGTCCCGGTCTTGTCAAAAATCACGATGTCTAGGTTTCTGGCTTCTTCCAGTCCGCGTCGATCCCGCACGAGCAGGCCGTTGCGTGCGCCCAGGGTCGTGGAAATGGCAACGACCAGCGGCACGGCTAGGCCGAGGGCGTGTGGGCAGGCGATCACCAGGACGGTCACCACGCGCACAATGGTGAAATCGATGGGCGCTCCAAGGAACTGCCACACCACCAGCGTCAGCACGCCGGCGACGATGGCCACTGCTGTCAGGATCCGGGCCGCACGGTCGGCCAGGTGCTGCGCCCTGGATTTCGATGTCTGTGCGTCGGCAACGAGCCGCATGATCCCGGAAAGCTTGGTCTTCTCTCCCGTGCCAGTGACCTGTATGCGCAGGGAACCCTCGCCATTGATGGTCGCGGCGATGACCTCATCGCCTTCATTCTTCTTTACCGGCCGGGACTCGCCGGTGATCATGGCCTCGTTGAGATCGCTCGTGCCTTTCTGGATCAGGCCGTCCGCCGGCACACTCTCGCCGGGACGGACCAGCACGATATCGCCCTCCCTCAGCTCGCTGATGGGCACCGTCTGCTCGCCCTGCTCAGTGACCCGTGTGGCGTTATCCGGGAGCAGCTTGGCGAGTTCCTGTAGCGCCCCCTGTGCCTGTGAGATCGAGCGCATCTCAATCCAGTGGCCCAGTAGCATGATTGTCACCAGAGTTGCTAACTCCCACCAGATCGCGTCCGCCTCGATGAGACCGAGCTGGACCACCCACGAAAAGATGAACGCCACCGAGATGGCGAGGGAAATCAAGGTCATCATCCCAGGCAGTCGGGCTCTAAGCTCTCGCCACGCACCCTTCAAAAAGACCAGGCCACCGTAGAGAAAGATGGCCGTGCCGAGGACAGGAGATATCCACGCCGACCCGGGGAACTCGGGCGCCGTGTAACCAAAGATCATCTGGATGTGCGCTGCCCAGATAACGACCGGAACGGTGAGGATCAGCGACAGCCAGAACTTGTCCCGGAACATCTTCGGGCTGTGACCTGCGTGCTGGTCGTGGCTCCCTATCCCGTGCCCGCCACTTGCCAAGTGGCTGGCGCGCTGTTCGGATCCGTGACCATGTGCGTGTTGGGTGGTCTTGCTCACAATATCGCTACCTCAATCGTGGATGACGGATCGCCTACATCTGGGACGGATGCGTTCTGTCCGGCCTAACGTCAAGTGTACACCACCCAAAGCGTACAATTAAACCAATCCGAAGGTGTATAACTCATCTAGGCCACACTCATGACTCCAGCAACTACACCAGCTCCGGTGCCTGGGAAGGCTACCGCAGGCCCCGCAGCACCGAAGCTGCTGGACCTGTTGCGCGAGCGCATCCGCTTGCGCCACTATAGTATAAGAACCGAGACCCAGTACGTCCACTATGGGCGGGCGATCGCGGGTCGGTCGTGCTAGAATGCCGAAGTTTTGTGGTTGCTATGGCTCAGTGCGCTGCGGTGCGCGGGGCTGGCGTGGCAGCAAAATCAACAATCCAATCGAAACCCAATCGAAACCAAATCGCAAACAGGCCCAATCGGGTGTTGCGTCCATTTTTGCACAGGCCAAAGGCTGGTGCGCGGTGGCCGCAATGCGGGCCCAGTTTAAGACCCAACCTGAAGGAAACGCAATCATGACCATTTCCATGCGCGAAATGCTGGAAGCCGGTGTCCACTTTGGCCACCAAACCCGCTTCTGGAACCCCAAGATGGCCCCCTACATCTTTGGCCATCGCAACAAGATTCACATCGTCAACCTCGACAAAACCCTGCCGCTGTTCGAGGAGGCGGCCAAGTTTGTGCGCCAAGTCAGCGCCCGCGGCGGCAGCGTGCTGATGGTGGGCACCAAGCGCCAAGCGCGCGACATCGTGGCGCTCGAGGCGCAGCGCGCTGGCGTGCCCTACGTCGAGCAACGCTGGCTCGGCGGCATGCTGACCAACTTCAAGACCGTCAAAACCTCGATCAAGCGCCTCAAAGAAATGCTGGCGCAAAAAGAGGCCGGGCTCGACCACCTGTCGAAAAAAGAGCAGCTCACCTTTAACCGCCAGATCGAGAAGCTGCAAAACGACATCGGCGGCATCCAAGACATGAACACGCTGCCCGAAGCGATTTTTGTCATCGACGTGGGCTACCACAAGATCGCCGTGGCCGAGGCGCAAAAGCTGGGCATCCCGCTGATCGCCGTGGTGGACACCAACCACTCCCCAATCGGCATCGACTACGTTATCCCCGGCAACGACGACTCGGCCAAGGCCGTGGCCCTGTATGCGCGCGGCATTGCCGACGCGATCATCGAAGGCCGGGCCAACGCCGTCAGCAACGTGGTGCAAGCGGTGCAGTCGAACACCGAAGACGAGTTCGTCGAGGTGCAAGGCGAGGCCTGATCCACTGGTGCCAGCCACCAAAGGGGCGGCTGCGCCCCTTTTTTGTAAGCATTTTTTCACACTGACAGAGCAAGCTCGGGCCTTTTAAGCCCGCAACGGAGTACACACAATGGCTGCAATCACCGCAAGCATGGTCGCCCAACTGCGCGCCAAGACCGACGCGCCGATGATGGAGTGCAAAAAAGCCCTCACCGAAGCCGATGGCAATATGGACAAGGCCGAAGAGCTGCTGCGCGTCAAGCTCGGCAGCAAGGCCGGCAAGGCCGCCAGCCGCGTCACCGCCGAAGGCGTGGTGGTCGCCAGCCTCGGGGGCCACACCGGCGCCTTGCTCGAAGTCAACTGCGAGACCGATTTCGTCTCCAAAAACGAGCTGTTCCTGAACTTTTGCAACCAAGTCGCCAACCTGATCGCGCGGCACAACCCGGCCGACGTGGCTGCGGTGGGCGCGTTGCCCCTGAGCCTCGAGGGCTTTGGCCCCACGGTCGAAGACGTGCGCAAGGGCCTGATCGGCAAGATCGGTGAGAACATCGCGCTGCGCCGCTTCAAGCGCTACAGCGGTGGCGGCCAGTTGGCGGCCTACCTGCACGGGGTGCGCATCGGGGTGGTGGTGGAGTTTGAGGGCGATGCCACCGCCGCCAAAGACGCCGCCATGCACATCGCGGCCATGAAGCCGGTGGCGCTCACCGCCGCCGAAGTACCAGCCGATCTGATCGAGAAAGAGCGTGCCGTGGCTGCGGGCAAGGCCGAAGAAGACCGCAAGGTCGCCGAGGCCGCCGGCAAGCCGCAGCAAGCGCCCGAAATCGTGGTCAAGCGCATCGAAGGCGGGGTGCAGAAATTCCTCAAAGAGGTCTCGCTCTTCAATCAGCCCTTCGTCAAGAACGACAAGCAGACGGTGGAGCAGATGCTCAAGGCCGCTGGCACCACGGTCAAGGGCTTTACGCTGTACGTGGTCGGCGAAGGCATCGAGAAAAAGCAGGACGACTTCGCCGCAGAAGTGGCGGCACAGGTGGCAGCGGCCAAGGGCGGCTGAGCGAGCGCGCCCGGATCAGCGCCGACGGCGATCCCGACTGGTAGCAATTCCGAGGTCGTTGCGCGTGCACGGCGCCGTAGGTTCTCCAACGCCGACAAGCGCCGCATTCTGCAGGCCGCCGACTTGGCCGCGCTTGCGCCGCAATCAACTCAACTAGCAACCTGCTCGACCGGCAGTTCAACATGGACGCGCCCGACAAGGCTTGGGCGGGCGACATCACCTACATCGCCGCCAACGAGGGCTGACTGTTCCTGATCGTGGTGATCGACCTGTTTAGCCGCCAGGTGATCGGCTGGAGCCTGCGCCAGGCCATGGACGAAGTCATCGCCTCGATGCTCTGGTACAACCGAACCCGGTTGCACTCGACGCTGGCCTACATCAGCCCGATGCAGTTCGAAGAAAACTCGCTGGCCAGTCAACCCCGGCAAGTCAGCGCATGAGCCCATCTATGGGATACGGAATCCAGGGGCAAGGTCACCTCGGGCACACGGGCCACCGCAACAGTTGGCTTCATACCGAGTCGTTCGGTGCTGGCAGCTTGCCGGGCGCGGGGAGCTGGCGGCGGCGCATCAGCCGATAAGCCGCCGGAATGACCAGCAGCGACAGCAGGGGCGCGCTCAGCATGCCACCCAACATGGGCGCGGCGATGCGGCTCATCACTTCGCTGCCGGTGCCGCTGCCCCACATGATGGCGAGCATGCCAGCGACGATGGTCACCACCGTCAGCACCTTGGGACGCAGCCGCTGCACCGCACCTTCACGGATGGCGTCGAGCAGGTCCGCGTCGCTGGTTTGACCCGCTTCGCAGCGTTCGTTCCAGGCGTTCTTCAGGTAGACCAGCATGATGACGCCGAACTCGGCCGCCACGCCCGCCAGCGCAATGAAGCCGACGGCGGTCGCCACCGACAGGTTGAAGTCCATCAGGTAGAGGAACCACACACCACCGGTGAGCGCAAACGGCAGCGTCGCCATGACCAGGAAGGCCTCGTCAAAGCGCCGGAAGGCAAGATAGAGCAACACGAAGATGACCAGCAGGGTGACCGGCACCACGAGCTGGAGCCGCGCGTTGGCGCGCTCCATGAACTCGAACTGGCCGGAGTAGGCGAGGCTCATGCCGGGTCCGAGTTTCACCCCGTTGGCCACGGCGACGCGCAGGTCGGCCGCGGTGGCGGCGAGGTCGCGGCCGCGCACGTCCACGAATACCCAGCCGTTGAGCCGTGCGTTCTCGCTCCTGAGCATCGGCGGTCCGTCGCTCACCTGCACGCGGGCCACCGTGCCGAGCGTGATGTGCTGGCCCATGGAGGTCAAGATGGGTAGGGCGGCGATGCGTTCGACCGTGTCGCGCCACTCGCGCGGGTAGCGCACGCTGATCGGAAAGCGCGCCCGCCCTTCCACGGTTTCGCCGATCACCTGGCCGCCAATGAGGCTAGCCACCACCGACTGCAGCTCGGCGATGTTGAGGCCGTAACGCGCTGCGGCGGCGCGGTCGATGTCGATATCCAAAAAGCGCCCGCCGGTGAGCCGTTCGGCCAGCGCCGAGGAGACGCCGGGCACGCCCCTGGCGATGCGCTCGACGTCCTGGGCGATGCGGTCGATATCGGCGAGATTGTTGCCCGCGATCTTGACCCCGATCGGGCCCCTGATGCCTGTGGCCAGCATGTCGATGCGGTTGCGGATCGGCGGCACCCAGATGTTGGTCAGTCCCGGCACCTTGACCGCGCGATCCAGTTCCTCGACCAGCTTTTCCGGCGTCATGCCCGGGCGCCACTGTGCGCGCGGTTTGAATTGGATGGTGGTCTCGAACATCTCCAGCGGCGCCGGATCGGTGGCGGTTTCGGCGCGGCCCGCTTTGCCGTGGACGCTCGCCACCTCCGGCACGGTGCGGATCATCCGATTGGTCTGCTGCAGCAGATCGGACGCCTTCTGCGCCGACAGTCCGGGCAACGCACTGGGCATGAAGATCAGATCGCCTTCATCCAGCGGCGGCATGAATTCGCCACCCAACTGGCTGACCGGCCACAGAGAGCTCAGGAAGACCAGCGCGGCCACGGCGAGCGTCGTCCTCGGACGCCTGAGCACGGCGTTCAGCAGCGGACGGTAGCCCTGCATCAGCCAGCGGTTGAGCGGGTTGTCCGTTTCCTTGGGAATCCGGCCGCGAATCCAGTAGCCCATCAGCACCGGAGTCAGTGTGACCGCGAGGCCGGCGGCCGCGGCCATGGCGTAGGTCTTGGTGAAGGCGAGCGGGCCGAACAAGCGCCCCTCCTGCGCCTCCAGCGTGAGCACCGGGATGAAGGACAACGTGATGATCAGCAGCGCGAAAAACAGCGCCGGACCGACCTCGGTCGCCGCCTCGGTGGTGAGCTTCCAGCGCTCCTCGCCTTTGAGCGTTTCACCGGGATGGGCGTGTTGCCAAGCCTCGATCTTCTTGTGGGCGTTTTCGATCATCACCAGCGCCGCGTCCACCATGGCACCGATGGCGATGGCGATGCCGCCGAGCGACATGATGTTGGCGTCGATGCCCTGATGGCGCATGACGATGAAGGCCACCAAGATGCCCAGCGGCAAGGTGATGATGGCCACCATCGAGGAGCGAAGGTGCCACAGGAAGACCGCGCACACCAGCGCAACGACGATGAACGTCGTGATCAGCTTGCCGGTGAGATTTTCCACCGCGCGGTCAATCAGTTTGCCGCGGTCGTAGGTGGTGACGATTTCCACCCCCTCTGGCAGACCGGCCTTCAACTCGTCGAGCCTGTGTCGCACCGCCTCGATGGTTTCGCGCGCGTTCATGCCCGAGCGCATGACCACCACCCCTCCCACCGCTTCGCCCTGGCCGTCAAGTTCACCAATGCCGCGCCGCATTTCGGGGCCGTGCTGGATGTGGGCCACGTCGCCCAGGCTCACCGGAATGCCACCCACCAGCTTGATCGGAACCAAGCGAAAGTCGGCGAGCGTCTTCAAGAAGCCACTGGTGCGCACCATCAATTCGGCTTCACCGAGTTCGAGCACCCCGCCCCCGGTTTCCTGATTGGCCATCTGGATGGCCGCGATCACTTGCCCGTGCGTGATGCCAAAGCTCGCGAGCTTCACCGGATCGAGCACCACCTGAACTTGCTTGACCATGCCGCCGATGGTCGCCACCTCGGCCACATTCGGCAACGACGACAGCTCCAGCCTAAGGAACCAGTCTTGCAACGCCCGCAACTGCGCCAAGTCGTGCCGACCGCTGCGATCGACCAGCGCGTACTGGTAGATCCAGCCCACGCCTGTGGCGTCCGGACCGAGCGAGGATCGGGCCGCCGCCGGCAAACGCCCTTGCGCCTGGCTGAGGAATTCCAACACCCGCGAGCGCGCCCAGTAGAGGTCGGTGCCGTCCTCGAACAGCACGTAGACAAAGCTGTCGCCGAAAAAGGAAAAACCGCGCACCGTCTTCGCCCCCGGCACCGACAGCATGGCGGAGGCCAGTGGGAAGGTGACCTGGTCCTCCACGATCTGTGGTGTCTGCCCCGGAAAGGTGGTGCGGACGATGACCTGCACGTCGGACAGATCGGGCAGCGCGTCGATCGGCGTGGTCTTCACCGCCCACACACCCCAGACCACGACGAACAGCGTCGCCAGCAAGACCAGGAAACGGTTGGCGACCGACCAGCGGATGAGGTTCGCGATCACTGCGCACCGCCAATCTTGGTGATGCGCTCGATCAGCAGGCCGCTGTCGGTTTCCCGCACACCGATCCGCACCCGATCACCCACCTTCAACCCCTGCGCGAGTTGGGGGTTGGCCAGCTCAAACTCCATGGTCATGCCGGGCATCGCCAGGGTCTTGAAAGGGCCGTGGGTCAGCATCACCGCCGACGCGGAAATCTCGTCGATCACGCCATCGGCCTCGTGCAACGCAGCGGGCGCGGCGGGGGCGCCTTGCAGCCGCGCCGTGATGCCCAGCAGGCTGGCCTCCGAGTCGATCATGAACTGGCCGCTGGCGACGACTTTCTGCCCCTCTTCAAGGCCGGAGAGGATGACGGTGTCGTTGCCGCTTTCGGGGCCGAGCACGACCTCGACCGGCTGGTAGCGCCCCTCGGCTTGCGCCACGATGACGAGCGCGCGGCGCCCGGTGCGGATCACCGCCTCGGTCGGCACGCGCAGCGCCGACTCGACCGCGTGGCCCCGCAGGCTGACCCGCGCCGTCAGGCCGGGCCGCAAGCGCGCGTTTTTGTTGGGCAGTTCGACACGCACCCGCAGCGTGCGGGCGGCATCGTCCAGCGCCGGCAGCAGCGCGGTCACCCGCCCCTGCACGGGCTCGCCGGGGAAGGCCGAAAAATGGGCCTCGGCCGCCTGCCCGACCCGCACCGCCCCGGCCTGGGCTTGCGGCACCGCCACCTCCAGCCAGACGGTGCCGATGCCGTTGATGCGCACCAGCGTCTGACCGGCCATCAGCGTCATGCCGGGTCGCACGTCGAGTTCCCGGATCACGCCGGCGCGAGGGGCGGTGATCGCGACGCGGTTCCTGATCTGACCGCTGGCCGCGATCTCACGGATCAGGCTTTCCGGCATGCCGGCGAGCCGCATGCGCTCCTGCGCTGCCGCTTCCAGCGGCGCATCGCCCAGCGCCTTTAGCGCCAGATACTCATGCTGCACTGCGGACCATTCGGGCACCAACAGCTCGGCAATGAAGGCCCCCGATCGAATGACATCGTTCGGCGCCAGACTCGCCGCGCGCTCCACAAAACCGCCACTGCGCGCCTGCACGATCGCCACCTCGCGCTCGTTGAAACCGACAATGCCGCTCGCCTGCACGTCGATGCCGAACGGCGCACGGGTGACAACGGCCAGGCGCACGCCCAGGTTTTGCGCCACGCCCGGGTCGATGCGCACGGTCGCGGTATCGCCGCCTTCGTCGGCGTATCTGGGCACCAGGTCCATGTCCATGAAGGGCGACCTGCCGGGCTTGTCAAACCTGTGCATTGGCACCATCGGGTCGTACCAGTACAACACGGTGCGCCCGTCTTGCGCGGCGGCGGCGGGCGGGTGCGCCGCCGGCGCATGGCGCGCCGCCCACCACAGGCCTGCCGCCACGCCAGCGGCGAGCAGCGCAGCCGCGACGAACAGTCCCAGCACGGTGGTTTTGATCAACGGGCGATTCATTGTTTTTCTCCAGAAACGGCGGGTTCGTGATCGGCAGGGTCGCTGTAGGCGTAATGCAGCCGGGCAGCCATCTGCCGGCGCTCGCCTTCGAGCGCGATGGCCATGAGTTCGGCGTCGATGCGTTCGCGCCGCGCCATGACGAGTTCGGTGAGTTCGCCCTTGCCGGCACGCCAACTGGCCAAGGCCAAATCGACCTTTTCACCGGCCAGCGGCAACAGCAGCTCACGCTGGCGCTTTTCGGCGTTGACCAGGCGCTGGTAGTCGGCCCAATCCGTCTCCAGCATGAGCGTGCGTTCGCGCAACACCGCCTCGCGCGCAGCGTCCAGGCCCATGCGCTCGGCCAGCCTGGCAGCGATTCGTGGGTCTTGCCGGGCGGCGGCAAACAGGGGCAAACCGAAGGTCACTTGCAGCATGACCATGTCTCTGTAGGGCGGGCCGCGCCGCTGGTAAGCCAGTTCCAGCGCCCAGTCCGTGTTTTTTTCAGCCTGGGCCTCGGCCAGCTCCGCGTCCGCCACCCGCCTCTTGGGGTCGAATATCGCCAGCTCCGGATGGCCGTGCAGCGCGTGCAGCAGCGTGTCGCGGGCGATGGCGAAGTCGGGCACGGCGCCGGTCAGCGGCGCCTCGGCGCGCGGACCCACCCAGCGTTTGAGCGCCGCAATGGCTTGGTGGCGGCGCGCGTTCAGTTCATCCCGGCGCGCCTCGATCAGCGCGGCCTCCTGGCGCGCCGCCACCGCGTCCAGCGCGCTGCCCTTGCCGCTGGCCAGGCGGGCCCGCACTGCGGCATCAAACTGGCGGTTTTCACCGTGCAGCGCATCGATGCGGGCCAACTGGCGCTCGAGCGCCTCGCGCGCAATCCAGGCCACCGCCGTTTCCCGCAGCACCGTGAGCCGGGTGATGCGGGTTTGCGCCTGCGCTTGGTCCACTCGGCCCTGCGCTGCTGCGGCGCGGGCCCCGCGCTTGGCGCGGTTGGGAAACTCCTGCATGAAGCCGATGCGCTGCGTCGTCATGCCCAGGCTGAAACGCTCGCGCCCTTCAATGGGCAGGTCGTCGATGCCGAGCACCAGCTTCGGGTCGGGCAGGGCACCGGCGGGCACCGCCATCTGGCGCGCCGCATCGACCCGGGCAGCTTCGGCGCGCAGCGCGGGGGTTTCACGCACGGCAATGCCCAACGCCGCATCGAAGGTCAGCGGCTGGGCATGCACCGCGCCGGCCACACCCGCCAGCACCAGCAGCAGCGCCGCGCGGCACAGCGGCATCCGGCTCAAACGGCCAGTCAAGGTGGGCATCGGCATCTTCAAACTCCTGTTCAATCAAGCTGGACGCAGTGTGCCCGAGACCCACCGTCGCGAAGCTGTCGGTTGGGTTACAAAATGGTCAGGTTTGGTGGCGGGCGCGTGGCGGGGCTGAAGCACGGAGGGACGCGCCATTCAGATGCCCCACACCGCCCCACACCGCCCCACACCGCCCCGCGCTACCGCTGATCGAGCTTGACGCGCTTGAGCAGGGCCGAGTTGATGATCACCGACAAGGACGACAGCGCCATCGTCGCTGCGGCAATGATCGGGTTGAGGAAACCCAACGCCGCGATCGGTACGCCGATGCCGTTGTAGATGAAAGCCCAGAACAGGTTTCGCTTGATCGTGCGCATGGTCGCGCGCGACAGGCGGATGCCGGCCACCACATTGCGCACATCGTTTTTGACCAGGATGATGCCGCCGGTCTCCTTGGCCACGTCCGAGCCGGAGCCGATGGCAATGCCGATGTCGGCGGTGGCCAGCGCTGGTGCGTCGTTCACGCCGTCGCCGACCATGGCCACCACCCGGCCCTGCGCCTGCAAGTCCTTAATTACCCGGGCCTTGTCGGCGGGCAGCACGTCGGCAATGACGCGGTCGATGCCGAGCAGGCGACCGATGGCCGCAGCCGTGCGCTGGTTGTCGCCGCTCAGCAGGATGTTCTCGGCGCGCAGCGCAGCGATGGCCTCCTGCGCTTCGGGCTTCACCGTGTCGGCCATCGCGATCACGGCCGCCAGGCGTCCGTCGCTGGCCAGCAGCATGGCGGTCTTGCCGTCGCCCTCCAGGCGCTCGATGTCGGCCTGCACTTGGGTGATGTCCACACCTTCGCGCAGCATCAGCCGGCGGTTGCCCAGCAGCACTGGCGCGCCGTCGATGCGGCCTTGCACGCCATGACCGGGGATGGAGTCGAAACCTTCGACCGGCGCGGGCGTCACGCCGGCCTCGCGCGCCCCGCGCACGATGGCCTCGGCCAGGGGGTGCTCCGACCCGGTTTCGAGACCTGCCGCCAGCCGCAGTGCCTGCTCCCTCGAACAGCCAGGCTGTGCCAGCACGTCGGTGATGTTCGGCTCGCCGCGCGTGAGGGTGCCGGTCTTGTCGAACACCACGGTATCAAGTTTCTGCGCCCGCTCAAGCACCTCGGCGCCGCGAATCAGGACGCCGGCCTGCGCGCCGCGCCCGACGCCCACCATCAGCGCAGCCGGCGTGGCAATGCCCAAAGCGCAGGGGCAGGCGATGATGAGCACCGCGATGAAGGCCATCAGCCCTTGCGGGAAATTGCCCGTCAGCCACCAGAGCGCGAAAGCCAGAAAGGCGGTGCCCACGACGGCCTGCACGAAGTAGCGTGTCACCTGGTCGGCAACGCGCTGGATCGGCGCGCTGCTGGTCTGCGCGTCTTCGACCATCTTGACGATTTGTGCCAGCGCCGTTTCGGCCCCCACCCGCGTAGCCTGGAAGCGAAACGCGCCGGTGCGGTTCAGCGTGCCGCCGATCACCTTGGCGCCTGGCTGCTTCTCCACCGGCATCGACTCGCCGGTGAGCATCGATTCATCGACCGCCGAGGCCCCCTCCAGCACCACGCCGTCGGTGGCAATGCGCTGGCCCGGGCGCACCACCACGGTTTCACCGACCATCACGCTCTCGGCCGGCACCTCCATCTCCATCTCGACCCCACCCCGCACCACCTGGGCCGTGGCGGGTTTCAGGTCGAGCAGTTTGCGCACCGCCGCCGATGAATGCTTCTTGATGATTTCCTCCATGTACTTGCCCAGCAGCACGAAGGCAATGATGATGGCTGAGATTTCAAAATACACCGCCCGTTCATCGACCTCGACCGGCAGCACCTGGGGGAAAAACACCACCGCCACACTGTAGAAATAGGCCACCGAGGTGCCCAGCGCGATCAGCACGTCCATGTTGATGGAGCGGTTGCGCAGTGCGTTTCAGCTGCCCACATAGAAGCTCCGGCCGCCGATGAACTGCACCGGTGTTACCAGCAGGAACAGCCACACGCCCCAAGTGAACCACGGCAGCGCCGAAATGGGTGCAAAGGTCACGATGGACGCGCCGGTGGCCAGTGTCAGATACACCCAGACCCGCATGATGGCCAGCGCCACCACGCCGGTGAGCGCCACCGCCACCCGGTTGCGCATCGACTTCAATTCCTGCTCTGGTGACTCGAAGGTGCGCTGGCTGCCGACGCTGCAAAAGTAGTAGCTGCGCCCGCCACGCTCGGTGCGCAGGGCGGTGGCTGGGTCCACCAGCATGCCGCAAATGGGGTCCTTGGCCTGCGCCTGCCGAGCGCGCCGCAAGGCCGTCTGCATGGGCATGCCGTGCTCCGGTGCCGTCGGGGCCGGGGCGCCGCAGCCACCGTGCCGGTGTACTTCCGGGGGTCGAGCTCAAACTTGTGCGGGCACTGTGTGGAGCAAAACAGGTAGGGCTTGCCTTCAAACTCCAGGCGGGCCGCCGCCTAGTCGGCCTGGACGTTCATCCCGCAGACCAGATCGACAGCCGAGGTCGGGGCCGCGCTCATGGCTGGCCCCCCGATGATTTGGCCTGCAAGTCGGCGCGCTTTTGAAGGAACTCTTCGCGCCCGATTTTTCCGCTGGCATAGGCTTTGTCCAGTGTATCAAGCGCGCTGGTTTGCGCACCCGTTGGGGACCGAGAAGCGAACACCTTGAGGGCGACCAACAAGAAGGCCAGTGGCAGCAGCCACATCGCCAGCATCGCCAGCATCCCCAGCCAGCCGCCCATCATCCAGCCAGCGTGTTCAAACCCGTACAAACACATACCTTGCTCCTTCGAAAATGTCCGCCCATGCATGCGTTGAAAACGGTCTCAGCGTTCAGCCGGGGGGGGTAAGCTTGGCGCATGCGGGGGAAGAACCTGGAGGTTCGTCGGGCGTAGCGCTCAAAATCCTCACCAAATTGTACGCGCATCTGCGCTTCTTCCGTGATGGCCAAGCGCCCATACATCAGCAGCAAAACGGGGAACATCACCAGCGTGATCAGCGTCGGCCATTGCAACAGAAAGCCGAACATGATCAGCGCGAACCCGACGTATTGTGGATGGCGGATGTACGCATACGGGCCGGTCTCGGCGACGCGGTGCTCGCGCTGCGCCTCGTATAGCACCGGCCAGGCTTTGGCAAGCAACCAGAATCCCAGGACGATGAAGGCCATGCTGAGAATGTGGAACGGGCCGAAGTGCGGATTCGCCTCCCACCCGAACATCATCTCCAGCAAGTGCCCTGCGTCGTGAGACAGCCAGTCCACACCCGGAAAGCGCGACGACAGCCAGCCCGACAGCAGGTAGATCGTCAGCGGGAAGCCGTACATCTCGGTGAACAGCGCGACAATGAACGCCGAGTAGGCGCCGAACGAGCGCCAGTCGCGCGTCGTCTGCGGTTTCGCGAAGCTGAACGCGAAGGCGATGAAGAGCAACGAGTTCAGCAAGACCAGAGACCAGAGGCCGTAGCCGGAGGCTTCGTTCATCTGCGTTCTCCGTCGCGGCTATTCGAGTCGGCGCCGTGGTTATGGCCTCCGTGGCCATGTCCGCGGTGCATGAAGACGTGCATCAGCGGGCAGGCAAGGAGGATCAGCCACGGCAGATAGCCGTAGAGGTGAGCACGATGCTCGGCGAACAGGAAGAACGCGCTGATGGCGAGAAAACCGATGAACACCCATTTGGCGCGAATTCGGTTCGAATTTCGCGGCGCTGCGGGCAACGGCCCGGGCGTTGGGTGCTCATCGCGAGCGCTACGGTGTTCGTTCTCGGGCATGAATAGCTCCATTGTTGATCAGCGACGCTGGTAGTCGAAGCGTGCCTCGACGGGTTGCCCACCCGGCATGCCGAGTTCGCCGACTGTCGCGCGTACGTTGGCCGCCTCGATGCCCTTCTGATTGGTGCTGCTCTGGCGTTGCATCCGGCACCCGTCGGGTGCCCCTAGGCGGCACGCTCACCGCGCCACTCCCAACCGCACGCGCTTCAGTAGCAGGGAGTTGCCGATCACCGACAGTGAGCTGAGCGTCATCGCGACGACGCCGATCATCGGATGCAGCAGGCCGAGTGCCGCAATCGGGATCGCTGCCACGTTGTAGAACCAGGCCCAGAACAGGTTCTGAACGATCTTCGCGAACGTCGCCTTCGACAGCTGTATTGCTTCGACCACCTTGGTCAGTTCGCCCTTGACCAGCGTCACGTCGGCCGCCTCGATCGCGACGTCGGCACCGGCGCCGATCGCGATACCGACGTTCGCCTGCTTCAATGCCGGCGCGTCGTTGATGCCGTCGCCGACCATTGCGACATGCTCGCCATGCTGTTGCTGAAGCTTCCTGATCGCGTCGACCTTGCCTTCGGGCAGCACGCCGGCCATGACCTCGTCGACGCCCACTTGGGCGGCGACGTAGCGCGCAGTGCGCTCGTTGTCACCGGTGACCATTACGACAAGGATGCCGAGCGAGTGGAGTGCGGCGATCGCGGCCTTCGAATCGGACTTGACGGTGTCGGCGACTGCGACGAGGCCGGCGGCGCGATCATCAATCGCGACCAGCATTGCGGTCTTGCCCTCGTTCTCGAAGCGCTTGAGCACTTCATCGAGCGGGGCGAACGCGATGCCGGCCTCGTCGAGCATGCGGCGGCTGCCGACGCGCACGAGGCGGCCATCGACCTCGCCCTGCACGCCACGTCCGGTCACTGACTTGAAGGCCCGCACTGCCGGCACGTCGATGCCGCGTTCGCGCGCACCGCCGACGACAGCCTGGCCGAGGGGGTGCTCGGAGCCGGCCTCGACCGCCGCCGCCGCACGCAACACGACGGCCTCGTCGAAGCCTTCGGCCGCGATGACCTCGGTCAGTGCCGGCTTGCCCTCGGTAATCGTGCCGGTCTTGTCGAGCACGACGACCTTGATGTCCTTGAGCGTCTGGATCGCCTCGCCGGATCGGATCAGCACGCCGCGCTCGGCGCCGAGGCCGGAGCCGACCATCAGCGCGGTCGGCGTCGCGAGCCCCAAGGCACACGGGCACGCGATGACCAGCACCGCGACCGCCGATAGCGTGCCGACCATCAATGGCGTGAGCGTCGGGTTGACCCACGGCAGGAAGCCCGCACCCCAGTCGAGCACCGGTTGCAGGCTCGCGCCGAAGGCGAGCCACATCACCAAGCTCGCAACGCTGATCACGATCACCGCGGGCACGAACTGGCCGGTGACGCGGTCGGCGAATTCCTGGATCGGTACCTTCGAACCCTGTGCCTGCTCGACCAGGCGAATGACCTGCGACAGGAAGGTGTCGGCGCCGACCCTGGTCGCTCGGATCTTGAGCATCCCCTCCTTGTTCAGCGTCGCGCCGATCACCATGTCGCCCGGCCCTTTCTCCACCGGCACCGACTCACCGGTCGCGATCGACTCGTCGAGATGGCTCCCACCTTCGACGATCTTGCCGTCGGTGGGCACCTTGGCGCCGGGGCGCACGACCATCACGTCGCCGACCGCGAGCTCGGCCACCGGCACTTCGACCTCGCGGCCGTCGCGCAGCACCGTCGCGGTTTTCGCGCCGAGCATGATGAGCTTGCGGATCGCCTGCGATGCGCGTCCTTTCGCACGTGTCTCGAGGTAGCGGCCGAGCAGGTGGAAGGTCATGATCGTCGCTGCCATTTCGATGAACGAGGTCATCGGGTAGATGAAACCGATCAGGCCGATGAGGTAGGGCGGCAGGCTGCCCAGCGATATCAGCACATCCATGTTCGCGGTGCGGTTTGTCAGCGAGCGCCACGCCGAACGATGCGTCGCAAGTCCGCCGTTCGTGAACACGACCGGAAACGCGAGGATCGCCACGATTGCGAGATAGCCGGGGATCGGTTGCCAGAACATGTGCGGCGCCATGATCACCATGATCACCGTGGCCGGAATTGCGGCGATCCACAAGCGCCTCCACGCGAGCGCGAGATAGCGTTCCTCCGACTCGGTCGCCTGCTGTTCGCTCGCGGGGCTTTCGAGATCAACGCTGGCGACGCCATCGACGTCGTAGCCGGCACGTTCGATCGCGGCACGGATCGCGTCCGGCTGCGTGCGCGTCGCGTCGAAGCGCACTGTCACGCGATGGTTGGCGATGTTGGTCTCGACCGCTTCGATCCCCTCCATCCGGCGGATCGAAGTCGACACCAAGCCGGCACAGTGGTCGCTGCCCATGCCGGGCACGGTCACAAGCACCGTTTTCGATGCAGCGGCTGAGGTGTTCATGGCCTGATCCCCCTCGTTCTTCATCACGACCCGAGTATGACTGAGCGAGGATTTCGCAACGGTTACACCAGAATTACGTTTCTGTCAGGCTACCGGGGCACCCGGAGAACCGATGTCGAATGCCTCAGGATGAGGGGTTCGATGGCGCTGAAATGCACAGAGGACAGTCCGGATGCAGCATCTGCCCTGCATCCGGACCGGTTTGCGAGACCGAATGGCTCAGCGGGCCGGCGACTGCGATTGCATCTTCTGCTCCATCACTTCCATACGCTTTTCCATCTTCTCCATCCGCTGATTCATGGCGTCCGGACCGCGACCCTGCATGCCGCCCTGCATTCCCATCATGCCACCTTGCATCATGCCCGCCCCCTTCGCCATGCCACCGGACATCATCGGACAGTCGGCCGGCATGGCTTGCATCATCCTTTCCATGTCGGTCATTTGCTCTTCCATGAGTTGCATGCGTTCTGACGGATCCTGCACCTGTCCGAGCCGCCCGTTGAAGCGCTCAACCTTGCCGTTGGTGCAGTGCCGCGTGAACAGAGTCTGGCCGTGCGCGACATCGATGACGAAACCCTCGGCGGGAATCCGGAACTCGGTCCGGGTTGCGGGTCCGGACGGTTCAGTCGGTGCCGGCGCGCGCTCGACCTCCGGGAGCGCTTCCTCCGACGAGGGCCAGCCGCCGGTGACCATCAAGAGACACCTCGCAAGAACGTTTTCCAACACCTTATGCAGAAGGATTCGCCGTGGGTCTTCGGTCCCCAATATCTGCGTAGCCTGTGAACGGCTCAGCACCGGCACCGATGCGGGGTGGAGGCATGTTGGGCAGGTGCAGCGTGAATCGGGTCAGCCCTTCCGTCGACTCCGCTTCGATCCGTCCGCCGTGCACCTCGACGATGGAGCGCGTGATCGTCAGACCGAGCCCCGCGCCCTCGCCCTGGCCCGACCGGGATAGATCGACGCGGTGGAAGCGTTCGAACAGCAGCGGCATCTGGTCCGGAGCAATAGCAGGGCCGGGGTTGCTTACGGCCAATGTTACCTGGCCTTGCGCGGCCGCCATCCGGATCTCCACGGTACCGCCCGCCTGCGTATGCCGGATGGCGTTGGACAGCAGGTTCGACAGGGCCCGGCGCAACATCAGCCGGTCACCGTGAACGGTAGCTGCCCCGGTGATCTGAAGACGGATGCCTTTTTCTTCCGCCAGCGCTTCATAGAATTCAACCAGCGCCTCTGCCTCCGCGTCCAGGTTGACCGGCTCCGCTGGCTGCGGTAGGAGGCCGTTGTCCGCTTTTGCGAGGAAGAGCATGTCACCTATCATCCGCGCGAGGCGATCGAACTCCTCCAGATTCGAGTGCAGGGCCTCGCGATACTCGTCGGCGCTGCGGCTCCGCGAAAGCGCGATCTGAGTCTCGGTCATCAGGTTGGAAACCGGGGTGCGGAGTTCGTGGGCGATGTCCGCAGAGAAGTCGCTGAGGCGTTGGAAGGATGTTTCCAGTCGGTCGAGCATGCCGTTGAACGCGTCGGCGAGTGCACGCAGTTCCGTCGGGGCGTCGTGCGCGTCGATGCGTTGGCCCAGTTGTGCCGCCGACAAGCGCCGCGCAGTGGTAATGACCCGGTTCAGCGGAGCAAGACCCTGTCGGGCCGCAAGCCACCCAAGCAGCGCGGCAAGCGCGGCCGCGAGCGCCACTCCAAGCCAGAGGTGCAAGCGCACCTGGTCCAGAAAGTGCACATGATGGCTGACGTCGAGCGCGACCACCGCCTGCAGGGGTTCGGGCTCGGGAAACGGGAGAGCGAAGGTCTGCTCGCGTCCGATGAAATGACGGTCACCGCGTGTCCATCTCTGCTCGAGCAGCGGTTGTGTGGAGAGCGTGAGCTGGGCGGGCTCGAAGTTTTCGAGCTGTGCGCCGAAGACGACCACGCCGTCGGCATCGCGCACAAGCACCGCAATGTGGTCCTGCCCGGCCAGTGCGTCGTGCAGGCGCTGGGGCAGGGTGTCGAGTGCGGCCTGATCGGGTGTGCGATCTATCAGGTGGTCGATGACCGCCATCTTCGCGGAGAGGTCGTGGGCGTCGAGTTCATCGAAATGCAGGCCGACGGCCCGCTCCACCAGGATGCCTAGGCCCAGCAGCAGGACCACGGCAACCAGAGCGAACAGCAGGGCCAGCCGTGCAGTCAGGGATAGACGCCGATAGCCGCCTCCGCGCCGGTTGCCGCCGCCGGTTCGGTTGTCGTTCATCGGGCTTGCGGGACTTCCAGCACGTAACCCATTCCGCGCACGGTGCGGATCAGCTTCGGCTCGAACGGCTCGTCGACCTTTGCCCGGAGCCTGCGCACCGCGACCTCGATCACGTTGGTGTCACTGTCGAAGTTCATGTCCCAGACCTGGGAGGCGATCAGGGACCGGGGCAGGACTTCGCCCTGCCGGCGCACCAGCAGTTCCAGCAGTGCGAACTCCTTCGCGGTGAGGTCGATCCGGGTGCCGGAGCGTTTCACGCGACGGCGCAGCAGGTCGATTTCCAGGTCCGCCGCGGTCAGGACCTCCGCCTCCGTGCTCCGCCCGCGGCGCAGCAGGGTGCGCACCCGCGCCAGCAGTTCGGCGAAGGCGAAGGGTTTCACGAGGTAGTCGTCGGCTCCCAGTTCCAGCCCGCGGACCCGGTGCTCGACCTGATCGCGTGCGGTCAGAAAAAGCACTGGCATCTGGCGGCCGGAGGCCCTCAGCGCCTGCAGAACCGCCCAGCCGTCGATGCGCGGCAGCATCACGTCCAACACCAGCAAATCGTAGTCTGAGGTCGTCGCGAGGTGGAGACCATCCAGCCCGTCGCGCGCAAGATCGACCACGAACCCCGCCTCGCTCAGGCCCTGGCGCAGGTATTCGGCTGTCTTGGGTTCGTCCTCGACGATCAGGATCTTCATGATGTTGCCCGGTAATGATGAAGTGTGCTATCCGGATGAGTGCGGCGATGCTAGCATGCCCCGATGGCGACGACTGGATCGCGGCCGAGGCCGCAAGCGGGAAAGGACTACCTGTCGCATCCCGGACGATCATAAGGGCGCTTGTGAAACAGATCAGGGTGAGTAGCGTACCATTCTCCTGAATCCGTGACCTCATTTCCCACCCACCCCCAATGCGCCCGCTTTTGATGCCGCAAGCGCGATTTCAGCGCCCATGTCGCGTTTGGCGTGCTGTTGAGCGGCCCAGACACGCCCGGGAGAGCCCGTGTGGAGCCCGTTTTGCTACTGTTTGGCACCCGGTTGTGGCCACAGGCGCGCGTCTACCCGCGCCGAACACGGCGTTTTGTGCAATCCGTGAGTTCGCTGAGCCTGATCTGACCCAGCAAGCGGCGCTAGGCCGCTTTCATCTTGCCAAAGGCGCGCTCAAACACCGCAAAGCCCGAGTCGCTGCCAGATATCCCCAGCGCCCAGCCCCTGGCGTGGCTGATGCTGCGCGCAGCCTTGTACATCAGCTCTTGCATCACCGTCTTGATGCGCCGGCGCAGTGCGGTCTTGCGCATCGGGCTGTCGCTCTCGTGCAGCGTGTACTGGCCGACGATGCGCAGCAGGTTCATCGCCACCGCCGCCAGCGCGCACACCAGGTGGTTGGTGGCAAACTTGCCCGAGGGCAGCCGGTTCAAGTCCATGTCGGTCTTGAACTCGGCATGGAACTGCTCATGGGTGGCGTGGTCGCGGTACAGCGCGATGATTTGCTCGTCTGCAATCTCTGGCCCCAGCGTGGTGCTCCAGCCCTCGAGCACGTACTCGGGAAAGAGCAAGGGCTGGCCCTTCTTGTCGAGGGTGCGCTCGGTCAGGCGGTAGACGCGGCAAAACGCTGGCTGCGAAAGCCCTCGACGGCCTCGAAGTCGTTCGCGGATCGATCATGGCAGGCAGGTTGATGCGCTTGAACAGGCGCCCGACCAAGGCCAGGCCACCGTGGCTGCTCAAATCATAGGGCAGCTTCTTGACAACGAATTCAACCGGATCAGTCATATGCACTTCCTGCACCCGCAGGGTGAACAGCAGATTGGGGCTAAGTGCTTATTATATATTGGAAATTGCCATTTTTTGGTGGGTGAGGTCACGGATTCAGGGCAGGTGGTAGCACAGCACAAACGCCACCAGCGCGGCGATGACGGCCCACACCGGGGCACTTGTCAGTTTCACGGCAAGGCCCACCCGCCGCCACCAGGCCGACGGCCACGCCCACACCGCCGATGCGGGGGCGTGGGGTTCGTGTGGAATCGGAGCCGCTTCACGTTCTGCGTAATTGGTCGTTAGCCTCAGCCGCCTCCGTGCCCTTCGGCAATCAGGGAATCGAGGCGCGCGACTTCGTCACTCTGCGTCGTGATTTTCCGGCCATCACTGGCCTCTACCACGGTGCCCGGAGTCGTGCGAGTGGCGCGCCCGAAACGATCTTTCACTGCCATCTTTCCGTCCTTGAAGATGTAAAGCGTCGAACCGTCTTTCAGACCGATCATCTGTTGCGCTGCAGCGCGGGCAGCATGATCGGCAAACGCGGTTGTCGCACCTGCGGTGCTCAAAACCGCAATCAGGGCCAGTTTGGCAAGCTTGGTTTTCATGGTTTAGTCCTTGTGAGTTGGGTTGGTTCCACCGGGCATTTCGTCCGACGGTGATGCCATCTTATGAGTCGTATACCAACAGGAAGGCGACCTGGAAATTACATTTCAGTCAGAATTCATTTAAGAACGAGGTCAAGCCAGATGCGGGTGGCGCGTCCATTTCCCTCGCGGAAAGGGTGGGCAATGTTCATCTCCACATATTTTTCGATGATCGCGTCAAAGCTGCCTTGCGGCATGGCGTCGAGATGCGCGAGCGATTGCTGCAGATACATCAGCGGCGCAAAACGGAAATTGCCCTTGGCAACATTCACATCGCGGATTTTTCCCGCAAAGTCATAAATATCTTCAAATAAATTGATTTTTTCCTCCGCTTTGGCCAGCTCAACCTGATTGGTGAGGTTTAATTTGTTTCTCAGTGTCATGCCTGTACCCCTTGCAGATCCGCCACAACGGCGTCGATGGCCGTGCGCAGTTGCGCCTGCCTTGCCACGATTTTAGCAATTTCGGCATTGGGTGTTTTGATGGCCACCGCCTCGCGGCTCTCTTCTTGCTCGACACAGGACGACACGCCGATGTTGTAGCCCTTGGCCCACGGTGTTGAGGTCGATCAGGTACTGGCGGATTTTGGCTGGCGCGCCGGCGCAGGGGCGCAGTGCGCTTAAACCGGATTCTGCACCAGGGCGGGCGGCCTGCTGCCGCCGGTTTGCGCACGCCCCCGGGCGTATTTGCGGCAAAATAAAGGGCGAGGTGGTTTTTCCTGCCTTCGCAACCGTGACGATTGTGTCATAAAACTGTTCGAGTCAATCGCTCCTCAGACCCCTTAACCCCCAGGAGGGCCCGAGATGCTGCAAACCCCATACTACCTGATCGACAAGGCGCGGCTGCGGCCGAACATGGAGAAGATCGCCTGGTTGCGCGAGCATTCGGGCGCAAAATCGCTGCTGGCGCTCAAATGTTTCGCCACCTGGTCGGTCTTCGATTTCATGGCGCAGTACATGGATGGCACCACCTCGTCCTCGCTGTACGAGGTGCGCCTGGGACATGAGAAGTTCGGTGGCGAGACCCATGCCTATTCGGTGGCATACGCCGAGCATGAGATAGGCGAGGTTCTGGCGCATAGCGACAAGATCATTTTCAACACCATCGGCCAGCTTGAGCGGTTCGCGCTACCAAGCGCGGCCCACAAGCGCGGGCTGCGGGTGAACCCCGGCGTCAGCAGCTCGGGTTTCGACCTCGCCGACCCTGCGCGCCCCTTCTCGCGGCTGGGCGAGCATGACCCCGGGCGTATCGCCAGCGTGGCTGAGCGCATTTCGGGCTTCATGTTCCACAACAACTGCGAAAATGCCAATTTTGACCGTTTCGATCAGATGCTTTGCCATATTGAGCAGCGCTTCGGCTTCCTGATCCGGCAGATGGAGTGGATTTCGCTGGGCGGCGGCATCCATTTCACCGGCCAGGACTATCCGCTGGACAAGCTGGCGGCCCGGCTCCGGCGCTTTGCCGAGGAAAACGAGGTGCAGGTCTATCTGGAACCCGGCGAGGCAGCGATCACCGATGCCGCGACGCTGGAGGTGACGGTGCTGGACACGCTATACAACGGCAAGCATCTGGCCATCATCGACAGCTCGACCGAAGCGCATATGCTGGACCTGCTGACCTATCGCCAGAGCGCGAAGATACTGCCAGACGAAGGCCCGCATGAATGGATGATCTGCGGCAAATCCTGTCTTGCAGGTGATATATTTGGCGAATTTCGCTTCCCTCAGGCGTTGCAAGCCGGTGACCGGCTGTCCATTCAGGACGCCGCGGGTTACACAATGGTCAAGAAGAACTGGTTCAATGGCGTCAAGATGCCGTCCATCGCACTGCGTGAACTCGATGGCACCATCCGGCTGGTGCGCGACTTTGGTTATGACGACTTCGCCACCGCGCTTTCGTGAAACCAGCAACCCAACACATGGAGGTATATGGGTAAAATGAAAAAGAACGTACTCATCATCGGCGCCGGCGGCGTGGCTCAGGTCACCGCGCACAAATGCGCGCAGAACAACGGCGTGCTGGGAGATATCCATATCGCCAGCCGCACGCTTGCCAAATGCGAAGCCATCATCGCGAGCATCCACGAGAAGGGATCGATGAAGCGCACCGAGGCCGAGGGGGGCGTTCTTGAAGCCCATACCGTCGATGCGATGGACAGCGCCGCAGTCGCCGCGCTGATCCGCGAAACCGGGGCGCAGATCGTGATCAACGTGGGCTCGCCCTTCGTCAACATGAGCGTGCTCGAGGCCTGCCTGGAAACCGCTGCCGCCTATATGGACACCGCCATCCACGAAGACCCCGCCATGATCTGCGAGGCCCCGCCGTGGTATGGCAACTATGAATGGAAGCGCAAGCAACGCTGCGCCGAGAACGGTGTCACCGCCATTTTGGGCATCGGGTTTGATCCGGGCGTGGTCAATGCCTACGCCCGTTTCGGCATCGATGAATTCGTGCCGCAGGTCGAATCGATCGATATCGTCGATATCAACGCAGGCGCGCACGGGCGCTGGTTTTCCACCAATTTCGACCCCGAGATCAATTTCCGCGAATTCACCGGCACGGTTTACTCCTGGCAGCACGGCAAGTGGCAGACCAACACCATGTTCGAGGTCAGCAAGGAATGGGAGCTGCCGGTGGTGGGCCAGCAAAAGGCCTATATGACCGGCCATGACGAGGTGCATTCGCTGGCCACCCACTACCCCCAGGCGGAGGTGCGCTTCTGGATGGGTTTTAGCGATCATTACATCAATGTTTTCAAGGTTTTGATGAACCTTGGCCTGTTGTCCGAGCAGCCCGTGAAAACCGCCGAGGGGCTGGAAGTTGTTCCGCTCAAGGTGGTCAAGGCCGTGCTGCCTGACCCGGCCTCGCTCGCGCCCGACTACACCGGCAAGACCTGTATCGGTACGCTGCTTAGGGGCCACAAGGATGGCCAGCCCGCTGAGGTGTTCGTCTACAACGTGGCCGACCACAAGAAAGCCTATCTGGAGGTTGGCAGTCAGGGCATTTCATACACCGCCGGCGTGCCGCCCGTGGCCGCCGCGATGCTGATCGCCAATGGCACCTGGGACACCGGCACCATGGTCAATGTCGAAGAGCTTGATCCGAAGCCGTTTTTTGAAATCCTCGACCGGATCGGCCTGCCCACCCGCGTAAAAGACGCCCGTGGCGACCGCCCCTGGAATGCCTGAGAGGCTGAAGTCGCGGCGCCGCGGCGCGCTCAAGCATAAAGCGGCCCCAGTCCGGTGCCCAAGAGAAGTGCCAGAACGCAGAGCCAGCGACTAGAATCGCTAATCTTCACTGCCCCTGCTTGCCGCCCATGCCAGTCCACCACCGTATTTTGCTCAAACTCTCGGGCGAAGCCCTGATGGGCGACGACGCCTATGGCATCAACCGCGCCACCATCGAGCGCATCGTGGCCGAGCTGGCCGAAGTGCAGCAATTGGGCGTGCAGGTGGCAGTGGTGATCGGCGGCGGCAACATCTTTCGCGGTGTGGCTGGCGGCGCGGTCGGCATGGATCGCGCCACCGCCGATTACATGGGCATGTTGGCCACCGTCATGAATGCGCTGGCGCTGGGCGACGCCATGAACCGCGCCGGGCTCAAGGCGCGCGTGATGTCGGCGATTGCCATCGACCAGGTGGTCGAACCCTATGTGCGGCCCAAGGCCTTGCAGTACCTGGAAGAGGGCAAGGTGGTGGTGTTTGCCGCCGGCACCGGAAACCCCTTTTTCACCACCGACACCGCCGCCGCGCTGCGCGGGGCCGAGATCGGGGCCGAGATCGTGCTCAAGGCGACCAAGGTCGACGGCGTTTACAGCGCCGACCCCAACAAAGACCCGAACGCGGTGCGCTACCAGTCCATCAGCTTCGACGAAGCCATGGCGCGCCAGTTGCAGGTCATGGACGCCACCGCTTTTGCCTTGTGCCGCGACCAAAACCTGCCGCTGCGCGTCTTCAGTATTTTTAAGCCTGGCGCGCTGCGCCGGGTAGTGCAAGGCGAGGACGAAGGCACGCTGGTGCACGTCTGAGAGCCTGAGAGCCTGAGCCGGTGTATGCTACGCGGTTAGCCCCAAGCGGCGCTATCCAATTGCCAAGCGAGTAGCCAAGCGAGTCACGATCATGCAGATATCCGACATCAAGAAAAACGCCGACCTCAAAATGCACGCCTCGATCGAGGCGCTCAAGGGCAGCTTGGGCAAGGTGCGCACCGGGCGCGCCAACCCGGCGCTGCTCGACACCGTGCACGTGGATTACTACGGCGCCATGCTGCCGCTGTCGCAGGTGGCCAACCTGAGCCTGCTCGACTCGCGCACCATCGGCGTGGCGCCGTGGGAAAAGGGCATGGGGGCGAAGATCGAGAAAGCCATCCGCGAATCCGACCTCGGGCTCAACCCGGCCTCGCAGGGCGACCTGATCCGGGTTCCGATCCCCGCCATGACCGAGGAGCGGCGCAAGGAGCTCACCAAGGTGGTGAAAGGCGAGGCCGAGCACGCCAAGGTGGCGATTCGCAACCTGCGCCGCGACGCCAACGAGCAGCTCAAGAAACTGGTCAAAGACAAGCTGGCCTCCGAAGACGACGACCGCCGCGCCCAAGAAGAGGTGCAAAAACTCACCGACCGAATGATCGCCGAGGTGGACAAGATCGTGGCCGCCAAAGAACAAGAGCTGATGGCTTTTTGAGGCTGCGCGCTCCCATGCCCCCTATCGAGCGCCGCGCGGGCGTACCGCGCCACTTGGCCGTTGTCATGGACGGCAACGGCCGCTGGGCCAAACAACGCTATCTGCCGCGCTTGGCCGGCCACCGGCAGGGCCTGGAAAAACTGCGCGAGCTGGTGCGCTGGTGCCGCCATGACGGCGTGCAGGCGCTCACGGTGTTTGCTTTTTCGTCCGAAAACTGGAGCCGGCCGGCCGACGAGGTGAGCGGCCTGATGGGGCTGCTGGCGCGGGCGCTGGAGCGCGAAGTGGGCGAGCTCGACCGCGCTGGGGTGCGGTTGCATTTTCCCGGCGATCGCCTGGCCTTGAGCGGCGAGCTGCAGCAGCAGCTGGCGCAGGCCGAGCAGCGCACGGCCGCCAACCAAGGTCTGGTGCTCAACGTGTGCTTCAACTACGGCGGCCGCTGGGACGTGGTGCAGGCGGCGCAGCAGCTGGCCGCACGCGGCGAGCCCATCACCGAAGCGTCGCTGTCGGGGGCGCTGGCGCTGGCGCACGTGCCGCCACCCGACCTCATCATCCGCACCGGCGGTGAGCAGCGCCTGAGCAACTTCCTGCTCTGGCAGGCGGCCTACAGCGAGCTCTATTTCTCCGAGGCGCTCTGGCCAGCCTTTGACCGCGCCGAGTTTGATGCTGCGCTGGCCGCTTACGCGCAGCGCGAGCGGCGTTTCGGGCGGGTCTCGGAGCAGCTCAGCGACGCCCCTGCGGAACCGGTGCAGCCCTTGCGGGCTGTCGCCTGATTGCCGCCCATGTTGTGGCAGCGGGTGCTTACAGCGTTGGGGCTTCTGGGGCTGTTGCTGGCTTCGCTATGGCACTCCGCCGATTGGCCCTTTGGCTTGCTGACCCTGGCGCTGGTCTGCGTGGCCGCTTGGGAATGGGCGCGCTTGTGCGCTTGCTCACCTGTTGTGGCCGTGGCGGCAGCGCTTGGGTTGGGCGCGGCCCTGATGGGGCTTTGGGTCTTGGTGGGGGTGGACTACGACGGCAGCTGGTTCTGGCCGCTGGCTACTGCGGCTTGTTTGGTGCTTTTGCCCCTGCTGCTGCACCGGGGTGTGCAGGGCTGGCGAGGGTTGGCCAACGGGCCGCGGGTGGCGCTGGGTTTGCTGTTGCTGGGGCAGGCGTGGTGGGCCCTGCTGCACGCCAAGACCATCGGCCTGGGCATGTTGCTGAGTATTTTTTTGTTGGTCTGGTTGGCCGACATCAGCGCCTACTTTGGTGGCAAACGCTTTGGGCGGCGCAAGCTCGCTCCCACCCTCAGCCCCGGCAAAACCTGGGAAGGGGTGTGGAGCGCTGCACTGGCGCTGCTGGTGCTGGGTGTGCTGTGGGTGCAGTGGTGGCCTGCGCACTGGGGGCCCAGCTTGTACACCCACTTGTGGCAGCTCGGGCCCTTGCCGGCCTTGGCCTTGTTGCTGCTGCTGCTGGCCCTGAGCGTGATGGGCGATTTGTTTGAGTCCATGGTCAAACGCTGCGCCGGCCGCAAAGACTCGAGCCGCATCCTGCCCGGCCACGGTGGGCTGATGGACCGCTTCGATGCGCTGTTGCCGGTGTTGCCGCTGGCGCTCTGGATCGTGACCGCTTAGGCGCGCCCCATTCCCTTTTTTTGCGCCTTCGCCCCCCCACCATGCAGACGCTGACCGTGCTTGGATCGACCGGATCGATCGGAACCCAAACGCTGGATGTGGTGGCGCGCCATCCGCAGCGCTATCGCATTTATGCGCTCACGGCCCAAGAGCGGGTGCAAGAATTGGCGCAGCAGTGCCAGCAGTTTGTGCCGCGCTTTGTCGTGATTGCGCCCGAACACGCGCCTGCTCTGCGCTGGGCGCTGCAGGCGCGCGGGCTGACGCAGATCGAGGTGCTCAGTGGGCCGCAGGCGCTGTGCGAGGTGGCGTGCGCGCCCGAGGTTGATACCGTCATGGCGGCGATCGTCGGCGCGGCCGGCTTGGCACCCTGCGCGGCGGCGGCGCGCAGCGGCAAAAAGCTGCTGCTGGCCAACAAAGAGGCGCTGGTGCTGGGCGGCGAATGGTTTATGCAAACGGTGCGTGCCGGTGGCGCCACCTTGCTGCCCATCGACAGCGAACACTCGGCGCTGTTTCAGTGCCTGCCCGAGTCGCCCGCCCAGTGGGCGCAGCGGGTGGAGAAAATCGTGCTCACAGCCTCGGGCGGGCCGTTTCGCCAGCGCGACCCGGCCAGCTTGGACAGCGTCACGCCCGAGCAAGCGTGCGCGCACCCCAATTGGGTCATGGGGCGCAAAATCTCGGTCGATTCCGCCACCATGATGAACAAGGCGCTCGAAGTGATCGAGGCCCACCACCTGTTTGGCGTGTCACCCGATTGCATCGAGGTGGTGATCCACCCGCAGAGCGTGATCCACTCGATGGTGCAGATGCGCGACCGCTCGGTGCTGGCGCAGCTGGGCACACCCGATATGCGGGTGCCGATCGCCTACGGCCTGAGCTGGCCCGAGCGCATCGAATCGGGGGCCGCGGCGCTGGACTTTGCCCGCCTGGGCGCGCTGACCTTCGAGCCGCCCACGCGCGAGCGCTTTCCGGCTTTGTTTTTGGCTTGGGAGGCTTTGGCCGGCCCGCGCGGCAGCACCGGTGTGCTCAACGCCGCCAACGAAGTGGCGGTGCAGGCGTTTTTGGAGCGCCGCCTGCGCTTTGACCGCATCCACGCCGTGAACGCGGGAACGCTGCAGGCTTGGTCGCCCTCCAACGCCGATGGAATCGACGACCTGCTGGCGCTCGACGCGCACGCGCGTGATCTGGCGCGGGCGCAGTTGCAGCGCTGGCAAAACTAAGCCAGCGCCGCCCACTCCCCCGCCCATGCACTCTGCCCCCGCCCCATGCTGACCATTCTGGCCTTTTTGCTGGCCATCGGGCTGCTGGTGGCGGTGCACGAATACGGGCACTACCGCGTCGCCGTGGCGTGCGGAGTCAAGGTGCTGCGCTTTTCGGTCGGTTTTGGCAAGCCGCTGTGGAGCTGGCGCTCAAAGCGCAGCGGCACCGAATACGTGCTGGGCGCGCTGCCGCTGGGGGGCTACGTGCGCATGCTCGACGAGCGCGAAGCGGCCGTGCCCGCCGCCGAGCGCCATCTGGCTTTCAACACCCAGAGCCTGCGCGTGCGCACGGCGATCGTGGCGGCCGGGCCCGCGGCCAACCTGCTGCTGGCGGTGCTGCTGTACGCGCTGGTGGCGTGGATGGGGGTGCCACAGCCGCAGCCGGTGCTCTCCACGCCCGCGCCGGCCTCGCTGGCCGAGCGCGCCGGGGTGCGCGGTGGCGAGTGGGTGGTGGCGCTGGCGCGGGTGGGCGACGCGCCCCAGCCGGTCGAATCCTTTGGCGATCTGCGCTGGCAGCTCACGCGCGCTGCCTTGGCGCAGCAAGACCTGAAGCTGTGGCTGGCCAGCGGCCCCGGCGAGCCGGGGCGCGAGGTGCGGCTCGAGCTGTCGCAGGTCGATGTGCGCCACGCCGACGCCACGCTCATGCGCCAGATTGGCATCGAGGCGCCGTGGTCGGCGCCGCTGCTGGGCCAGCTCACGGCCGAAGGCGCCGCCGTCGCCGCTGGCTTGCAGCCCGGCGACCGGGTGCTGCGCGTCGATGGCCAGCCGGTGCGCGACGCCGCGCAACTGCGCCAGCTCATCCGTTTGTCGGCCGCCGACGGCCAGCCGCGTACCCAGCGCTGGCACATCGAGCGCGCCGGCCGCGTGCTGGAGCTCGAGGTGACCCCGCGCCCCGAGCAGATCGAGCGCGTCTGGGTGGGGCGCATCGGCGGTTTCGTGGGGGCAACGCCAGACATGGCCGAGCGCTCCGCAGGGCCGCTGGAGGGGCTGTGGCAGGGGACGGTGCGCACCTGGGAGGTTTCGCACCTGACGCTGCAAATGATCGGCAAGATGCTCAGCGGCCAAGCTTCGTTGCAAAATCTGAGCGGCCCGATCACCATCGCCGACTACGCCGGCCAGTCGGCGGCGCTGGGGCTCACCAGCTACCTGTTGTTTCTGGCGCTGATCAGCGTCAGCCTCGGGGTGCTCAACCTGCTGCCGCTGCCGGTGCTCGACGGCGGGCACCTGATGTATTATCTGTGGGAGGCCGTGACCGGGCGCCCGGTGTCCAACGCTTGGATGGAGGGTTTGCAGCGCATCGGTATCGTGCTGCTGCTGGGCCTGATGTCGCTGGCCATTTTCAATGATATTGCCCGTTTGCTGGGCTGAGAACGCATTTTTCATGAACTACAAGCAACCGCGCTTGCGCCGCCTCGCCTTGGGCGCACTGGTTTCCCTGTCGCTGGCGCTGCCGGCTTGGGCCACCGCCCCCTTCACGCTGCGCGACATCCGGGTCGAGGGCCTGCAACGCGTCGAACCCGGCACGGTGTTTGCCTCCTTGCCCTTCAGGGTCGGCGACGCCTTCACCGAAGACCAAGGCAGCGCCGCCATCCGCGCCCTGTTCGGGCTCGGGCTGTTTTCCGACGTGCGCCTGCAAGTCGAGGGCGAGGTACTGGTGGTGATCGTCGAAGAGCGCCCGACCGTGGCCGAGATCAGCTTCAGCGGCGTGCGCGAGTTCGACAACGAGGTGTTGCGCCGCGCCCTGCGCGATGTCGGGCTGGCCGAAGGCCGGCCGTTCGATCGCGCCTTGGCCGACCGCGCCGAGCAAGAGCTCAAGCGCCAGTACCTGACGCGCAGCATGTACGCCGCCACCGTCACCGCCACCGTCACGCCATTGGATCGCAACCGCATCAACCTCAATTTTCATGTGGTCGAAGGCGGCATCACGCGCATCACCGAGCTGCGCATCGTGGGCAACCAAGCCTTTAGCGACGCCGCTTTGCTGCGCCTGTTCACGCTCGACACCGGCAACTGGTTGAGCTGGTACACGCGCTCCGACCGCTACGCGCGTGAGCGCCTCAACGCCGACCTCGAAACCCTGCGCTCGCACTACCTCACGCGCGGCTTCCTCGAGTTCACGATCGACTCGACCCAAGTCGCGATCTCGCCCGACAAGGGCGAAATGGCGATCACCATCAACATCACCGAGGGCCAGCGCTTCGTGGTCTCTGGGGTGCGGTTGGAGGGCGAATACCTCGGCCGCGAAGAGGAGTTCAAGTCCCTCATCCGCATCCGCCCCGGCCAAGCCTACAACGCCGAAGAGGTGAGCGAGACCGTGCGCGCCTTTGGCGAGCATTTCGGGCGCTTCGGCTTTGCCTTTGCGCGCGTCGAGGCGGTGCCCGAAATCGACCGGCTAAACGCCCAAGTGGCGTTCGTGCTGCGCGCCGAGCCCTCGCGCCGCGCCTTCGTGCGCCGCATCGAGATCGAAGGCAACGAGCGCACCCGCGACGAGGTCATCCGGCGCGAGTTCCGCCAGCTCGAATCGGCTTGGTACGACGGCGACCGCATCCGGCTGTCGCGCGACCGCGTCGATCGGCTGGGTTTCTTCACCCAGGTCACGGTCGATACGCGCGAGGTGCCGGGGGCGCCCGATCAGGTCGATCTGGTGGTGGCGGTCGAGGAGCGGGCCACTGGCAGCCTGTCGATCGGTGCTGGCTTCTCGCAGGCCGAGCGGCTGTCGCTCACCGCCGGCATCCGCCAAGAAAACGTGTTTGGTACCGGGCATTCGCTCAGCTTCAACCTCAACACCAGCGACTTCAACCGCCAGCTGCTGCTCAGCACCGTCAACCCGTACTTCACGCCCGACGGCGTCTCGCGCGCCTTCGATCTGTACTACCGCACCAGCCGCCCGCTGTCGGAGCAAGAGGGCGACTATCGGCTGGTCACGGCCGGCACCAGCGTGCGTTTTGGTGTCCCCTTCACCGAGACCGACACCGTGTTCTTTGGCTTAGGGGTGGAGCAGACCCGAATCGAGCCCGGCGCCGGCCTGCCAGTGGCGTTTCGCCAGTTCATTAACGCTTTTGGCGATTCGGCCATTTCGGTGCCGCTCACCGTGGGTTGGGCGCGCGACAGCCGCGACAGCGCCTTGGTGCCGACCTCGGGCCGTCTGATGCGCTTCAATGGCGAGCTCGGCATCGCCGGCGACACCCGTTACGTGCGCGCCAGCGGCCAGTTCCAGCAGTTTATTCCGCTCAATCCGCAGTGGACGTTGGCCTTCAACGCCGAAGCCGGCTGGGGTCGCGGCTTGGGCGATCGGCCGTTTCCGGTGTTCAAGAACTTTTTTGGCGGCGGTCTGGGTTCGGTGCGCGGCTTCCAGCAGGGCACCTTGGGTGGCACCAGCGCGATCGAGGGCCAGCCCGGCACCCTGTCCTATATCGGCGGCTCGCGCATGGCGGTGCTCAACACCGAGCTCATTGCCCCCTTCCCCGGCGCCGGCAACGACCGCACGCTGCGCATGTTTGGCTTCATCGACATCGGCAACGTCTCGGACGATTTCGGTGGGCGCTCGCGCTTCAGCGATTTTCGCGCTTCGGCCGGAATTGGCATCAGCTGGCTCTCGCCGGTCGGGCCGCTTAGAATCGCGTATGCCCAGCCGTTGCGCGAGTTCGCCAACGACAAACCACAAAGCATTCAATTCCAGATTGGTACCACGTTCTGATGAAATCCTTCTCTAGCCACCTGTTGCGCACCTTCTTTACCGCCTTGCTGCTGGCCACGGCCGCTTTCGCCGTCACCGCCCAAGACTTCAAAGTCGGTTTTGTGAACACGGATCGCGTGCTGCGCGACTCGGCCGCTGCCCGGGCGGCGCAAACCAAGCTGCAGCAAGAGTTTTCGCGCCGCGAACGCGAGGTGCAGACGCTGGGCACCCAGTTGCGCACGGCCTCCGAGGCCCTGGAGCGCGAAGCGCCCACGCTGTCCGAGGCCCAGCGCGTCACGCGCCAGCGCCAGCTGGTCGAGATGGAGCGCGATTTCCAGCGCCGCCGCCAGGCTTTCCAAGAAGACCTGAACCTGCGCCGCAACGAAGAGCTGCAGCAGGTGATCGAGCGCGCCAACCGCGTCATCCGCCAGATCGCCGAGGCCGAGCGCTTCGACCTCATCATCCAAGAGGCGGTCTATATCCACCCGCGCCACGACATCACCGACAAGGTGATCGCTGGCCTGAACAGCGCCCCAGCCGCAGCCCCGGCCGCTGCCCCCGCCCGCTAAAGGCGCGGTCGCCCGGCACCGGCACCTGATGCTTCGGCTCTGCGACATCCACGCCGCCTTGGGCGGCGTTTTGCATGGCGATGGCACGCGCGCGATCGCTGGCTTGGCATCGCTCGAAAGCGCCGGGCCCGATCGGCTCGCCTTTGTGGGGCAGGCGCGCCACGCGGCGGCGATCGAGAGCACGCAGGCCGCAGCGCTGATCGTGCCGCCCGAGTTGGTGCCGCGCGCCAGCGCCCGCGGGCCCTGCATCGAGACGTCGCAGCCCTACCCCTACTTTGCCCGCCTGACGCAGTGGTGGCGCTCGCGCCAGCTGGCGGCGCAGCGCGCTGCCGCCGACCCCGCCGAGCCCTCCATCCACCCCAGCGCTTGGGTGCACCCCAGCGCCGAACTGGCTGCCGGGGTGCGCCTAGGGGCCTTTGCGGTGGTCGAGGCCGGGGCGCAGATCGGCGCCGGCAGCGAGATCGGGGCCCACTGCGTGATCGGCGCGCGGGCGCGCATCGGCGCCCAGGCGCGGCTGGCGGTGCAGGTGGTGATCGGCCACGATTGCACGTTGGGTGCGCGCTGCATCGTGCACAGCGGGGCGGTGATCGGGGCCGACGGCTTTGGCTTTGCCGCGCACGAAGAGCGCTGGCTCAAGATCGAGCAACTGGGCGCGGTGCGCATTGGCGACGAGGTCGAAATCGGGGCCAACACCTGCATCGACCGCGGCACACTCGACGACACCGTGCTCGAAGACGGCGTCAAGCTCGACAACCTGATCCAGATCGGCCACAACGTGCGCATCGGCGCGCACACCGCCATGGCCGGCTGCGTGGGGGTGGCGGGCAGCGCCCAGATCGGCGCGCACTGCACCTTCGGCGGCGGAGCCGGGGTGCTCGGGCACTTGCGCATCGTCGATCACGTGCACATCACCGCCGCCACCTTGGTCTCGCGCTCGATCCTCAAGCCGGGCCAGTACAGCGGCGCGTTCCCGATCGACGACAATGCGAATTGGGAAAAAAACGCTGCCACGCTGCGCCAGTTGTACGCGCTGCGGCAACGCATCAAAGTCCTTGAAAAAAAATCCTGATGGACATCCACCAAATTCTGAAAAAACTGCCGCACCGCTACCCATTTTTGCTGGTGGACCGGGTGCTGGAAATCGAAAAGGGCCGCTCCATCCGCGCGCTCAAAAACGTGAGCGTGAACGAGCCGCAGTTCACCGGGCATTTTCCGCACCGGCCGGTGTTTCCGGGGGTGCTGATGCTCGAGGCGCTGGCGCAAACGGCGGCGCTGCTGACCTTCGACACCCTGGGGCTGGAGCTGGACGAAAACTCAGTCTATTACTTCGCCGGTGTCGATGGCGCGCGCTTCAAGCGCCCGGTGGAGCCGGGCGACCAGTTGCTCATGCACGTCACGCTCGAGCGCTCCAAGGCCGGCATTTTCAAGTTCAAGGGCGTGGCCCGGGTGGGCGACGAGGTGGCTTGCGAGGCCGAACTGATGTGCACCATGCGCCGCATCGCCAGCGAAGGCGCCGCATGAGTTTGATCCACCCCACCGCGCTCATCGACCCGGCGGCGCAGCTGCACCCCACGGTGCAAGTCGGAGCCTACAGCCTCATCGGCCCGCACGTGCAGATCGGGGAGGGCAGCGCCATCGGCAGCCACTGCGTGCTCGAGGGCCACACGCGCATCGGCGCGCACAACACCATCCACAGCTACGCCGCCTTGGGTGGGGCGCCGCAGGACAAAAAATACGCCGGTGAGCCGACCCGGCTCGAAATCGGCGACCGCAACGTGATCCGCGAGTTTTGCACCCTGCACCGCGGCACCGCCAACGGCCGCGGCGTGACCCGCGTGGGTGACGACAACATGCTCATGGCCTACGTGCACCTGGCGCACGACTGCCAAGTGGGCAGCCACACGGTGTTTGCCAACAACGCCCAGCTCGCCGGCCACGTGCAGGTGGGCGACTGGGTGATTTTGGGCGGCTTTACCGTGGTGCGCCAGTTTTTGCGCCTAGGCGCGCACAGCTTCACGGCCATGTGCGCGCTGCTGTTTGCCGACTTGCCGCCGTTCGTGGTCTGCCAAGGGCAGCCGGCGGTGGCACGCAACGTCAACGCCGAAGGGCTGCGCCGGCGCGGCTTCAGCCCGGCGCGCATCGCCGCCGTGCGCGCCATGTACAAGGCGCTGTACCGCGAAAACCTGACGCTGCAGGCAGCGCAGCCGCGCATCGCCGCCTTGCTCGCGCAGCACCCCGAGGCCGCC
>Ga0207950_100077_pt1 | contig 45156 bp, 43 predicted proteins | sample Subbio11_8B_AprC_FD_184814 | JGI IMG/M metagenome (GOLD analysis project Ga0207950, IMG submission 184814) | Serpentinite rock and fluid subsurface biosphere microbial communities from McLaughlin Reserve, California, USA - CR11_8B_AprC (SPAdes) | ecosystem: Environmental > Terrestrial > Deep... | reverse complement strand
CGGGGCGCGCGTCGAGTCGAGCGGCTCGGTCATCGTCCTGGGCGACGTCAATTCGGGCGCCGAGCTGATCGCCGAAGACGACATCATCGTCATCGGCACGCTGCGCGGCCTGGCGCATGCCGGCGCCGGCGGGAACGAACAAGCCTTTATCTGGGCACAACAGATTCTGTCGCCACAGCTGCGCATCGCTGGTGCCTTAGCTCAAGCTGGTGACGCCGCTAGCCGACCCGCCTTGCCGGAGATCGCCCGCTTGCACCAGGGGCAGATCGTGCTGCGAGTGTGGGAGTTCTAATTGGTAACAACCATCCTCTCCAACGGTTATGGCGAGGATGCTGTCGGCGCGCTGTTGGCCGCCGAGCTGCTTAAGGCCGCCCCGTTTTGGCAGGTACAGGCCTACCCGGTGGTGGATGCGGGCCGGGCCTACGAGCCGCTGAAGATCCCTATTCTGGGGCCACGCCGGGTAATGCCGGGTGGCGGTTTGTTGCTGCACCATCCGCGACTGCTGGTAGCCGACCTGTGCGCCGGCTTCCTGGCTATGACCTGGCGCCAGCTCCGCGACCTGCGGCGGCTTAAGACCGACCTGCTGCTGGTAGTGGGCGATGTGTACGCACTGCTGCTAGCCAGCCAGGTCAGGACGCAGCGGCGCTACCAGGTGCAGCCGCTGATCTCGGCCTACCATGCTGCTGAGGGCCGGCCTCCCCCGCACCGGCTGTTCATGGAGGAGTTCACCGGGCTCGAGCGCTTCCTGATGCGCCGCCTGGTCCGGCAGGTCTACGTCCGTGACGCGCCTACCGCGGCGCTCCTCAGAGCCAAGGGGGTGCCGCATGTCACTAGCCTGGGCAACCCCATGCTCGACGCGCTAAACGTCACCCCGCGGCCGTTGGGCCTAACACCGCCGGTGGTAGCGCTACTGCCGGGGAGCAGGGGCTATGCCGCCGAGGCGCTAGCGCTGATGCTGAAGGCCATGACTAACTGGCCGGAAGCGCAGGGGGTAGTGGCTTGGGCCCGCGCTCTGGACGATCTCCCGCTAGTGGCAGGGTGGCAGCGCGAGTCACTGCCTGGGTCGGTCAGACTAAGCTGTGGCAGCACTGCGGTACTCGTCTTGTCTGGGCGCTTTGCCGACATCCTGCACGCCTGCGACCTGGTCATCGGCACCGCCGGCACCGCCCATGAGCAGGCCGCGGCACTCGGCAAGCCGGTAGTGGCGTTTCCGGTCGCGCCCTATTATTCACGCGGTTTTTTGCGCAACCAGGCTCGCTTGTTGGGCGCGGCCCTAACCGTGGCTCCGGCGGAGCCGGTAGCCCTGGCGGCGGCGCTGCGGGCGCTCTGGTCCGACTCCGAGCGCTATCAGCGCGCCGCCCGCGCAGGCCGCGAACGGATGGGGGAGGCGGGTGGCAGCGCGCGGATCGTGGCCGACATCTTGCAGCGGGAAGGGCTCATGCCAGTCGCTGCAGAAAGCCGCGCAAGGCGGCGTTAAACACTTCCGGCGCCTCGAGGTTGCTCAGGTGCCCTACGCCGGGGATAACCGTTAGACCGGCCCCTGGGATACCTTCAGCCAGGCTCTCGGCCAGCGTCGGCGGGGTTAGCGGGTCGTGCTCGGCGCCGATCACCAGGGTCGGAACGGTAATGTCCGCTAACAGCTGGCGGGAGTCAGGGCGGATGGCCATTCCCCGGAGCGCAGCGGCGACCGCCTCCGGTGGCGCTTCGGCCAGAGCGACCTCGAGCTTAGAGCGCAGCGCTGGGCTGGGCGCGTGGACCAGCTTCGGCAGCAGCGTCTCGTACAGCACCGCGCTCCCTTCGTCAAGGATGCGCCGCGCCGTCTGCCGGCGCCCTGCGGCAGCTTCCGGGGTATCGGCCTCGGCTTTGGTGTTAGCCAGCACCAGGCCACGCAACATCTCGGGGTGGCGCTGAGTTATGCGCAGCGCGGCATAACCGCCCATCGACAGGCCGACCACCACCGCCGGGGGGAGCTCGAGCGCTTGCCACACGGCATAAGCGTTATCGGCGTAGCGCTCCATGTCGCAGAGCCCCAAGAGGCTCGAGCCGCCAAAGCCCGGTGCGTTTACCGTCAGCGGCGTAAAGCCTAGCTCCTTGACAACCTCTAACTGCGGCGCCCACATCCGGCCGTCGAGCGGGAAAGCATGCAGGAAGATCACCGGCGGGCCGAGGTCAAGGCCTACCGTGACGATGGCGTCGCCGAGCGCCAGCTTCACGACGGCTCCGACACGGTTGCGGTGGCGGGGTCGTAACGGTAGGCCGTAAGCTGCGGCGCAGCACGCTTAATCGCTTCGACCAGGGCAGCGTCCTTGACCACGACGTAGTTTATCCCTTGCACCGTGACGGCCAGAACATCGCCGCGTTGCGAGGCGGCTCGCCAGTCTTTCATCAGTGCAGCTTCCTTTAGCAGCACTGCGCCGGTCAGGTCGCGGGCCTCAAAAGCTGGGTAGGTCATGACGCTACTATAGCCCGAAGCCGTTAAGGTGGCCTTAAGCTGACAGCCGCATACTGCCACTTGGAGGTAAGTTATGAAGAAGCTGGCAACCATGCTCCTTATCAGCCTTAGTCTTAGTCTCGCCTTGGCGCTCGAGCTCCCCTTTGGAGCGGTGGAGTTACGAGACGACCACGGCAACCTAGTCGGTGTTGGAAAGTTAGTCTACGATGAGTTCGAGGTGGATCTGCTGCAGGGCTTTAACGACTTTGCCGTCATGACCATCCGTCAGCACGACGGCACCGTCACCTCCTTCGAAGTGATGGTCACCGAGACCGGCGACATTGTGGTGATTGTCGGCGCGGAGCTGGTGTCGCTGCGCAAGGCCTTCTTGGCGGCCGGCCTGGAGTTTGAGGTCTCGCGTGAAGACGACGATGACCTGCGCCACGACCTCGCGCAGATAGAAGAGGCGGTGTGGGCTCTGGCAGCAGAACTTGAGGCCCTGGGAGTCACGCCGGAGGCTTTTCGGGCGGAGTTTTATACCCTGGTCTTTGCGGTAGCAGACCTGCTGGAGGTGGGGCTAAGCCAGGCCGAGGCGCTGGAGGTGCTGCGCCAGGCCATCTGGATCGACCCCAGCCTGGAAGAGGTAACCACCATCGTAGCCGAATTCATCGATCAGCATGAGTTGCGCGACGATGATGACTACCGCGATGACGACCGGGGCCGCGGCCGTGACGATGACAACGACGATATGCGCGATGATGACGATGATCACTACGATAACGATGACGACGATGACGACGATAACGATGACGATGATGACAACGATGATGACGACGACTACGACAACGACGATGATGACGACAACGACGACGATGACGACCGCTAACGCCTGAGAGTTGCCGGTGCAGGGCGGATAGTAACTGTCCGCCCTGCGCGGTATGATGAATGGGGATATGTGACGATGTTGCGATCAAGGTTGCCACTGGTGCTGCTGCTTTTTTGCCTGCTGACGGGCGCGGCGCTGGCCGTATCGCTGCCAGTCGGCAGCGAGCTGATCATCACCGATAGCCGCGGTGAGGTAGTGCTGGGCTATGGGCGGGTGGTGGAGAGCCGACTCGAGCTGATGCTGAGCGAGCGCGCCCAAGACTTTGTCATGCTGATCCTGGCGCCGATGGGCACCGTTGAGGTGCGCCAGGGGCGGGTCGGCGCTGATGGTATGCCGCTGTTGCTTGACGACGCCGGGGTGTGGCAGCCGCTCGCAGCGCTTGTTTCTGCTGCCGAGTTGAGATTGTTGCTGCGGCGCGTGCCGGAGGGGACCTTTAGCGGGCGCCTGGACTTTGATGATGAGTTCCTGGACGATGACGAAGGCCGGGGCCGCGACGACGATGACAGTGATGACGACCGCCCGGGAGGTGGCGATGATGATGACGGCGGCGACGATGACGACGGCGACGATGGCAATGACGATGATGACGATGATGACGACGGCGATGATGGCGATAACGACGACGATAATGATTGAGCGCGGCTGAAGATTGGGACGAGCGTGTGACGACTGCGCGGGTGTTATGGCTGCTAATAGCGCTCTCGGCTTGTGCCCCGGCAGTGCAGCCCGAGGCTGTCCAGGTGCTGCACTTGACCTTCTCGGCGGACGCCTGGGGCGGCCTCCCTTTTACCGCCGAGGCCAGGCAGCGGGCGCTGGTGCAGGCGCTGTTGGACAGGCGCGTGGAGCGGCTCGAGCAGGCGGTAGCTACCACCGTTGACATTCAGCCGGCCAGTGTACTGCTCAGCGTGCAGCGCTTTACCGCCTTTTTTGAAGTCGATGCGCGCGGTGGCTTGCCCATCGTTAGCAGCGGCTATCACCTTGAGCTCCAGCTGGCCCAAAGCGCACCGGCGGTGTATGCCCGGCTCACCAACCGCGCGACCGGCATTACCCGCGGCCTGCGCCTCGATCCGGCCAGACTCGCGCTCAGGCAAAGCGAGAACCCGTGAAGGCCCGGATCCTGGTGGTGGAGGACGATCTTAAGCTGGCTCAGCTGCTGGTTTCTGAACTTGGGCAGGCCGGCTATCAGGTGACAGCGGTGCATACCGGTATCGATGCGCTGGTGCAGGCTGAGAACGAGCGCTTCGATCTGGTGATCCTCGACCTTAACCTTCCCGACGTGGATGGCATCGAGGTGGCTGAGCGGCTGACCCGCGCGGCGCCGGCCAATATCCTGATGCTGACCGCGCGCAGCGATGTCAAGAGCCGCGTCGAAGGGCTCTACGCCGGCGCCAGCGACTACCTGACCAAGCCGTTTAGCGTGCCGGAGTTGCTGGCTCGCGTGCATGTGCGCCTCAGAAGCCGCGGGGCCGGGATGCAGCTGCTCCAGCATGGCGCGCTCTCACTTGACCCGCAGTCGGGGGCGTGCTACGCCAACGGTGAGCTGCTGCCCTTAACCGCCCAGGAGTTCAAGGTATTGCTGCTGCTGTTAGAGCAGCGCGGGCGGATCTTTTCCAAGGAGGGCCTCGAGGAGCGCCTTTATGAGGGTGAGCTGCCCGGCTCGAACACGATTGAGGTGTTCATCTCCAATCTGCGCAAGAAGCTCGCCGCCGCCGGGGTCGAGGGGCTAATCAGCACCGTGCGGGGCCTGGGCTACGTGGTGCGCTAGCTCGTGACGCTCCGCCTCCGCCTGAGCCTGCTGTTAAGTGTGCTGCTGCTGGTCGGCCTGGGTTTGTTCGGCGGCCTGGCCTATCTGCTGTTTATTAGGCAGCAACAGGCGCAGCTTGAAGACCTGCTGCAGCGCGACCTGCAGCGGCTCGAGCTGCTGACCCAGGAGGTCGAGGTTGGCGCCCGGCTAGTGGGGGGCAACCAGGGCGCCTTGGTAGTGCAGATGGTCAGTACAGCGGGGCAGGTGGTGCTGCCGTTTGGGGCAGGCGAAGTTTTGCCGCTCGCTACCGAGCCGACCTCTGTTAGCCTGGGTGGCCAGCCGCTGTTGGTGGCGAGTGTCCCCTGGAACTCGCCTGGTGGCGCCGCGCTGGGCACTATTCGGGTCGGCCTCGCCCTGGATGAGGCGTTGTTGGTCAGGCAGGAGCTGCTAAGAGCGCTATTGCTGAGCGGCGCGATCATCGCGCTGCTAGCGCTGCTGCTCGGACTGGGCTTACTACAGCGAGCGCTCTATCCGCTCGCCTCGCTGGCGACTCAGGCCCGTGCCGTCGATCCGGTCAGGCCGCAGCTGGCCAGCTATCAGGGGCCGGACGATGAGGTAGCGTCCGTTGCTCATGCTTTAAATACTGCCCTGGAGGGGATTCGCTCCCGGCAGGAGGCCGAGCGCGCTGCGCTGGCCGAGATCGCCCATGAGCTGGCCGCGCCGCTGACCCTGGTAGCGGCGCATCTCGATCGGCTGCTGGCGCAGCGCCCTGATGACGTGGGGGTCAGCGCCGCTCATAATGCCGCGATCGAGCTGCTCTATACCTCCCAGGACCTGCTGACGCTGGCGCGGGGCGAGCTCGAGCTCAACCTGAACTGGGAGGTTGTCGATCTTGTGGCAGTGATGCAGCGGGTAGCGCGTGAATATCCCGGCGTAACGGTGGCCGTGGCCGCTACGGCACCGGTGGCGGGAGATGTGCAACGCCTGACCCAACTGGTGCGCAACCTGGTGCGCAACGCCGTACAGGCTGCCGGTGACCCGGCTGCCGTGACTATGCGTCTTGACGCCGCTGGTGAGACGGTCCGTCTGGCGGTGGTTGATGGGGGCCCTGGAATTGCCGAGCGCGACCTGCCCAGGCTGTTTGAGCGTTTTTACTCGAGCGGCCAGGGGGCAGGGGTCGGCCTGTATGTGGCCGAGCAGCTTGCCCTGCGGCATGGCGGACGCATCGAGGTGGTCAGCGCGTTGGGCCAAGGTAGTACCTTCACATTGGTATTGCCGACGCTAGAGTCACAGCTCGAGTCGAATTAGCAGCGAAACATAAGTTTCACGCGCAGATAGTATCGTGAAAAGAATCACGCATTAGTATGATAGCACCACCCCTAAAACAGTCGCGCTTGCGAACTCAGACTACTGTCGGCCTTCGCCGAGCAGCTCGAGCAGGCGCGAGAGGCAGCGGAAGTGCTTGGCAGCATAGGCGCTATGGCGGTAGCTGGCGTCAAACAGCTCGCTCACTGGGAGGTCTCCGCTGATTCGCAGGCCGCGTTTTAAGTCGTAGAGCTTGTCAACGAAGTGTACAAAGCGCAGCGCGCTACCCTGATCCTTTAGCTGGGTCAGGTTAGCCAGATAGACACTACCGACCGGCCGGAGTAGCTCACCGTAGCGGATGGGGTGGTAGCGGCTTAACAGCGCTAAGAGCTCGAGCCACTCCAGGCGGAGGACCGGCAGCCGGGTTTCACATGCCAGCAGCGCAGCAAACTCCTGTTGGGACAGCAGCGCGCCGGCTTGTGTGCGGTGGCGGTAGTCCGGGCCCTCAAGGCGTAGCACCGTAAAGCGCTCGGCGATACTCTGAATCTCGCGCTTGAAGTCTTCGGCGTTGAAGCGGCCCTGGCCCTGCGCTTCGGGCGGGGTGTTGGAGGTGGTGATAACCGCCGTACCGCGCGCGAATGCTGCCGCCAAGAAGCTCTTGACCATCAGGGTGTTGCCGGGATCGTCGAGTTCGAACTCATCGAGGCAGAGCAGGCGGCTATCGCGAAAGGCTTCTTGTGCTCCTGTCATGCCTAACACACCGATGCTGTAGACCAGCTCCTGAAAGCTCAGATAAGTCTTGACGCTGCTGCTCTCGTGATAGGCGGCGGCTAAGAGGTGCGTCTTGCCGACGCCAAAGCCGCCATCAAGGTAGAGCCCGCTGCCGGGTTGCGGCCGCTGGCGAGGCCGCCAACGCAGCCAAGAGCCTGTTGCCGAGGGTCGCGGCGCGGCGATGGCGAACTCGCGCACCGTGTCGCGCGCGGCGCTCTGCGATGGGTGCTGCGGAGCGTAGTTTTCAAAGCTGGTGGTGCTGAAACGCGGCGGCGGTATGAAGTGTAGCTGTGGCGGCCCGACCGGTAACGTGAGGTTAGACGGAGCGAGAAGCGGAGTCACGGGATTACGGTACCACTATGACCGCACTCCGAGGCCGGTTGACAAACGCTCCAGACAAGCTCTATTCTGGCGCTAAGCCAGCATCCTGGCGGGCTTGTCGGTCGGGGAAGTCCGGTGAAACTCCGGCGCTGTCCCGCAACGGTAACAGTCCGAGTACCGACCCACGAGCCGCAGCACCCCTTGCGAGGACAAGGCTAGGGCGCAACGCCCCTACTGTTCTCGCAGGAGACCCGAAGGAGGTTTCCTGTGTTGCTTTTTCGCACCCTGCTAATCATGGCCCTGTGGCTGGCTACCGCGCTGGCCAGCCCGTACCCATTAACGCTGACCGACGAGCTGGGCTACACCCTGACCCTGACTGCCGAGCCGCAGCGGGTGGTCAGTATGTTGCCAAGCCACACCGAGACGGTCTGCGCGCTAAACGGCTGCCTGACGCTGGTAGGGATTGACGATTTTAGCGCTGGAGTTCCCAACACTAGCGGCCTCCCCACGCTGGGCGGCGGCCTCTTTGGTTTTAACTTAGAGGCGATTGTGGCGCTTAAGCCAGACCTGGTACTGGTCTCCGAGTTCGGCGAGTTAGCCGGAGCGCTGCGCCAGGCCGGTCTCACGGTGTTCGCCGGGAGTCCGCAGAGCTTTGAGGACGCCTTCAGCTTCTTTGAGATTATCGGCCAGCTGGTCAATCGTCAGGAAGAGGCCGCCCAATTGGCCACCAGCGTGCGCGCAGAGGTCGCAGAGGTCGCGGCGGCGGTCGCCGGCCGCACGCCCCCGACCGTCTATTACGAGCTCGATGCTACCCCCTTTAGCGTCGGCCCCGGCAGCTTCATCGGCGTGCTAATCGCTAAGGCCGGGGGGCAGAACATCGTCTCGGCGGAGCTAGGCGACTTCCCGATGCTCGATCCGGAGTTCATCGTCAGCGCCGACCCGGAGATTATCGTGCTGGCAAGCCATCCGCACGGCGAGAGTGCCGCCACGGTAGCGGCGCGGCCGGGCTGGGCGACGCTGAGCGCGGTGGTTGAGGGGGCGATCATCGAGTTAACGTCGGAGCAGGTTGACCTCATTAACCGCCCCGGCCCCAACTTAGGCGCGGCGGTCAGATTGCTGGCAAGCTTCTTCCATCCTGATGCTTTCTGATCCTGCCGCGCTGAGCACTGCGACTGCGCCGCGCCGCCTGCCGCTGAGCCTGCCGCTCTTAGGACTGGCTGTCCTGCTGGCGGTAATTGGGCTGGCGGCCAGCGTCGGGGCTGTCCCAATCTCGCTGCGCGAGGTGGTCGGTGCGGTCTGGCGCGGCCTAACCGGAGAGCTGAGCGGTCCACTTGATACCATTATCTGGCAGCTGCGGCTGCCGCGGGTCCTGTTAGCGGCGCTGGTAGGCGGCTCGCTGGCGTTGGCTGGCGTTGCCTATCAGGGGCTGTTTCGCAATCCGCTAGCCGACCCCTATCTGCTCGGGGTAGCCAGCGGCGCGGGCTTCGGGGCCAGCCTGGTGCTGGCCTTTTCGGCTACGGTGCCCCTGTTGGCGCAGCTTGGCGTGCCGCTGGTAGCCTTCATATGCGCACTGGCCGCGGCCCTGCTAGTGACCGTGCTGGCCCGGCAAGGGGGCGGCCTGCCGCTGGTGGCGCTAATCCTGGCGGGGGTGGTGGTGGGCTCGATACTCACCGCCGCCACCTCGCTGACTATGCTGGCGGCGCGGGAACAGGCGGCCGGGGTGCTGGCCTGGCTGCTCGGCAGCTTCGCCTTTGCCGGCTGGGCCAAGCTTGCTTCGGCCTTGCCGCTGGTCCTGGTGGCGGCCGTTGTCATCTGGCTCAGCCATCGAGCGCTCAACCTGCTGGCGCTCGGCGAGGAGCAGGCGGCGCAGCTCGGCTTGCCGGTTGAGGCCTTTAAGCTGCTGCTGATTGGGGCGGCTACCCTGGCTACCGCCGCTGCGGTCAGCGTATCGGGGGTGATCGGCTTTGTCGGGCTGATGGTGCCGCACGCGGTGCGGCTGTGGGTTGGGGCTGATCACAAACGGTTGATTCCGCTGGCTGGCCTGGCGGGTGCGGTGTTCATGGTGCTGGCCGACCTGCTGGCTCGCACTGTGATCGCACCGAGCGAACTGCCGGTCGGGGTGATTACGGCGCTGGTGGGGGGGCCGTTCTTTCTGGCAGTGCTGCGGCGCTCGAGCCTGCGCCAGCGGGAGGGCTGATGCTCTGCGCCCAGCGCCTCACCTTCCGCTACGGGCGGACGCCGGTCGTAGCCGACCTCAGCTTCAGCCTGGCAGCAGGTGAGGTGTTGGGGGTAGTAGGGCCGAACGGGGCAGGGAAGTCAACCTTGATCCGCCTGCTGACTCGTATCCTGAGCCCTGACGCCGGCATGGTGACGGTGGCGGGTCGCGAGCTTGGCAGCCTGAGCAGGCTCGAGCTAGCCCGGATCGCCGCCGTAGTGCCGCAAGCCGCCGGACTGCCAGACGGTTTTACCGCGCTGGAGCTGGTCGCTATGGGTCGCACGCCGCACCTGGGCTGGCTCTCCCAGCCCTCGCGCCGCGACGAGGCGATAACTGAAGAGGCGATGCGCCGCACCGACACCTGGCGCTTCCGCCACCGCCTAGCCGCTACCCTTTCCGGCGGTGAGCGGCAGCGCGTGGTGTTGGCTCGAGCCTTGGCCCAAGAACCGCAGCTCGTGCTCTTGGATGAACCCACCAACCACCTCGACCTGAGCTATCAAGCCGAGCTGGTGGCGCTGATCCGCCGCGAAGCACAGGGCGGCCTGGCAGCGCTGGTAGTGCTGCACGACCTCAATCTGGCGATTCGGGCCTGCGACCGGATGCTGGTGCTAAACCAGGGCCGCTTGGTAGCCGAGGGCCCCCCGGCCGAGGTCATTACCCCGGCGCTGCTGCGCCAGGTCTACGGCGCTGCTGCCGAGGTGCTGCACCCGCCTGGACTGGGGCCGGTGGTAGTGCCGAGGCTCTAGGCATGTCATGCTAGGGCCATGCCCTCTCCACTACCTTCCCCGCTCGTGGTGATCGGCCTCGATCCCGGCTTGGCTAATCTGGGCCTCGGCGCGGTGCGCGAGGCAGGCCGGGAGTTGACGCTGCTCGGCAGCGCGCTTGTTCGCACCAGCCCGCGCAGCCCACAGGCGGAACGGTTGCTGGCGCTCTACCAGGCGACCGAGGCGTTTATTGTGGCCCACCGGCCTGATGCCATAGTTATTGAAGGGCAGTACTTTCACCAGCAGCGCGACCTTGCGTTCAAGGTCGGCCAGGCGGTCGGTGTGGCGCTGTTAGCTGCCGCCCGCCACAGCGTGCCGGTCTTCGAGTACGGCCCGTTGCAGGTCAAGCAAGCGCTGGTCGGTTCGGGCCGGGCCAGCAAGGCGCAAGTCACCTTCATGGTGCGGGCCATGCTCAAACTGCCCACTACCCCTGACCCGAGCGAAGCGAGACGCCGTCCCTTCGGAATTGTCGGGCGAAGCCTTGAGCTTCGCGAACCCGAGCAACGCGAGGGAGTAAGTTTTGACAGCCATCACGTGGCCGACGCCTTGGCATTAGCGCTGACGCACCTCAGCTATCGGCGGATGAAAAAGCTCGTGGCTGGTGGCCTGTAGAGTTGTCCCACAGGCTACAGGCCACCAGCTACAGGCCCTAAAGTGCCTCATCGCTGATGAGCTTGTCAAGCTGATAGCTCGAGCGCCCCTCGATCTCCCTAAACTGTTGCGCCAGAGTGCGCAGCGCCTCGCTCTCAGCCCCGGCCAGAGCCGCCGTCTGCACTAGCGCGGCGACTAGCTCGCGGTAGGCCTCGCGGTTAAACCAGCGGATCCCTTGGTGCTCGTTGACTAGCAGCAGTTTAGCTGCTAGGGGGTCGTCCAGGAACCGCTGCCAGAAGGCTGTTACGGCTTCGGCGGAATGGTTGGGCGAAGCCTTGGGGTCTTCCAGCAAAGGCTTAACATGGCGCCGGACTGCGGCGGGCAGCTCGGCGCGGCGCGCCGCCTCCTCAGCCGACATGCCGAGCCGCTCCAGCGCACGGCAGAGCGCCTGCACTAAGCGCCCTCTCTCGACCCAGCCCGGTGTGACGTCTTCGAGCTGGGAGAGCAGCTCCCCGGCCAGAAGCACCGCGCAGCCGCTGGGCTCGAGCGTCAGATAGGGCTGTAGCGTCTCCTCACCGGCCAAACGCTCGAGCATAGCCGCGAGGCGCCCCCTGATCTTCTCAGTCAACACCTCGGCGTCACCCGTAAAGCCATAAGCCGCCGCCTTGTGCCAAAACCAGGCCAGTGCCTCCTCTAGCGGTGCCAGCACGCCGGCATCACCCTCGGCTAGCCCTTGCAGCAGCGAAACGGCAAACAGCCCGGCCCAGGCTTCATGCAGCGGCCGCAGCTTAAGGTCCGACAAGGCCAACTCAATACTCGGCACGCCGCGCCCGCCTAGCTCACGGTGGAGCTGCGCGTAGAGCCCATCAACATCGATAACCTCGCGCACCTCCCAGTAGACCTGATAGTCGAAAGCGCCAAGCTCTAGGTAGAGCCCCTGTTCGAACAGCTCGCGGTTGCGCCGCAGGTACTCCAGGCCGGACAGGTGCTCGCGCATGGTGCAAAAGCGCTCCTGGCCCCAACTTAGCCCTAGCCCCTCGGCCAGCAGCTTGGTCTGACTCCGCCCCAAGGCTTCGCCCGACAATAAGGCTTCGCCCGACAATGCAGCCTTGTATGGCAGCGACTGCCGGAGCCAGCCCCGCGCCGTCTCATACTTGTTGTTATAAACCACCAGCGAGGCCTGGCCCTGGTGCAGATTGGTGTAGGCAAAGACGTTTTCGTTGACATAGCCGTCCTGATAGAAGTCGTATAGCAAGAAGTTCTCGACCTCGGCAAACTGGCTGCGGCGCTTCAGTAGCGGCACAATCTCGCGCCGGTGTCGCTCGATCAGCCACTGATTGGGCTCCTCGTCCCACTTGGCGCGGCGGTACTCCATGCCGTACTTCTCGTGATAGCCCTCCAGCTGGCCGTGACCGAACATGGGCAGCCCAGGCAGCGTAGCCATCATCACGCACACACCGAAGTACTTGCCGTTCTGGCCGAACTGCGCTACCGCTGTCTCCTCGTCGGGGTTGTTCATGAAGTTGACAAAGCGCTTTAAAATCTCCGGCTCGAACTCGATGATGTTCTTGATGGTCTGGCGGTACTTCTGATTCTCCTCGCGCTTCAGCATGTTCATAAAGGCGCTGTTGTAGACGCGGTGCATCCCCAGCGTCCGGACGAAGTAGCCCTCCAGCATCCAGAACGCCTCAGCTAACAGCAGCGTATCGGGCACCTCCGCTGCTACGCGGTCCACTACCTCGCGCCAGAACTCGTTAGGCATCAGCGCCTCGAACGCCTCATGGGACATGCTGCCGTACTGAGCGCGCGAAGGGATAGCTCCGCCCTGCCCCGGCTCGGGGAACCAGAGCCGCTGGATATGCTGCTTGGCTAGCGTCATGGCGGCATCGAAGCGAATGATCGGGAACCGTCGGGCTACCGCCAAGATGGTCTGGATTACCGCCTCGCGCACCTCGGCCTGGAGGTAGTTGAGCTGAGCGGTGTCGTTCCAGGGCATGCTGGTGCCGTCGTTGCCGTGGTAGATATACCTGGCTTCGCCGGAGCGGTCCACGCGCTTAAAGACCACCGCCGCGTCGCTTTTGTCGTAGTAGTGGTCTTCGATAAAGATGCCGACGCGCGGGTCGCTCGACAGGTCAGGGCCATTAAAGGTGTAGCCGGGATAAGGCGGGTGCGACAGTGACAAGAACCAGTCGGGGTGCTCGATGACCCAGCGCGAATCGATCCCCATATGGTTGGGCACCATGTCCGAGGCCAGGCGGATGCCGCGCTGCCAGGCGCGCTCGCGCAGGTTCTCAAAGGCGCTCTCGCCGCCCAGGTCGTGGGCGATGGTGTAGTCGTAGAGCGAATAGGCTGAGGCGACTGCGTCGGGGTTGCCCATTAAGTGCTTGATCCGCGCCGAGGCGGGGCTCCGCTCCCACAGGCCGATCAGCCACAGGCCGCTAAAGCCGAACTCGGCCAGGCGATCGAGCTCCTCGTCGGGGATCTGATCGAGCCGGTGAATGGGACGCCGGTACTGCTTAGCGAGCTGCTCGAGCCAGACATAGGTACTTTTGGCGATCATCACCAGGCGCGGCATCCACGACTGGTCGGGGCTGAAGCGCTCGTAATGGTTGGGCGAAGCCTTCTCGACCGGGCCGCGGCGCAGCGGTCCACGCAAAGCGGCTTCGTCTAGCACTACCGTTTCGGGTTCACCGCCGACAAGGCCCCACTTCGCCTCCTCTTTGAAGATGTCCAGTGACTGCAGCAAGCGCACCATGAAGCGCTCGAAGCGCGCTCCCAATAAGGGCGTCCAGTAGGCGCGGATATACTCTAGCTGGCCCGCCAGTGTGGTCGGGCTATGAAGGGCGGGGGCGCGGAGCAGAGCAAAGACCGATGCGCCATTGGGGCCAAAGCCCGGTTCATAATCGAAAAAGCGCTTAAGCTCCTCGATAATCGCCAGATAAGCCGTGGTGTCGCGCAGCTTGTCGTCGTCGAACAGCTCGCGGTAGCGCTTGCAGGCCGGATTCTCGTTATCGAGCCAGAGTATCAAGAGCTCTTCCAGCACGATCTGGCGATGGGGTACACCGGCGGTCTGGCCGGTTAAGTAGCTATCTAGCGTCTGTTCACCCCGAAAGACCGCTGCTGCCGGGAACTGCTCGGCGAACTGCTGCAAGGTTTCTAGCGGCTGCTCGCCGAGCGCCTGCTCAATGTGGCGATAGGCTTTAGCCAGCACTTCAGGGTTGACCTCTTCGCGATAGGCGTCAATTAGCAGGTGATAGAGCTCGTCCAGCAGCCCCAGCGCTGCCAGATCACCGGCGCTGACCGCGGCCTCCGGGTGGCGCACGGTGTTGATGGTATGGGCTAGCTCTTGCGCGGCGCGGTAGTCGGCAAAGAGCACGTTGCCGTAGGTGCCAAAGAGGGTGCTCGCAGCCTTATAGCGCTGCCTGGCGGCTAAAGTCATATGAAACTCGCGCTCCAGCGCCTGATTCGGCTTGAGGGGGTCGGTTAGTAGGCTGTACTCTGGCATGGCAGCTCCTTGCCCAAGGCAGGCTGGGGGTTTTGGTCAGCTTACCATGTACCTTAGCCGAGTCGCCGTTTTAATCCTGCGCCATACATCATTACATTACATTACATTACATCACTCCCCTTACGCAGGCACCGTGCTGTAGGCCCTTTTTGTCATTGCGAGGAGCGACAAAGGAGCGACGTGGCAATCTCGGTTTGTGTGCAGCACGCGCATCTAGAGATTGCTTCACTACGCTTCGCTCCGTTCGCAATGACAACGTGTGTAAGGTGAGTACATCATTCAAATACGCCATCTGTTAGGCTACAGCTATGCGCATGCGCCTAATTCCGCTTGTGCTGCTGGCGCTGCTCATCGCCTGCGGTGAGGTCAGTACGCCAGGGACTCCGCTCGAGCTGCGCGCTACCCGCTTTGACACTGCCTACCTTAGCGAGCCTTACAGCGTCACCATTCAGGTCGCCGGCGGACTATCGCCGTATCGCTACGCGCTCAAAGACGGGGAGCTACCGCCCGGACTAAGCCTGCAAGGCGGCACGGTGCGCGGCATCCCCACGCAAGTTGGGAGTTATACCTTTACCATTGAGATCTTTGATGCCAATCTGTCCCGAACCTTTCGCGAGTTCACCATCCAGGTCACCGAGCCGCCCCCGGCCGCGCTGGTCTTAAACGTGCCGCTCACTGAAATGCGCCAACCCTTTACCCTGCGCGTTCGGGTGGCCCAGGCTCGTCAGTTGCAAGCTTTGCGCACCCTCTTGAGTTTTGACCCTAACCGCTTCAGCCTGATTCCGGACAGTATCCGGCCCATCCGCCATGACTTAGCGCTGTTCTGGCAGCTCGAGGGGGGTAACCTGCATGTCGATATAGCCGTGTTGGGCGGCAGCTTAAACGGTGAGCACGGCGTCTTTGAGCTCTCCTTTGAGCCACTTGCACCCAGCACCATGGAGCTGACCGCCCGGACCGAGTTCCTCTCGCAAGGGGGCAGGCACGCCTTCAGCCAGCTCCGCGAGGGGATTCCTGCGGCTAGATTGGTTGGTGAGCCCACCGAACCTGAGCAGGAGCGCATCCAGCCATGAGGCAACTTAGCTTACTGCTGGCGGTACTCAGCCTCTCCTGGGCGCTAGCTACCACTTTCACCGCCCTCACTCTTGAGGAGCTGACACAGCAAGCCGACCTGGCCGTATTCGGGGTGGTCGAGAACGTCGCCGTAGAGGCCCGTGACGGCGAGCCCTGGACGGTGGTGACCCTGACGGTAACCCGCCCGCTAGCTGGAGAGCTCGGCGAGAGCCTTAGCCTAGCCTTTTACGGCGGTGTGCTAGAGACGGGCCTTAGTGTCAGCGTGGTGGGGATGCCCAGCTTTACCGTCGGCGCTGAGGTGTTGCTGTTGGCCTACGATGCCCCCTATTACTCGCCCATTGTCGGCTTCAACCAGGGGCTGTGGCGCCTCACTGAACTTGGTTTTGTGGACGCTCAGGAGCGCCTGCTCAGCCTCAACGAGGCGGGTGCGCTGACGCTAGACGGCGAGGGTGGCGATACCGAGGCGATTCTAACGGCGCTTTCACAACTGCTGGAGAACCGATGAGATACTGGCCGGTTATCCTCCTGCTGGTTAGTAGTGCTCTAGCGCTTACCTATCGCGTCGACCCCCGCGGCGGCCCGCTCGACTTAGAGGAACGGGTAGCCGGCGCCTTGGCCGCCTGGGCGGGCGCGGAAGGGGTAGAGGTAACGGCGAGGCCGACACAAGACGCCGCTACCGTAATCGGCTACGGCAGCGCCACCGCCTTCGGGCCTGACACCCACTCGCTGACCGTAGCGCGGACCGAGGCCGGACGGCGCGCGCTCGAAGTCCGCCTCAATCCGGCCAGTCCCTTCAGAGAGCGCGCTCTGCTGCACGAGGTCGGTGTCTTGCTAGGGCTATCGCCGAGCGACCGTGGGATCATGAACCCGCGCTTTACCCACGATACGCCCAGCGCGCCGACCGCCGATGACTTAAACGCCCTGCGGGCGCAGCGAGAGGTGGTTCCGGAAGATGTCAACCGCGACGGGGTGGTGGATTTTTACGACCTGTGGCTGTTGGCGCAGAGCTTTGGGCGCAGCGGGGTGAACCTCCCGGCGGACATCAACCGCGACGGAGTAGTAGACCGCGCCGACCTAGCGCTTTTGCAAGCCGCTTATATCTTTGCTGCACCGGCGGAGACGCCGCCGGCCACGCTAGCGCGCCCACCGCAGACCGCACCGCCGGCAGCGCTGCCCGAAGGCGAGGAGGCACCGTGAGAGCTACCCTAGCAAGGCGTCGATCTTTTGAGCCAGCGCGAAGTCGCGCGCCGTGATGCCGCCGGTATCGTGGGTAGTCAGGTCGATGACGACGCGGTTATAACTGTTATACAGCTCGGGGTGGTGGTTTAGCTTCTCAGCCCACAGCGCCACCTGGCTGATAAAGCCGAAGGCCGAAATGAAAGACGGGAACTTGATGGCGCGGTGCAGCTTGCCGCCTTCCAGCGACCAGGCTGGATGGGCCGCAAGGCGGGTGCGGATCTCGTCATCGGTCAGTTTCATAGTTTCATGCCTCCTCCTACCTCGTTAATCAGGCAGACACGCCCCCGCATAACGCTAATGCTCGAGCACGGTCGGGATGATCAGCGGGCTACGGCCGGTGGTCTTGCGCAGGTAGCGGCGCACCGGATAGAAGATGTCGTCGCGGATATCGCTGAGGTTGCGCTTTTCCCGCACGCCGCGCTTAACGCTCTCCAAAACCATCCGCTCGATCTCAGCATGTACGTCCTGGTGGTTGTGCATCACGCCGCGACTGATGACTTCCACACTGGGGTGCTGTCCGGCGATAGCCATAATGATCACCACCCCCTCTTCAGCTAACGTCTGCCGGTCGCGGATGATCGGCTCGGTCACCTCGTCACCGGTGCGGCCTAGCCCGTCGAGATAGACCACCCCAGCCGGGACCTGCCCGACGCGCTTCATCTCGTTGCGGCTGAGCTGGATGACATCGCCATTAACCGCCACCAGGCTGCACTGCGGCGGCGCCACCATCCCCTCAGCCAGCTTGATGTGGTTGATCTGGTGGCGCGGCTCGCCGTGGAAGGGGAGGAAAAACTTCGGGCGGGTTAAGTCCAAGATCAGCTTCAGCTCCTCATGGCTGGCGTGGCCCGAGGTATGCACTAGGTAAGTAGGCGGGTAGTAGACATTCACGCCACGCGAGTAGAGCTGATTGATAACGCGCCCCACGTACTCTTCGTTGCCGGGGATAGGGCTAGATGAGATGATCACGGTATCGCCGGGCTTGAGCTTGATCTTGGCATGGGTGCCTGCTGCTAAACGCGACAGCGCGGACATCGGCTGACCCTGCGAGCCGGTGCATAAGAACAGCACCTTGTCGTCGGCTAAGCTTTCCATATCGTCGCTGGCCACTAGCGGCTGCTTAATAGCGAGGTAGCCAAGCTCATGGGCAATCTCGGTGGTCTTGATCATCGAGCGGCCCTCCACCACTACCCGCCGGTCGTGTGCTTCGGCTACCCAGATGACGTTCTGCAGACGATGGATGTGTGAGCTAAAGGTGGTTACGATCACCCGCCCGCGGGTTTTGGCGACAATCTGCTCGATCGCCGCTTTGACGTCCCGCTCACTGGGAGTGTAGCCGGGCCGCTCGGCGTTGGTGGAGTCTGAGAGCAGCGCCAGTACCCCTTCTTGGCCTGCCTGAGCAAGCTTGTGCAGGTGGCTGGTCTTGCCGTCGGCGGGATGGTAATCGAGCTTGAAGTCGCCTGAATGGACGATCCTTCCGATCGGGGTGTGGATGATCAGCCCCGAGTTATCGGGGATGGAGTGGGTCATGCGAAAAAAGTCAACGGTAAAGAACTTGCTGAGTTTGATCCGGTCGTCCGGCGAGACTTCGCGTAGGTCTACGTCCTGCTCGGTGAGCTTGAACTCCTCGAACTTGCTGCGCAACATCCCCAGGGTGAGCTTGGCGCCGTACATGGGGATCTTGGGCAGCAGTTTGATCATGTGCGGTAGCCCACCGATGTGGTCTTCGTGGCCGTGTGTGAGCACCCAGCCGACGATGCGGTGGGCCTGTTCTATCACCCAGTCGATCTTGGGCACCAGGATATCGACGCCCAACATGTCGCTGTTGGGAAAAGCGAGACCGCCGTCGACCAGCATGATCTCGTCTTCGTACTCGAAAGCAAACATGTTCTTGCCGATTTCGCCCATTCCCCCTAAGGGGATGAACTTGAGGTGCTTCTCGGCTCCGCCGTTAGGCGGCGCCGGTTGCCGATGTGATTTTGCCATAAGCCTCCCATTGTCCCTAGTTCATGCCGCTGGGACCAGCGGCCATGCTTTACAGTCTACCCCTGGTACCTGGCGGGGTTGGTGTCCTATTAGCTACCCGTTCGGATAGGCAGAGATAAAGTTGAGGAAAGAGTAGCCAGGATCTGCCCTGAGCGATAGCGAAGGAAAGAGAAAAGAGTGGGTAGTAGGGGTCCCACAACCCACTGGCTACTGCCCCCGATAAGCTCGGGACAGTGTCCCAGGTAGTGCTTATTTCTCACTCCTCTTTGCGTGCTTCTCGCTGCTGACAGGCTGATTAGCGCGAGTAGGCTACCAGCAGATCATCAACGCCGCCCGCCGCGCTCCTCCCGGCGATCGCCGCGTGGCGCGGGCGGCTTACGGGGCGGCACGATCCCCTCGAGCTCAGGCCGGATCAAATCGAGCTTGCCGCGCTCATCAACCTTGTTGACCTTAACCTTGAGCTTGTCACCTACTTTGAGGTGGTCTTCGACGCGGTTGACGCGCCCCTGGGCGATCTGCGAGATATGCAGCAGCCCGTCGGTGCCGGGGAACAGGGTAATAAAAGCACCAAAGTCCACGATCTTGGCTACCGTGCCTTCGTAGATCATGCCGACCTCGGCGCTGCTGGTCATCCCCTCGATAGCGGAGCGCACCTGCTCGGCGGCAGCCGCATCGGCGCTGTAGATACTGACCAGGCCGTCTTCGGCAATGTCGATCTGGGCGCCGAGCGCTTCAAGCTCGCGGATCTGCTTGCCGCCGGGGCCGATGATGGTGCCGATCTTATCCACCGGGATGCGCACGGTGAGGATGCGCGGGGCGTTCTTGGACAGCTCGGCGCGCGGCTCCGGCAAGGCTTCGGCCATCACCTCCAGAATGTGCAGCCGACCTGCGCGGGCTTGCTCCAGGGCCTCCTTCATGATAGGCGGGGTGATCCCCTTGATCTTGATGTCCATCTGTAGCGCGGTAACACCGTCGCGGGTGCCCGTCACTTTGAAGTCCATGTCACCCAGGGCGTCTTCGGAACCCAGGATATCGGAGAGTATCTGGTAGCGCTCACCTTCCTTGATGAGGCCCATAGCGATCCCCGCTACCGGCTGCTTGATCGGCACGCCGGCGTCCATTAGGCTCAGGCAACCGGCGCAGACCGTAGCCATCGAGCTCGAGCCGTTGCTCTCGAGCGTTTCACCGACTACCCGGATGACGTAAGGGAAGCTCTCAAAGTCGGGCAGTACCGGCAGCAACGCCCGCCGCGCCAGGTTGCCGTGGCCCAGCTCGCGCCGCCCCACGCCGCGCAGCCGCTTGACCTCGCCGGTCGAGTAAGGCGGGAAGTTGTAGTGCAGCATGAACTCCTCAGTCTCTTCGAGGCCAAGGTCGTCTACCAGGCGGTTGTCTTTGCGGGTGCCGAGCGTGGTTACGCCTAATACCTGGGTCTCGCCGCGGGTAAAGACCGCCGAGCCGTGGGCGGCGGGCAAGAGGCCGGTTTCGATCCAGATGTTGCGGATCTGCTCGGGGCGGCGCCCATCAGAGCGGATGCCGTTTTCTAGTACCATGCGCCTGGATTCGCGCTGGACGGCCTTAGCAAAAGCTTCTTTGAGCTGATCGACGCGCGCGGCTGCCCCCTCAGCGCTGGGGTCAGGTACGTGCCGCGCCATGATAGCCTCACGCAGCGCCTTTTGCGCTGCACTCCGCTCGTGCTTGCCGGGGGTCAGCAGCACGTCGTAAAGCCCCGCAGCCCTAGCTTCCTGGTAGACGCGCTCTATCTCGCCGTCAGGCAGCCCCACTGGCGGTTTAACAGGCGCTTTAGGCTGGCCTAGCTCGGCGCGCAACTGCTCGATCAAGGCGATGACCGGCTGCAGCTCGCGGTGCGCTAGTTCGATGGCACCCACCATCACCCCTTCGGGCAGCTCATCGGCGCCGGCTTCGACCATCAACACCGCATCCGTGCTGGCGGCAATCACTAGCTCGAGCTGCGAGGTCTCAAGCTCGGACAAGGTCGGGTTAACGAGATAGTGGCCGTCGCGATAGCCCATAGTCAGGCAAGCGGTCGGTCCATCCCAGGGGATGTCACTTAAGCTCAGCGCAGCGGAGGCGCCGATCGCCCCTAAGGTGGCCGGGTCGTGCTGCCGGTCGGCGCTGAGCACGGTGATGATGACCTGAATCTCGTTGCGGAGCCCTTTGGGGAACAGGGGTCTGATCTGCCGGTCGGTTAAGCGGCCGTTCAGTGTCGCCTGGGTGCCGGGGCGCCCTTCACGGCGCATGAACGAACCGGGAATCTTGCCGATGGCGTAGTGCCGCTCTTCGTACTCCACCGTTAGCGGCAAGAAATCGCCAGGGCTAACCTCATCTGACATCTGGGCGGTGACCAGCACTATAGTATCGCCATAGCGCACCGTCACCGAGCCTGAGACCTGCTTAGCGTACTTGCCGGTCTCAATCACCAGCTCGCGACCACCTAGCATGGTGCTGTACCGTTTACCTGCCGGAATATTCACGCCTTCTCCTTACTTTGCCTTAAAAAAGCGAGGCACGGCGCCTCGCTCGCAAGGTTAGCCCATAGCGGTTGCGCCGCTGATCCAAGCACGTTCTTAGCGCCGTAGGCCCAAGCGACCGATGAGCGCTTTATAGCCTTCGTAATCGCTCTGCTCAAGGTACTTTAACAGCCGCTTGCGCTTGCCGACCATCTTAAGCAAGCCGCGCCGCCCGTGGTGATCCTTGATATTTTGCTGTAAATGGCCGCTCAGTGCCTCAATGCGGGCAGTGAGCAGCGCTACCTGAACTTCCGCCGAGCCGGTGTCGCCCGGCGTTTTGGCGTACTCGGCCATGATGCTTGCCTTATGCTGTGGGTCTAGTGCCATGCAAATACCTGCGCTTTCGGGTAGATTAGAGCCGGCGTTCAATAAAGGCGAACGCCAACCCCCGTCTCCAGCCGCTAAGTGTAGCACATCGGGGCGGGAGTGTCTAAAACTCCGCGACGTGCGACGTTGGGTGCCCTTTCCGCTTCGGAGGGTGTGGGTTGCCCTACTACCCACTACCTACAACCCGTTTGTCTGAGCGCTCGAGCCCTTGACCCTCTGGCTTTAAAGCCGCTCAAGGGTGAGACTCAAACCAGCCTACGATCGCCTCCAGCCGCTCGAGCCGCCGGTCAGGCCGCCCCGAGCGCGATAGCTCATGGCACTCACCGGGGAAGCGGATGAAGCGGACCTCGGCCCCGCCGATCCGCTTAAGGGCGATATAGAACTGCTCGGCCTGCTCGATCGGGCAGCGGTGGTCTTCCTCGGAGTGGATAATCAGGAGCGGGGTGGTGACGTTGGCAACGTGTTTGAGTGGACTCTGTGCCCAGAGCTTGTCGGTATCGGCCCAGGGGTTACCGCCCACCTCATATTCGCTAAAACGGTAGCCGATGTCGGAGGTACCATAAAAGCTCAGCCAGTTACAGATCGAACGCTGCGTCACTGCCGAGCGGAAGGCTGCGGTCTGAGTGATCAGCCAGTTGGTCATGAAGCCGCCGTAGCTGCCGCCCGTGAGATGGATGGGAGCCTCGGGGTCGGTGTGATTTGAGCGGGCTGAGTCGGCTATGGCCAGCACATCGGCAGCATCCACTGTGCCATAGCCGCCCAGGATGCTCTGGGCGAAGCCGCTGCCGTAGCTAGTGCTGCCGCGCGGGTTGCCGTAGGTCACGGTATAGCCGCGTGCTGCGAGCAGTTGAAACTCGAAGTAAAAGCCGTAGCCGTAGTTGGTATGAGGCCCGCCGTGGACCTGCAACACCAGCGCCTTATCCTTACGAGGCTTGCGTGGCGGCAAGGTCCAGTAAGTCAGCCTGGGGCCCCGCTCGGCACGGGTGGCGTGCTCGCCAGCCTCGGCCAGGCGGTAGCGGGCTACAAAGTCGGCGTTGACCTGACTGAGCTGCGTTTCATGCCCGCGCCACAGGGTGAACAGCTCACCGGGCCGACTCGGCGTCTCGGCCAGGAACACCAGGCGTCCGGCAGCGTAGCTAAACGCCGTCACCGCTCGGTCGCCGCTGTGCGGCGCCCGGATGTTGCCGCTCGCTAGCGACACACGGCTAAGCGTGCTCCTTCCAGCCCGATTGACGTTGATGACTAGGCTGCGGCTGTCCTCCGACCAGGCGGGCCGGTTGGGATAGTCGCCGTAGCGGCTGTCGCCGCCGATGCCGGGCTGCGCGTCGAGCTCGCCGGTTAGCAGACTTAAGCGGCTATCCTGCCAGAGCCACAAGCCCATCGGGCTGGCTAAGTTGCCGGGTTCGGCAGGCGCCATCAGGGCCAGGCTGGCGCCGTCTGGTGAGGGTACCACATCACTTACCATCTGGCTGCTGTCTATCAGCAGGGCCGCCTCGCCACCTGTAGCCGGAAGCTGCCACAGCCCGCTATGCCAGCGGTCCTCGTCGGCCAGGCTGGTTGCCGCGCAGACATAGAGCGAGCTACCGTCAGGACGAAAGACTATCTCGTTAGGATTGGCAGCAAAGTTGCTGAGCCTCTTTGGCTCCTTATCGCCTAGCGAGATAAGGTAGACCTGAGCGATCTCGCTAGGCCGAAAACCACGCCCGTCCGCTTTGTAGTGCATCCGTTCGATAACCCGCGCCCGCTCTTCTTGGGCTGCCCGGTCTTCCCAGTCACCGCGGGAGATAAAGGCTAATTGCCGGCTATCAGGGTGCCAAACATACGACAACACCCCCGATTTTAGTTGGGTCAGGCGCTCGGCTTCGCCGCCGCTAAAGGACATTAAATAGAGCTGCGGCTGCTTGTCGTCGCCGCGCTTGGCCAAGAAGGCCAGCTTGCTGCCGTCAGGACTGAAGCGCGGCTTGCTGTCGCTTGTCCCCTGCGTAAAAGCTTGGTGGCCGGACCCATCAGTCTGATACCGCACCAGGCGACTGTGATAACGCGGAGGCTGGTAGCTTTTTCCTTCACCCTGGCCCGGCTCGCTGGTGGTGCTGACCGCAACGAGGAAGCGCCCGTCAGGGCTGAGCTGAGGGTCTGATAAGAAAGTGAGCTCAAGCAGGCTGTCTGTCCGGAGTTTGGCCATAACCCAATTCTATAACTTGTCTATTGCTGTCATGCCGAGCGATACCTGGTACCATCTTGGTCATGGCGAAGGCTCTTTACCTGGTGTCCGCACTCGCTCTGATATCGTTCCCGCTAGCCTGGGCACAGCACCTGGAAGCCACGGCCAACCTGGCGCCCTACTATCGTCCGGGGGATGAGATAGAGATCACTCTGACCTTCCGCCTGGTCAGCGAGGAGGTAGTCCCGATAGCCGTGGCGTTCCTCAACGTAGTCGCGCGCGATACCGCCCGGGGCTACCCCCAGATGGCTCACCGGCTCTTTCGCAGCGCCGAGAGTCAGAACCAGGTGTTCCAACTAGCCAAGCCTGGCGAGGTCTGGCAGCGCGGGGTAGAGACGGCCCTCCGTGCCCGCTTGCGCGATGATGCGCCCCCCGGCGAGTACGCGCTGGTCGTGCAGCTATTTCGCGGCAGCAACACTAATCCGCACCGGGTACGGAGTGAGGATCGGTTGGGCATTCGGGCGTTTAATTTTTCGATCATGCCGCGCTAGGGCAGCACCCGGCAGACCCAGGCGGGCAGCGTGAGGGGCTGAAGTCCAATTTCGGCTAGCAACAGCGGAGGGATGACCGCGTCGGCTAGGTAAAGATCGCCCGCAGCGCGGTGCTGTAAGCCTGGTTTTAGTAATCCGATGCAGAGTGTGGCATCGGCTTGCACCACCTGACCGGGCGTAGTGCCATCGTTAGCAGTTAGCCCGGTAGGAATATCGAGGGAGATCACGGTGCAGGTGTCCATGGCGTTTAGCACCGTCAGCGCGTCGAGCGTGCGGCCGCGCGGCGGACCCTCTAAGTTAGCGCCTACAGCGGCATCCAGGGCACAGGCGAACTTCATCTTGGGGATACTGCTCTTGACCTTCACGCTGGGGTAGTGCTTAAGCGCCTCGAGCTGCTCCTTGGGGAGGCCCGAGTAGTTCTCGGCCTCGTGAATAGGCGCTACCCAGACAGCGCGGCCGCGCCCGGCCAACAACCGGGCGGCAGCCAGGCCCGCCCCACCGTTTCCCCCTCGGCCGGCAACCACCAGCACCGGCCCCTCCGGTACCAGATGCTGGCACAGGTCTGCCGTACTCCTGCCGATATGCTCGATTAGCACCCGCATATCAAGGCCGTATTTGCCGGTGGCCAGCGTGATGAGATGCTCCATTTGCGCCGTGCTGACTTTAGGGAGATCATTCCAAGAGAGGGTGGGGATGTGCATAAACTAGCTAGCCTCAACTACGTCGGCAAACTCCGCGGTGCTATAGACGTTTTGTACGTCGTCAAGCTCTTCTAGCGCCTCGATTAGGCGCAGCACCTTGGCGGAGTCCTCAGGGCTTAGCGCTGTGACAGTTTGCGGCACTTTGGTCAATTGGCTTACCTCGGGCTCGAGCCCTGCCTCTTGCAGCCTTTCTAGCACAGTATAGAGCGAGCCGGGATCGGTGTATAAGGTCAGGGTGTCGCCGTCAAGCTCCAGATCCTCAACCTCAAGTCCGATGACCAGCTCCTGGACCTGCTCGCTAGTGTCGCGCAGCACGATAACCCCTTTACTGTCGAACTGCCAGGCGGTGCTACCCGACATGTTGCCGCCGTACTTGGTGAAGACGTGGCGAACCTCCCCCGCGGTCCGGTTGCGGTTATCGGTCAAGGCCTCAACCAACAGCGCTACCCCAGCCGGTGCGTAGCCCTCGTAAACAACCTCATCGAAGCCGCCCCCTTCGCTGCCGCCGACCGCCCGCTCGATAGCGCGGTCGATGTTGTCCTGCGGGACGCTGTCAGCTTTGGCTGCCGCCAGCGTATTCTTTAAGGCCAGATTAGCCGCCGGGTCACCGCTGCCACCCGAGCGCACAGCAGCCTGAATGGCGCGGATGTGCTTGCTGATGATGGCTCCGCGCTGCTTGTCGTTGGCAGCCTTTTTGCGTTTGATCTGAGCCCATTTACTATGACCTGCCAAGTAGACCTCCTGTCCTTAGTCTACCGCATCGGTCGCCTACTTAGCGCCGCCGGACAATGACGAAGCTGGTTTCACGCACGTCGCGGGCGGTGACCGGGAAGGGCTCGAGCTCTACTCTGATGCTCTGTGTCCAGTCGCTATCACTCCAGACGCCGCGGTAGGTGACTCGTCCGCGGGTGGGTTCGGGGGTAAAGAGGGCCCGGACGCGATTGACGCCGTAGTCGCGGCCTCCGCGCGAGCTGACGATGAACCTGCCGCGAGTGGGAATGATGTTATCTATCCCGCCACGCACGAAAATGTTGCGCTGAAAAACGTCGACGGTGCCGTCAGGGCTGATCGAAGTGAGGGTGATGTAGCCGTCGCTGGTGGTGCGGATCAAGAAGGAGATGGAGTCGCCGGGGCGATAACGGGCGCCGGCTCCACGGGTAGGTTCAAAGCGGGTGATAATATCGCCGACTTCGACGCCAAAGCGCACGGTGCCACGTAGGGTGATGTCACCTGGGACAAAGGTGATGGTACAGGCCGTTAACGCCAGGGTTAGTGCCGCTAGGGAGATGAGCAGCCGACTTTGCTTGAAGGTCATAAGTGGTCCTTTCTATGGCAAGTTCGTAGCCTAAGTGTAGCAGAGGTGGATGATAAAGTTCGGATTTATTAAACAGAAATTGCACAATCAGAGATATCGTGAAATATAGCACATATAGATCAACAGCAAGTTGTGGGTAGCCAGCTAGTTGTGCTCGAGCTATAAGTAGGGGAGACCTGCCCATGATGAAAATGGGCGACCACGTGGTCGCCCCTACTGACTACTGGAATACGGCTTTTTTACTCCACCTTCTCTTCAGCGATTCGTTCTGCAAAGACTTCGATCCCTGGGCCTTCGCGGTAGGCGCGGATTAGCGCAGCCAGCACCTCCTGCTCAACCGCAGCGCGCACTCGGGCCTCAACCTCGGACAGCGGAGGCAAGTAGGCCGGGGTGCGGTTGTAGGGCAGGATCAGGTGGTAGCCAAACTGGCTCCTCACCGGTGCGCTGACGACGTCTAGCGGGGCGTTAAAGGCGACCTCTTCAAACGGGGCTACCATCGCCCCGCGCGGAAAACAGCCGAGGTCGCCACCCTGAGGGGCGCTGCCGCCGTCTAGGCTATTGGCCTGAGCTAGTGCGGCGAAGTCAGCTCCGGCCTGCAATTCGGCTTTGAGCACATGGGCTGTGCCTTCGTCAGCCACCAAGATGTGGCGCGCGCAGGCTTGAGCCGGTTGCTCGAGCTGGGCCCGATTGTTGTCATACCAGAGCTGAAGGTGGTGACCTTTAATATCAAGCTCGTTCTGCAGTGCAGTGATAACCTGATCCAGCAAGCTTGCCTCGCTGATTAGCGTGGCTAGCAGCGCTTCGTTGGCAAAACCGGCACGCGCCAGGGCCTCCTGGTAGGCCTCGTCCGAGGCAAAGTTAGCGCGAATGCCGGCTAGCTGCCCTTCGACATACTCCGCCGGCACCGTGAAGCGGCGCCGTTGAGCTTCGCGTAGCAGCGCTTGCTCAGTTACTAGTTGATCTAGATAGATGGGTCGCAGCGTGTTAAGCAGCGGCATGGTTTCAGCGTTTAGCGGCAAGCCTTGTTGCGCGGCGACGTTAGTTACAAACACCGTAAAGCGCTGATCGAATTCGGCTCGCGTGATGACCGCCTCACCAACGCGCAGCACCACCGCACTCTCATCAACCCCTTCCTGGGCGCTGGCTAGCGCGAGGCTGAGGGTCAGAATTGGTATCAATAGTAGACGCATGAGACTCCTTTCAGCCCCTACAATAGCACCGCCCCCCTCCATTGCTACGCCTTAAGCCACTTTAGCCGGATGATGCTAACAGTATTAACATGATCAGGCTCAGGTAATGTATAGTGAAGCTGTGACGACGGCACGCGACCCGTATGAGCTGTTGGGGGTCTCTCGCCAGGCCGGCCCGGACGAGATCAAGGCCGCCTATCGCCGCTTGGCCATGCAGTACCACCCCGATCGCAATGCGGGCGATAAGGCTGCCGAGGAGCGGTTCAAGGCGATCTCGGAAGCCTATGCTACGCTGCGCGACCCTGAGCTGAGGGCGCGCTACGACCGTTACGGCGACAGCCCGGCCCGGCCCGATTTCAGCCATGTCGATTGGCAGACCGTTTTTCAGGAAGCCGACATCCGTATCGACCTGGGCAAGATGGGTATGCCGCGCACCGGTAACGTAGTCTTTGACGCACTGTTTGGGGTGATGGCGGCGGCTTGGCGCCGCTCAGGGTTGCTCCCTGGCGAGGATCGCACGACGAGTCTGGATCTTAGCCCCGAGGAGGCTCGAGCCGGAGCGGTGCGCCGAGTTCAGCTGCCGGGGCCGAGCGTCTGTCCGCAGTGCCGAGGGGCTAACCCGGCGTGTCCGGTCTGCAACGGCCAGGGCGTGGTGCGCAGTGGAGCGGCAGTAGAAGTCACCATCCCTAGCAGGATTAGGCCCGGCACTAAGCTGCGCCTAAGAGGGCTTGGTGGGCCGGGGAGCCCGCCGGGGGATGCTTTTATTACGGTACAGGTACGGCTCCCGGCCGGTGTTCGCTTCGATGGTCAGGATCTTGTCACCGAGCTGCCGATTACCGCGCTCGAGGCCGCGCGCGGGACCGCGAGCCGGGTGCTTGGGCTGAGCGTCAAGATTCCCGCCCAGGTCAAGGACGGCCAGGTAGTCCGCATTCCCGGCGGCGGGTTGGCCGGGGGAGACCTGCTAATTAAGCTCAAGATTGCCGTCTGGCAAGGGTTATGGCGCAAGTTGCGCGACGCGCTAACCTAAGGAGTCTGCTATGGCTGAGTCTGACAAACGCCGCCCTGAGCCTGCCGAAGGGCGGCGCGCCGAGGATGACGAGGTGATCGCTAAGGATCGCCCGCTCTACGTCATTAGCGTGGCGGCAGAGCTAGTGGACATGCACCCCCAGACGCTGCGCCTCTACGAGCGCAAAGGGCTGATTGAGCCCAGCCGCAGCGCCGGCAAGACCCGGCTCTACTCACAGCGCGACATCGAGCGCCTGCGCGAGATCCGCCGCCTAACGCAAGAGCTGGGTGTCAACCTGGCGGGGGTAGAGGAGATCATCCGCCTGCGCAATAGGCTTGACGACCTGCAAGATCAGCTTGAAGGGCGGATCGACTATCTGCAGTCGCGCCTCAATGAGCGGATGCTCAAACTTACCGCCGCGCTCATGGCGCCTAAAGGTGAAGAGGGCAGCGGCTGATATACTCGCTCATGCTTAAGGACTATTTAAGGGCCAACCAGCAGCGCCACCTTAACGAACTGCTCGACTTTTTGCGGATCCCTTCGGTCAGCACCGACTCGAGCCGGCAAGGCGAGGTGCGCCGCGCTGCTGAGTTTGTGACGGACAGGCTAACCGAGTTAGGCTTCGAGGCGCAGCGGTTTGAGACGCCGCGCCACCCGGTGGTGGTGGCCCGCTATCGCATTTCCGATAGCGCTACGACCGTGCTCGTCTACGGCCATTACGACGTGCAGCCGCCTGAGCCGCTGGCCCTATGGACCTCGCCGCCCTTCGAGCCGGTGGTCGAGGACGGCTTGATTGTGGCGCGGGGCGCGTCTGATGACAAAGGGCAGCTCTACGCGCATATCAAGGGGGCCGAGGCGCTACTGGCTACTACCGGCACACTGCCGGTCAACCTCACCTTCTTGATCGAAGGGGAAGAGGAGATCGGCAGCCCTAACCTCACCCCCTTCATCGAGGCTCACCGCGAGCTGCTAGCCGCTGACGTTGTGCTCATCTCCGACGGGGCGATGGTGGCGCCTGATACCCCCACTATCACCTACGGCCTTAGGGGGTTGGCCTATGTCGACGTGGTGGTGCGCGGTGCCGGGCGCGATCTGCACTCCGGAGCTTACGGCGGCGGCGCACCCAACGCTATAAACGCTCTAGCCAAGATTATTGCGCAGCTTCATGACGAGCAGGGGCGCGTCACGGTGCCGGGCTTTTATGACGCTGTGCTCGAGCTTACCGATACCGAGCGCGAAGCCTTCCGGCAGGTACCGTTTGACGAGGCGCACTTCAAGCGCGAAGCCGGGCTGGCAGCTACCCCTGGCGAGCTTGGCTATACGCTGCTCGAGCGCCTGTGGGCACGACCAACGCTCGACTGCAACGGCATCGGCGGCGGCTTTCAAGGGGAAGGTGCCAAGACCGTCATCGCTGCCGAAGCGCGGGCTAAGATCTCCTGCCGCTTGGTGCCGAACCAAGACCCGCACGATATTGCGGCCAAACTCGCCGCGCACCTTAAGAGCCTGGCCCCGCCAGGAGTCGAAGTTGCCGTCACTGAGCTGCACGGCGCGCTGCCGGCGCTGACGCCGCTCGAGGCACCAGCAGTAAAGGCAGCGGCCCAGGCCTTAGCTGCCGTATTCGGTCGCCCCGCGGTGTTCGCCCGTACCGGCGGCACCATTCCGGTGGTCAGCACCTTTCAAGAGTTGCTCGGTGCCCAGGTGGTGATGGTCGGTTTGGGTTTAGAGTCGGACAAGGCCCACTCACCTAACGAGAAGTTCGACCTGATTAACTACTACCGTGGCATCGAGGTAAGCGCGGCGCTGCTGGCAGCATTGGTAAATGCTTCGTAACCAAACTCGTACCGACAAGGCTTCGCCCGAGTAATAAGGCTTCGCCCGAGTAATTCCGATTTGCTACACCTGCTATGACCTGCGGGCAAAACTGTGCGCTGGAGAGCGCCTCTAGCTCATCGAGGGCAACGCCTAACGGCTTGGCGCATCGATAAGGTCGGCCGGCGGTCATCACCTCAAGAGCATCAGCTACTGCGACTACTCGCGCAGCTAGACTTATCTGTGAACCACGTAAGCCCCAGGGGTAGCCGCCGCCATCGAAGCGTTCGTGATGTTGTGCGATGATATCGAGATAGTCCATTAAGCCGAGTACGGGTGCCAACTCCGCAGCGTTTCTATCCGCCACTGTCCCCGCACCTTTACCCCTTAAATCGTGCTGGAGGCCCCTTAAAACGCATTACAGCGCGTCGGGGCAAAAATGCTGTCAGGGACGGTATGTCTGTGGTGGGTAATGATTAATGGGTGTGGCAGGCCGACCAGCATGTTGCTTGGCGACGCTAAATCTCATCCGGTCACGGCAAGGTGCGAGTCAAACTCACCTCGATTTGACTTTTAGGCTGCCCCAGCTCTACCCTACGATAAGAAGTGTTATCGTAGGGTGATGATAGACCCACTAGACAAGGCTTCGCCCGACAGTTTAGTCATCGCCAGCCACGACCAGGTAGGCCGCGCCCGCCATTTAGCTAGCCTCAGCACCGCCGACCTCCGCCGCCTAGCTGTCAGGGCGGCAGCGGAGCGCGACTTTGAAACGCTGTGGCAGCTAACTGAAGCGCACCTAACGCTGCACGGCGAATCGGGCGCGCTGGTGTCGATCAACACCTATAAAGCCTATCGCCGCGGCGTCAAGGATCTGCTGACTGCTTGGCAGGGTGAAAATCTGCTACGCCCTAGCCGTGACGCCGCCGCCGTCTGGCTGCGCACCATGGAGCGCCGCGGCCGCAAGCCCGCCACGGTGCGGGTCAAGATCGCTGCCGGTAAGGCCCTTTACAAGGCGCTGCGCTGGGCGGGTGCTACCGAAGCTGAGCCGTTTGCTGATGCCAAGGCTGCCAAGGACAAGACCGCCCCGTGGGAGCGCCAGGGCGCTTACAGCCAGCTTGAAATTACTCGCCTGCTGGCGGTAGCCGATCCCGTCACCAAGCTACTGATCCTGCTGGGGGCGCACGCCGGCCTGCGGGTCAGCGAGATGTTGGCGCTGCGCTGGTCGGAGGTTGACCTGGTGAATCGCAAACTTGTCGTCCAGCACGGCAAAGGTGGCAAAAAGCGCACTGTTAACCTGTCCAGAACGCTTACCGAGACTCTCCTACTCCTCAGGGAGCAGGTTGTAGGAAGTAGGAAGTGGGATGTGGGTTCGCGAAGCTCCCCGAAGGGACAACCCACAATCCACAGCCCACAATCCACAGCCCATATCTTGCCCTTCCGCTCGCGCCTTAGCGCCCGCGAACGGCTAGCCCGTACCTGCCGCGCCGCCGGCGTTAGGTTTCAAGGGCTCCACGCCCTGCGCCATGCCGCCGGCACCCTCTTGCAGCGCCAGACCGGCGACATAACCAAGGTGGCCGATCACCTGGGACATGCCACCCTGGATATGGCCCGCAACTACGCCAAGGCCGATGACCGAGCGCTTAAGGCGATAGTGGATGAGTGGTAAGCGTGAAACTTGCCATTGACGCGCCGCGCTGAGGGTAATATGGTGCGTAGTAAGGAGGCTATCGTGAAGCTTCTAAAACGTTTCGTGCTCTTGGGCCTGGCGTTTCTCTTGCTGGCGGCCTGTGCCCCCGCCATAACCGTGCAAGACAACATCCTTCCAACCCTTGTTTCAGTGACGGTTAGGCAGGATGTGATCGTCCTACAAGGCCGATATTTTGGCGCTCCGGGCGAAACCAGCTATGTGGTCATAGGCGCCGACAGCTCAGGGCAGGGCGGCTTTCGCATCCCCGATGTGCGGGAGTGGAGCCCTAACCGCATTGTGGTCGGTGCACCAAGCGGTGTTGGAATTGGCTTTGCGCTGGTCGTAGTCGATGGTGTAAGGAGTAACGCGCTACCTAGCAATCGCTGAATAGCAGGTTGTGGGGTGTGGGTTGTAGTTCGTAGGGATTTTTCTACTTCCCACAGCCCACTACCCATCTACTACCCACAAGCCACAACCCGCTCACGCTGGGTTAGACTGGGCCGGTATGAAGCCTCAAGCCGGCAAGAATCACTCCCTTCGGGGCGCTTCGCGAACTCGCTTCGCTCGGGTCAAAAATCACTCTCGCTTCGCTCGGGTCAAAGGGACGCACGACACGCTTCCCGAAGCGCACGCCCAGTGGGCCAGGATCGCCGCGGTCGCCAAACAGGTGCTCGAGCGGGCTGGAGCGGTGCAGCTTACTCCGCCCATCTTTGAATACAGCGAAGTTTTTACCAAGTCGGTCGGCGAGTCGGCCGACTTGGTGGTGCAAAAGGAGATGTACACCTTCGTTGATGCCGGCGCTCGCTCGCTTACCCTCCGCCCCGAGTTTACCGCTGGTGTGTTGCGCGCCTTTATCGAGCACGGCCTGCATGTCCGGCCCTCCCCCATCAAGCTCTGGAGCATCGGCCCGGTCTTTCGCGCCGAGAAGCCACAGCGCGGGCGCTTTCGGCAGTTCCATCAGGTCAACTGCGAGCTGCTGGGGCTGGACGCGCCGCTGCTGGACGCCGAGGCTATCGCCCTGCTGTATCAGATCTTTAGCGAGCTAGGCTTGCGCGAGCTAGTCGTCAAGCTCGGCTCGGTCGGCGACCCCAAGGACCGCCAGGCCTATAACCACTATCTACGTGAGGCACTGACACCGCTGGCGGATAGGCTTTCCGAGACTAGCCGCGAGCGGCTGCGCCTTAATCCGATGCGCGTGCTAGATAGTAAGAGTGCCGAAGATCAGGCGGTTGTCGCCGACTTAAAGCGCCCGCTGGACTTCCTGGGTGAGGCAGCCAGGGTGCATTTCGCCCAAGTCCAGGCTTACCTGTCGGATTGGGAGATCCCCTTTGAGCTCGAGCCCAACATGGTGCGCGGCCTGGACTACTACCGCCGCACCGCTTTTGAGTTTCACCACGGCGCCATCGGCGCACAATCGGCACTGTGCGGCGGTGGCCGCTACGACGGCTTAGTCGAGCAGCTCGGCGGTCCGCCCACGCCGGGAGTTGGCTGGGCCTTTGGCCTCGAGCGCCTGCTCGATGCTCTGCAGCAAGAGGGGGCGCTGCCAACTGAGTCTGCCCGCCCGCTGCTCTACCTGATCCCCATGGACGAAGAGGCGGTCGGCGAAGTAGCCAAAGCGGCCTTGACGCTCCGTCGGCACGGTATCGTGCTCCATGCCTACGCGCCGCGCAACCCCGGCAAAGGGCTTAAGGAGGCGGATCGAGCGGGCGCTGTCTTGGCGGCGCTGCGCGGCAGCCGCGAGCGAGAGCAACGGGCTTATCAGATCAAGGAGCTGGCCTCGGGAGCGCAATTTGAGGTTCCCGAAGGCGAGTTAGCAGCGTTCTTACGCCATAAAGCGAGGGATAATGAAGCGAACACACTACTGCGGTGACCTGCGTGCCCAGCACGCCGGACAGACGGTGACCCTACAGGGTTGGGTCAATCGTCGCCGAGACTTAGGCGGGCTAATTTTCCTCGACCTGCGCGACCGCGCCGGGTTAATCCAGGTGGTCGCGGTGCCGGACACGGCACCCGTCTTTGCCGAAGCCGGGCGGGCTAAGGCTGAGTACGTGCTGGAGATCACCGGGACGGTACGCCTCCGCCCAGAGGGCCAGCGCACCGCCCGCCTGGCTACCGGCGAGATCGAGCTGCTCGCTACCAACATCGTCATCCTGGCCGAGTCCAAGACGCCACCCTTTCTGATCGACGGCTCGGTCGATGCCCGCGAGATAAGCGAAGAGCTGCGCTTGCAGCACCGCTACCTCGACCTGCGCCGCCCTGAGGCGGCCTACCCCCTCCGCTTACGCCACACCATCAGCAAAGCGATCTGGGACTACCTCGACGCCCAGGGCTTTATTCAGGTCGAAACACCGCTGCTGACCCTGTCCACGCCGGAAGGGGCGCGCGATTATGTCGTCCCTTCGCGGGTGCAGCCCGGCGCCTTTTATGCTCTGCCGCAGTCGCCGCAACTATTCAAGCAGCTCCTGATGATGGCCGGGTTTGACCGCTACTTTCAGATCGCCCGTTGCTTCCGCGACGAAGATCTACGCGCCGATCGCCAGCCCGACTTTACCCAGCTCGATCTGGAGATGTCGTTTATTGAGCAAGACGACCTGCTGGCTTTAAACGAGGGGTTGATGGCCCACGTGGTGCAGACCGCCCTGGGTCGGGAAGTAGCTACCCCTTTCCCGCGCCTAAGCTACCAGGAGGCGATGGCTAGTTACGGCTCGGACAAGCCCGATCTACGCTTTGAGCTGCGGCTCACGGATCTGAGTGCGGTCTTTGCTGCTACCGCGTTGCAAAGCTTTAGCGCTGCGCTGGGGGCCGGCGGGGCGATCAAGGCGTTGCCCATACCGGCTGCGTTGGCCGCCAGGCTCAGCCGCAAAACGCTAACAGAGCTCGAGCTACACGCTAAGCAGCACGGCGCCCAGGGCCTGGCTTGGCTGCGCCGCGAGGGCGACGGGTTTAGCGGCTCGATCGCTAAGGCCTTATCCGAAGCTGAGCAGGCAGCGCTGCTGGCTCAGGCGCCACAGCCGGGTGACCTGCTGTTAATCGTCGCTGACCGCTGGCAGGTAGCTTGTACGGCGCTCGGGGCACTCCGCACTAAGTTGGGCCGCGACCTAGCCCTCTATGATGGGCAGGCACTGGTCTTCTTGTGGGTAGTCGATTTTCCCCTGCTCGAGCGCGACGCTGCCCTGAGCTTGCCGAAGGGCGAAGAGCGGGGCGGTTATACCTATATGCACCACCCCTTTACCCGCCCGCACGACCAGGACCTGGCCAAGTTGGACAGCGATCCCGGCGCGGTGCGGGCCTGGGCTTACGATCTGGTCTTAAACGGCCACGAGATCGGCGGTGGTTCGCTCCGTATCCATCGCTACGACGTGCAGCTCAAAATGTTTGAGGCGCTGGGCTTTAGCGAGGCTGAAGCTAAAGAGCGCTTCGGCTTCTTTTTGGAAGCGCTCTCCTACGGTGCTCCGCCCCACGGCGGCATCGCCTGGGGGCTGGACCGCCTGGTGATGCTCTTAGCCGGCGCTAGCAGCCTGCGCGAAGTAATCGCTTTCCCCAAGAACCAACGTGGTGCCTGTCCTCTCACCGGGGCACCCAGAGCGCTTACCTCGGCGCAGTTAGCGGAGCTGCACTTGAAAGTTGAGGAGTTAGCGTGATTCCACTCGTTATCGTGGATCTCGACGGCACCATGATCGGCAGCAGCGGCTTAGTACAGGAGTGTCTCTGGCAAGCGGTCGAAAAGGCTAAGGTGGCGGGTGTCAAGGCGGCAGTCTGCACCGGCCGCCCCTGTGGCGGTGGCGCTCAGAAGGTGGCGCAGCGCTTAGGGCCGAACAATCCTCATATCTTCCATAGCGGCGCGGTAATTAGCTACCCTGACGGTCGGCCGCTTTCGGTTCACGCCTTGCCGGGGGCGGTAACCGAGCAGGTGATCGCCTTCTCGCGCGAGCACAATCTGGTGCTCGAGCTCTACACTCCCAGCGAGATGTTCGTCGAGCGCAAGACCCCCTTAAGCGAGGCGCACGCCAAGATGATCGCTATGAGCGCCGTGGTGCGCGACCTTAAAAGCGTCTTGGCCAGTGAGCCGATAGTGCGTGCGCAGTGGGTGGTAACCTCCGCTCAACTCAGCATCGTAGAAGCGCTTAAGTTTAACAACATGCAGATCAGCCGCGCCAGCTCGCCGGTGCTGAAAGACACCTACTTTATCAGCATCACGCAGGCGGGGGTGTCCAAGGGGACGGCGGTGGAGCACTTGGCCAAGCACCTCAAGATCGATCTGGCTAACATCATGGCGGTCGGTGATAGCCGCGGCGACCTGCCCATGCTCGAGCGAGTCGGTCATCCGGTGGTGATGGCTAACAGTGAGCTCGAGCTGCTGGCACGCTACCCGACCGTGGTGGGCGATGTCGAGGACTGCGGCGCGGCACAGGCCTTCGAGCTGGCCCTGCGGCGGTAGCTTGATAGACTCTCTTATGCCACACGTCTACATCGCAGCGTTATCCAGGCATATCGGCGAAACAGTAGAGCTTAAAGGCTGGCTGACCGGCTCGCGCAGCAGCGGCAAGATCGCCTTCTTGCAACTGCGCGACGGCACCGGCTTTGTCCAGGGAGTCGTGGTCAAGAGTGAGGTCGCCGAGGAGGTCTTTGTCACCGCGCGGTCGTTAGCGCAAGAGACCAGCGTGGTAGTCACAGGTACGGTCCGCGCCGATGAGCGCTCGCCCTCCGGGGTCGAGTTGGCGGTAACTGGAGTCAGGGTTGTCGCCCCGCCGCATGAAGAGTACCCGATAACCCCCAAAGAGCACGGCGTGGACTTTCTCATGGAGCGCCGCCACCTCTATCTGCGCCACCGTGGGCCGTGGGCGATTATGCGCATCCGTGACGAGCTCGAGCGGGCCATTCACGATTTTTTTGCCGAGCGCGGCTTCTTGCGTTTCGATGCGCCGCTGTTTATGCCTACCGCGGTGGAAGGGACCACTAACCTTTTCGAGATCGACCTGTTTGGCGAGGATACCGCCTACCTGTCGCAGTCCGGCCAGCTCTATGCTGAAGCCGGAGCGCTGGCTTATGGCAAGGTCTACACCTTTGGCCCGACCTTCCGCGCCGAGAAGTCCAAGACCCGCAAGCACCTGCTGGAGTTCTGGATGATCGAGCCGGAGGTCGCTTACCTGGAACACGAAGAGAGTATGCAGCTGCAAGAAGAGCTCTTGATCTATCTGGTGAGCCGCGTGCTGAATAAGCGCGCGCAGGAGCTGGCACTTTTGGGGCGCGAGGTTAGCAAGCTCCTGCCCAGCGCCCAGGGTAACTATCCGCGGCTTAGCTACGATGAGGCCCTAGCGCTCCTGGCCGAGCACGGCGAGCCGCTGGCTTGGGGCGACGATTTCGGGGCACCGCACGAGACCATCCTCGGTAATGCCTTTGATCGGCCCCTCTTTATCCACTCCTGGCCGGCTAAGACCAAGGCATTCTATATGCAGCCCTATGACGGCGATCCGACCCGCGTAAAGTGCGCCGACGTCATCGCCCCCGAGGGTTTTGGCGAGATTATTGGCGGTAGCCAGCGCATCCACGATTATGCCCTGTTAAAACAGCGCCTGGCCGAACACCAGCTGCCCGAGGAGGCGTTCGCCTGGTATCTCGACCTGCGCAAGTACGGCAGCGCCCCTCATTCGGGCTTCGGTTTGGGGCTCGAGCGCACCCTGGCCTGGCTGACCGGCGTGACCCACCTGCGCGAGGTCATCCCCTTCCCGCGCATGTTGACGCGGATGTATCCGTAAGGGTGTGCTACACTAGCGCTGCACGTTGTCGATAGGAGGCAACTATGGAACCCTCTCCGCAACCCGTAGCCCAGACAGCTAAAGCCGATCTGGGCAAGCGCTTCATTGCCGCTGTCATCGACGGCGCTATCGCCGGGGTGGTGGGTCTCATCCCCTGGATAGGCGGCATCATCGGCGGCCTCTATATCCTCCTGCGTGACGGCCTCGACTACGAATACCTGCGGGGCCGCTCGGTTGGTAAGACTCTGATGAAGCTCAAGCCGGTCCGCCTGGACGGTCAGCCAATGGACACTGCTACCTCCATTAAGCGCAACTGGATGCTGGCGCTGGGCCTTATCAGCCTAGTCCTGGTGCTAATTCCGGTTATCGGCTGGATCGCGCTGGCGCTTCTGTGGGTGGCCGCGCCGGTTATCGGCCTGATCGAGGTCATCCTGGTAGCCACCGACAAAGAGGGACGGCGCTGGGGCGACCGCTTGAGCGGCACCAAGGTGGTTGAGACTACCGACTAGCGAGCCCCGTGCAGGAAAGCCCCTATGCCGGACATGCTGGTGGCCTGGTAAGCGGCCTTGCTGATGCGGTAGGCAGTGAGGCTCAGGAGGGGATACCGTGCGCCATGCGGCCGAGCAGCCTGATCAGGTAGTCGCTACCTTCGGGCGTGCGGGCAAACTCGAGCGGGGCCTCGCCGCCTAGAGCCATCTTCTTATTTAATAGCCAGCGCCTGGCGGCCTCCCGATCGCCTTCGAAGTAGGCTTCGGTGGCCTCGACCACCTTGGCGAGGCGATACACGCGGCTAGACTCCTCGGGAGAGAGCGGCCGGCGCTGGCGCTTGCGCTCGAAGTAGGTGCTGCTCTTGATGCCGGTTAAGGCGAGCAAGTCACTCATGCTGATCCCTAAGTGCTCGGCGAGGTGCTCTAGCGCCGTAGGCGACAGCCCGTCGTTGATGTATTGGGCCACCCGCAGGTCACTCTCTGCCTCAAGGTGTAAGATGCGCGCGCCCAGCGGCATAGCTGGAGAGCGGGTGGGGGTAAAGATCTGTCCGGCTAATGAGTCTCTCCAATCTTGGTGTCATAGTACTACATCTACTATATTTTTGGAAGGAGATGTGCTATTCTTACTAGTCCAGGCTGCGCCTGAGGGCCAGATGATTGATAAACACCGGGCTGGGATGGCCGTTGATTAAAATCCGCATCTCCCCCACCCCGTGCCGCTGCAGTGTGGCGGCTAGCGAAGCATAAAGCTGCTGCTCTTGACTGATGGTGACGGTGGGCCGCTGAGCTAGCGAATCCGAGCGAAGCGAGAATGGGTTCTCAAAGTTGAGCACTGCTACGGTAACCCCGCGGCGCTCGAGTATGAAAACTTGGGGGGCCGGGAGCTCCGGCGGCCACCGGCCGTCTTCTCGCAGAGCCTCCCGCAGCGCCGCCAACAGGCGTGTTAGCCGCAGCGCGGCGTCCGGCGAGGCGGGCAGTTCTACCGAGCGCGTGCTCTCGCCGGCATCGCCAACTAGCACGAGCTGCAACTCTGCAAGCGGTTCGTCCGGTACGTTGACCATCTCCAGCGTAACGGTGGCGCGCTCAACGCGCTGACGCGGCGGCACGGAGCAGAGACTCACCACCCCGACCAACAGGATTAACAGGCCAAGAAAGGTGACCGGGTGGTAAGCCGCGCGCAGCGCAGCGCCGAAGTGAGGCCGCTCGAGCCGAGGCACTGCTTACCTTGCGGCAAACTGCTCTAACGCCTGGCTTAGCCCATCAACCAGGCGTTGGCGCACCGCCGCGCTAGCTAGATCGCTGCTGCTCAGCTCGAGCACCACCCCGCGCCCAGCGGCACCGGTGAGAATCAAGAGGGGAGCGCCTTCGACCGTTAGCGGTGAGAAGTTGCCAGCCTGACTCAGTGCGGCAGTCATCACTTGGGCAAGCTGTGGCCCGGCCATAAGATCCGGCGCCAGGCCGAGCAGTAGCCGGCGGCGCAGGCTATCGGTGGCTTCGCTGCGCGCAGCGGCTTCAGCATTTTGGCGAATGGCCGCGTTAAGCACCTCTAGGTCAGCCGCCTCTGCCAGGTAATAGGCCCGATACTGGCCGGGCGGCAAGGTGCTTGCCTTTAGTGAGATGAACACCCCAGCCCCGATGCCGGCGTTAGCGCGTGCCATAAGCGGAACCTCCACCTCGCTGTCGCGGGTCAGCCGTACCTGATAGCCGTTAGCTTCCAGACTGGCTGCCAACTGCTGGGCCAACATCAGGGTACCCGGCCCCGGATCCAGCACGACGCTGGGCCGAGGACGGTCGGTGATCGTCGGAGCAGCGGTCACGGCAGCGCTGAAGATATCGATCACGATGCTGACCCCCTGGGGGGTTGGCGTCACGAACCACTCATAGCGGCTATCGGGCGTTAGGGTGAGGCGGAAGTCGATGCGCCCAGCGTTTGGGACCAGCACCGCCTCAACAAAGTAGCGGCCGCTGAAACGCCGCTCGGCTGTAAGGTCGCTGCGGTCGAAGCGGAACTGCACGGTGTTCAGCGCGGGCAGCTCGCGCGTGTCGATCGGGGGCAGCCCGCTAAACTCAAACACAAAGCGCTCGTAGCGGCCGCCGGGCGCTGGGCCTAACTCGGCGCGCTCCAGTCTGGCTCGCGGCAACACCACCGTGACGGCGTTGTGCTCTTGCACCACGGCGGCACTCCCACCGAAGGCTACAGCCAGCGACCGCACCGGGGCAAAGACTACGCCTTCGATCAGAATGCCACCTGAGCTGGCGAACCGGCGCCCGTCGAGGAGGATAGCCTCAGTGGCGGCAGCAGCGCTGCGGGCATCGCTAAAAACGTTTAGCAGCACCACCCGCCCGGCTAACTGAAACAGGGCTAGCTGGTTAATCGGGTCGAAGCTGAAGCTGGCGCCCAGGGCTCGAGCCAGCGGTTCGGCGGCGGCGTAAGAGCTACCGGCTACCAGCGTGGTGGTAAGTCCGGGGACCTCTACCCCATTGACTATTAGCCGCTGCTGCGCCATACCTAAACCTAGCGACAGCAGCAGAGTAAACACCAGGGCACGCATCATCGGCGTACTCGCTCCATCTCCCGCTGAGCCTCTTTCTTGGCTACCGCCTGGCGTTTGTCGTGAAGCTTTTTACCTCGAGCCAGCGCCACGGTTAGCTTAGCCCACCCCTCCTTAAAGTAAAGGCGAGTCGGGATCAGGGTCAACCCTTGGCGCGTAAGCCCGCGCTTAATCTCAGCGATCTCACGCCTGTTTAGCAGCAGCTTGCGGCTGCGCAACGGCTCGTGGTTGTTGTAGCTGGCATCCTTGTACGGCGCGATGTGCATCCCCTCCAGCCAGACTTCGCCCCCCTTAAGGCGGGCAAAGGACTCAGCCAGCGTCGCGCCCCCCTGCCTTAGCGATTTGACCTCACTGCCGGTTAACACCAGTCCCGCTTCGAAGGTTTCGAGCAGCTCGTAGTCAAAGGTGGCGCGGCGGTTCTTAATCATAAGCTGTGTCCATGATACGCCACAGCGCCTGAAAGGTTGGTAACCAGGTGATTAAAACGTGAAAATAATCACGATACTATCCTCGCGTGAAAAACCTATTCTATTAGATAACCGATATCCCGCGGATCGACCTCAAAGCGCACCCGTGCCTCACCACGATACTCCCGCGCCGCCACCAGCAAAGTCCTTAAGCGGTCCTCGTCAGCAGCGCGCACCAGCAATTGCACGGTGTAAAGCCCTTTCAGGCGCAACGCTGGGGCCGGGCCCAACAGCTCGCTTAGCTCAGCACCTAACGTCCTCATCGCCGAAGCTAACCAGTTTGCCACGCGTTCGGCGGCAGCCCGCTCCTTCGCCAATACCTGCACCTTAGCTAGCCGGGTAAACGGCGGATAGCCAAAGCGGCGGCGGCGCTCCAGCAGCTCGTTCATCAAAGCGTCAAGCAGCATTGGCCTCTGGAGTGCCTGCAGGAGCGGGTGATCAGCTTGAAAGGTTTGGATTACCGTCAGCGGGCGGCGCGATTCGGTCAGCTCGGCCAGATTAAAGAGCAACCGGAGGGTCTCCTCTTCGCCACGGTAGTCACCCAAGTAAAGCAGTGTATCGAGCAGCGTAACAGCGAGCAGCGAAACGTTAGGTAGCGGCGGCTGGCGCAGCAGCGCGGAAGTGCCTACCACGACACCAGGCTGGCCGTTCTGGAGGCTGCTCAGATTGTCGCGCTGGTCGCTGTCGAAGCGCCAGCAGTTAAAGCCGGGTAGAAGCTCCTTAATTGCGCTCTGAATCCACTGCGTCCCGGCGGCACGGGCTGGGTGCAAGCGGTGACCGTTGCACTGCGGGCAGTTAGGCGGCAGTTCGGCGCTAAAGCCGCACTGGTGGCACCGTAAGCGGTAGCCGTCGCGGTGGTAGCGCAGCGGCAGATCGCAGTGCGAGCAGGTCGCCAAGTAGCCGCAGTCTTGGCAACTCAGCCCGGCTGAAAAGCCGCGCCGTGGGGCTAACAGCACCGCCTGGCGCTCCCGCTCCGCGACCTGTTTGAGCAGCTTGATCAGGTCGGCGCTGAGCGGCCAGTTGGCCTGGCCGTTAAGGTCTACCACGTGGAGGCGGGGTTCCGGTCGCGGCAGCTCATGGCGGCGGCCAGCGCTGCGTACCCACATTTCGGCACTCGCTAGCGCCTCGCTCTCGAGCAGGGCCGCGCTGCTAGCTTCGGCCCGAAAACGCGCCGCAGTCGGGACAAATGCACGGCAGCCGGAAGCGAGTTTGTAGCTTGGGCTGGCCGCTTCTAGCACCACCACCTGCTGCAAGTTCCTAAGGGGCGCTAGCAGGGCTAGATAGGTACCGACCAGCACCACCGCTGTGTAGCTAGGCAGCTCGAGCCACAGGCGCCGGCGCTGCGCATCGTTCAGCTCGCCGCTGAGCACCGCCACCGGCAACTGTGTAGCTAGGCCACCGGCAGTTTCAGCGATAAGCGCCTGCTCCGGCACTAACACCAGCGCCGAGCCGCCGGCGGCAACAGTCGCTGCTAAGCGGGGTATAAGCGCTGCCAAGCGCTCGCGGCGGCGGCCGCCGCTGAGGCAGATCGCCTCAGGTGGGATAGGCGGCACAGGCTCCAGTGCAGCGCCCGAATAGCTAGGCAAAGCGGGCGGCTCGGCCTCGACCTGCCAGTAGCGGGCGTATCCCTTTGTTATCAGGGCCCGCACCACCCCCTCAGAGACCACAGCCTCACGGGCTACCGCCGCTGCGCTAAGCGCCGGCCCCAGCGCCTGCAGCGCCGCTAGTGCCTGGCGCTGCTTAGGGCTCAGTTCAGCATCTGCGTCACGGCAGGCGATGAGCCGCGTGGCGGTCGGTTGCAGTACGCTTACTCGCTCTTCGATCAAGCCCTGCCGCCGGCAGAGCTCGAGCTGTCCGGGTTTAAGCTCTAACGCTGGAAGCCACTCCGTGCCGATCGGCACCCCGGTTACCCCCGGCAGTGCCCGGACTTCGTGGCTTAAGGTTTCGCTCAAACCTATCGGCAACAAGTCAGCCAACACCGTGCCAGCCGGAGCGAGGGTGTAGTCTGCCACCCGCTGGAGCGTTGCCAGTGCTGCCGGGCTAAGAAACGGCCCGGTGTCGAGAGTGCTGATGACCTCTCTCAGCTCACCAGCCAGCCGCCCGCGCTCTTGGGCGATACCGACCACTATGCCGATCCGGAGGCTCTGCTGCCACGGCACCACTACACGCTGGCCTACCTCGGGGAGGGCTGCGCCGTGCATGGGTAAAAAGTCAAAGGGTGGTAGCGGCAGCGGCAGCAGCACCTGAAGGATAGGTGACACGGAGCTATCATAACCTAGGTGAGATAATTCACAATACTCTAGTGTGTGATTTTTTTGTTACGTTGATGGAGTGTTTGTAAGCATCTCTCGGTACAATCACCTCATGAACCAGGAACTGAACCAAGAGCGTCGCTATCAAAGTGCAGGGGTTGACCTCAGAGCCAAGGCGGAAGCCCTGGCGCTAATCACGCAGGCAGTTAAAAGCACCTACACTCCGGAGGTGCTAGCCGGCATAGGCGCCTTCGGCGGACTCTACCAGGCCACAGCCCTTCAGGGTTTAGTGGAGCCGGTGCTGGTCGCCTCCACCGACGGCGTAGGCACCAAAACCAAACTTGCCACCGCTCTAGGGCGCTACCATAGTATCGGCTACGATATCGTCCACCACTGCATCAACGATATTTTAGTGCAAGGGGCGCGCCCGCTCTTTTTCCTCGACTATCTGGCTGCGGCGCGGCTACAGCCCCAGATCGTCGCCCAGATTGTGACCGGGGTAGCTGATGCCTGCCGCACCCACGGCATGGCGCTCTTAGGCGGCGAGACCGCCGAGATGCCGGGCGTCTATGCCCCGGACGAGTTCGACCTGGTAGGTACTATCGTCGGGGTAGTGGAGCGCCGCGCCATAATTGACGGCAGCAGCGTCGAGGCCGGCGACCAACTTATCGCGCTGATGTCGGGCGGTTTGCAGACCAACGGCTACAGCCTAGCCAGGGCGGTGCTCGGCTCAGCTCTAAACGAGCCCTTTGAGGGCCATACCGTGGGTGAGGCGCTGCTGATGCCGCACCGCTGTTATCTCCCCGCAGTAGCGCCGTTGCTCAGTCAAGGGATTATCAAGGGGATGGCCCATATCACCGGTGGCGGCATCCCCAACAACCTGCCGCGCATCCTTCCTGCTGGGTTGGGTGCCACCATTAACCTCGGCAGCTGGCCGGTACCCGCCATCTTTGAGCTAATCGCCGTGCACGGCGCGGTCTCCCAGGCGGAGATGTTCGAGGTGTTCAATATGGGGGCGGGCTTCCTGCTGGTAGTCGGAGCACAGGATGCCGCCCCAGTCGCCGCGCAGCTAGAGGGGTACGTCGTTGGCGAGATCGTAGGCGGCGAGGGGGTGCGCCTGCTTTAACGGTTGCCGCCGACTAGACCGCGCACATCGAGCAGGAAGTTGCCATCGGTCGGCAGCATGATGGTCTGGATCGAGGGCGCCAAGCGCTGGGCCACTTCGAGCTGGATGATCTCCGGGTTGGCGCGCAACGCCTCGCCGCGCAGAGCTAAGGCTTGCGCCTCACCTTCGGCTCGAGCGATCTGCGCATCGCGCTCGCCTTCGGCCTCCACCACGCGGCGCTGCGCAGCGATCTCCGCCTGGCGGCGGCGGTTCTCTTCCACCTCGACCTGCTGCTCGGCCGCCTGCTTCTCTTCAATCGCCTGAGTGATCGCCTCAGGAATCCGCACATCGCGCAGCAGCACGTTCAAGACGCGAATATTATCGCGCTGTAGCGACTCTACTAGGTTGTTCTGAATCCGCTGCTGCAATTCGGCC
>Ga0207950_100074_pt1 | contig 48208 bp, 38 predicted proteins | sample Subbio11_8B_AprC_FD_184814 | JGI IMG/M metagenome (GOLD analysis project Ga0207950, IMG submission 184814) | Serpentinite rock and fluid subsurface biosphere microbial communities from McLaughlin Reserve, California, USA - CR11_8B_AprC (SPAdes) | ecosystem: Environmental > Terrestrial > Deep... | reverse complement strand
CGCGTCGAGCTCGACGATCGAGCCCTGCGCCAGTTGCAGGATGTATTTGATCGGCACCTTGGTGCGGCCGAGCTCGACCGAGAGCTGCACCGGGATGTCGAGCACCATCGAGATGTCATTGGGGCTGCTGACGGCGCTGCTCGGGCTGGCATCGAAGTGCGGTGCACCGGCGGCCAGGTCATCGGTCGCGCCCTTGGTGGACTGCTCTTGCAGCGCCTGGGCCCAGTCGTCGGCGATGGCGTCGTTGGGGTCTTGCTCGTTACTCATTTGGGTCTCCGTGCCAGGTGGACGATTGCTCGCGCCGCAATTGCACCACCTTGAGGGCGTACTTGCCGTTGTGGGTGCCGTACTCGGCCTGCAGCACCGGTACGCCATCGACGCGCGCCTCGATCACGCGCTCGCGTTCGAGCTCGATGAAGTCGCCCACTTTCATGGCCAGCAGCTGTTCGACCGTGGTGCGGGTGCGCGCCAATTCGGCGCAGAGCTCGATTTCGGCCGACTGGATCTCTTGGCCCAGCAACCGCACCCAGCGCCGGTCCACCTCCATCGAGTCGCCCTGCGAGGAGGAGTAGAGCAGGTCGCGGATCGGCTCCAGCGTGGCGTAGGGGATGCACAGGTGCAGCGAGCCGGCGATGTCGCCGATTTCGAGCGTGAAGCTGGTGCTGATGACGATCTCGCTCGGGGTGGCGATGTTGGCAAACTGCGGCTGCATCTCGGAGCGCTGATACACCAGTTCGAGCGGATAGACGCCCTTCCAGGCTTTTTTGTATTCGTCCGCCACCACATCGACCAGCCGGTTGATGACGCGCAGCTCGGTGGGGGAGAAGTCGCGCCCCTCGATGCGGGTGTGGAACTTGCCGTTGCCGCCAAACAGGCTGTCGATGACACCAAACAGCAGCGCGGGCTCGCACACGATCATGCCGCTGCCGCGCAGCGGGCGCACCGCCATGAGGTTGAAGTTGGTGGGCACCACCAGTTCGCGCAGGAACATGCTGTACTTTTGCACCTGCACCGTGCCGACCGAGATTTCGGGGCTGCGCCGGATCAGGTTGAACAGGCCGACGCGCAGGTTGCGTGCGAAGCGCTCGTTGATCACCTCCATGGTGGGCATGCGCCCACGCACGATGCGCTCTTGCTTGGAGAGGTCGTAGCCACGCACCGCGCCGGAGTCGATCTCCTCTTTGGCGAGTTTTTGGCTCTCGCCCGTGACGCCCTCGAGCAGGGCGTCGATCTCGTCCTGGGACAAAAAAGCGTCGCTCATGGTGCGGTTGTGCGGGGCGGTTGAGGTGTCTGCAAAAGGGCAGCGGGCTTACTGCACGATCAGGCTGGTGAACAACACCGCCTGCACCGGACTGGGGGTGGTGCCGCGATCGGGCAAGCCCGTGGTTTCGCGCACCATGGCCAAGATGTCGGCAGCCAGCGCGTCTTTGCCGGCTGGGGTGAGCAGTTCGGTGGCACTGCGCTGGGCCGCCAAGCGCAGCATGCCGTTGCGGATCGCCGGCATGAAGGCGGTGACGCGGTCGGAAGTGGCGGCGTCGGCCAATTGCAGCGTGACGCCGAGCTGCGCAAAGCGCATGGCACCCGGGTCGGCCAAGTTGACGACCATGTTTTCAAGTGGCAGAAAGGCCGGGGGTGCCTGCGGGGCGGCAGCGGCAGCCAGTGGCTGGCCGTCGGGCCCCAGTTCTTCTTCAGCCGCTGGCTGCAACAGGAAAAATGCAGCCACCGCCAGAACCAGCAGCAGCGCCACGGCGCCCAAAATGACGATGAGCAGCTTCTTGCTCTTGGGTTTGGCCGGCGCCGCGTCGGCGTTGGCGGCGGGTGCGGGGGCGGGCGGTTTGGCAGCCATGGGTTTTGCCTTTAGGTTCAAGCAAGCACAAAGAGCGCGCGGATTCGGTCGAATCTGCAGACCGCCTTATTGTGTCACGGCTATTGTGCCGGGCAGACGGCGCCGGCTTGAGCGGGAAAAGCAGGCGCTAGTGCCGGCTATTTGGGATTTACTGCCACACGCCGATCAGGCGTACACGCTCAGGCCAGCACCACCGGCACCCAGTTGCCGGTGCAGTGTGGGCGCTTGGGCCGCCGGATCGGCTTGCTCGGCGCCCTCGGAGCGGGGGGGCTGAGCCCATTCGGGGCGCGGCTGCGCCGAACGATCCGATTGGCCCGAGGCGCGCGAGCCGATCGACAGGCCCACCAATTCGAGCCCGCTCTGACCCAGCAGTTCGCTCAAGGCCTCTGGTGCCTGGGCTTGCAGGGCTTCGAGCAGCGCCGCGTCGTCGGTCAGGAAGTCGAGCCGGGCTTGGTTGCCGTCGAGCTGCAAGCCGATTTCGAGCGGCTGGCCCAAGCCCTCGTGCAACACCAAGTTGGCGCGTTTGACCTGCCCGGCCAGCCACAGGCTGATGTGCTGGTTGAGGGGTTCCAGTACCGCCTCGAGCCCCTGGCCCGCGACCTGCTGCTCGAGCAGTTGGCCGAAGTCCGAGCCGACCGCTGACGCTTCGTTTGCGCCCACGCTTGGGGCCGGGCTATCGACCCAGGCTTGGGTACCGGCACCCCCGCGTGCCCCTTGGCCCGAGCCCTCGCGCGAGCCTGCGTCAGAGCGTGCGCTGGCGCTCAAGGTGGCCAAGGCGCCGACGCCGGGTTCGTCTGCCAGGTTTGCGGCTTCGGCACCGGCCAAGGTGTGGTTGGCGGTCGCCACGACGGGCCCAGCCACGGGAGCGGCAAAACGCAGGGCTGCAGCTGCGGCATGGCCTGTGGCGGCCAAGAAGTGGGCGCTGGGTGCGCGCAGGTCGACGCCTAGCTTGGGTGCCGCTGTGGTGCCGGTTGCGGGGCCAGTTGTGGCGCGCGCCTTGGCCAGCGTGGACACCCAGGCGGCTGGCGCTAGGGCAGCAGCGGCTTTGCGTGTGGTCGCGTCTTCGGTGCCGGCGGCACTTGCCGGTGTGGCCGGTGTGGCCGGTGTGGCCGGTGTGGCCGGTGTGGCGGGCGTGGCGGGCGTGGCGGATGCAGCCTGAGTATCCGCTGAGGCAAGCGTGGCTGGTGTAGCTGGTGTAGCTGGTGTAGCTGGTGTAGCCGGTGTAGCCGGTGTAGCCGGTGTGGCCGGTGTGGCCGGTGTGGCCGGTGTGGCTCTACTGGCCGTTGCCGCGTCGGTTTTGGCCTCGAGGCGGGCCATGAACGCGGCCGATTCGGCCGGGTTGAGCCGCGGCGGCTCTGGGGCGGCGGCGGTGGCGTCGCCGGTTTTGCCCCGGGTGAGCTCGGGGTCTGGGCCGGCCTCGGTGTCGGCTTGGGCCTGTGGCGCCTGGGCTTGGGCCTCGTGGCTTGCGTCGGCGGCGAGCAGCATGGCGGCAAAGGCGCAATTGGGGGTGCCCGGTTTGGCTGCGCCTGGTGTAGCAGCTGCGGCCGCCGCAGCCGCTGCGCTGCGGCGCGGGGCGGGCTCGGGCGTGCGCGGGTTTTGGGGGGGTTCGGTTCTCATGGCGTGGACCTCCAAGGGTGCGAATCGGCGTGCAGCCGGTGTTGCACGGCAGCCATTTCGTCGTTGCTCTTTTGCTCTTTGCGTTGCTGCTGCAACAACCAGACCTGATGGCGGCGCTGCAAAAATTTGCGCAGGCTGGCCAGTTCGCGCTCGGCCTCGTACACCCTTTGCTGGCCCTGTTGCAGGCGCTGCGCGATCTGCTGCAACACGGTTTGCTGGTAGCTTTGCGCGTGCTCGAGCTTGCCCATGAACACCCGGTGGGTGTGCAGCTGCACGCCGTCGAAACCGTTGGCCGCGCGCTCGCTCCAGCGCACGTGGGTTTCGGCGCTGTAGCCTTGCAGTTGGTTGAGCTGCAGCAGCGCCTGGCGTTGCTCGTGCTGGATCTGGGCCAGCGCCTGTAGGGCCTGGTCGCGCTTGCGCAGTGCGACGTCGAGCACCACGCTCAAATCTTGCTCCACGGATTTCATGGCTGCGCCTTGAAGGGTGGGATGCCGCGCCCGGGGGCGGTTTCACCTATGGCTTGGGCCAATTGCTGCACACTGGACTCGAAAGGGGCTTGTTCGCGCATGTCTTGCATCAAAAACTGCTGCAGGGCCGGAAAGAGGGCGATGGCGCGGTCGGTTTCGGGGTCGCTGCCGGCGGCGTAAGCGCCCAGCTGGATCAGGTCGCGGCTCTTTTGGTAGCGGGCGTAGAGCTGGCGGTAGCGCCGCGCCCACTGCTGGTGCGCGGCGCTGGTGACGTTGTGCATCACGCGCGAGGCCGAGGCCTCGATGTCGATCGCCGGGTAGATGCCAGATTCGGCCATGCTGCGCGAGAGCACGATGTGGCCGTCCAGGATGGCGCGGGCGGCGTCGGCGATCGGGTCTTGCTGGTCGTCGCCTTCTGACAGCACGGTGTAGAAGGCGGTGATCGAGCCCTTGCCTTGGGCAGCGTTGCCGCTGCGCTCGACCAGCTGCGGCAGCTTGGCAAAGCAGCTCGGGGGATAGCCCTTGGTGGCCGGGGGCTCGCCGATGGCCAGCGCGATTTCGCGTTGCGCCATGGCGTAGCGGCTGAGCGAGTCCATGAGCAGCAGCACGTCGAGCCCGTCGTCGCGAAAGCGCTCGGCGATGGCGGTGGCGTAGTGCGCGCCTTGCAGGCGCAGCAGCGGCGGTGAGTCGGCCGGCGCGGCCACCACCACCGAGCGCGCCAGCCCGTCGGCACCCAGAATGTCTTCGATGAACTCTTTGACCTCGCGCCCGCGCTCACCGATCAGCCCGACCACGATCACGTCGGCGCGGGTGAAGCGCGCCATCATGCCCAGCAGGACGCTTTTGCCCACACCGGAGCCGGCAAAGAGCCCGATGCGCTGCCCACGCCCGACGGTGAGCAAGGCGTTGATGGCGCGCACGCCGGTATCGAGCGGCTGGCGCACCGGGGCGCGTTCCATGGCGTTGATGGGGTTGCGCTCGAGCGGGTCTATGGCCACCGCGCGCAGCGGCCCTTGGTGGTCGAGCGGCTGCCCGCGCGCGTCCACCACCCGGCCCAGCAGCCCGGCACCGAGCGGCAGGCGCAGCACGCCGCGGTCGTTGGGGGGCTGCGGCTTGAGCGTGTCACCCAAGCGCGGCTGCGGCCGGTAGGGGGGCAGTTGGCGCACCCGAGCGCCGCTGGCCAGCCCCTGCACGTCGCCCGCTGGCATGAGGTAGGCGCGGTCGCCGTTGAAGCCCACCACCTCGGCCAGCACGGCGCTGTCGGGTTCACCGGGGGTGTCGATCACGCACTGCGAGCCCACCGGCGCGCGCACGCCTTGGGCCTCGAGCACCAAACCGGCCAAGCGCACCAGCCGGCCACTGGTTTCGAGCGCGGTGTGCTGGGCGGCCGCTTGCTGCGCCAGCGCCATGAAGGCTGCCCAGCGCGGCGGCAGCGCCGGGCTTGGGGGCTCTGCCGCCAAGGGATCAGCGGCGTGGAGTTCAGGGGCTTGGAGTTCAGACATCGGCTTGCCCTCCGGGTTGCCAAGGCTGCTCGAGCCCCAGGTTGCCCAGCGCCCGCTGCCAGCGTTTTTCGAGCCGCGCATCGACGCCGCCGTGGGCGCTCTCGACCACGCAGTCGCCCGGGCTCAGGGTGGGGTCGGGGTGCACCTGCACCGGCAGCGCGCTCCCGTGCGCCTCCAGGGTGGCTTGATCGGTCAGCAGCGCGGCATCGAGCGGGTGCAGGCGCAAGGTGGCTGGGCGACCGTCGTCGATCAGCAGCGCCAGCGCTTCTTGCACCACACTGCGCAAGGGCGGCAGTGGGGTGCTCAGCTCGCGCCGCACTACTTGGCGCGCCAGCGCGCACGCCAGTTGCAGCACCTGCTCGGCCAGCGCCTGCTCGAGCAGATCAAAACCCGCTTGCGCCTGGCGCAGCACGGCGTCGATGCGCTGCACCTGCTCGCGCTGCACCTGCAGGGTTTGCTGCTGCAGTTCGTTGCGCACGCGTTCGGCGCCGGCCAGCTGGCCGGCTTCGTAGCCTTCGTCCCAAGCCTGTAGTCGCAGGGCCTGGGCCTGCTGGGCATCGAGCACCTGCTCGGTCTCGGCGGTCTCGGTGGCCTTGGCATTGCGGCCGGGTGGGCCGTCGATGGCACCAAACAGCACCGCCTCCACCTCTTGCACCTCCTCTTTGGGGATGAAGCGCTGGTAGTGCGAGGCGCGGCTAGACGAAGGCATCGTCGCCTCCGCCGCCGATCGTGATCTGACCCTCGTCGGCCAGGCGCCGCACCACCTTGAGGATGTCTTTTTGTTGCGCCTCGACCTCGGACAGGCGCACCGGCCCGCGCGACTCCAGGTCTTCTTTCAGCGCTTCGGCGGCGCGGCTCGACATGTTGCCGAGAATTTTTTCTTTGAGCTCGTTGCTCGCGCCTTTGAGGGCGATTACCAGCGCATCGGACGACACCTCTTTGAGCACCGACTGGATGGCTTTGTTGTCGAGCTTGTTCACGTCTTCGAAGGTGAACATCTTGTCCATGATCTTTTGCGCCAGATCGGGGTCGGACTCGCGGATGGAGTCAACCACGCTGGTCTCGAGGCTGGTGCCGAGCAGGTTGATGATCTCGGCCGCCGCCTTGACGCCGCCGAGCGAGCTTTTGCGCACCTTGTCGCCGCCGGCCAGCACGTGGTAGAGCGCCTCGTTGAGGTCTTTGAGGGCCATCGGCTGGATGCCCTCCATGGTGGCGATGCGCAGCATCACGTCGTTGCGCGTGCGCTCGGTGAATTGCTTGAGGATGTTGGCGGCGTGGTCTTGGTCGAGGTGCACCAAAATCGCGGCCAGAATCTGCGGGTGTTCGTTGCGCAGCAGTTCGGCCACCGAGATCGGGTCCATCCACTTCAGGCTCTCGATGCCAGACACATCGCCGCCTTGCAAAATGCGGTCGATCAGCAGCGAGGCCTTGTCGTCGCCCAAGGCGCGCTTGAGCACGGCGCGCACGTAGTTGTCGGTGTCCGAGACCAACAGGCTTTGCGAGGCCGCCTCGGCGGTGAACTTGTGGATCACGCCATCGACTTTGTCTTTGCTGACGGCGCGCATGCGCGCGATCGTCTCGCCTAGGCGCTGCACCTCTTTGGGCGAGAAATGCTTGAACACCTCGGCCGCTTCCTCTTCGCCGAGCGACATGAGGAAGATGGCCGCGTCTTGCAGTCCGTCGTCTGTGTCAGCCATTGCGCGCTACCTTTGGGCTTGTCAAGGGCCCCATTGTCGCCTCAAGTGCTGGCCGTTGCAGTGGATTCGCCCGCCATCCAGCCACGCACGATGTTGGCCACGGCCATGGGGTTTTCGCGCGCCAGCCGGCGCGCGTCTTCGAGCCGCAGCTGCTCCACGGTCGGTTCGCTGGAGGCGGGTGCAGGCAGGCCTGGGCGCTGAGGTTGGTCGTCCACCAGCGCGTTGAGCTGACCGCCCGGGGCACCGGCGTCGCTTTCGGGTTCGGGCGGCGACGCCGCCATGAGCTTGAGCGAGGGCCGCACCATGCCCAAGAAGACGATCAGGGCCAGCAGCAACAAGCCCAGCGGCCAAACCAGGGAGCGGATCAGGTCTTGCAGCCAAGGCTGCTGCCACAGCGGCAGCTCGACCGTTTCGACCACGGTGCGGCTGAAGGCGGCATTCATCACGTTCACGGTGTCGCCACGCGGTTCACTAAAGCCGATGGCTTCGCGCACCAGCGCGTTGATCTGCGCCATCAGCTCGGGCGACAAGGGGGTGCTGGTCGGTTCGCCGCGCCGATCGGTGCCCTCGGCGTGGTTGAGCACCACGGCGGCGCTCAGGCGCCGGATGTTGCCAGTGGCCCCCCGGGTCACGGCCACGGTGCGGTCCACCTCGAAGTTGGTCACTTGTTCGCGCCGACGGTTGGCTTCGGCGCTGCCGCCGGCTACGTTTTGACCCGCCACCACGCCCAAGGGGCCGGCGTCGGGGGCGTTGATCGGGGCCGCCGCAGCCCCGGGGGGCAGGTTGGCCACGGCGCCGGGCACGCCAGCCGGCGTTTGTTCGGTTTGGCTGCCGCTCTCGAGCAACTGGGCGCTGCGCACCGCGGCTTCGTTGGGGGCTTGGTTGGGGCGGAACTGCTCGCTGGTCTGGTCGGTGACCGAAAAATCGACGTCGGCCGTGACTTGTGCGCGCACGTTCTGGCGCCCGACCAAGGGTTCGAGCAGGTCCAGGATGCGCTGGGTGTACATCTGCTCGACCATGCGCCGGTATTCGAGCTGGCGCGAGTCGATGCCGTTTTGGGCGCCGTCGGCGCTTTGCGACAGCAGATTGCCCTGCTGATCGACCACGCTCACCGCCGCCGGGCGCATTTCGGGCACGCTGCTGGCCACCAGGTGCACGATGCCGGCGACTTGGGCGCGGTCGAGCGTGCGGCCGCCGTGTAAAGTGAGCAAGACGCTGGCCGAGGGTTTTTGCTGCTCCCTGAAAAAACCGGTCTGGTTCGGCAAGGCCAGGTGCACGCGCGCCTCGGCCACGGCGTTGAGCGAGGAGATCGAGCGCACCAGTTCGCCCTCGAGCCCGCGCTGAAAATTGAGCCGCTCCTGAAACTGCGTCATGCCCAGCCGGGCGGTGTCCATGAGTTCAAAGCCGACCACACTGCCGCGCGGCAGGCCCTGCGCCGCCAGCTGCAAGCGCACGTCGTGCACCCGGTCGGCGGGCACCAAAATGGCGGTGCCGCCCTCGGAGTGCCGGTAGGGCACCCCCAGTTGCGACAGTTGCTCGATCACCGCGCCACCGTCTTGGGGCGAGAGGTTGGCGTAAAGCACCCGGAAATCGGGCCGACCGGCCATCAGGGCGGCCGCCACCAGCAGCGCCAGCAGGGCGGCCGCGCCCAGCCCGAGCATGAGCTTGCGGCCGCTGTCGAGGCGCGCAAAGCCCTGCACCAAGCGGTTGGGTGGGCCCGCAGCCTGGAGGGGTGGGGCATCAACGGTGGCGACGGCGGTGTTCATGCGGGTGGGTGCGGGAGGACGGTTTTGGGGGCTGAGGGCATTGTGTGTGGCCCGGCGCCGAATCTAAAGCGGAAAAAGCCCCGCGAACGGGTGCTTTATCGGTCTCAAGTTGGGGCGGGCGCGGTCGTAGCATAGGCACTCATCGCATTGAATGCCCCCCGCCCCCCTGCAAGGATCTAGCCATGGAATTGCGCCTCACCCCCCCCACGACCGTCGGCGCAGGCGCCCCGCGCCCCGCGCGCCTGCCCGGCCTGGAGTCGGGCGCAGGGGGATCGGCTGCGGTGGTGCCCGAAGCCGGCGGCTTTGGGCAAGCCTTCAAGACGGCTTTGCAAAACGTCAGCGCCGCCCAAGAGCGCGCGGGCCAGCTGCAGACCGAATTTCAGCTTGGCAACCCCAACGTGAGCCTAGAGCAGACCATGCTGGCGATGCAAAAATCCCAGATCGGCTTCCAAGCCGCGCTGCACGTGCGCAACCGCATGATGCAGGCTTACACCGATGTGATGAACATGCAGGTGTGAGGGTGGGTTGCCCGGTTGATCGGGCTGCGTTGCACGGCCCGACGTGGGAGAGTCAATGCAGCAAGGTCGATCGATTCGGTGCCAAATGCTGCCACAAATCATCCACCCACGGTTCGACCAAAGCGCGGATCTGGGCATCGTGGCGCAGCAGCGTGAGCATGATGCGCTGCTTGCGGGCGCGCTCCGTGGGCGTCAGGTCATCCTCTTGGCCGAGTTCGCGCAGGCGTTCGATCAGCACGGCGCAGGCGCTTTCGAGCCGCATCACGGCGTCCCAGTCGTGCGCCTGCGCGGCGTCGAGCATCGCTTGGCTGGTTCTTTCGATCGCTTGGTAGTGCTCGAGCAGATCAGTGGGCTTGGTGGACATGGTGTGCTGCTGGGTCAAAGGGCCAGATAAAAATTTTATTGATCCTCGGGTCATGCAGACTATATCGTTGACCTAGGCGCCAACTTGAGCGTTTACTGGAGGGGTTGTGCCGTTTAGTTCTGGGCTTTGGGGGTGGCGCCGGGTGGGCGCACCGGCTCCAGCGGCTGCGGCACCATGGGCTGCCAGCGCACGGGCGTGAGCGGCGCATCCTGCCCCAAGGCTTTGCCGTTGACCCGCAGGCCGTGGGCCGACAGACGCGCGGCGGTGGCGGGGCCGACGCCACGCACACGGTTCGAAAAATCGCTCCAGTTGGCAAAGGGCCGCTGTTGCCGCGCCGCCACGATGCGCTCGACCATCACCGGGCCGATGCCCTTGATCGCATCCAAGTCGGAGGCCGAGGCGCGGTTGGCCTCTACGGCGCTGGCACCGGCCGAGGCCAGCATCAGCAAGATGCCCATCATCAGCGCCGCCACCATGCTCCATCTCGATGACCGCTTCAACGGCCACTGCAGCGGCCCCTGCAGCGCCACACGATTTCCTGCTTTGCCCACGTCGCCCATGTTGCCCCTCCTCTGCTGCAGTCGCCGACACTGCACAATGCGAACATCTTAACTGCAGCGGGCTCATTGGGGCTCGATGGCGCGCCTGATGCCTGCAACGCCACCACCCCCAGCAACCGACGATGTTTGACCCCACCCAAGTGCCCGTGCTGGGCACCGATGCGCACCTGCCCGCCGTGGCGCCGGCCGAGTGCCAGCCGCTGGCGCTGCGGCGCCGTTTGGCGGCGCCGCCGCCGTGGCAACCCGAGCTGCAGCACGAGCCCCGCTTCATCGAGCGCGCGCCCAGCCGCGCCGCGGTGCTGATGGCGGTGCGCGCAGGGCCGCAGCCCACGCTGCTGCTCACCGAGCGCAGCGCCGAATTGCCGGACCACCCCGGCCAGATTGCCTTTCCCGGCGGCAAGATCGACGCCAGCGACGCCGACGCCCAAGCCGCCGCCCTGCGCGAAGCGCAAGAGGAAATCGGGCTGCCGCAGCAGGTGGTGGAGGTGCTGGGCCAGCTGCCCGACTACACCACCGGCAGCGGCTTCATCGTCACGCCGGTGCTGGCCTTGGTACCCGCCAGCCAGCGCCTGCAACCCGACCCGCGCGAGGTGGCGGCGGTGTTCGAGGTGCCGCTGGTCTATCTGATGAACCCGGCGCACCACCGCCGCCACGAGCTGCTCTGGCAAGGCCGCCGCCGGCAGTGGTTTTCCATGCCCTGGCACGACGGCACGCGCGAGTGCTACATCTGGGGCGCCACGGCGGCCATGCTGCGCAACTTGTACCGGCTCTTGAGCGCCTGAGGCCACACCACACCCAGCCCAAGGCGCCGGATCAACCTGCCGGGCAGGGCTGGCCTTAAGCGCTCGCGCTGGTTATGATGCCGACCCATGACCTTGTTTGCCCTCATTTTTGCATTGGTGCTCGAACAGGCGCGCCCCTTGCCCGACGACAACCCGGCGCACGCCGCGTTGCGCGCGTGGGCGGCGGCGGCGCGGCGCTGGCTCGATGCCGGGCAATGGCACCACGGCTGGCTGGCGTGGGCGCTGGCGGTGCTGGGGCCGGTGGTGCTGGCGGTGTTGATTTACGGGCTGCTCAACTGGGTGCACGGCCTGCTCGGTTTTGCCTGGGCGGTGCTGGTGCTCTACCTGACCTTGGGCTTTAGGCAGTTCAGCCACCACTTCACCACCATTCGGGTGGCGCTGGAATCGGGCGACGAGGCCGCAGCGCGGGCCGAACTGGCGCGCTGGCAGGGGGTGGAGGTGGCCGAGCTGCCGCCGCAAGAGCTGCTGCGGCACGTGATCGAGCACTCGGTGCTGGCCGCGCACCGCCATGTGTTTGGCGTCATGGTGGCGTTTGTGGCCTTTGCCGCCATCGGGCTGGGGCCGGCCGGCGCGGTGCTGTATCGCATGGCCTTGCACGTGGCGCGCCACTGGCCGGTGCGCACCACGGTGCAGGCCGAAGACGCCTCGGCCGCAGCGGCGCGGCGCGGCTGGCACGTGGTGGATTACTTGCCGGTGCGTGCCACGGCGCTGGCTTTTGCGGTGGTGGGCAATTTTGAAGAAGCGATCGCCAACTGGCGCCAAGACGGCGCCCTGACCAAGGGCAACGACGGCTTGCTGCTCGCCGCCAGCGCCGGAGCCATGAACGTGCGCCTAGGCAGCGGCCCCCCCTTGGGCGAGCCCCTTTATACGCCCGAGCTGGGCTGGAGCGAGTCGGACGCGCGCGTGCCCCAGCTGGCGCATCTGGCCAGCATGGTGGGGCTGGTGTGGCGCGGCGTGTTGCTGTGGCTGCTGCTGCTGGCGCTGGCGCTGTTTGCCCGCGCTTGGTGAAGCGGTGTGGGGGCTAAGGGCTGGGCTGGGCGCGTTTAGGGGGTTTAGGCCCTGGCCCTTGCGCACGCAAACCCGTGCGCGCCACCGCCGGCGTCAATAACGCGGCGCTGCGCTCAATTCGTGGTGCAAATCCACATAGAGCCGGTAGCGTTGCTCGTGCACCCCGTGGCCCACGGCGGCGCGCACCGCGCACCCGGGCTCGTGCAGGTGGGTGCAGTTGTAAAAGCGGCACTGCCCGCAGTGCGCGGCCAAATCCGGCATCAGCTGCGCCAACTGCGGCGGCTCGAGGTGGCGCAGGCCAAACTCCTGGAACCCGGGGGAGTCGATCAGCGCCGAACACCGTTGCGCATCGAGCCAATACCAGCTGCTGCTGGTGGTGGTGTGGCGGCCCGAATTGAGCGCCCGCGACACCGCCCCCGTGGCCGCCATGGCGCTGGGGATGAGCCGGTTGATGAGCGTGCTTTTGCCGGTGCCCGAGGGGCCCAGCACCAAGGTCGTGCGGCCTTCTAGGCGCTGGCGCAGGGCAGCGAGCGTGCTGGGGTCGCTGCCCTCGTGCAGGCACAGGGGCAGCACGTCTTGGCCAAAGGCGCGGTAAGGGGCGAGGCGCTGCCAGGCGCTGTCGAAGGCCGGGCCCAGGTCTAGTTTGTTGAGCACCACCAGCGCGTCGATGTGGGCCGCAGCGGCCGCCACCAGCGCCCGGTTGAGCTGGCTTTCGGAAAACACCGGGTCGGCGGCCAGCAGCACCAGCACCAGGTCGAGGTTGGCGGCAAAGGATTTGGTGCGCAGTTCGTCTTGTCGGTAGAGCACGTTGCGCCGCGGCAGCGTGCGGCTGATCGAGCCGCCGTCGCCGCTGGGCTGCCAGCAGACCCGGTCGCCCACCAGCGGCGCGTCTTTGCGGCCGGGCAGGTGGCACAGCAGGCGCCGGCCGTCGTCGGCCTCGATCCAGCAGTGGCGGCCGTGGGTGCCCACCACCAAGCCTTGCAGCTCGTCGCTCGGAGCCGCGCCGCCGGAAGCGCCGCTCGCTGGGAGCCTCATGCGCCCAGGCGCGCCAAGCGCTCGCTCGCCGGCGGGTGCGAGTAATAAAAACGCACGTAGAGCGGGTCGGGGGTGAGGGTGCTGGCGTTGTCCTTGTACAGCTTGAGCAAGGCGCTGGCGAGGTCGCGCGGGTCGGCGTGCGCCGCCGCAAAGGCGTCGGCCTCGAACTCTTGCCGGCGCGACAGCGCGTTCATCCAAGGTGAGGCAAAAAAACCGACCAGCGGCGTCACCAGCAAAAACAGGATCAGCGCCAGCGCCCCGTTGGGCTGCATCAGGTTGGGCGTCACGCCCAAGCCGGTGTAGAACCAGACTTGCTGCGCCAGCCAGCCCAGCAAGGCCAAGGCGCCCAAGCTCAGCACGGCCATGAGCACAATGCGCTTGAGGATGTGGCGGCGCTTGTAGTGCCCGAGCTCGTGCGCCAGCACGGCGTCGATCTCGCCGGGTGCGAGCTGCTGCAACAGGGTGTCGAAAAACACCACCCGCTTGGCAGGCCCAAAGCCGGTGAAGTAGGCGTTGGCGTGGGCGCTGCGCTTGCTGCCGTCCATCACGAACAGGCCCTGGGCCTTGAAGCCGCAGCGCGCCAGCAGGGTTTCGATGCGGGCTTTGAGGGCCGGGTCTTGCAGCGGCTCGAAGCGGTTGAAGAGCGGGGCGATCAGGCTTGGGTAGAGCACCAGCAGCAGCAGGTTGAAGGCCATCCACAGCGCCCACGCCCACAGCCACCACAGCGGGCCGGCGGCCTGCATCAGCCACAGCAACAAGGCCACCACCGGCAGGCCGATCGCCGCCCCAACCAAGGTGCCCTTGAGGCCGTCGCTGAGCCACAGGCGCGGCGTCATGCGGTTAAAGCCGTGTTTTTGCTCGAGCACAAAGGTGCGGTACCACGACAGCGGCAGCTCCAGCAGCGCGCCCAAGGCGGTGAAGGCCGCCAGCAGCGCCACCTGCTGCAGCAGGCCCGGCCCCAACCACGCCAGCAAGGCCAAGTTGAGGGCGTTGAGCCCCCCCAGCAGCGTCCAGCCGATCAGCAGCGCGGCCCCGAAGCTGCCCTCGAGCAGCCCGAGGCGGGTTTTGGCGATGGTGTAGTCGGCCGCTTTTTGGTGCGCCGCCAGCCCGATGCGCTCGGCAAAGGCGGCGGGCACGCTGGCGCGGTGTTGCGCCACGTGGCGCATCTGGCGCCCAGCCAGCCAGAGCCGGGTGAGCAGGCCGGCGGTGAGCAGCAGGCAAAACACGGCCGTCCACAGCAGGGGGGCATAAGCAGCTAGAAAATCCATAGGGTGCAAGTATAGGAGCCGGCGCCCTTGGCTGCAGGTGGGGGCTTGAATCGGCGAGAATGCGGGCCATGCAAACCCCCGATGAACCCAAGGCCGCAACGGCCGAACTGCACCACAGCGACCAAAACCTGGTCTGGATCGACTGCGAGATGAGCGGGCTCGACCCGGAGAAAGAGCGCCTGCTGGAGATCGCCGTGGTGGTGACCGGGCCGCAGCTGAGCCCGCGCATCGACGGCCCGGTGCTGGTGCTAAAGCAAAGCGAGGCGCTGCTGGCGGCGATGGACAACTGGAACAAAGGCACGCACGGCAAGAGCGGCCTGCTCGACAAGGTGCGCGCCAGCCGCCTGAGCGAGGCCGAGGCCGAGGCCGAGTTGCTGGCCTTCCTGCGCCGCTACGTGCCCAAGGGCGGCTCGCCCATGTGCGGCAACAGTGTCGGCCAAGACCGGCGCTTTTTGCTCAAGTACCTGCCCAAGCTCGAGGACTACTTCCATTACCGCAACCTGGATGTGAGCACGCTCAAAGAGCTGGCCAAACGCTGGCGCCCCGAGGTCTATGCGGCCTTCAAAAAACAACAACGCCACACCGCGCTGGCTGATGTGCACGAGTCGATCGACGAGCTGGAGCACTACCGCCAGCACCTGCTGCGATAAATAGTTCTTGCACGCCGCGAGAAAATACGCGATAATCAAAGGCTGCACTGCAAAAGCAGTGTAAACCTTGCATCTGCCTCACGCTTTTTGGGGGTGGTTTCATGGGGAAGTGGTTGGGCCTTGCGGGCTACGCAAGCGCCTGATCGGGTGGCCAGCAGTGGCTGCCCGCAGCCTGGCTTTCGAGCGGCGGCTGTCTGGCCCCAGCCAACCCCAGCCTGGTCGCGCTGCCCACTAAACGGGCAGAGTCCTCCGGGCCGATTTGTTTGTGGTCGATGTGTTTTTTCACCACGAACGAATCGGGCGCACCCGCGCAGCCTGTCACGGCTGGGCGGCCTTCCGTTTTTGTTCCTTTGCGCCCACAGTGCGCATGGACGAACGACATGACAGACATCACCTGCAACCCCGCGGCCATTGACGCCGCGACCCCTGCCACCGCCACCCCTGTGGCCGCCCCCACCACGCCTTCGGCTTTTGCTGCGTTGGGCCTGGCCCAGCCGCTGCTCAAAGCCGTGGCCGACTTGGGCTTCACCCAGCCCACGCTGGTGCAGCAAGCCGTAATCCCCAAAGCCATGCAGGCCGAAGGCAGCGCGCGCCCGGGCGGCCACGCCTTCACCGACCTGATGGTCTCGAGCCAGACCGGCAGCGGCAAAACCGCGGCCTTCCTGCTGCCGGTGCTGCACACCCTGCTGGTGCAGATGGAGCAACAAGAGGCCGCCGAGCGCGCCGAATGGGAGCGCCTGCAGGCCGAGGCCGCTGCGGCCGGCCAGCCCGCGCCCAAGCGCGCCAAGCGCCAAAACCCGCTGCTGGCGCGCCACTTCAAGCCCACCATTCCGGGTGCGCTGGTGCTGTGCCCGACGCGCGAGCTGGCGCAGCAGGTGGCCAACGACGCCATCGACCTGGTGCAGCACTGCCGTGGCCTGCGCATTGCCAACGTGGTCGGCGGCATGCCCTACCAGATGCAGATCGCCAAACTGCAAAACGCCAACCTCGTGGTGGCCACGCCGGGCCGCCTGCTCGATTTGCAGCGCAGCGGCCAGCTGGTGCTCGATCAGGTGCAGTTTTTGGTGGTCGATGAGGCCGACCGCATGCTCGACCTCGGCTTTGCCGACGACCTGGCCGAAGTCAACCGCCTCACCGCCGCCCGGCGCCAGACCATGATGTTCAGCGCCACCTTTGCGCCGCGCATCCAGGCGCTGGCCACGCGCGTCATGCGCGAGCCGCAGCGGGTGCAGATCGACACCCCGCAAGACCGCCATGTGAACATCGAGCAGCGCCTGTACTGGTGCGACAGCCCCGAGCACAAGCGCCAGCTGCTGGACCACTGGCTGCGCGACGCCAGCATCGAGCAGGCAATCGTGTTCTCCAGCACCCAAATCGAGTGCGACGCGCTGGCCGCCGACCTGCAGCAAGCCGGCTTTGCGGCCGTGGCGCTGCACGGCGCGCTCAGCCAAGGTTTGCGCAACCGCCGCCTGACGGCGCTGCGCAGCGGTCAGGTGCAGATTCTGGTGGCCACCGACGTGGCTGCGCGCGGCATCGACGTGCCCAGCATCACCCATGTGTTCAACTTTGGGCTGCCCATGAAGGCCGAGGACTACACGCACCGCATCGGCCGCACCGGCCGCGCCGGGCGCCAAGGGCTGGCGGTGACCATGGCCGAAATGCGCGACCGGCGCAAGATCGGCGAAATCGAAGCCTACAGCCAGCAAGTGATCGACACCCACACCGTGCCCGGCATGGAGCCACGCAAGCCCCTGTACGAGAGCCGCGATACCCGCCGTGCCCCCGGCGGCCGCCCGCCAGCCGGCCGCGGTGCCCGCCCGGGGCCCTACAGCGGCCCGCGTGAGGGCGGTTTTGGCGCCCGCCCCACACAGCATCAGCCGCACCACCCACCGCGCACCCCCGGCGAGGGGCCGCGCCACGGCTTTGGCAAACCGGCCCCGGCACGCCAGGGCCACGGCGCTGACCGCCCGGCGTATGGCGACCGCCCCGCCTACGGCGACCGTCCGGCGTTTGCCGAGCGCCCATCCTTCGGCGACCGCCCGGCTTGGGGCGACAAGCGCGAGCGCCCGCAAGGCGGGGCCAAGCCATTTGCCGGCAAAGGGCGCCCGAGCCGCTGAGCCCAGCCTGCCCTGACCCCAGCACCTAGGGGGAGGGGCGGTGGTGTTTGCGCCAGCGCCAGCCCAGCCGCTGGCGCTGGCGTGCCCCGATGCGGCACAATGGTGGCTCAAAGGCGGCGTGCCCGTGCCGCGCTAGGAGCCCCTCCAGATGAATCCCTCCACCCTGATCGGGATGGTGGCCAGCGTGCTGCTGCTGGTCGTCGTGATGATTTTTGCGGCCGAAGACCCGCTGCTGTTCATCGACCTGCCGGGCTTGGGGATCGTGCTCTTTGGCACCCTGGCCGCCACCTTCATGAGCTACCCGCTGCGCGAGGTGCTGCGCGTGTTCAAGCTCTTTGGCACCGTGATCCGCAACGAGCGGCTCTACACCCAGAGCGCCATCGACGAGCTGGTCGATGTCTCGCGGCTGTGGATACGCGACGACCTCGCCGCAGTCGAGCGCGCGCTCAAAAATGTCAACAACCCCTTTTTGCGCACTGGGGTGCAGTTGGTGATCGAGCGCACGCCCGAGGCCGACATCTTGGACCTGATGCAGTGGCGCATCTCGCGCCTGCGCGCCAAAGAGGCGGCGGAGGCGCAGCTGTTTCGCGTCATGGCCAGCTACGCGCCCGCCTTTGGCATGATCGGCACCTTGGTCGGGCTGGTCAACATGATGGACATTCTGGGCACCGGCGACATGCTGGTGATCGGCGGCCATCTGGCGGTGGCCCTGATGACCACCTTTTACGGCATTTTGCTGGCCAACCTGATCTTCAAGCCGGTGGCGGTCAAGCTCGAGCGCCGCACCGAGCAGCGCGTGATCTTGATGAACATGGTGATGCAGGGCATCGCCATGATGACGGCGCGGCGCAGCCCGTCGCTGATGCGCGAAACGCTCAAATCCTTTGCGGCGCACCACGAAGATGAAATTTTCGACGGTGCGCAGCCAGTCGCCCAAGCGCGCGGCTGGTGGCCTTTTGCTGCACGCAAAGCCAGCAAAGCCGGCAAACCCAGCCCCAACGCTGCCGGGCGGCCATGAGCCCTCCCACCTTGCTCGAAAGCATGCTGGCCCGAATGCCGCCCGGGCCTGGCGCGGCGGCCAAAGCCGCGCCAGGCCAAAGCGCGGCCTCGTCCAGTGAAGGCAGCGCCAATCAGTCCATCAGCGCCTTGCACAGTGGCCGCTTCGAGCGCTGGCACGTGGACCCAGCGCCGGTGCAAGAGGAGGAAGCTTGGCTGATCACCTACCTCGACGTGGTGACGCTGCTGCTGGCGATGATGGTCGTGATGCTGGCCTTTTCCGAGCCGGTGAGCGAAGCCTTTAGGGGCGAGCGGCGCGAAATCGCGCTCGACCGCATGCACCCGCAGGTGCAGGCCGCAGCCGATGCGGGTACCACCATTTTGCCGCCGGTGCCGCTGCCGCACCCGGCCACGGCCCCGGCGCGGGTCGAGGGCGACCCGGTCGATATCCGCGCCGCCCCGGTGCCGCCCGAGCCGCCCGCGCTCAATGTGGGCGAATTGGGCGAGAACGTGGAAGTGGTCGCCGAAGCCAAGGGGGTGACGCGCTTTCGCATCAGCAGCGAGCTGCTGTTTGCACCCGGCCAGGCCGCGCTCACCCCGGCCGGCCAGCGCGTGATCGACGAGCTGCTGCCGGTGCTCAACCAGGCCATCGGCCACACCATCGTGGTCGAGGGCCACACCGACAACGTGCCCATTGCCACCGCGCGCTTCCCCTCCAACTGGGAGCTGGCGGCGGGTCGCGCCGGCGCCGTGGTGCGCCACCTCGAGACGCGCGGCGTCAACCCGATGCGGCTGCGCGCCACCGGCGTGGCCGATACGCGCCCGCTGGCCGACAACGCCAGCGCGCAGGGGCGGGCGCAAAACCGGCGCGTGGAAATCGTGCTCGAAGCGCCGCCGGTGAATTAGGCTCCCACAGCTATGGCCAAGCGCACCAGGCCCTAGCGCACCAGCCCAAGGGTGCGGGCCAGCAGCCGATAATCCAAGCATGACCCTCCAATACGCGCCCGATACCACCGCCACATCAGAAACCCTGCCGCCGCTGCTGCAAGCGCTCAACCCCGAACAACTCGCCGCCGTGACGCTGGGGCCAGAACCGGCGCTGATACTGGCCGGGGCCGGTTCGGGCAAAACCAAGGTGCTTACCACCCGCATCGCCTGGTTGCTGAGCACCGGCCAGCTCAGCCCGGCCGGGGTGCTGGCCGTGACCTTCACCAACAAGGCCGCCAAAGAGATGCTCACGCGCCTGGGCGCACTGCTGCCGCTGAACGTGCGCGGCATGTGGATCGGCACCTTTCACGGCCTGTGCCACCGCATGCTGCGCGCCCACTGCAAGCTGCTCAAGCTGCCGGCCACATTCCAGATTCTGGACATGCAAGACCAGCTCAGCGCCATCAAGCGGCTGCACAAACAGCTCGCGCTCGATGAGGAGCGCTTCAAGCCCAAGGAGCTGCAGTGGTTCATCAACGCCTGCAAAGAGGAAGGCCAGCGCGCGCACCAGGTGCCGGTGCGCGACGCCGAGCAGCGCCACAAGGTCGAGTTTTACCGCCTCTACGAGGAACAGTGCCAGCGCGAAGGCGTGCTCGACTTTGGCGAGCTGCTGCTGCGCAGCTACGAACTGCTGCGCGACCACGACCCGGTGCGCGAGCACTACCAGCGCCGCTTTAGGCACATCTTGGTCGATGAATTTCAAGACACCAACAAGCTCCAGTACGCTTGGCTCAAGCTGCTGGCCGGGCGCATGGAGGGCGGCCGCTTCGTGCCCGCTGGCAACGCCGTGCTGGCGGTGGGCGACGACGACCAGAGCATCTACGCCTTCAGGGGTGCGCGCGTGGGCAATATGGCCGATTTTGTGCGCGAATTCGGCGTGCGCCAGCAAATCAAGCTCGAGCAAAACTACCGCAGCCAAGCGCACATTCTGGAAGCCGCCAACCGCCTGATCGAGCACAACCAAGGCCGGCTGGGCAAAAACCTGCGCACCGACCAGGGCTGCGGCGAGCCGCTGCGCGTTTATGAAGCGCCGAGCGACTACGCCGAGGCCAACTGGGTGGTGGATGAGGTGCGCCAGCTCATCGGCCGCGACGGCTTGCCCGCGCACGAGGTGGCGCTGCTCTACCGCAGCAACGCGCAGAGCCGGGTGCTCGAGACCGCGCTGTTCAACGCCGGCGTGGCGTACCGGGTGTACGGTGGGCTGCGCTTTTTCGAGCGCGCCGAGATCAAGCACGCGCTGGCATATTTGCGCCTGATCGACAACCCGCACGACGACACCAGCCTGCTGCGGGTGGTCAATTTTCCGCCGCGCGGCATCGGCGCCCGCAGCATCGAGGCCTTGCAGGCCGCCGCCGCTGTCGCCGGTTGTTCGCTGCACGATGCGGTCAGCGCCGTGCCGGGCAAGGCCGGCTCCCACTTGGCGGCCTTCGTGGCCTTGCTCGACGTGCTGCGCGAGGGCAGCTTGGGAGCCTATGGGGCTTGGGGCGCCGAAAGCGAAAATCGGCCCCAGCGAGTACAGTTTTTGCCGGATTCGCAGGCCCATAGCCCCGCTATGGGTCAAGAAGGCGGTGAAAAATGGGCCGCTGCGGCCGGTTTGCAGCCGGCGACTCCCAAGCCCCATAGGCTCCTAGGCCAGCCGCTGCGCCAGATCGTGGCGCTGGTGTTGCAGCACAGCGGCTTGCTGGCGCACTACCGCGCCGAGCGCGACGGCAGCGAGCGGGTGGAAAACCTCGAGGAGCTGCTCAACGCCGCCGAGAGCTTTGTGCTGCAACAAGGCTTTGGCCGCGACGCGGTGGCGCTGCCGCTGGACGAGACCGCTGCCGCCGAAGCCCGCGCCAGCGCGCCAGCTGGCGGCCCCGATTCGGGCTTTGAGGAGCCCAGCGGCGAAACCCTCAGCCCCTTGCAGGCCTTCCTGAGCCACGCCGCGCTCGAAGCCGGCGACAACCAGGCCCAGAGCGGGCAGGACGCGGTGCAGCTGATGACGGTGCACGCCGCCAAGGGGCTGGAGTTTGACGCCGTGTTTATCACCGGGCTCGAAGAGGGGCTGTTCCCGCACGACAACTCCAGCGCCAGCCCGCAGGCGCTGGAAGAGGAGCGGCGGCTGATGTACGTGGCGATCACGCGCGCGCGCCAGCGGCTCTACCTGAGCCACGCCCAGACGCGCATGTTGCACGGCCAGACGCGCTACCACCCGCGCAGCCGCTTTGTAGATGAACTGCCGCCCCAGTGTCTGCAATGGCTCAGCCCCAAGCCGGGCAGCGGCTTGGCGGCAGCGGGCTTGGGCAAAACCGCCACCGGGCTGCAGCCGGCTTGGGGGCGCAGCGCTTTGGTGCCCGAGGCGCCCAGCCGCGCTGCGGCAGACGCAACGCACGGCATCCGCGCCGGCATGCAGGTGTTTCACCCAAAGTTTGGCCAAGGCCAGGTGCTGGCGGTGGAGGGGCGCGGCGACGACGCACGGGCGCAGGTGAGCTTCACACGCCACGGCAGCAAGTGGCTGGCGCTGGCGGTGGCCAAGCTCACGCCGCTGTGAAACCCAGTGGCTGAGCTTGGGCCGCTCAAGCCGGGGGCTGCCCCTCGTCGGTCTCGAAGCTGTCGCGGAAGGTGAAGTAGAGCGAGGTGAAAAAGATCGCGCTCATCAGCATCGCCACCGGAAACAGCAGCATGCCGATGAAGCGCGGCCCCCCCACCAAGCCGCCCAGCAGCACCAGCAGCAACGAGACGCCAAAAAACACCGCGGCCCAGCCCAGAAAATAGACCAGCAGCGCCGCCTTGTTGGTCCAGCAGGCCAGCGCGCTGAAAAATAGGCTCTTGAGCGGCGACACCCCGTGCCAGTGCACCAGCGCCGGGGCGTGCCAAAACAGCAACCCGAGCGGGATGTGCAGCAGCGCACCGATAAGCATGCGGTTGATGGCCTCGGGCGTGAACATCAGGTCTTCGGGCCGGGGGCTGGCGCCGGGCTCCACCGGCACGGCCGCCGGGTCCGGCAGCACCGCAGGCGTGGCCGCGCCGCCGGTGATCAGCAGCGTCAGGCCCAAAATCAGCAGCGAGCCGGCGGCGTAGATCAGGCCCAGCACCAGCATGGCGTGCGCGCGCTCGCGCCCGGCGGCAAAGGCGCTGGCCAGCACCGTGGGCATGGGGAACTGGCCCGAGGCCGCGATGCGTGTGGCCGCCATCAGCCCCAGCGTGGCGGCGGGCAGCAGCGCCAGCGCCAACGCCTGCCCCAGCAGCGGCACCAGCGACAGCACCGAGACCACCAGCATGAACAGAAAAAACAACCCGGCCAGCGCCAGCGGTTGCTTGAAAAACGTGCGCAGGCCCAAGCGCACCCACAGCCAGCCGGTGCCCGCCGGTACGCGGTGCAGCCTCATGCGTGCGCTACCCGCGCGCGCAGCACGCGCTCGAAGTGGGTGGGGTCGTGCGGCACCAGCATGGCGGCGTCGCGCGGCAGGTACCAGTCCCACAGGCGCGAGAGCCAAAAGCGCAGCGCCGCAGCGCGCAGCAGCAGCGGCAGCAGCTCGTGCTCGGCGGCGCTCAAGGGGCGCAGGCTTTGGTAGGCGGCCAGCAGGGCGTGGCTGCGCGCCGCGTCTGGCTGGCCGCTAGCCAGGTCGATGCACCAGTCGTTCAGGGCCACGCTCAGGTCAAACAGCCAGGTGTCGCAGCCGGCAAAATAAAAATCGAACACGCCGGTGAGCCGGTCGCCCTCGAACAGGGCGTTGTCGCGAAACAGATCGGCGTGCACCGGGCCGCGTGGCAGGCTGTGGTAGCGGGGCTGCAGCGCCAGCTCGTTTTGCAGCGCCAGTTCGCTGCGCAGCAAAGCGGCCTGCGCCGGGCTTAGGTGCGGCAGCACCTCGGGGGCGGTCTGGTTCCACCACGCCAAGCCGCGCAGGTTGGGTTGCTGGAGCGGGTAGTCTAGTGCTGCCAAGTGCATGCGCGCCAGCAGGGTGCCCAGTTGCGCGCAGTGCGCGGGCTGCGGCGCCAGCACGCTTTGGCCGGGCAGCTTGTTGACCAGCGCCGCCGGTTTGTCCAGCAGCCGGTGCAAAATCTGGCCGCTGGCGTCTGGGGCCGGGTTGGGCACCGGGATGCCCTTGGCCGCCAGATGCTGCATCAGGCAGAGGTAAAAGGGCAGTTGCTCAAAGCCCAGGCGCTCAAACAGCGTCAGCACGTATTCGTCCCGTGCGCCACCGGGCGCCTGCACCGAGACAAAGTAGTTGGTGTTCTCGATGCCGCCGGGGCAGCCGCGCAGCTCGAGCAGTTCGCCTAGGCCCAGCTGCTGCAGCAGCGCCGCGGCTTGGGCCGGTGTGACTTCGGTATAGACCGCCATGGCTAGGGGGAGCAGGGCGCGCGCAGGGCGCCAGACAGGGGGGCTTGCATAGGCTGCGATTGTAGGCGGCACAATGCGGGCATGACTGAATCCCCCCCCACCCTGCTGCTGGTCGATGGCTCGAGCTACCTCTACCGCGCCTTTCACTCCATGCCCGATCTGCGCGCCGTGCCCGGCGACCCCAGCAGCCCAGCCACCGGCGCCTTGCGCGGCCTCATCAACATGGCGCAGGCGCTGCTGCGCGAGCACCCGGCGCAGAGCGCCGCCTTCGTCTTTGACGCGCCCGGCCCCACCTTTCGCGACGCGCTCTACCCGGCCTACAAAGCGCAGCGCAGCCCCATGCCCGACGATTTGCGCGCCCAGATCGAGCCCATCCACACGGTGCTGCGCCTGCTCGGCTGGCCGGTGCTGTGCGTACCCGGGGTCGAGGCCGACGATGTGCTGGGCACGCTGGCGCAGCGCGCCGCCGCGGCCGGGGTGCAGGTGGTGATTTCCAGCGGCGACAAAGACATGAGCCAGCTCGTGGGGCCGCGGGTGCTGGTCATCGACACCATGAGCGGCAAGCGGCGCGACGTGGCCGGGGTTCAGACCGAGTTTGGCGTGCTGCCGCAGCAGATGGTGGACTACCAGTGCCTGGTGGGCGACACGGTGGACAATGTGCCCGGCGTCGAGCAGGTGGGCCCGAAAACCGCCGTCAAATGGCTGAACGAATACGGCTCGCTCGAGGCCATCGTGGCCCAGGCCGAGCAGATGCCCGGCGCCGTGGGCGCCAAGCTGCGCGCGGCGCTGGACTGGTTGCCCACGGCGCGCCAGCTGCTGCGCATCAAGACCGACTGCGACCTGAGCGCACACCTGAGCACGCCGGACGTGCAGCAAGCGCTGCGCATGCAAGCGCCCGATCGGGCGGCGCTGCGCGATTTTTACGAGCACTACGGCTTTAAGACGCTGGTGCGGGCGCTGGAGGAGGGTGGGGCCGGGCCGGGGGCAGCCGCCGGTTCAGCAGAGGCCGCCGAGGCGGAGCCGCCCCCAGCCCCCCCACCGCGCCACTACCAGACCGTGCTTACCTGGGAGGCGCTGCACGCCTGGCTGGCGCGGTTGCAGGCGGCGCCGCTGGTGGCGCTCGATACCGAGACCACCGGCCTAGACCCCATGCGCGCCGAAATCGTCGGCCTGTCGTGGAGCCTCGAAGCCGGCGCGGCCGCTTATCTGCCGCTGGCGCACGACTACCCCGGCGCGCCCGAGCAACTGCCGCGCGCGGCGGCGCTGGAATGCCTGCGCCCTTGGCTAGAAAACCCGGCGGCGGCCAAACTCGGCCAGCACCTCAAGTACGAGCGCCACGTGTTCGCCAACCACGGCATCGAGCTGCGCGGCCTCGAGCACGACACGCTGCTGCAAAGCTACGTGCTCGAGGCACACCTGCCGCACAGCCTCGAGAGCCTGGCCGAGCGCCACCTGGGCCAGCGCGGTTTGAGCTACGCCGACCTATGCGGCAAGGGCGCGCAGCAGATACCGTTTGCGCAAGTGGATGTCGAGCGCGCCAGCACCTACGCCTGCGAAGACAGCGATTTCACGCTCCAGGTGCACCAGCGCCTGTGGCCGCGGCTGCAGGCCGAGGCGCCGCTGCGCGCCGTCTATGCGCTCGAAATCGCGTGCAGTGAGGTGCTCTACCGCATCGAGCGCCACGGCGTGTTGATCGATGCCGCCACCTTGGCGCGTCAGAGCCATGAATTGGGCCTGCGCCTGGTCGAGCTCGAAGCGCGCGCCCACGCCCTGGCCGGCCAGCCGTTCAACCTCGCCAGCCCCAAGCAGCTGGGCGAGATTTTGTACGACCGGCTGGGCCTGCCGGTGCTCAAAAAAACCGCCACCGGCGCGCGCAGCACCGACGAAGAAGTGCTCGAAAAACTGGCCGAAGACTACCCGCTGCCGGCGCAGATTTTGCAGCACCGCTCGCTGGCCAAACTCAAGGGCACCTACACCGACAAGCTGGCGGCGCTGGCGCACCCGCGCACCGGGCGCGTGCACACCCACTACGCGCAGGCCGTGGCCGTGACCGGGCGCTTGTCGAGCAACGAGCCCAATCTGCAAAACATCCCCATCCGCACGCCCGAGGGCCGGCGCGTGCGCGAGGCGTTCGTGGCCGCGCCCGGGCATCTGATCGCCAGCGCCGACTACTCGCAGATCGAGCTGCGCATCATGGCGCACCTGAGCGACGACCCAGCCCTGCTGCGCGCCTTCCACGACGGGCTGGACGTGCACCGCGCCACCGCCGCCGAAGTCTTTGGTCTGGCGCCCGAGCAGGTGAGCGCCGAGCAGCGCCGCTACGCCAAGACGATCAATTTTGGCCTGATCTACGGCATGAGCAGCTTTGGGCTGGCCAAGGCGCTGGGCATCGACACCGGGGCGGCGCGCAACTACATCGAGCGCTATTTCGAGCGCTTTGCCGGCGTGCGCCGCTACATGGACGCCACCCGCGCCCAAGCCAAAGCGAGCGGCTGCGTGCAGACGGTGCTGGGCCGGCGCCTGCACCTGCCCGAGATCAACTCGCCCAACGCCGCGCGCCGCGCCGCCGCCGAGCGCGCCGCCATCAACGCCCCGATGCAGGGCACGGCCGCCGACCTGATCAAGCTCAGCATGGTGGCGGTGCAGCAGGCGCTCGACGCCCAAGGCCGCGCCAGCCGCATGATCATGCAGGTGCACGACGAGCTGGTGTTCGAGCTGCCCGCAGCTGAACAAGATTGGCTGCGCACCGAGGTGCCGCGCCTGATGGCCGGCGTGGCCGCGCTCAAGGTGCCGCTGCTGGCCGAAGTGGGTTTTGGCGCCAACTGGGAGCAGGCGCACTGAGAGGCTGGAAGGCAATCTGTCATGCCCGCCTTGACGCAGCCAAACACCGCCTGCGGTTCTGCTTTGCGACTTTCCGGCGGTGCTTTGGCGCCCCCTTTCGAGCACGCCCAATTGCCTCCCAGCCTCTGTAAGCCCGGGGGGCCGAGGCCGGCGCGCGCTCTAGCGCCGCGCAGTGGTCGAGGTGGCCAGCCCCAAGGCCAGCGCTTGCTCCGGGCCGAGGCGGGCCGAGCCGTTGCAGTCGGCGGCCAGCACCTGGTGCAGCACGGTGCTGGAGGTGGGTTCGGGCAGCATGGCGTTGAGGTAGCGCGCCAGCGTCAGTTGCTGCGCCGCGTTGGGCTCGCTGCGGCAGCTGCGCTGGCCAAAATCGGCGTCGGGTGGCAACTGGGTGATGGCCAGTTGCGCCGGTTGGGCGCCGTGCGCCAGCGTGCGCTGGATGCCGGCCGCAAACACCAGCAGGCACGGCGTGTCGCAGACCCGGCCCGCCGGCACCAGGGTGTCGAACCGGCGGTTGCGCAGCATCGCGCCCAAGGTGATGGCGCTGCCCACCTGAGCCGCGCCGGTTTCGAGTTGCAGCAAGCGCTGCGTGCAGTGCGCCGCCTCGATCCGCTGCATGGCGCTGTGCATGCGCCGCACGGTGTCTTCGTGGATGGCGCCGCTGAGCGTGATGCGGCAGGCCGTGGTGCGGGTATCGACCAGCAGGCTGCCACCGTCGAAACCGATGGTGTGCAAGTTGCCGGGCGCCGGTGCTTCGGGCGCAGCGCGCGGGGGCTGGGTGACGGGCGCCGCACACCCGGCCAGCAGCGCAGTCAGCAACAGGAGTGCAGCCCCGAACAGGGCGCTCCAGCGAGCCAGAAAACGGGGTCTGATCGACATCGGGGGCAAAAGGAAAGGGGGCCAGAGGCGTGCAGACAGCGGGATCGCTGCCCAAGTTTCCTGCATTCTCGCCTATCTCTCGCCTACCAGGCGCTGCCGTATGATCACCCGGTTTTGATTGATGCCGGCCCCGCGCCGGCCCGCGAGCACACCGATGGCAAAAGCAATGATTCTGGCCGCTGGCCAAGGCACCCGGGTTCGGCCCCTGACCAAAGACCTGCCCAAACCGATGGTGCCGATTTTGGGCAAGCCGGTGATGGAATACCTGATCGAGCATCTGGCGCGACACGGCGTGACGCAGATCATGGTCAACGTGGCCTACAACCACCGCAAAATCGAGGAGTATTTTCGCGACGGGCACCGCTGGGGCGTCGAGATCGGTTACTCCTACGAGGGCGTTTATGACCACGGCGACATCTTGCCGCGCCCGCTGGGTTCGGCCGGCGGCATGCGCCACATCCAAGACCAGAGCGGTTTTTTTGACGACACCACGTTGGTGCTGTGCGGCGACGCGCTGATCGACCTCGACCTCGGGGCCGCGCTGGCCCAGCACCGCGCCCAAGGTGCGCTGGCCAGCGTGGTCACGCTGGAGGTGCCGCGCGATCAGGTGAGCAACTACGGCGTGGTGCTCGCCGACGCCAGCGGCCGGGTGCAGTCGTTCCAAGAAAAGCCGCAGCCGCACGAGGCCAAATCGACCCTGGCCAGCACCGGCATTTACATCTTCGAGCCGGCGGCGCTGGAGCTGATTCCACCTGGGCAGGTGTTCGACATCGGCAGCCAGCTGTTCCCGCTGCTGGTGCAGCGCGGCCTGCCTTTTTACGCCCAGAGCCGACCGTTCAACTGGATCGACATTGGGCGCGTGAGCGACTATTGGTCGGTGCTGCAGCGCGTGCTGCGCGGCGAAGTCGAGCAGATGCACATGCCCGGCACCGAGGTGCGCCCGGGGGTTTGGGTGGGGCTCAACACCCGCATCGACTGGGCCACGGTGCAGGTGCAAGGGCCGGTCTATTTTGGCTCCAGCGTGCGCCTCGAGCCCGGCTGCAGCGTGGTCGGGCCGTGCTGGATTGGCCACGGCAGCCACTTGCGCGCCAGTTCGCGCGTCGAGCGCAGCATCTTGTTCGAGTACACGCGCATCGGCGCCGGTATGCTGTTCCAAGACATGATCGTCTCGCCCAGCTACTGCGTCGATCGGTTGGGCAACGCCACCTACGTCGGCGACGACCGCTTCCCGCTGCGCTGGGGCGATGCGCGCGCCTAAAACACCTGGGGGCACCGCGCCCCCCCAAGCGGCTTAGAGCTTAAAGCGCGCCATCAGCTCGGTGAGCTGGCGCGCCTGATCGCGCAGCGCCGCCGCTGCCGCTGAGGCCTCTTCGACCAGCGCGGCGTTTTGCTGCGTCACGCCGTCCATCTGCGCCACGGCGCTGTTGATCTGGCCCAAGCCTTCGGCCTGCTCAGAGCTAGAGGCAGCGATGTCGCGCATGATCTGCGTCACGCGGGCGATGCTGGCCACGATCTGCTCCATGGTCTGGCCAGCCTGCCCCACCTGCTCGGTGCCGCTGCCGACCTTGCTCACCGAGTCGTTGATCAAAACCTTGATCTCTTTGGCTGCTTCGGCGCTGCGCCCAGCCAAGCTGCGCACCTCGGAGGCCACCACGGCAAAGCCGCGCCCCTGCTCGCCCGCGCGCGCCGCTTCCACGGCGGCGTTGAGCGCCAAGATGTTGGTCTGGAACGCAATGCCGTCGATGACGCTGATGATGTCCACGATCTTGCGCGACGAGCTTTGAATCTGCTCCATGGTCTGCACCACCTGTGCCACCACCGCACCGCCTTGGCTGGCCACGCCGCTGGCTACGTCGGCCATCTGGTTGGCTTGCTGGGCGCTGGCGGCGTTTTGCCGCACGGTGCTGTTGAGCTCTTCGGTGGCCGAGGCGGTTTGCTCGAGCGAGCTGGCTTGGTTTTCGGTGCGCTGCGACAGGTCTTGGGTGCCGCTGGCGACTTCGGCCGATGAGCTGGCGATGGCGGCGGCCGCTGTCAGCACTTGGCGGATGAGCTGGCGCAAGTTGTCTTGCATCAGCCGCAGTTGGGTCAGCAGTTGCGCGACTTCGTCGTTGCCGTTTTGCGCCGGGATGTCGAGGCTCAGGTCGCCGTTGGCGATGTTGGCGGCGTTGTGCTTGGCGTTGGCGAGCCCGCTGGACATGCGGCGCATGGCGGCAATCAAGAACACACTGATGGGCAGCACGCCCAGAAGCAAAATGGCTGTAAACAGCGCGATGTTGAAGTGGTAGCTGGCCGTGGCACGTTCGGTCTCGCGCACTGCGGCTTGCGCTTGGTATTCGGCCAGAGCGACGATAGCGCGCTCGAAGGCTACGCCTTGGGTGCGCCCAGCGACGAGCAAAAACTGCATCGTGGCAACCGAAAAGTCACCCTGCCGAATGGCCTCCAATACCCGGTCGCGCTGTTGCTGCCAAGCGCTGCGTTTGGCCAGCAGGTCGTCGATAAGGGCTTGCTCCTCGGGCGAAACGCTTCGCTTAGAGATTTGCTCCAACGCTGCGTTATTGGCCGCCCGGCCAGCGGCGATGTTGTCAAAATGCAGCGTGACGGGGTGTGGGTGAAGTTCGCGCGTCGGACTGTCTGGGGCGTGCTGAAACAGCAGCAGCATTTCGATGCGGTTGTGCAAATAGCCTGAACGGAGAGTCTTGAGAGACTCGGAAGTGATCATGCGTTCATCATGCACATTGGCCAAACTGTCACGCGCGGCACCTAAACTAAGAAGTGCAGCACTGAAGGTGATGCCAAACAGCAACAGATAGACGATCAGGCCGATCCAGATGCGCCGAGTGATGGTGATGCGGTTGAGCATGGAGCGTTGGGTTTGAGTTTTGCAGTGGTGTGAATAGAACGCAAATCATCATAGCGCACTATATTTCACTGGCTGCTGTCAGCGCAACCAAAATGTCCCTGCTAGGGACGAAGCGGATTCGATGCCGGCCGTGCAACGCCGAGCGCCTTGTGGCTCATTATGCGCGCAAGCGTCTGGGCAAGCCCGGAGCAAGACCAGACGCCTGCCCGCCGTGTTTGCATGTCAACCCTAGAATCGCGCTCCCATGCGTGCGCGGTACCACTCGTGGAAGTGCTGCATGCCGTCTTCCATCGGGCTTTGGTAGGGGCCGACTTCGTTCTCGCCGCGCGCCAGCAACGCCTTGCGCCCGGCGTCCATGCGCTCGCCGATCTCGTCGTCTTCGATGCAGGTCTCCATGTAGGCGGCGCGCTGCGCGGCCATGAACTCGGGCTCGAAGGCGGCGATGTCTTCGGGGTAGTAGAACTCGACCCGGTTCAGCGTCTGGTTCACGCCCAGCGGGTGCACGGTCGAGACCGTGAGCACGTGCGGGTACCACTCGATCATCAGGTGCGGGTAGTAGGTGAGCCAGACCGCGCCGCGCTCGGGCAACTGGCCGTTGCGGTAGCGCAGCAGCACCTCATGCCAGTGTTGATAGACCGGGCTGCCGCCGCCTTGCTGCAGGTTTTGCACGCCCACGGTTTGCACCGAATACTCGGGCTTAAAGGTCCAGCGCAGGTCGGCGCAGGTCACAAACTGGCCCAATCCGGGGTGGAACGGCACCACGTGGTAGTCTTCCAGATAGACCTCGATGAAGGTCTTCCAGTTGTAGTTGCACTGGTGCAGCTCCACATGCCCCAGCACCATGCCCTCGAAGTTGAGCTCGCTGATCTGTTCCAAGCCGGCCAGGTCGGCGCCGATGTCGCGCCCGTTGTCCTCGAACAACAAGCCGTTCCACTCGCGCAGCGGGTAGCGCTGCAGGTTCAGGCAGGGGTCGTGCGCGAAGTGCGGTGCGCCGAGCAGTTGGCCAAGACGCTGCTCCGGCTGCCCTGGCTGACCCGGCTGGGCTGCGCCGCCGCCGTCGTAGGTCCAGCGGTGCAGCGGGCAGACGATGTGGCCGCTGGCGTGGCCGCTGCCGCTCTGCTGCAGGTTGCCGCGGCCCTTGAGCATCACGGCTTGCCGGTGGCGGCAGACGTTGCTCACCAGTTCCACGCCCTGCGCGGTGCGCACCAAGGCCCGGCCCTCGCCTTCGTGCGGCAGGGCGTAGTAGTCGCCCAAGTTGGGCACCGAGTTCACATGCCCCACGTAGCGGGGCCCGCGCTGAAAGATATGCTCCAGCTCGCGCTGCAACAGCGCCTCGTCAAAATAGCTGGAAACGGGCAATTGGCTTGTGGCCTGCTGCAATGGAAGACTCAAATCAGACATGATGGTCCTGACCTCAAGAGACTCCCCCTATGAAGGGGCAGGGAAAGCGCGTGTCGGTGCGGGGCAGCGGTTCGGCGCGGACTAAGGGTGAAACAACTCCCATCGAGTTGAAAACAAGGGAGCGCGATTGTACCCCCGGGGTTCCCGTGGCTTGGGTCTAATCTAGGAGAATCCGAGTGATTCCGGGCGCAAGCGCCTAAAATCCGAGCATCCATGCCGCTGCTGCGGCGCCATCCCGGTTTTTTTGCCTTTCCCATGCCCAAACCCCAAGCTGGCCACGCCGCTGCCGACGCTCCCCCCTCGTACGAAGCCGCGGCGCAAGAGCTCGACGCCCTGCTGGCCCGGCTCGATGGCGGCCAGTTGCCGCTCGACGAGTTGCTCATCCAGCACCAGCGCGGCAACGAGCTGCTGGCCTACTGCCGCGCCCGGCTCGAGGCGCTGGAGCAGCAACTCACGGTGCTGGAAAACGGCGCCGAGCGCCCTTGGACGCCGCAGCCGTGAGCGCCGCGTCCATCCAAGCCCCCATGCAAAACGGATTGCAAACACCGGCCCCTGCCCCCGATTTCAGCGCCTGGAGTGCGGCCCGCTTGGCCGAAGTGGAGCGGGCGCTGGACGCTGCCTTGGCGCCGCAGGCGCCGGCCGCGCTGGGCCAGGCGATGCGCTACGCGGTGCTCGACGGCGGCAAGCGCCTGCGGCCGTTGCTGGTGTGGGCGGCGGCCGAGGCGGCGGCCGGTGCGCCCGCTGCCACCTTGGCATCAGCCACGCACGCCGCCGTCCAGCGCGCGGCTTGCGCGGTCGAGCTGATCCACGCCTACTCGCTGGTGCACGACGACCTGCCCTGCATGGACAACGACGTGCTGCGCCGCGGCAAGCCGACCGTGCACGTGCGCTTTGGCGAGGCCACGGCGCTGCTGGCTGGCGATGCGCTGCAGGCGCTGGCGTTTGAATTGCTGCTGGATCAGCCCGATGCCGCCTTGGGGGCCGCGCTGGCGCTGCAGTTGGCCCGGGCTGCCGGGCACCTAGGGATGGCCGGTGGGCAGGCGATCGATCTGGCCAGCGTCGGCCGCCGCCTGAGCTTGGCCGAGCTCGAAGACATGCACCGCCGCAAAACCGGCGCCCTGCTGCTGGCCAGCGTGCAGATGGGGGCGCTGGCCGGTGGGGCCGATGCCGCTGCGCTCGCCGCCCTCACGCGCTATGGCCAGGCGCTCGGGCTGGCGTTTCAAGTCATCGACGACGTGCTCGACGTGGTGGCCGACTCCGGCATCTTGGGCAAAACCGCCGGCAAAGACGCCGCCGCCGACAAACCCACCTTCGTCTCCCTCATGGGGCTGAACGGGGCGCGCCAGTACGCCCACGACCTGCTGGCACAGGCCCACGCCGCCTTGCACGAGCGCCCCGTGGCGGCGGCGCAAACCCTGCACGATCTGGCCGACTGGGTGCTGCACCGCTCTCACTAAAACCCCTCACACCCCATGACTGGCTTGCTCGACACCATCCAATCCCCGGCCGACTTGCGCCGCCTCACGCGCGCCCAGTTGCGCCCGCTGGCCGACGAACTGCGCCAATTTTTGCTGCACAGCGTGGCCCAGACCGGCGGCCACCTAAGCTCCAACCTCGGCACGGTCGAGCTCACGGTGGCCTTGCACTACGTCTTCAACACGCCGCAAGACCGGCTGGTGTGGGACGTCGGGCACCAGACCTACCCGCACAAAATCCTCACCGGCCGGCGCGAGCGCATGCACACGCTGCGTCAATTGGGGGGGGTGAGCGGCTTTCCGGTGCGCACCGAGAGCGAGTACGACACCTTTGGCACCGCGCACTCGTCCACCAGCATCTCGGCCGCGCTGGGCATGGCGGTGGCGGCGCAGCAGCAGGGCGCCGACCGGCACGCCGTGGCCGTGATCGGCGACGGCGCCATGACGGCCGGAATGGCCTTCGAGGCGCTCAACAACGCCGGCGTGCTCGAGCAGACGCGGCTGCTGGTGGTGCTCAACGACAACGACATGTCGATCAGCCCGCCGGTGGGGGCGCTCAACCGCTACCTCGCGCAGCTGATGAGCGGGCGTTTTTATTCGGCCGCCAAGCAGGTGGGCAAACAGGTGCTGGGGGTGGCGCCGCCGCTGCTCGAGCTCGCCCGCCGGCTCGAGGAGGGCGCCAAGGGCATGGTGGTGCCGATCACCCTGTTCGAAAAATTCGGCTTCAACTACATCGGCCCGATCGACGGCCACGACCTCGACGTCCTGATCCCGATGCTGGAGAACCTGCGCCGCCTCAAGGGGCCGCAGTTCCTGCACGTGGTGACGCGCAAAGGCCAAGGCTACAAGCTGGCCGAAGCCGACCCCATCGCCTACCACGGCCCGGGCAAGTTTGACCCGGCGGTTGGCCTGCCCACCCCGCCATCCAGCAGCAAGCTCACGTTTAGCCAAGTATTCGGGCGCTGGCTGTGCGACATGGCGGCGCACGACGAGCGCTTGGTCGGCATCACCCCGGCCATGCGCGAAGGCTCAGGCATGGTCGAGTTTCACCAGCGCTTCCCCGAGCGCTACCACGATGTCGGCATCGCCGAGCAGCACGCCGCCACCTTTGCGGCTGGGCTGGCTTGCGAGGGCCTCAAGCCGGTGCTGGCGATCTACTCCACCTTTTTGCAGCGCGCCTACGACCAGCTGATCCACGACGTGGCCCTGCAAAACCTGCCGGTGGTGTTCGCGCTCGACCGCGCCGGCATCGTCGGTGCCGACGGCCCCACCCACGCCGGCGCCTACGACATCGCTTTTCTGCGCTGCATCCCCAACGTGTCGATCGCCTGCCCGGCCGACGAGGCCGAGTGCTACCAACTGCTGTGCACCGCCTATCAGCAAGCGCACCCGGTGGCGGTGCGCTACCCACGCGGCAGCGGCGCCGGCACCGCCTTGCCGAGCGACTTGCAGGGCCTGCCCTTTGGCCGCGGCGAACGGCGCCGCCAAGGCAAGCGCGTGGCGCTGCTGGCGTTTGGCACCTTGCTCTACCCGGCCTTGCAAGCGGCCGAGCGGCTCGACGCCACGGTGGCCAATATGCGCTGGGCCAAGCCGCTGGACCGTGAGCTGCTGCTCGAGCTGGCGCAGCAACACGACTGCCTGGTCACAGTCGAAGACGGAGCGCTCAATGGCGGCGCAGGTTCGGCGGTGCTGGAGGCGCTGCACGAGGCCGGCCTGCTGCGCCCGGTGCTGCGGCTGGGCCTGCCCGACCGCTTCATCGAGCACGGCGATGCGGCCAAACTGATGGCGCTGCTGGGGCTGGATGCGGCGGGCATCGAGGCCAGCGTGCGCGCTTGGCCGGCCTGCTCAGGCTTGTAGGGCACAGCGGATGCTTGAAAGCCGGTTCTGTTGAATTGATATTTTTTCAACCCGCAACGCCTTTCCCTAGGGTTTACACGGCCAAAACCGGCTCTGTGCGGGTCCTACAATGCCCAGCAGCCATCCATCAGCCCAGCACATGGGGTGGTCGGTGGTAGCTAACCCAAAACCAGTCTATCGGAGTCAATTAATGGATCGTCGCTCAATCATCGCCGGCACCGGCGCAGTTGGTGTAGCCGGCTTGTTGGCCGCTTGCGGCCCACGCGAACAAGCCGCCGCTCCGGCTGCCGCCCCCGCCGCCCCCGCAGTCGTCACAGGCGAGACCGTGCGCTGGCGTCTGGCTTCGACCTTCCCTCGCGCGCTCAGCACCATCTGGGGTGCGGCCGATGTGTTCGCCAAGGCCGTCTCCGACGCCACCGGCGGCAGGTTTCAGGTCAGCACCCACCCGGCTGGCGAACTGGTGCCCGCCATGGGGGTGTTCGATGCGGCGCAGGCCGGCACCATCGAGTGCGCCCACACTGCCACCTACTTCTTCTTCGGCAAAGACGACGCGCTGGCACTGGCCAACGGCGGCATCTCCTTTGGCCTCAACGGGCGCCAGATGACCTCTTGGTTCTACGAGGGCAACGGGCTGGCCCTGAGCCGCGAGCTGCTCGACACCTTCAACCTCGTCAACTTTGCTTGCGGCAACACCGGGGTGCAGATGGGCGGCTGGTTCCGGCGTGAAATCCGCTCCCCCGCCGATTTGCAGGGTATGCGTTTCCGTGCCGGTGGTTTCGCTGGCCGGGTGCTGGAGCGCCTGGGCGTGGTGCCGTTGGCCATGCCGGCTGGTGAAATCTATCAGGCGTTGGAGCGCGGCACCGTCGATGGCGCCGAGTTCGTCGGCCCCTACGACGACGAAAAACTCGGATTCCACCGCGTGGCCCCGTTCTACTACTACCCGGGCTTCTGGGAAGCCGGCACGCAGCTCGACTTGCTCATCAACAAGACCGCGTTCAACGCCCTGTCGCCCGAGTACAAGGCCATCGTCCACAACGCGGCCGCCTTTGCGCACACCACCATGCTGGCGCGCTACGACGCGCTCAACCCGGCGGCGCTCAAGCGCTTGGTGGCGGGCGGCACGCGCCTGATGCCGTTCCCGCGTTCGGTCATGGACACCGCGTTCCGTGCCGCCCACGAGCTCTACGCCGAGCTCAACGCCACCAACCCGCGCTGGAAGAAAATCTACGACGACCAAATCGCCTTCCGCCGCGACCAGGTCTTGTGGCACGGTCTGGCCGAAGCCAGCTTCGACAGCTACATGCAGTTGCAGGGCCGCAACAACCGGCTCTGATCGGGGTGTTCGGGCCTAGTGCCTAAGCAGTCCACGACGCCCCGCTGCTGGGAAGCGGGGCGTTTTTGTATCCTAGGAACGTTGGGTTCAAGAATAAATCACAGTGCCTACCGGCTGTGAAGGTTTGCTCTTATGAAATACTTGATGATGTTTTCGCGCGCCATCGATGCCCTCAATGGGGGCTTGGGCAAGGTGCTGATGTGGCTCATTTTGCTCACCGTGCTCATCAGCGCCGCCAACGCGATCAGCCGCTACGCATTCAGCATCAGCTCCAACGCTTGGCTCGAAATCCAGTGGTACCTGTTTGGGGCCGTGTTTTTGCTCGGTGCCGGTTTTGCTTTTTTGCGCAATGCCCACGTGCGCATCGACGTGGTCTCGAGCCGCCTGTCGGCGCGCGCGCGCAACTGGATCGATATCGTCGGCATCTTGGTCTTCTTGCTGCCGCTGTGCTACCTGATGATCGCGCTGGGCTGGCCGCTGTTCGAGCGCTCTTGGGACACCGGCGAAATGTCGCCCAACGCCGGCGGTTTGATCCGCTGGCCGGCCTACCTGATGATCCCGCTCGGCTTTGCGCTGCTGGCGCTGCAAGCCCTGTCTGAGCTCATCAAGCGCTTCAATTTCCTCTACTTTGGTGGCCCCGATGCGCTGGCCCAAGGGGTGTCGAGCGACGTGCAGCAACTGGCGCGCGAACTGGCCCTGACCGAACACGATCGGATCGAGGGCGAATTGGCTGCGCGTGCGCAGGCCCAGGGCGCGAGCAAGACATGATCGAATTCATTATCAGCATCTTCGTGCCCCTGATGTTTCTGGGGCTGATCTTCTTTTTGCTCACCGGCTTTCCGGTCGGCTTTGCGCTCTCGGCCGTGGGTTTGCTGTTTGGCTTGCTCGGGATGGAGCTCGGGCTGTTTCCGGCCACCCTGTTTCAGGCGCTGCCGCTGCGCGTTTTTGGCATCATGCAGAATGAAATCCTGCTCGCCATCCCCTTCTTTACGCTGATGGGCATCATCCTCGAGCGCAGCGGCATGGCCGAAGACTTGCTCGAAACCGTGGGTCAAGTCTTTGGCCCGCTGCGCGGCGGCCTGGCGGTGGCGGTGGTGCTGGTCGGGGCGCTGATGGCAGCCACCACTGGCGTGGTGGCGGCGGCGGTGATTTCGATGGGCCTGATCTCGCTGCCGATCATGCTGCGCTACGGCTACAACCGCCCCATCGCCGCCGGCACCATCACCGCTTCGGCCACGCTGGCGCAGATTTTGCCCCCGTCGCTGGTGCTGATCGTGCTCGCCGACCAGCTTGGCGTGTCGGTGGGTGACATGTACGCCGGCGCCATGCTGCCGGCGTTGATGCTGATCGGCATCTACCTGTTGTTCGTGATCGGGGTGGCGATCGTCAAGCCGCAGTGGGTGCCGCCGCTGCCGCCCGAGGCGCGCATCTACAACGAGGCCAACGGCGCCAGCGGCCACAAATCGCTGATCGGGGTAATGGTGCTGGCCGTAGCCGCCGGCTACGCCTGGTCGCAGGTGCACAACCAGATGATGCACCGCTGGTTCGATCGCATTGCCGATGCCCCGGGCGACGAAACCTTCATCATGTCGATGCTCGCTGGTGCCCTGTTGGCGCTGGTGCTGGCGCTGGCCAACAAGGGTTTGCGTCTGGGCCTGCTGTCCAAGTTGGCCGAGCGCGTCACCTTTGTGCTGATCCCGCCGCTGGTGCTGATCTTTCTGGTGCTGGGCACGATCTTTCTGGGCATCGCCACGCCCACCGAGGGCGGCGCCATGGGGGCCGTGGGAGCGCTGATCATGACGCTGGCGCGCCGGCGTCTGAGCCTGCCGCTGTTGAAGCAGGCGCTGGAAAACAGCGCCCGGCTGGCGATCTTCGTGATGTTCATCCTGATCGGCTCGACCGTCTTTGGCTTCACCTTCAACGCCGCCGACGGCCACATCTGGGTCAAGGAACTGTTCAGCGGGCTGCCGGGCGGACAGCTGGGCTTTTTGATCTTTGTCAACACGCTGGTCTTCCTGCTGGGCTTTTTCATCGACTTCTTTGAGATCGCCTTCATCGTCGTGCCCTTGCTGTTGCCGGTGGCCAAGATGCTCGACATCAACCTGGTCTGGTTCGGCATCATCCTGGCCATGAACCTGCAGACCTCGTTCCTGACGCCGCCCTTTGGCTTTGCGCTGTTTTACTTGCGCAGCGTGGCGCCGCGCAACGACTACCTCGACTCCATCACCAAAAAACGCATCGCCGGCGTCACCACCGAGCAGATCTACAAGGGCTCGGTCGCCTTCGTGTTGATTCAAGTGATGATGGTGGCGGTGCTGATCACCTACCCGAACTTGGTCACGGGGCAGTTGGAGCAGGTGGAGCTGGCCGATGAGGCCGAGGTGCAGCGGCGTTTGCAGCAGATTCCCGGTTTCATGGGGGCCGGCGAAGGGGCCAACCAAGAGCCCGGGCAGGAGCAGGGGCAGTGGGGCGGGCCCGGCATGTGGGATGAGCCCGCTCCGGCCGAAGGTGCAGCGCCGGCCGATGCGCCTGCGGATGCGGCGCCCGCCGATGCAGCGCCCCCCCAAGGCGGCACGCCGGATGGGCCCGCCGGGGCCTTGCCGGCGCGTTGAGGGGGTACCAAGCGCCATGCGCCTAGACTGCCGTTTGCTCGATGCGCGCTTGCGCCAGTTCCAGCCTGCCTACGCCACCGGGGGCAGTGCCGGGCTGGACTTGCGCGCCTGCATCGACGCGCCGCTCACACTGGCCGCCAACGCCTGCAGCCTGCTGCCCACGGGGCTGGCGATCCACCTCGCCGACCCGGGCTACGCGGCGCTGATCCTGCCGCGCTCGGGGCTGGGGCACAAGCACGGCATCGTGCTGGGCAACTTGGTGGGGCTGATCGACAGCGACTACCAAGGCCAACTCATGGTCAGCGCTTGGAACCGCAGCAGCCAGCCCTACACCATCGAGCCGCTCGAGCGCATCGCGCAGTTGGTGATCGTCCCGGTGCTGCAGGCGCAGCTCAACTGGGTCGATGATTTTGAGCAGCCGAGCGCGCGCGGCGCCGGGGGCTATGGTTCCACCGGCCGGGCTTGAGCCCGCTGCCTAATGCCCGGTTCAGGCTTGCAGCCTGAAAAAACCCTCGCCTAGCGTGCCGCGCCCCACTTCTTCCTCGGTGGCTTCGCGCACGGCGTGGATTTTGAGGTCGAGGCGCAGCGCGATCCCGGCCAGCGGGTGGTTGGCGTCGAGCACCACGTGTTCGGGGTAGATTTCGCTCACAAAATACAGCCGATCGGGCCCGGCGCCCACGCTGCAACCCGGTGGCAAGCCCTCAAAGGCCATGCCGACTTCGAGTTCGGCCGGAAAGGCGCTGCGCGGCTCGAGCAGCAGCAGCTGGTCGTCAAAGTCGCCAAAGGCGCGCTCGGGCTCCAGGTGCAGCTCCATTTCCTCGCCCGCGCCGTGGCCTTGCAGGGCGGCTTCGATAGACTCTAACAGGTCACGCCCGCCGAGCAAAAACTCGACCGGCTCGTCGAGGGTGTCCAGTTCTTCGCCCAAGGTGTCGGAAAGCGTCCAAGTGAGGGCGGCGACGCATTGCGGGGTGATTTTCATCGCACAATTGTCCCATGAGTTCTCAGCCCAAACCCAGCACCACGCCCTTGGCCGCCGTCCAAGTCCCCAAACGCTCCAGGGCGCGTAGCGGCCAGCCCTTGGCGCCGCCAGCACCCCCCGCGCTCCCTGCGCCTGATGTGTCCACGCCCTTGCTCGGCGGCCTGACGCCGCAGCAGTTCATGCGCCGCCACTGGCAGAAAAAACCGCTTTTGGTGCGCCAGGCCGTGCCCGGCTTTGCACCGCTGCTCAAGCGCCCCGAGCTGTTTGCGCTGGCGCAGCAAGACGGCGTAGAGTCGCGCCTGATTGTGCGCGAGGGTGATGATTGGAGCCTGGCTTCGGGCCCGTTCAAGCCGCGCCAGCTGCCGCCGCTCAAGCAGCCCGGCTGGACGCTGCTGGTGCAGGGGGTTGACTTGCACCACGACGCGGCGCACCAGTTGTTGCAGGGTTTCCGCTTCGTGCCCGACGCGCGCCTCGATGACCTGATGATCTCGTGGGCCACCGAGGGCGGCGGCGTGGGGCCGCATTTCGACAGCTACGACGTGTTCCTGCTGCAAGCCAGCGGCCGACGGCGCTGGCGCATTGGGCGCCAGCGCGACCTGACGCTGCAGCCCGACAAGCCGCTCAAAATCCTGCAACACTTCGAGCCCGAGCAGGAGTGGGTGCTGGAGCCCGGCGACATGCTGTACCTGCCACCCGAGTGGGCGCACGACGGCGTGGCGCTCGACGACGGCTGCATGACCTACTCGGTCGGTTTTCGGGTGCCGCAACGGGCCGCGCTGGCCGCCGAGCTGGTGCAGCGCTTGGCCGAGGATTGGACGGATGAGTCGCTCTACCGCGACCCGCAGCAGCGGGCTTGCGCGCATCCAGCCGCCGTCCCCGACGCGCTGACCGACTTTGCAGCGGCGGCGCTGCAAGCCCTGCTGGCCGACCGCAAGGGGCTGCAGCTGGCGCTGGGCGAGGTGCTCAGCGAGCCCAAGCCGCTGGTGTGCTTTGAGCCGCAGCAGCAGCCGTGGGCGCTGGGCGCGGTGGTGCTGGATCAGCGCACTCGCATGCTCTACGACGAACGCTGCATCTACATCAACGGCGAGGCGCTGCGCGCCAGTGGCCCAGACGCGCGCCTGATGCGGCGTCTGGCGGATCGGCGCTGGCTCAAGGAGCGTCAGGTGCTGGCGGCGAGCCCGGCTGCGCAGGCTGCGCTGGCCGATTGGTACGCGGCGGGCTGGTTGCGGCGCGGTCTGGCGGGCTGAAACAGGGTACAAGCACAGCCACTAGGGTGCCAGAGAAAAAAGCCGGCACCAGCGCAGTCAATTTGTATCTATTTTGCAACAACCCTTTGGTTCAGTAAAATTTTTCCACCTAGGGTTATCCCGGCGCCTGACTGTCAATTATGATGCCGGTGTGTGGCAGACACTTGGGTCTTTACGAGTGTCGTAGCCGCCGTGGATCGAGCGCTGAGTTTGCTTGTATGACCCTGTGTATCGTCCAAAATCGCCCAAAACCCCAACCTTTTCGATTGACCTCCCCATGAAAATCACTGCCCTGCTCGCCGCCCTGTTCGCCGCCGTTGCCCTGACCGCTTGCGGCCCGCAAGCTCCAGCACCGGCTCCTGCACCCGCCCCTGCACCCGCCCCGGCTCCGGCCCCCGCACCGGCTCCTGAGCCAGCACCGGCTCCTGCTCCGGCTGCTCCTGCCGACGCTGCCGCCCCGGCTGCTCCTGCTGCCCCAGCCGCTCCGGCCGCTCCTGCTGCCCCAGCTCGTTAATTCTCGAGCCCTCTGGGTGGGCACTTCCTCCGGGAAGTGCCCGATCAAACCGCCTCGCGTACGCCGGGCGGTTTTTTTACGCCTGTACAAGATGGCTGCGGTTCAAAGCCGCTTCACCAGCACCCGGCTGCGCCGGTCCCAGTTGTACTTGCGTTTGCGCGCCTCGGGCAGCCAGTCGGCATCCACCGGCGCAAAGCCGCGTTTGATGAACCAGTGCATGGTGCGCGTGGTGAGCACGAACAGGCTCTCGAGCCCCATCAGGCGCGCGCGCTGCTCGATGCGCTTGAGCAGTTTTTCGCCGTCGCCCTGGCCTTGCGAGTGCGGTGACACGGTGAGCGCGGCCATTTCGCCGGTCTTGGCCTCGGGGTAGGGGTAGAGCGCGGCGCAGCCAAAAATCACGCCATCGTGCTCGATCAGGGTGTAGTTGGCGATGTCGCGCTCGATTTCGGTGCGGCTGCGCTTGACCAAAGTGCCGTCTTTCTCAAACGGCTCGATCAGTTGCAAAATGCCGCCGACGTCGTCGGCGCTGGCTTCGCGCAGGCTTTCGAGCTTTTCATCGACCACCATGGTGCCGATGCCGTCGTGCACATAGACCTCGAGCAGCAGCGCGCCATCGACGGCAAAGGGGATGATGTGGCTGCGCTCGACCCCGCCCTTGCAGGCCGCGACGCAGTGCTGCAGATAAAAGCCGGGGTCGGTGGGCAACTGGCTGGGCGGCAGCTCGGCCAGCAGCTGCTCGGCTTGGGCCAGCGGCAGCTCGGTGTCGATGGGGTTGTCGTCGCTGGGCGGCTGGTGCGGCTGCACGCGGATGCCCGGCACCTCGGTGACAAAAATCAGCTTGTCGGCCTGCAAGGCGATGGCCACGCTGGTGGCGACTTCTTCCATGTTGAGGTTGAAGGCCTCGCCGGTGGGCGAAAAGCCAAAGGGCGAGAGCAGCACCATGGCGCCCATGTCGAGCGTGCGCATGAGCCCTGCCACATCGACGCGGCGCACCAGCCCGGAATGCTGGAAATCGATGCCATCGACGATGCCCAGCGGGCGTGCGGTGATGAAGTTGCCCGAGAGCACGCGCACCGTGGCCCCGGCCATGGGCGTGTTGGGCAGGCCCTGGCTGAAGGCGGCCTCGATCTCGTAGCGCAACTGACCGGCGGCCTCTTGGGCGCAGTCCAGCGCCACCTCGTCGGTGATGCGCGTGCCCTGGTGGCTGCGCGCCGGGTGCCCCTTGGTGCGCAGTTGCTCGTTAACCTGCGGCCTGAAGCCATGCACCAGCACCACGCGCACGCCCATGCTCTGGATCAGCGCCAAGTCTTGGGCCAGATTGGGCAGCTTGCCGGCGGCAATCGCCTCGCCGGCCACACCGACGACGAAGGTCTGGTTGCGAAACTTGTGGATGTAGGGCGCCACCGAGCGAAACCAGGGCACGAAGGTGAAGTTGAAGACCGTGGACATGGGCGGCTGTGTGGCTGGGGCTGGAAGGTAGTGGGCTTTGGTGGGCGTCCAAGCAGCAAGCATACGCCAGACTGGGCCGCAGCTTGGGTGCTGGTCTGGCCTTGGGGGGTGCCCGCCTGGCCGCAAGCGCGCCGCCGCTGGGGCAATCTCGGATAATCGCACAGCCCCATCCCCCCTGTACGGTCTGCCCGCCGCCCGCGCCTTGATTATCGAATTTCCCGACTCCCTGCCTGTGAGCGCTCAGCGCCAGGCGATCGAAGCCGCCTTGCGCGCGCACCAGGTGATCGTGGTGTGCGGCGAGACCGGCTCGGGCAAAACCACCCAGTTGCCCAAAATCGCGTTGAATATGGGGCGCGGGCGCCTGCACGCGCGCCCGGGCGAGCGTGGGCGCTTGATCGGGCACACGCAGCCGCGCCGCATCGCCGCCAGTTCGGTGGCCAGCCGCATCGCGCACGAGCTCGGTACGGCGTTGGGCGAGGTGGTGGGCTACAAGGTGCGTTTCCAGGATCGGCTCAGCCCCAAGGCCTCGATCAAGCTCATGACCGACGGCATTTTGCTCGCCGAAACCCAGACCGACCCGTTGCTGCAGGCCTACGACACGCTGATCATCGACGAGGCGCACGAGCGCAGCCTGAACATCGATTTTTTGCTCGGCTACCTGCGGCAAATCCTGCCGCAGCGGCCCGATCTGAAGGTGGTGATCACCTCGGCCACCATCGACGCCGAGCGCTTTGCGCAGCACTTCGCCTCGGCCCAGGGGCCGGCGCCGGTGCTCAACGTGGCCGGGCGCAGCTACGCGGTGGAACTGCGCTATCGCCCCTACGAGGACAGCCGGGACTACGGCCTGAACGAAGCGATTGCCGACGCCGTCGATGAGCTCTGGCGCGGCGGGGCGCTGGCCGGCGATGTGCTGGTGTTTTTGCCCGGTGAGCGCGAAATCCGCGAGTGCGCCGACCATTTGCGCCAGCACCTGAGCCACCAGCCGGTGCTGCGCGACACCGAGGTGCTGCCGCTGTACGCGCGCCTGAGCCAGGCCGAGCAAGATCGAATCTTCAGGCCCAGCGGCGCGCGGCGCATCGTGCTGGCGACCAACGTGGCCGAAACCTCGCTCACCGTGCCCGGCATCCGTTATGTCATCGATTCGGGGCGCGCGCGCGTCAAGCGCTACAGCCTGCGCAGCAAAGTCGAGCAGTTGTTGGTCGAGCCCATCAGTCAGGCGGCCGCGGATCAGCGCGCCGGGCGCTGCGGCCGTGTCGCCGACGGCGTCTGCATCCGCCTCTACGACGAGGCCGAGCACCAGGCGCGCCCGCGCTTTAGCGACCCGGAGATTTTGCGCTCTTCGCTGGCAGCGGTGATTCTGCGCATGAAGTCGCTGCGCCTCGGGGCGGTGGAGGATTTTCCCTTTCTCGAAGCACCCTCGCAGCGCGCCATCAGCGACGGCTACCAGCTGCTGCAAGAGTTGGGCGCGCTCGACCACGCCCAGCAGCTCACCGCGCTGGGCAGCGAACTGGCGCGCCTGCCGCTCGATCCGCGCCTAGGGCGCATGATCCTAGAGGCGCGGGACCGGCACGCGCTCGACGAGGTGCTGGTGCTGGCCAGCGCGCTCACGGTGCAAGACGTGCGCGAGCGCCCGCTGCAGGCGCAGGCCCAGGCGGACCGAGCGCAGGCGCCGTTTGACGACGACAAGAGCGAGTTCGTGGGCTACCTCAAGCTCTGGCGCTGGCTGGAGCAGGCGCGCAGCGGCAAGCCCAGTGTGGGTGTGGTGGTTGAAGCGGATGCTGCTGGAGCTGGTGCGGGTGCGGGTGCGCGCCTAGCCGCCAAAGCGGGAAGAGCCGGGCAGCTGGGGCAGCCGGGACTGCAGGCGCCGCCCCAGCACAAGCCCAGCCAGCGCCAGTACGAGGCGCTGCTGCGCCAGCACTACCTGAACCCGCGCCGGGTGCGCGAGTGGCGCGACATCCACAGCCAGTTGCACACCGTGGTGGCCGAGCACGGCTGGAAGCTCAACACCGCGCCCGCCAGCAGCGAGCAGCTGCACTTGTCGCTGCTGGCGGGCCTGCTCGGGCACGTGGGCTGCAAGCACGAGAGCGAGGTGCACTACCAAGGCGCGCGCGGCATCCGTTTTTACCCGCATCCGGGGGCGCGGCTGAGCAAAAAACCGGGGCGCTGGATCGTGTGCGCCGAACTGGTCGAGACCACGCGCCTGTTTGGCCGCGGCATCGCCGCCATCGAGCCGCAGTGGCTGGAGCAGGTGGGGGCGCATCTGCTGAGCAAGCAGGTGCTCGATCCGCGCTGGGAAAAAAACGCCGCGCGCGTGGTGGCTTCCGAGCGCGCCACCCTGTACGGCTTGCTGATCTACAGCCAGCGCCGCGTCGATTACGCGCGCGTCGATCCGGCCGGCGCGCGCGCGATCTTCATCCGCCAGGCGCTGGTGGCGGCCTTGCAAGAAGAGGTCTGGCCGCCCGAGTTCGAGCGCCGCCTGCCTTTTCTGGCCGCCAACCGCCAGGTGCTGGCGCAGGTGCAGGCGCTGGAGCACAAATCGCGCCGCCAAGACGTGCTGGTCGATGAGGAGCTGATCTACGCCTTTTACGACAGCCAGTTGCCGCCCGACCTGAGCAGCGGCACCGAGCTCGAGCGCTGGTACCGCGCCCACGTGCGCCAGCAACCCGAGCTGCTGCGCCTCAAGCGCGAGGAGCTGATGCGGCATCAAGCCGCGGGCGTGACCAGCGTGGCTTTTCCGCCCACGCTGGCGCTGGGTGGCACCGAATGCAGCGCCAGCTACCTGCACCAGCCGGGCGATGCGCGCGACGGCCTGAGCGTGGCGCTGCCGATCTTCGTGCTCAACCAGGCCAGCGAGGAGCGCTGCGAGTGGCTGGTGCCGGGGATGCTCAAAGACAAGATCGCCGCTTTGCTCAAGAGCCTGCCACAAAAGCCGCGCGCGCGCCTGCTGCCGCTGCCCGAGACTGCAGCGCAACTGGCCGCCGAACTCTGTCAGCCCGAGCACTGGGCCCAGGGCAGCCTGATCGAGGCCTTGCTGGCGCGGGTGCGCGCGCGCAGCGGGGTCGATGTGAAGCGCAGCGACTTCAAGCTCGACCAGCTGCCCGCGCACCACTTCATGCACCTGCGCGTGCTCGACGAGCACGGGCGCCAACTGGGCCAAGGGCGCAGCCTGGCGGCGCTCAAAGCCGAGCTGGGCGCGCAGGCGCGCGGGGCCTTTCAGGCGCTGGCGGGCTTGCAGCTGGCGCTGCGTGCGGGGGAGGGTGCAGCCCCCGCATCGGCGCCGGCCTCTGCGCCCGCATCGGCTCCGGCACGGATGCAGGTCGCCCAAGCTGTGCCAGCCGCCCCAGCACCTCAAGCCGCCAGCGCACGCCACCGCGCCTGGACTTTTGGCGACTGGCCCGAGCTGATGGAGTTGGCCAGCGGCGAACACACGGTGATCGGCTTTCCGGCGCTGCTCGATGCCGGCGACGCCATCACGCTGGCGGTCTATGACGAGCCCGAGACGGCGGCGCGCAAGCACCGCACCGGGCTGCGGCGCCTGTTTGCGCTGCAGCTGCGCGAAGCGCTCAAGCAGCTGGAGAAAAGCCTGCCCGGGTTGCAACAGATGGCGGTGTCGTACCTGGCGCTGGGCTCGCTCGAAGAACTGCGCAGCCAGATCATCGAGGTGGCGCTGGAGCGCGCCTTCATGGCCGAGCCGTGGCCGCGCACGGCCACCGAGTTCCAGCAGCGGCTGGAGCAAGGGCGCGGCCGCTTGGGGCTGATCGCGCAGGAGGTGGCGCGCCAGACGGCGGCCGTGTTGCTCGAATACGCCGCCGTGGTGCGCAAGCTCAAAGAGGGCAAGTTCGAGGCACAGCCGCTGGCCGACGTGCGCGAGCAGCTGGGGCAGCTGGTGGGCCCGCGCTTCGTGGCCGAGACGCCGTGGGCGGCGCTGCAGCACCTGCCGCGTTACCTGAAGGCGATCTTTTTGCGCCTCGACAAGCTGCGCGCCGACCCGGCGCGCGACGCCGCGCACATGGCCACGGTGCGTGCCCAAGAGCAGCGCTACACGCGCCTGCTGGCCGAGCGCAAGGGTGTGCCCGATGCGCGCCTAGACGAACTGCGCTGGCTGCTGCAAGAGCTGCGCGTGAGCCTGTTTGCGCAAGAGCTGCGCACGCCGCAGCCGGTGAGCGTCAAGCGGCTGGATAAGCTCTGGGCGCAGCTGGTGGCTTAAGGAGGCTGTGGGGGGCAGGCGTTGATGCTCGCCCCGCCTTGACGCAGCCAAATTACCGCCTACGGCTGCCGCCTAAAGCGCACAAGCTCACAAGCGCGCCAGCCGCGCCAGCGCCGCATCCAGGGTGGCGTCTTGCTTGGCAAAGCAAAAGCGGATCAGGCGCTGCCCCGCCGGCGGCTGGGCGTAAAAGGCCGACAGCGGGATCGCCGCCACGCCGATGGCGCGCGTGAGCCAACGGCAAAAGGCATCGGGCTCCAGATCGCGCTCGGGCACGGCCAGCGCGCGGTAATCGACGCACTGGAAGTAGCTGCCCTCGCAGGGCAGCAGCCCAAAGCGCGTGCGCGCCAGCCCAGCGCGAAAGCGATCGCGCTTGGCGGCATAAAAATCGGGCAGTTGCAGGTAGGGCGCCGGGTCGTGCAGGTACGCGGCCAGCGCGTGCTGCATCGGCGTGTTGACGGTGAAGACGTTGAACTGGTGCACCTTGCGAAACTCGGCCATCAGCGGCGCCGGCGCCAGCACGCTGCCCACCTTCCAGCCGGTGACGTGAAAGGTTTTGCCAAAGCTGCTCACCACCAGCGCGCGCGCCGCCAGATCGGCAAAGCGCGCCGCGCTCTGGTGCGGCTGGCCGTCGTACACCATGTGCTCATAGACCTCGTCGCTGATCAAAATCACCTCGGTGCCGGCCAGCAGCGCCTGCAGGCGCAGCATGTCGGCCTGCTGCCAAACGCGGCCGCTGGGGTTGTGCGGGCTGTTGATGAGCAAGGCGCGCGTGCGCGGCCCGATGGCCGCGGCCAAGGCATCGAAGTCGGGTCGGAAATCGGCGCCCAGTGGCACCCGCACCGGCACCGCGCCCGCCAGTTCGATGTTGGGCACGTAGCTGTCGTAGCAGGGCTCGAGCACGATCACCTCGTCGCCCGGCTGCACCACGGCCAGAATGGCGCTGAAAATGGCTTGCGTGGCCCCGGCGGTGACGGTGATTTCGTGCTCCGGGTCGTAGCGGCGGCCATACAGCGCCTCGGTTTTGCGCGCCAGCGCCTG
>Ga0207950_100073_pt1 | contig 48964 bp, 45 predicted proteins | sample Subbio11_8B_AprC_FD_184814 | JGI IMG/M metagenome (GOLD analysis project Ga0207950, IMG submission 184814) | Serpentinite rock and fluid subsurface biosphere microbial communities from McLaughlin Reserve, California, USA - CR11_8B_AprC (SPAdes) | ecosystem: Environmental > Terrestrial > Deep... | reverse complement strand
CGCCGCCGCCGATGAGGGCGGCGGCATCCTGGACCTGCGCCCCGCCGGCGCGGACGCCGCCGAACCGGAGCTCCGTCGGCTGATGATCGGACGGGCGCAGACGCTGGAGCGGTTCGGGCTCGCCGAACGCCATGGGCCCGCGGTCTGGACGCTCAGGCCCGGCATGGAGGAGACGCTGCGCGACCTCGGCACCCGCGGCGACATTATCAGGACCATGCATCGCGCCATGCAGGATCTCGGAGCCGAGCGCGCCGCCGGTGACTTCGCCATCCATGGCGAACGGCCCGAGCCGATCATCGGCCGCCTCGTCGAGCGCGGCATCGGCGACGAGCTCAAGGGCAGTGCCTACGCTATCATCGACGGCATCGATGGCCGCGTGCATCACCTCCGCTTCGCGGATATCGACGCGACAGGCGACGGGCACCCGGGCGCTATCGTCGAACTCCGCCGCTATCAGGATGCCGGCGGGCGGGAGCGCAGCGCCCTCGCCGTGCGATCGGACCTGCCGGTCGAGGCCCAGGTCACCGCCAACGGCGCGACCTGGCTGGACCGGCGCTTGCTGGACCGAGAGGCGCTGCCGCTGGCCGGGCAGGGCTTCGGCGCGGAAGTCGAGGGCGCGCTCGCTCGACGCACCGAGCATCTCGTCGCAGCCGGTCTCGCGCGCAGGCAGGGTCAGCGTGTGGTCTTCGCACGCGATCTGCTCAACACGCTGCGCCAACGCGAACTGGAGGCGGTTGCCGCGCGGGTGACGGCCGAGACGGGGAGGCCGTGGCGGCCGGCGCGGGAGGGGGACAGCGTCGCCGGGACCTTCACCCGGCGCCTCGACCTGGCCTCGGGGCGCTTCGCGATGCTCGACGACGGGCTCGGCTTCCAGCTGGTGCCGTGGAAGCCGGCGATGGAGCGGCAGCGGGGACTGGCCCTGGCGGGGAGCATTGCGCCTGGCGGCGGTCTCGAGCTTACGCCCGCGCGCAAGCGGAGCCTCAGCCTCTGACCGGATGCCGCGCCGCCGTATCGGCCCGGAAGGGGGGCCGCCGTTTCGCGCGATGCGCTCGCCGCGGGTACGATGCTGGACTGTGACTGCTTGAACGCGACCGCGTCGACCGCGCACGTCTCGCGGCATGGTCCCCGCGCCCCTCACCCAGCCATGACCGCCACCAAGATCCTCTGGGGCCAGGTGTTGGTCGTCTTCCTGATCGTGCTCGCCGCGGTCTGGGGTGCGACGCAGTGGGTCGCCTGGCGCCTCGGCTACCAGCCGCAGCTCGGCCAGCCCATGGACATCTGGGCGGGTGTGCCGGTCTACCCGCCGCCTGCCTTCTTTCTGTGGTGGTACTGGTACGACGCCTACGCGCCGCGGGTCTTCTACGAGGGCGCCGTCATCGCCGCGGCCGGTGGCTTCGCGGCGATCGGCATCGCCATCGGCATGTCCGTCTGGCGCGCTCGCGAGGCGCGAGACGTGACCACCTACGGCTCGGCCCGCTGGGCGACGGAGCGCGAAGTGCGGGACGCCGGTCTGCTTGCCCCCGATGGCGTCGTTCTCGGCTGGTTCGCGCAGCGCTATCTCCGGCATGACGGGCCGGAGCACGTGCTGTGCTTCGCGCCGACGCGCTCGGGCAAGGGCGTGGGCCTCGTCGTGCCCACGCTGTTGACCTGGCCGGGCTCGGCCATCGTCCACGACATCAAGGGCGAGAACTGGCAGCTCACCGCCGGCTGGCGGGCGCGCTTTGGCCGTGTGCTGCTGTTCGACCCGACCAACCCGGCGAGCGCCGCCTACAACCCGCTGCTCGAGGTCCGCCGCGGCGACAGCGAAGTGCGAGACGTACAGAACATCGCCGACATCCTGGTCGACCCCGAAGGCGCGCTGGAGCGCCGGAACCATTGGGAGAAGACCAGCCACTCCCTGCTGGTCGGCGCCATCCTCCACGTCCTCTACGCCGAGCAGGACAAGACGCTGGCCGGCGTCGCGGGCTTCCTCTCCGATCCGCGCCGCCCCATCGAGCGCACGCTGGCCGCGATGATGACGACGCCGCACCTCGGCGATCGGCCGCACCCCGTCGTCGCCTCCGCCGCACGCGAGCTGCTCAACAAATCGGACAACGAGCGCTCCGGCGTGCTCTCGACCGCGATGAGCTTCCTCGGCCTCTACCGCGATCCGGTCGTCGCGCAGGTCACGCGCCGGTGCGACTGGCGGATCGCCGACCTGGTCGAAGCGCGCGAGCCGGTCACGCTCTACCTCGTCGTCCCACCCTCTGACATCGTGCGGACCAAGCCGCTGGTGCGGCTCGTCCTGAACCAGATCGGCCGCCGACTGACGGAGGCGCTGGAGAACGAGCAGCGTCGCCATCGCCTGCTGCTGATGCTGGACGAATTTCCCGCTCTCGGTCGGCTTGATTTCTTCGAGAGCCAGCTCGCCTTCATGGCGGGCTACGGCATCCGATCCTTTCTCATCGCTCAGTCGCTGAACCAGATCGAGCGCGCGTACGGGCCGAACAACGCTATCCTCGACAACTGCCACGTCCGCGTCGCCTTCGCGACGAATGACGAGCGTACGGCCAAGCGCGTCTCCGATGCACTCGGCACGGCGACGGAGATCCGCGAGAGCCGGAACTACGCGGGGCATCGCTTGTCGCCATGGCTAGGTCATCTGATGGTGTCGCGGCAGGAGACGGCACGGCCGCTGCTGACGCCAGGCGAGGTGATGCAGCTTCCGCCAACCGACGAGATCGTTCTGGTTTCCGGTTGCCCGCCGATCCGTGCGCGCAAGGCGCGGTACTACGAGGACTACCAGCTTCGCGCACGCGTCGTGCCGCCACCCTGCCCCACAGCGGCTGCACTGTCTGCGCCTCGTGCGGATGACTGGAGCGCGCTTAAGCCCGTCGTGCGGGAGGCAGCAACGTCCGCCGCCGCCACAACTGACGATGCCGACGGCGGCATCCGCCGGGAACCGACACTGCCTGAGCACGAGCGGGTCGCGCCTGAGCCAGGGCCACCACCCGAGAGGGAGTTCAGCTTCGTAGAGGACGATCAGGACGACGACGACGCGCGCACGCGCGCCCTCGCGGCGCGCGCACGCCGCGTGGCCCGCCAGGCGGCGCTCGATCCCGATGACGGCATTGCCCTCTGATCCGCATGCGCGCCAAAGCCACCTTCCGGCTGCCTCCCGATCTGATGCGCCGTCTCGCTGACTATGCGGCAAGGAAGCGCGTGAGCCAGGCCGTCGTGGTGGAGGCCGCACTCGAGAGCTACCTCTCCGCGGACGCTTCCGACCGGTTGGAGGCGGCCCTCGCGCGCCGGCTTGATCGCCTGTCGCGCGCGAGCGAACGGCTTGAACGGCACGTCACCATAGGGAACGAAGCGCTCGCGCTGTTCGTGAAGCACTGGCTCACTGCAACACCGCCGCTGCCCGACATAATGCCCGCTGCTGCAAGAGCGAAAGGTAAGGAGCGCTATGACGCATTCGTTGAGGCGCTTGGTCGTAGGCTGCAGAAAGGCCGCACACTCGCTGATGACATAGCGGCTGACGTGGCCGCGCCTGATAGTGAGCTGCACCCGGTTTCCTTGGACAGCCATCGTTCCGGCCAGAGACCGGCATGATGAAGTCCAGCATGAACCAGATCGAACACGATGAAGCGGCTGCAGGGTTTGCGGTAGCGAGGGCGGGCGCAGAACGTCCGCGCTATCCACAGGTCAGGTCGCCCCGCCGCGGCAGGGCGCACCGCGGTCAGGCCCGCTCGTTTTCGGCCAGCGTCCGGGCGTCGGGCGCAAGCGGAGGGTCGTGCTGCGGCGGCTGCGCGCCCGGATCGAGCACCCCGGCCCTTTGCGCCGCAGGCGGTCGCGGTGATGGGCGAAGCGATCTCGCAGCGGCCGGCCGGCGCTACGGCCTCGCGCTGTTCTGCCGGGTCTGGGAGGCGGCACGCTCCTCGCCCTATGCCGCCCTCCGGGGCCAGTGGCCGACGGCACCGCCGCCGCGGCCCGAGCCCCGCCCTGTCGGACGCGGCGCTGCTGGCGCCCATGCGCGCCGACCTCGCGCGTTCACCCTGGACCGCCTGGACCGGCGAGGGGCACCGCCCCAGGTCTGGACCCGGCTGCGGGCCATCGACAGCCTTCGGGTGTCGCGCAAGCGCGTGCTGCGGCCGATGCGCGAGCACGCCCTGCTCTCGCGCCACAGGGCCCGGCGATGGACCGATACTGCCACGCATGAGCGCTGCATAGGCACCGCGGCGCCGGTCGCGATGTGGGCGACCGTCGCGAGCCAGACCGCCATGGTCGCCGACGGCAAGGTCTGGCTGTTCGGCGTCGCTGAGCACCGGACGCCGAACTACCCGGCTGGCACCTGGCCAAGCGCGGCACCCGCTACGAGGCCATCCCGGCGGTCGGCATAGCGGCGCGCCAGTGGTTCGGCCGGCTCGGTTCCGGCGCCGCACGCGGCCTTGCGCCGATCCACGACCACGGCAGCAACTTCATGTCGGACGCCTTCCCGAAGCAGATCAGGTTCAGAGGCATGGTGCCGAGCCACCCCTTCGTCGCCCGCTACGACGCGGAGAGGCTGATCGAGAAGAACCGCCATCACAGCCCAGACGCCACGCGTGCCGCCCGGAATGAGCAGACCTTCAGTCACGCCGCATCAGGCGACCCATTGTCCAGAGAACCTGGTCCGGTACGGGAGGGCGACGGATTCGACCCATCCTGCCCGCCTCCCGGCAGCAATTCCTTGCAGCATGCCCGCACGGCTCCACTGCGGCTGGCGTGGCCCAGCACCGCGGCGATCTTGGCCAGATGACCGCGAACCGCGCCGCGCCTCAGGCCCGCAAACGCTTTCCCTCACGCTCGCCACCGCCCAGATCCGGAATGACACGGCGTGCGACCTCGCGCCTTGCCCTGAGGGCCGCGCATCGCGGATCCGCGACCACTGCGGAGCCGCCGCCATCGATCCGGCCGCCGCCCGGCCTCACGCATCGATCTCGGCGAGCCGCTTGTAGAGATAGGTCCGCGAGATGCCGAGCTCCGCCGCGACGCGCTTCTTGTTGCCGCGGTTGCGCTGCATCGCCTCGCGGATCTTCGTGCCTTCGAGCGCGGCCATGCTGTCCGCCAGGCGCGCGCCCTGCGGTTCCGCGGCCGGCCGCGGGCGCGCCGGGCCGGCGGCGACATCGGGGAAGGCGGCGGGCGTCAGCCGCTCGCCCTCGGCGAAGATCAGCGCGCGCTCGACCGCATGGCGCAGCTCGCGGACATTGCCGGGCCAGTCGGCCTGGCGCAGCAGCGCCTCCGCCGCCGGGTCGAGCTCGGGCTCGGGTCGCCGGTGGCGCTGCGCCAGCTCGTGCAGGAAGTGGCGGGCGAGCAGCGGGATGTCCTCGCGCCGCTCCGCAAGGCCCGGCACCTCGATCACCACCGGGCTGATGCGGTAGAACAGGTCGAGCCGGAAGCGCCGCTCGGCCACCATGCGCTTGAGGTCGCAATGGGTGGCCGAGACCAGGCGGAAATCCACCGGCAGCGGCGCCTCGCCGCCGACCCGCTCGACCGTCCCTTCCTGCACCACGCGTAGCAGCTTGGCCTGGGTCTCGGGCGGCATCTCGCCGATCTCGTCGAGCAGGATGGTGCCGCCGGCGGCCTGCTCGAAGCGGCCCTTCCGCCCCTTGCGGTCGGCGCCGGTGAAGGCGCCGGGCGCGTAGCCGAACAGCTCGCTTTCGACCAGGCTGGCCGGCAGCGCGGCGCCGTTGACCGCCACCAGCGCGGCGGCGCGGCGCGGGCTCAGCGCGTGCAGGGCGCGCGCCACCAACTCCTTGCCGGTGCCGCTCTCGCCATGGATCAGCACCGGCACGTCGAGCGGGGCGACCTTGGCGATGTCGCGCTTGAGGCGGCGGATCGCCGCGCTCTCGCCGACGATGTCGTCGAGGCTGCCGACCGCGTCGCCGCGCAGCGCCGCGGCCTCGCGGCGGTAGAAATCCACCTCGCGCTGCAGCGCGTTGACGTGGCGGGCCAGCGCCTCGACCTGCTGCGGCCCCTTGAACATCACCCGCCCGATGGCGCCGACCACGCGGCCGTCGCGCGTGATGGGGATGCGCGAGACCACGCGCTCGGCCCCGCGCATGCGCTGGATCTCGCCGACTTCCGGCCGCCCGGTCGCGAGCACACGGTCGAGCCGGGTGTTCTCGATCACCTCGCGCACCGGGCGGCCGATGCCGCCGCCGCGGTCGAGGCCGAAGAACGCCTCATGCACGGGCGAGATGTAGGCGACCCGCGCCTGGTCATCCACCACGGTCATGGCATCGAAGGGGTCGGTGACGACGTGCTCGATGATGTCCCAGGCGAAGTCCACCGCGGCGACGAACTCCAGCACCGCATCGCCCGGCGGCTCGCTGAACACGACCAGGTCGGCGCCGTCCAGCGGCATCAGCAGCACCAGGAAGCGACCGCGCGGGGTGGCCAGGGTGGCGAGCCGGCGCCCCCGCAGCGCCGCCATCCATGCCGGGTCGGCGAGGCAGGCCGCCACCTCGCGCGAGCGCGCGAGGCCATGGGCGGCGATCCTTCCGCCATGCTCGACGATGGCGGCGCCGCATCCCGGCGACGCGACCGGCTGCGTTCGTGGCATGGCGTTTCTTCCCCGCATGAGTGTCCTTGCCATGGACACTAGGCCGGCGCGACTGTCCGCGCCAAGGGCCGGGGCGGCGGCGCGATGGCGGGCCTCCGCCGGGCCGGGGCGCTGGCACGCCGGATGCAACCCCCGGCGCCCGGCGCGGCCCGCCGGCGCGGCGCCGGCCGTCGCGGCATCGCGGCATCGCGGCATGAGGAGGATCGCCCATGGACCAGGCTGACAAGGCCGCCACCCCCCGGCACGACACCCCGCCCGGCGCCGCGCTGCCGCTGCTCGCCGCCGGGCCGGGCGCCTTCGACCTGCTCGACGGGGTGCGGGTGCTCGACCTCACCACCTCGATCGCCGGGCCCTATGCGGGGATGCTGCTCGGCGACCTCGGCGCCGAGGTGGTGAAGGTGGAGCGGCCCGGCGCCGGCGACGATGCGCGTGCCTGGGGCCCGCCCTTCCTCGACGGCGAATCGCTGTGGTTCGTCGCCGTCAATCGCAACAAGCGCAGCCTCACCCTAGACATCACCTCCGCCGCCGGGGCGGAGGTGCTGCGCGGCCTGATCGGGCGGGCCGACGTGCTGCTGGTCAACCAGCCGGCGCGCAGCCTCGCCAAGCTCGGCCTCGCGCCCGAGCAGCTGCGCGCGGCGCGGCCGGAGCTGATCCATGTCTCGATCACCGGCTTCGGCCTGACGGGGGAACGCGCCGACCATGCCGGCTACGACCTGATCGCCGAGGGCTATTCCGGCGTCATGGACCTGACCGGCACGCCCGAGAGCGAGCCGCAGAAGGTGGGCGCGCCGGCGGCCGACATGCTGGCCGGCCAGGACGCCGCCATGGCGGCGATGGCGGCGCTGTTCGCGCGCGCGCGCATAGGGCGCGGGCGCAGCATCGACATCGCGCTGACCGACAGCATGACCCGCTTCCTCACCTGCCGCATCGTCCCCTTTCTGGGTTCGGGGGAGGTGCCGCGCCGCTCGGGCGGGCGGGACAGCGTCATCGCCATCTACCAGGCCTTCGAGACGGCCGACGAGCCGATCACCCTCGGCCTCGGCAATGACGGCATCTGGCGCCGCTTCTGGGAGGCGGTGGGCCGGCCGGAGCGCGGGCGGGATCCTCACCATGGCAGCAACGCGCTGCGCCGCGCCCATCGCGCCGGGATCGTCGCCGAGATCCAGGAGATCCTGCGCGGCCGGCCGCGCGCCGAATGGCTTGCCGCCTTCGCCGCCGCGCGGGTGCCGGCGGGGCCGATCAACCGGGTGGACCAGGTGGTGGCCGACCCGGCGCTGATCGCGCGCGGCCTATTCTACCAGGTCGAGGCAGAGGGGGCGGCGATGCCGCAGGTCGGCACCGGTTTCCTGCTCGACGGCGCGGCGAACCGGCCGCGGCGGCCGCCGCCGCGGCTTGGCGCCGACACCGCGGCGGTGCTCGGGGAATGGCTCGGCCTCGATGCGGCGCGGGTCGCGGCGCTGAAGGCGGAAGGGGCGCTGTAGCCGATGCGGCCCTCCCTCACCCTGCATCATCCGGCCGCCGCGCGCGCCCATTACGAGGCCGGGCTGTGGCGGCAGGAGACACTCTACGGCCTGCTCGCCGCCCATGCCGAGGCGCGGCCGGAGGCCCCGGCGGCGCGCGACGGCGCCCGCACCCTGGGCTGGCGCGCGCTGCGCGACTGGGTGGACGGGGTGGCGGCGCATCTGGACGGCGCGCTCGGCATCGGCGCGGGCGAAAGGGTGGCGATTTGGGCGGGCAACCGGCTCGAGACGCTGGTGCTGTTCCTCGCCTGCGCGCGGCAGGGCATCGCCTGCAACCCATCGCTGCACCGCACCTATACGGCCGATGAGATCCCGCCGCTGCTCGCCGCACTCTCCGCCCGCGCCCTGCTGAGCGAGCCGGGCTGGGGCGCCGACCGGCTCGCCGACCCGGTGGCGCGCTTCGGCGGCCTGCCCGGGCTGGCCGCGGTGCTGACGCCCGCCGGCTTCCCCGGCCCCGGCGCCGCGCCGGGCCCGGCGGTGGCCGACCCCGACAAGGTCGCCTATCTCGCCTTCACCTCCGGCACCACGGGCACGCCGAAATGCGTCATGCATTCGGACAACACGCTGCTCGCCAATGCCCGCGACCTGGTGCGGGACTGGGGGCACGGGCCGGACAGCGTCATCCTCACCCTGTCGCCGCTGTCGCACCACATCGCCTGGGTGGCGGTGGCGCAATGGCTGGTCGCCGGCGCGCTGCTGGTCGCCGACGACCCGCCGCCGGGCACCGGGCGGCTCGACTGGATCCTCGCCAACGGCGCGACCTACGTGCTCGGCGTGCCGACCCATGCGATGGACGTGCTGGCGGCGGCGCGCGAACGCGGCCTCGGCGCGCTGGGCGCGGTGCGCTGCTTCTACATGGCCGGGGCGCCGATCCCGCCGGCGGTGGCCGAGGCCTTCGTGCGGCTCGGCGTGCGACCGCAGAACGTCTATGGCATGACCGAGAACTCCTCGCACCACTACACCCATCCCGACGACCCGACCGAGGTGATCGTCGAGACCTGCGGCCGCGGCGGCCGCGCCTATGCGATCCGCCTGTTCGACCCGGCCGAACCGGACCGCCCCGTGGCAGCGGGCGAGATCGGCGAGATCGGCGGCCGCGGCGCCGCGCTGATGCTCGGCTATTTCGGCAACCAGGCGGCGACCGAGGCGAGCTTCAACCGCGACGGCTGGTTCCTCTCTGGCGATCTCGGCATGATCGACGAGCGCGGCAACCTGCGCGTGGTCGGGCGGAGCAAGGACCTCATCATCCGCGGCGGGCACAACATCCATCCCGCGCGCATCGAGGCGCTGGCGCTGCGCCACCCGGCGGTGAAGCGCGCCGCCGCCTTCCCGGTGCCCGACGAGCGGCTGGGCGAGCGCGTCTGCCTTGCCGTCATCGGCGAGATCGGGGCCGAGGCGCTGCTCGCGCATCTCGCCGCCGAGGGGCTGTCGCGCTACGATATGCCGGAATGGTTCCTCCGGCTCGACGCCTTTCCGCTGACGGCGAGCGGCAAGGTGCTGAAGCGGGACCTGGCGGCGATGGCGAGGGCCGGCACGCTGCGGCCCGAGCCGGTGCGCCGCGACGGCGTGCGCGAAGCATGAACCGCCGCGCGGCGGCGGAACCAAGGAGGGAGGGACAATGACCATGAGGCATCTCACGAGGCGCGCGGCGCTGGCGGCCGGCGGGCTCGCGGCGCTGGCCGCGCCGGCGCTGCGGGCGCAGGGCGTGGTGTCGGACGGCGTGGTCAAGCTCGGCGTGCTGGACGACATGTCCGGCGTCTTCGCCGACCAGCAGGGCATGGGCGATGTCGTCTCGGCGCGCATGGCGATCGAGGATTTCGGCGGCCGCGTGCTCGGCGCTTCGATCGAGCTGATCCATGGCGACCTGCAGAACCGGGCCGATGTCGGGCTCGCCATCGCGCGGCGCTGGTACGACCAGGATAAGGTGGACGCCATCTTCGGCGTCGGCAATTCCGCCGTCGCGCTGGCAGTCCAGCCGCTGGCCCAGGAGAAGCGGCGCATCGCCGTCGCCACCGCGCCCGGCACCACGGAGCTGACCGGCAAGGCCTGCGCGCCGCTCGGCGTGCAATGGACCTACGACAACTACGCCCTGGCCAAGGGCACGGTGACGCCGCTGGTGCGCGGCGGCGGGCGGAAGTGGTTCTTCATCACCTCCGACTACGCCTTCGGCCATTCGCTCGAGCAGAACGCCGCCGACCTCGTCCGCCGCCTGGGCGGGGAGGTGGCGGGCGCAGTGCGCGCGCCGCTGGGGGAGACGGACTATTCCTCCCACCTGCTGCGCGCCGCCGCCTCGGGGGCCAATGTGGTCGGCATCGCGGCGGCGGGGCTCGACCTCGTCAACATCGTCAAGCAGATGGGCGAGTTCGGGCTGGCGCGGCGCGGCATCCAGCCGGCGGCGCTGCTCTGCCTGCTGACCAATGTCCGGGCGATGGGGCTGCAGACGGCGCAGGGGCTGGTCTTCACCGAGGCCTATTACTGGGACCAGAACGACGAGACGCGTGCCTTCGCCCGCCGCTTCGAGGCCATCCACGGCCGCCCGCCGACCATGATGCAGGCGAGCGTCTGGGGCGCGGTGACGCACTACCTCAACGCCATCCGCGACGCCGGCACCGATGCCGCCGAGCCGGTGATGGCGCGCATGCGCGCCACGCCCATCAACGACTTCATGACCCGCAACGGCCGCATCCGCGAGGACGGGCGCGTCATCCGCGACATGTACCTGCTGCGCGCCAAGCGCCCGCAGGACAGCCGCAGCGAGTGGGACCTGCTCGAGGTGGCCGGCACGATCCCCGGCGAGGAGGCCTATCGCCCGCTCGCCGAGAGCGAGTGCCCGCTGGTGCGCCGCACATGAGCGCGCCGACGCGCGGCGCCGTCGTCGTCACCGGGGCGAGCCGCGGCATCGGCGCCGCCATCGCCGCCGACCTCGCCGGGCGCGGCTTCCGCGTCGTCGGGCTGTCGCGCAGCGGAGTCTGCGCCTCGGGCCTCGGCATCGCCTGCGACGTGACCGAGGAGGAGGCGCTGCGCGCCGCCTTCGCCCGCGCCGCCGAGGAAGGGCCGGTGGTCGGCCTGGTCAACAATGCCGGCGCCGTCCATCACCGCCGCAGCGCCCGGCTGACCACCGCGGAGTTCGAGGCGGTGATGCGCCTCGACGCCACCGCGGTGATGGTCGGCTGCCGCGAGATCCGCCCCCATCTCATCGCCGCCGGGGGCGGGCTGATCGTCAATATCGGCTCCTTCTACGCCCGGCTCGGCGTGCCGGGCGCGCTCGCCTATTGCGCCGCCAAGGCGGCGGTCGGGGCGATCACCCGCTGCCTCGCGGTGGAATGGGCGCCCGAGGGCATCCGCGCCCTGTGCGTCGCCCCCGGCTACATCGAGACCGACCTCAACCGCGAGGCCCTGGCCGGGCAGGAGCTGCACGAGCGGCTGATGACGCGCATTCCGCTGCGGCGCTACGGCCGCGCCGAGGAGGTCGGCCGCCTGACCGGCCTGCTGTTCGAGGGCGGCATGGACTTCATGACCGGGGCGACGTTGGCCATCGACGGCGGCCAGGGGGTGGCGGAGTGAGCGCCGCCGCCGGGCCGCTCGCCGGGCTGCTGGTGCTCGATTTCTCGACCCTGCTGCCGGGGCCGATGGCGACGCTGATCCTGGCCGAGGCGGGGGCCGAGGTGGTCAAGGTCGAACGCCCCGGCAGCGGCGACGAGATGCGCGGCTACCAGCCGGCCTGGGGCGCGGAATCGGCCAATTTCGCCCTGCTCAACCGCGGCAAGCGCAGCGTCGCGCTGGACCTCAAGGACCCGGCGCAGCGGGCGCGGCTCGAGCCGCTGCTCGAACGCGCCGACATCCTGGTCGAGCAGTTCCGCCCCCGCGTGATGGAGCGCCTCGGCCTCGGCCCCGACCAGGTGATGGCGCGCAACCCGCGGCTGATCTGGTGCTCCATCACCGGTTACGGGCAGAGCGGGCCGAAGCGCGACGCGGCGGGGCACGACCTCAACTACATCGGCGATGCCGGGCTGCTCTCCCTCGGCCATGGGGACCCGGTGCGGCCGGTGGTGCCGCCGGCGCTGATCGCCGACATCGCCGGCGGCGCCTATCCGGCGGTGATGAACATCCTGATGGCGCTGCTCGCTCGCCAGGCGACGGGCCGCGGCCAGCGGCTCGACATCGCCATGACCGACAACCTCTTCCCCTTCCTCTACTGGGCGATCGGGCAGGGCTTCGCCACCGGGCGCTGGCCCGGCAATGGCGATGGGCTGGTGACCGGCGGCACGCCGCGCTACCGGCTCTACCCGACCGCCGATGGCCGCCTGCTCGCCGCTGCGCCGATCGAGGACCGCTTCTGGGCCGTGTTCTGCGACATCATCGGGCTGGAGCCGGAATGGCGCGACGATGCGCGCGACCCCGCCGGCACCGCGGCGCGGGTGGCCGCACTGGTCGCGGCGCGCGACGCCGCTGCCTGGCGGAGCGCGATCGCCGGGCGCGACTGCTGCTGCAGCATCGTCGCCACCGTGGAGGAAGCCATGAACGACCCGCACTTCGCCGCGCGCGGCCTGTTCGGCCATCGCCTCGCCAATGCCGCCGGGCAGCAGATGCCGGCGCTGCCGGTGCCGCTCGCCCCGGCGCTGCGCGCCCCGCCCGGCATCCGCTCCGCCCCGGCGCTCGGCGCCGACACCGCCACGGTGCTGCCCCGATGAAGGCGGCGCTGCTGACCGAATACGCCGGGCCTTCGGCGATCGTGCTGCGCGACCTAGCCGAGCCGGTGCCGGCCGAGGGCGAGGTGCTACTGGGCTTCGAGGCGGCCGAGGTGAACTACCCCGACGCGCTGGTGGTGAGCGACCGCTACCAGACGCGCCCGCCGCTGCCCTTCATTCCCGGCAAGGCCATGGTCGGGCGAGTGCTGGATGCGCGCGGCGCGGCGGCCCCGGCGCGCGGGGCGCGGGTGATCGCGCATGTCGAATACGGCGCCTTCGCCGAGCGCGTGGCGCTGCCCGCCGCCGCCTGCCTGCCGGTGCCCGAGGGGATCGACGCGGCGGATGCGGCCGCCCTCGGGCTCAACTACCAGACCGCGCATTTCGCGCTGGCTGCGCGCGGCGGCCTCGCGGCGGGGGAGAGCGTGCTGGTGCTCGACGCCTCGGGCGCGGTGGGCGCCGCGGCGCTGCAACTGGCCCGCCCGCTCGGCGCCGCGCAGGTGCTGGCCGGCATCCGCGGCGATGCGGCGGCGACCGGCGGGCGCGGCGTGGATGTGGTGATCGACCCGCTGGGCGATGCCGTCACCGCCGCCGCGCTGCGCTGCCTCGCCCCCTGCGGGCGGCTGGTGGTGGTCGGCTTCGCCGCCGGGGAGATCCCGCAGATCCGCAGCAACTACCTGCTGGTGAAAAATGTCGGCGTGCTCGGCCTGAACTGGGCCGACCGCCGCGACCGCGAGCCCGCGCGCGTCGCGGCGGTGCAGGCGGAGATCTTCGCGCTGTTCCTGGAAGGGCGGCTGCGGTCGCGCATTCATCGCCGCCTGCCGCTTGCCGCGGCGGCTGAGGCGCTGGACCTCGTCGCGCGCGGCGGCCTGCCGGGCCGGGTGCTGCTGGAAGGCTGATCCCCCGCCCTGGCGAGGAGCGAATGGCGGGGAGGGGCCACCCCCCTCCCGGCCATGCGCGGTTCAGCCGAGCGTCGCGGTCGCCTGCATGGCGATGCCGCCATCCGGGCCCACTGCCCAGACCTCGGCGCCCTCGGCGGTCGGCCGGCCGATCACCGTGAAGGGCGCGGTGTCGAACAGCGGCGCGCGCGCCCGCATGGTGAAGGTGCGGATCGCCTTGCCGGGGAGATTGTCGCGCAGCAGGTCGAGCAGGCATTGCTGCGAGAACGGCCCGTGCACCACCAGGCCCGGATACCCTTCCTCCTGCATCGCGTAGGTGCGGTCGTAGTGGATGCGGTGCGGGTTGAGGGTCAGCGCCGAATAGCGGAACAGCGTCACAGGGTCGGTGGTGATGGTGCGCCGCCAGGCAACGTCCGTCGGGGCCGAGTCGCGCTTGGGCGCGCGCACGGGCGCGGCGGGGTCCACCGCCTCGCGGAACACGGTGTGCTGGTCCTCGGTCACCGCGAGGCCGCGCGGGGTGTAGATCCGCCGCGTCACGGTGGTGAAGAGCATGGTGCCGGTGCCGCCTTCGCGCAGCTGGATGTCGCTCAGCTCGGTTTCGCGCCGCAGCGCGTCGCCAACCAGGATCGGTGCGTGGAAGGTATAGGCTTGGCCGGCGAACATCCGCCGCGGCAGCGGCATCTCCGGCAGCACGCCGCCGGAGGTGGGCAGCCCGTCGGCGCCGAGCACCGAGCGCGGCGCGAGCGGCACGAAGAAGCACCAGTGCCAGCCCGGCGGGACCGGCTCGCCGCGCGCGGGGGCGGGCTCGGGCCGCTCGAAGGTGACGGTCATGCCGCGCATGGGCGGCAGCGTCGCCTCGTCGGTTTCCTCGATCTTGCGGCCGATATGGCTTCGCAGCTGGTCGATGTCGATCTTCATGCCGGCTCTCCCGGGACAAGGTAGGGCAGGGTGAGGCCGTCCTTCACCGTCTCGTAGTCCACGCGCACGGGCAGGCCGATCCGCAGCTTCTCGGCCGGCACCGCGCGCAGCTGCGCGAGCATCCGCACGCCTTCGTCGAGATCCACCGTGGCGAGGGTATAAGGCAGGTCGTCGCGCACGCCGGGATGGAAGGCGTGGTGGGTGATGGTCCAGCTATGGATCACGCCGCGGCCGCTGGCCTCGACCCATTCCACCTCCGTCGAATGGCAGGACGGGCACATGGGCTGCGGATAGTGGCGGATCCTGCCGCAGCCGCAGCACTTCTGCAGCAGCAGCTTGCGCCGGTTCAGCCCTTCCCAGTAGGGCGCGCTGTGCGGCGTCGGCTCGGGGACGAGCTTGTTGTAGGTTCCGGTCGCGCTCATCATCCTCTCCTCATGATGGCGACGGAGCCGTCGCCCATGTCGCCATAGCCGGTGACGAGGCCGATCTCGGCGTCGCGCACCTGGGCCTTGCCGGCCTCTCCGCGCAGCTGGCGCACCAGCTCCGCGATGTGGTTCATGCCCACCATGTGCGCCTGGCTGAGCAGGCCGCCATGGGTGTTGACCGGCAGCTTGCCGCCGAGGCGGATCGCGCCGCTCTCGACGAAGGGGCCGCCCTCGCCCTTCTTGCAGAAGCCCAGATCCTCGAGCTGGCACATCACGATGTAGGTGAAGCAGTCGTAGATCTCGGCCACGTCGATGTCGTCGTGCTTGACGCCGGCCATCTCGAAGGCGCGCGGCGCCGCCTTGGCGATGCCTAGGCGCGTCATATCCGGGCGCTGGGTGATGACGCTGGGAGAGTCCGGATGGCCTTCGGCGATGCCCATCACCATCACCGGCGGCTTGCGCAGGTCGCGTGCGCGCTCGGCGCCGCTGACCACAATGGCGCAGGAGCCGTCGCTCTCGAGGCTGCAGTCGAACAGCCGGAAGGGGTCGGAGATCATGCGCGAGGCCTGGTGGTCCTCGATCGACATCGGCTTCGTCATCACGGCATTGCCGTTGAGCATGGCGTTGGCGCGCGTCGAGACCGCGATCTCGCCGAGCTGCCGGCTGGTGGTGCCGTAGAGCTCCATGTGCCGGCGCGCCATCGGCGCGTAGAGCTGCGCCGGCGCGATGGCGCCGAGCGGCATCTCGAATTCGCCGACCAGGCGGAACTGCGGCATCTGCTGCACGCGCATCCCGATGCGCCCGCCCGAGGCGCCGTTGCGCCCGACCGGGATCAGCACATGGTTGCAGATGCCCGCGGCGATCGCGGCGACGGCGCATTGCACCGCGGCGACGCAGCTCGCCCCGCCGAGCGGCGTCACCGCCGAGAAGCGCAGGTCGGGCAGGCCGAGATTGGTGATGAAATCCTCGGCGACCACCCCCGAATAGGGGATCACGCCGTCGATGTCGGCCGGCTTGAGGCCGGCATCCTCGATCGCCTTCAGCGAGGCCTCGAGCTGCAGCGACAGCACGCTGCGGCCCGATTCCCGGGAATAGGCGGTTTCGCCCACCCCGGTGATCGCGCCCTTCTCACGCAATGACATGGCTATCCTCCTTCAATTGTCGCGGAAACGCAGGCTCAGGCGGCGATCCAGCCCTGCGCCACCGCCGCGTCGTGCCGGCAGCGCTCGGGCCCGCCGAGGGCCTGCCGGTCGAAGGTGATGCGCTTGAACTGGTGGTGCAGGCCGAGCAGGTCGGTGAAGCCCATGCCGCCATGCACCTCGGTCGCCAGGCGGGCGACCTCGCGCCCGACCTCGGCCAGATGGGCCTTGGCGTGGGAGGCGACCATGGCGGCTTCCTCCGGCACCGCGTCCTGCGCATAGGCGGCATACCACACCATGGCGCGGCAGGGTTCGAGCATGGTCGCCATGTCGGCGCACATGTATTTCACGCCCTGGAAGCTGCCGATGACGCGGCCGAACTGCATGCGCTCATTGGCATAGGCCACGGCGCGGTCGAGCATGTTCTGCGCCGCGCCGAGCGTGTCGGCCGCCAGCATCACGCGCCCCGCGTCGCGCACCCGCCGCGCCGCGGCGAGCGGATCGTTCGAGGATTGCAGCAGCGCCACCGGCGCCGCGCCGGCGAGGTCGAGATCCACCAGCGCGCGGGTGCGGTCCACGCTGCGGCGCAGCGTGGCGGTCACGCCCGGGGCGCCGGCCTCGATCAGCGCGGCGCGGCCATCGGCCAGGTAGGCGAGGAAATGGGTGGCCTCGCCGCCATCCATCAGCCCGTCCAGCGCGCCCGACAGGCGCCCGCCCTCAAGGCGCAGCGCCGCCCGGCCGGTCTGCCCCGCCAGCCCCGCGAAGCCGAGGCCGATGCGCGCCTGCCCCGCGGCGACGCGCGGCAGCCACTGGCGCTGCTGCTCGGCGTCGCCGGCGCTGCGGAAGGCCTGCACGGCCATCACCAGCGCCGCCGCGAAGGGCGCCGGCGCGGCGTGGTAGCCGAGCGCCTCGGCCGCCAGCGCGGCGTCGAGCATGCCGAGCCCGGCCCCGCCATGCTCCTCGGGCACCAGCAGCCCGTGCAGGCCCAGCTCGCCGAGGCCGCGCCACAGCTCGGCATCGAAGCCGGTGCCGGATTCGGCGAGGCGGCGCAGCGTATCGAGCGGCAGCCGGTCGGCGAGGAAGCCGCGCAGCGAGCGGCCGAACAGTCCCTGGTCTTCCGTCAATCCGAACCGCATCTCAGTTCCTCCCCGCCGGCACCGCCGCCTTGGGCTCGCGCGGCAGGCCGAGGCCGCGCTCGCCGATGATGTTCTTCTGGATGTTCGACGACCCGCCGCCGATGATGAGGCCGATGTCGTACATGTAGTCGATCTGCCAGGTGGTGGCGGGATCGTCCTCGGCCACTTCGCCCTGCGGTTCGTAGAGCAGGCCGGTGCTGCCCATGACGTCGAGTGCCAGCGAGGCGAGCCGGTGCGCGAGCATGGTGCCGTGATACTTCACGATGAAGCGCCCGAGGCCCGAATCCACCCCTTCGGCGGTTTCCGTCAGCAGGCGCATGTTGTGGTTGCGCGCCGCGATCACCTCGCCCTGCAGGCGCAGCAGGCGGTCGCGCCATTCGGCGCGGTCGAGCAGTCGCGCGCCGTCGGCGCCCGGCTGCTCCATCATGCGGCGGATCGCCTCGAGCCGCTGCTGCAGCTTGTTGGGATCGCCGAGCAGCATCCGCTCATACTTGAGCGTGACGTTGGCGACGTGCCAGCCGTCGCCGCGGCCCATGACGATCTGGTCCACCGGCACGCGCACGTCGGTGAAGAAGGTCTCGTTGAACTCGGCGCGGCCGGTCATGGTCCGCAGCGGGCGCACCTCGATCCCCGGCGCGTTCATCGGCAGCAGCAGGTAGGACAGGCCGGCATGCTTCGCCTTGTCGGGCTCGGTGCGGCAGAGCAGGAACATCATGTCGGCGAAATGCGCCGAGCTGGTCCAGATCTTCTGGCCGTTGATGACGAAATGCCCGTCCTCGACCGCGGCGCGGGTCTGCGCGGCGGCGAGGTCGGAGCCCGAGCCGGGCTCCGAATAGCCCTGGCACCAGATAACCTCGCCGCGGATGGTCGGGCCGATCCAGCGCCGCTTCTGCTCCTCGGTGCCGACCTCGAGCAGCGTCGGCACCAGCATGCTGATGCCCTGGTTGTGGATGCCCGGCGAGATGCTGGCGCGGCTGAACGCATCGGCGATGATCGCCAGTTCGATGACGTCGTGCGGCGCGCCGAAGCCGCCGTATTCGCGCGGGATGGTGCGCGCGAAATAGCCGTGCTCGAGCAGCAGCGCCTGCCAGTCCAGCGCCTTGCGGTCGGGCCGCTTGCGCCCGCCGCCCGGGCGCGGTGCGGCGTCGCGATGCGCGGCGATGAAGGCATCGACCTCGTCGCGCAGCGCGCGGTGTTTCGGGGTCAGCGTCAAGTCCATGGAGTTCCTCCGCTCATTCTTCCAATCCCGCCCGCCGGACTGCCGCTCAGCACGCCGCATCCCGTGGCGCCCGGGCGGCGCCAAGCCCCCCCATCGCCTCCGGCGCGGCATGCCAGGATCCTCGCGGCATCGATGGAACGGCGCCGCAGTGTCACGCCGCGCCATCGCCGGCGCAAGCCCTCCGGAGCGCGATGGCGTTCGATGCGCACGGCGCGGACATGATGTCCGCGGCGCCGACAATGCCGGGACACGCGGACGCATGCGGTGGCCCGGATGCGGCGGTCCGCGCCGCTGGCACATGCATTGCGTCGTTCAACCCCGGAGGCATGGTGCGCGCCGCGATGGCGACGTCCGGCCCCGCGGGAGGAGCAGCCATGCGCCCAGATCAGCGCAATGGACGTGGCGCGCCATGAGCGCGGAGGGTGTCGTGCTGGAACGCGACGGCGCGGTGGCGGTGCTGCGGCTGTGCCGTCCCGACCGGCTCAACGCGCTCTCCGCGGCGATGCGGCACGCCATCGCCGCGCGGCTGCGCGAGGTCACCGCCGACCGGGACATCGCCGTGCTGCTGCTGCGCGGGGAAGGCCGCGCCTTCTGCGCCGGCGCCGATCTCGACGACATGCCCGAGAACCCCTTCGCCTGGCGCGAGCGCATCCTGCTCGCGCAGGCGCAGCACCTCGCGCTGATCCGCATGGACAAGATCGTGGTCGCGGCGGTGCAGGGCGCGGCCTTCGGCGGCGGCGCCTCGCTCGCGCTCGCGGCCGACATCCTGCTGCTCGCCGAGGATGCGCGGCTGGGCTTTCCCTTCGTGCATCTCGGCATCGTGCCCGATGGCGGCGCCGCCTTCCTGCTGCAGGCGCGCCTGGGCAGCGCGGTCGCGCTCGACCTGCTGCTGACTGGCGGCACCCTGCCGGCCGAGGAGGCCCAGCGGCTCGGCCTGACGCGGCGGGTGGCGCCGGTGGCGGAGTTCGACGCCGCGGCGATGGCGCTGGCTCGCGAGATCGCGGCGCTGCCGCGCGAGGCGCTGATGCTGACCAAGTCGCTGTGCCGCCAGCGCTGGGGCCAGGGCCTCGACAATGCGCTGGCGCATGAGGCGGACGCCTTCGCCCTCGCCACCACCACCGCCTCGCACCGCGCCGCGCTGGCCGCCGCCCGCCGGCGCCAATCCGCCCCGCGCAAGGGATCCTGACATGCTCGCCGGCACCGCCTTCGCGCCCGGGCTGCTCGCCGACCAGGTGGCCTTCGTCACCGGCGGCGGCAGCGGCATCGGCTTCGCCATCGCCTCCGCCTATGCCCGGCTCGGCGCGCGGGTGGTGATCGCCAGCCGCAAGCAGGCGACGCTCGACGCCGCGGCGGCGCGCCTCGCGGCCGAGGGCGCGGAGGTCGCCGCCTTCCAGGCCGATGTGCGCTCCTACGAGCAGGTGCACGAGGCGGTGACGCGCACGGTCGAACGCTTCGGCGCGCTCGACATCCTGGTGAACAACGCCGCCGGCAACTTCTTCTGCCCGACCGCCGACCTCTCGGCCAATGGCTGGAAGACGGTGGTGGACATCGACCTCAACGGCACCTTCCATTGCTGCCGCGCCGCCTATGCCGCGCTCAAGGCGTCGCGCGGCGGCGGGCGGATCATCAGCATCATCACCATGAACGCGCTGTCGGGCTGGCCGGGGGCGGCCCATGCGGCGGCGGCCAAGGCGGGCATCCTCTCGCTCAGCCGCAGCCTGGCGGTGGAATGGGGGCCGGACGGCATCCGCAGCAACACCATCTCGCCCGGGCCGATCGCCGACACCGAAGGGGTGCGCCGGCTCTACGAGGATCGCGGCGTGGCGGAGCTGGAACGCCGGCGCACCGCGCTCGGCCGCTTCGGGCGGACCGAGGATGTCGCCAATGCCGCGGTGTTCCTCGCCTCGCCGCTCGCCGCCTATGTGACGGGGGAGAACCTCGTCGTCGATGGCGGGCGCTGGCTGAAGCATGTCGCGGCGTGACGCGGAAGGAGAGGGCAAGGCCATGAGCACCGATCCGGGCGGGGAGCTCGTCAGGCGGCGGCGCGAGGGCGCGGTGCTGGTGCTGCGGCTCGACAATCCGAAGAACCGCAACGGGCTCGACGAGCCGATGCGCGTCGCGCTCGGCGCCGCGGTCGAGGAAGCCGAATCCGACCCCGCCGTGCGCGCGGTCTATCTCACCGGCGCGGGGCCGAGCTTCTGCGCCGGCGGCGACCTGCGGATGCTGCGCGGGGCGAGCGACCCCTGGCCGGTGCATCGCCGCTTCCGCCGCCTCAGCCGCTGGCTGGTGCCGCTGATGACGCTCGAGAAGCCGGTGGTGATCGGCGTCAACGGCCATGCGGTGGGCGGCGGGATGGGCCTCGCGCTCACTGGCGACCGGCTGATCGCGGCTGAGGGCGCGGTGTTCATGGCCGGCTTCTTCCGCCTCGGCGCGATTCCCGACATCGGCATGATGTACACGCTGCCGCGGCTGATCGGCATGGCGCGCGCCAAGGATTTCCTGTTCGGCGGCGGCAGCCTGACGGCGGCCGAGGCGCTGGCGCTCGGCCTGGTCGGCCGCGTGGTGCCCGATGCCGAGCTCGACGCGGCGGGATTCGCCGAGGCGCAGCGCCTCGCTTCCGGTCCGGCGGAGGTGATGGGCCTCGCCAAGATCCTGATGGCGCGCAGCTTCGAGAGCAGCCTCGACGAGATGTTCGCCTATGAGGGGCTGGGCCAGGCGCTGGCCATGTCCAACCCCGAGTTCCGCGAGGGGCTGGCGGCGATGCTCGACCGCCGGCCCGCCGATTTCCCGGCCGCTGCCGCGGCGGCGCGCCGCTGAGCCCGACAGGAACCCGAGAGCATGACCGAAACGCTGCCGAGCCCCGTCGTCAACGCCGATTCCGCCCCCTACTGGCAGGGCGCGCGGGAGGGGCGGCTGCTGATCCGCCGCTGCGATGCCTGCGGCCAGACGCATTTCATGCCGCGCCATTTGTGCCCCGCCTGCTGGTCCGGCGACCTGCGCTGGGTCGAGGCCACGGGCCGCGGCACGGTGCACAGCTTCACGATCATCCGCCGCGCGCCGCTCGCCGCCTTCGCCCCGCGCGTGCCCTATGTGGTGGCGCTGATCGACCTTGAGGAAGGCCCGCGGATGATGGCCAACATCCTCGGCGATGATGCGCTCGACACGGCGATCGGCGATGCCGTCGCGGTCTGCTTCGAGGATCGCGGCGAGGGCGCCGCCGTGCCGCAGTTCCGCCGCGCCGGCGGCCGGGGCTGAGCGATGGATTTCGCCCCCACCGAGGAGCAGCGGCTGCTGCGCGAGAGTGCGGCCGCCTTCGTCCGCCGCCACTGCCCGCGCGAGGCGGTGCGCCGCTGGGACCGCGAGGGCGAGTTCCCCGAGACGCTGCACGCGGCGATGGTCGAGGCCGGCTTCCCGGCGATGGTGGTGCCCGCCGCCCATGGCGGCCTCGGCAGCCCGATGCAGGATTGCGCCATCGTCTATGAGGAGCTCGCCCGCCCGTCGATGGACATCGCCTCGCGCATCGCGCTGATCGCCTGGGGGGCGGCGATCCTCGGCGATTTCGCGTCCGAGGAGATGCGGCGCGCGATGCTGCCGCGGGTGGCGCGCGGGGAGGCCAAGCTCTCCTTCAGCCTGACCGAGTCGCAATCGGGTTCGGACGCGGCGTCCCTGCGGACCCGCGCGCGGCGCGACGGCGGCGACTGGGTGGTGAGCGGGCAGAAGCTGTTCTCCACCGGCGCCCATGCCAGGGACAACCACATCATCCTGGTGGCGCGCACCGATCCGGACGCGCCGAAGCACAAGGGCATCTCGCTGCTGCTGGTGCCCAACGACGCGCCCGGCATCACCATGCGCCGGCTCGACACGGTGGGGCGGCACATCATCGGGCTGAACGAGATCTACTTCGACGAGGTGCGGCTGCCCGGCTCGGCCCTGATCGGGGAGGAGAACCATGGCTGGCGCTACGTCACCCGCCACCTGGAGCGCGAGCGCATCACCATCGCCGCCTACAATCTCGGCTGCGCGCTGGCGACGCTGGAGGATGCGGTGGCCTATGCGCGCGAGCGCGAGCAGTTCGGCCAGCCGATCGGGCGCTTCCAGGCGCTTGCCCATGCGCTGGCGGACGCGGCGACCGAGGTGGAGGCGGCGCGCTGGCTGACCGCGCTGGCCGCCTGGCGCTACGACCAGGGGCTGCCCTGCGCGCGGGAGGCGAGCATGGCGAAGCTGCATGCGTCGGAGATGCTGGTGCGGCTGACCACGCTCGGGATGCAGGTTCTGGGCGGGCATGCCTACACCTATGACCACGACATGCAGCGCTACTGGCGCGATGCGCGCAATTCCACGGTGGGCGGCGGGACCTCGCAGATCCAGCGCCAGCTGATCGCGCGGGAGATCGGGTTGTGAACGGCGTGACGGGACGCCGCGGCAAGGAAGCGGGAAGATGAGCGAGACGAGCCTGCGGAACCGGGTGGCGATCGTCGGCGTCGGCGAATCCGACATCGGCAAGGTGCCGGGCATGACCGGACTCGGGCTGAATGCCCAGGCGGCGAAGCGCGCGCTGGACGATGCCGGTCTGAAGCCGTCGGACATCGACGGGCTGCTGACCGCCTATTCCTTCACCGAGCCCTATTTCATGCTGGGTTCGGTGCTGTGCGAGTATCTCGGCCTGCAGCCGCGCTTCAACGCCTCACTCGTGGTGGGCGGGGCGACGCCGGCGGTGATGCTGAAGCACGCGGCCGAGGCGATCGTCGCCGGCCAGGCCGAGGTGGTGCTGGTGACCGCCGGCGAGAACCGCGCCACCGGCCAGAGCCGCGACCAGGCGGTGGCGGCGCTGACCGCGGTCGGCCACCCGTATTTCGAGCAGCCCTACGGATCCTCGATCCCCGGCTTCTACGCCATGATCGCGCGCCGCCACATGCTGGAATACGGCACCACGCGCGAGCAGATGGCCGAGGTGGCCGCGACCACGCGCCGGCACGCGCTGCTGCACCCCAACGCCCACATGAAGGCGCCGCTGACGCGCGAGCAGGTGCTCGCGGCCAAGCCGATCGCCGATCCGCTCGGCATGCTCGATTGCTGCCTGATCTCCGATGCCGGGGGCGCCTTCATCGTCACCTCGGCCGAGCGGGCGGCCGACCTGCGCGCGAAGCCGGCCTACCTGCTCGGCATCGGCGAGTTCCACACGCATGAGCACATCATGTGCGCGCCGAGCCTGACCGAGTTCGGCGCGACGCGCTCGGGGGCTGCGGCCTATCGCATGGCCGGGCTCGGCCCGGCGGACATCGACGTGGCCGAGCTGTACGACTGCTTCAGCATCGTGCCGATCATCGAGGCCGAGGAGCTCGGGCTCTGCCCGCGCGGCGAGGGCGGCCGCTACTGGCTCGACGGGCGGGCGGCGATCGGCGGCGGCGCGGTGCCGGTGAACACCCATGGAGGCATGCTCTCCCACGCCCATGCGGGCGCGGCGGGCGGGCTGTTCGGCATCGTCGAGGCGGTGCGCCAGCTGCGCGGCGGCCTCGGCGCGCGGCAGGTGGAAGGCGCCGAGATCGCGCTGGTGCACAATGAGGGCGGCATCCTGTCCTCGCACTGCACGATGCTGCTCGGCAAGGACAAGGCGTGAGGAGGAACGGAGCATGACCACCGCAGGCAAGCCGCGCGGGATGTATTTCGAGGATTTCGAGATCGGCCAGGAGCTGACGACGCCGGCGCGCACCATCACCTCGACCGACATCGTCAACTTCGCCTGCCTGTCGGGCGACTTCAACGAGGTCCACACCAATTTCGAGTATTGCCGCACCACCCAGTTCGGCGAGCCGATCGCCCATGGGCCGCTGGTCTATGCGGTGATGGGCGGCCTCACCTATGCCAGCGGCATCAATGACGGCACGCTGCTCGCGCTGCTGCAGATCGACGGCTGGAAGATGCTGTCCTCGGTCAAGCACGGCGACACCATCCGCATGGTGGCGAAGGTGGTGGCCAAGAAGGAATCGAGCAAGCCGGACCGCGGCACCGTCACGCTCGACCGGCGCTGCGTGAAGCAGGACGGCACGGTGGCGCAGGAGATGCGCGCCACCCTGCTCTATCGCCGCCGGCCGGGCTGAGCGCGTGATGAACGGCGCCGCCGACCGGATGGAGACGCGCGCGACGCGCGTGCTCGGCATCCGCTACCCGATCGTGCAGGGCGGGCTCGCGCGCGTTGCGCGGGCGGAGCTGGCGGCGGCGGTCTCGGCGGCCGGCGGCCTCGGCCAGATCGCCATGGCCGGGCTGCACCAGCCCGAGCTGCTGCGCGCCGAGATCCGCAAGGCCAAGGCGCTGACCTCGGCGCCCTTCGCGGTGAACTTCCCGATCGGGCGGATCGACATCTCGGCGCTGGTGGATCTCTCGGTCGAGGAAGGCGTGCCGGTGCTCTCCTTCACCGCGGGCAATCCGCGGCCCTGGATCGACCGGCTGGCGGGCACCGGCACCCGCACCCTGGTGCTGGTGGCCGGCGCCGAGCAGGCGCGCAAGGCGGAACAGGCCGGCGCCGACGTGGTGGCGACGGTGGGCTACGAGGGCGGCGGCCATCTCGGCCGTTCGGACCTGACGACGATGGTGGCGGTGCCGATGGTGGTCGATGCCGTCGGCATCCCGGTGCTGGCGAGCGGGGGCATCGTGGACGGGCGCGGCCTGGCCGCGGCGCTGGCGCTCGGCGCGGACGGGATCGAGCTCGGCACGCGCTTCGTCGCCACCCGCGAGGCGGCGGCGCATGAACGCTACAAGGCGGCGCTGCTGGCGGCGCAGCCCGAGGACACGCTGGTCATCAAGCAGAGCCTCGGCATGCCCGGCCGGGTGCTGGACAGCGCCTGGACCCGCCGCATCCAGGCGGCGGAGAAGGCGGGGGCGGACCGCGACAGCGTGCTCGCCATGGTGGACTGGGCGGCGAATGAACGCGCCGCGGTCGGCGGCGCGCTCGACGAGGGGCTGGTCTGGGCCGGCCAGGCGGTGGGCCTGATCGACGACCTGCCCCCGGCGGGGGAGGTGGTGGCGCGCATCGTCGCCGGGGCGCGCGCGGCGGCGGGACGCGCGGCGGCGCTGGCGGGCGCGCAGGGGGAAGGATGATGGCGATGCAGGATCCGGGGCGCGATTTCGGCCTGACCGACGAACAGCGCATGATGCGCGACAGCGTGCAGGCGCTGCTCGCCCGCGTGCTGCCGCGCGAGCGCATCCGCACGCTCGACGAGGCCGGCGAGTTCCCCTTCGACGCCTATGAGGCGCTGGCGCGGGACGGCTGGCTCGGCCTGCCCTTCCCCACGGCGATCGGCGGCGCAGGCGGCTCGTTCAAGGACCTCGCGGTCTTCGTCGAGGCGGTCTCCTGGCACAGCGCGCAGATGGCCTCGGCCTGGCTGACCACGGCGATCTATGGCGGGCGGCAGCTGCTCGGCGCGTCCGAGGCGCTGAAGGCGGAGATCATGCCGGGCCTGCTGCGCGGCGAGACCCGGCTCGCCTTCTGCCTGACCGAGCCGCATACCGGGTCGGACGCGGCGGCGATCCGCACCCGCGCGGTGCAGGACGGCGACGGCTTCGTCATCACCGGGCAGAAGATCTACATCACCTGCGCCCATGTCGCGCACCACCTCGCGGTGGTGACCAAGACCGAGGCCGATGCCGGCCATCGCGGCATCACCGTGTTCCTGGTGGATGCGCGCAGCCCGGGGCTGACCATCCGGCCGCTGCGCGCACTCGGGCGGCGGATGATCCATGTGAACGAGGTGTTCTTCGACGATGTGCGCGTGCCCGCCGCGCGCATGCTGGGCGGGCGCGGCCAGGGCTGGAGCAACCTGATGCGCGGGCTCAATGTCGAGCGGCTCTGCCTCGCCGCGGCGGCGAGCGGCAACTGCCAGCGCATCATCGACGACGCCCGCGAATTCGCGCTGGACCGCACCGCCTTCGGCCGCCGGATCACCGAGTTCCAGGCGGTGGCGCACAAATTCGCCGACATGCGGATGATGGTCGAGGCGGCGCGCGCGCTGACCTATCGCGCGGCGGACATGATGGATGCCGGGCTCGACCCGGTGAGCGAGACCACCATCGCCAAGGTCGTGGCGACCGAGAACAACAGCCGCTGCGCCGACATGGGCATCCAGATCATGGGCGGGGCCGGCTACATGATGGACCACGACATGCAGATGTATTTCCGCGACGCCCGCGTGGGCACCATCGGCGGCGGCACCAGCGAGATCATGCGCGGGATCATCGCCCGCCGCATGGGGCTCTGAGCGGCGGGAGGGCGCCGCCATGCGGACCGCCGAAGGCGCGCTCGGGGCCGCCACCGCGGCGGTGCTGTGGATCGCCGGGGCGGCGCTGCTGCTGATGATGGTCAACGTCACGCTCGACGTGACGCTGAAATACCTGTTCCGCTGGCCGGTGCCCGGCACGCTCGAGATGGTCTCCTACTACTTCATGGCGGCCGCGGTGTTCTTCCCCTTCGCCCATGTGCAGCGCAAGCGCCACCACATCGCGGTGACGCTGTTCACCGACGCGCTGCCGGCGCCCGCGCGGCGCGGGTTGGAGGCGGCGGCGCTGCTGCTCTCGGCCGTCTATCTCATCGCCTTCGGCTGGGCCGGCGCCGAGGAGGCGTGGGAGATGACGCAGGTCGGCGAGGCCACCGGCGCGGTCGCCTTCGACGTGCTGATCTGGCCGACGCGCTGGGCGGTGCCGCTCGGCACCTGGTCGATGGCGGCGTGGATGCTGCTGCAGGCCGTGCGCGAGTTGGCGCCGCCCAGGGCGCCGGCGCCGTGAGGCGCGCGCCGCCCGCCGCGCCCTGGGCGATGCGCGCCGGTTCAGGCGGGAGGCGGGCGCAGCAGCGCCTCCAGCTCGTGGCGGCGGATCTTGCCGGTGGTGCTGCGCGGCAGCGCGGCTTCCTCGATGAAGCGGATCTCCTTGGGCACCTTGTAGCCGGCTATGGCGGCGCGGCAGGCGGCGATCAGTTCGGCCTCGGTCAATGCCTCGTCGCGGCGGGCGACGAAGGCGACCGGCACTTCCCCCCAGCGGGCGTCGGGGCGGCGCACCACCACCGCCTCGCTCACCCGCGGGGAGGCGAGCAGCACGCGCTCGATCTCGGCGGGGTATATGTTCTCGCCGCCCGACTTGATGAGGTATTTCACCCGGTCCACGAAATCGAGCGTGCCGTCGGGGTTGCGCCGCATCACGTCGCCCATGTGGAACCAGCCGCCGCGGAAGTCGCGCGCATTGGTCTCGGGCGCGCGCCAGTAGCCGCTGAACAGGCTCGGGCCGCGGAAGGCGACCTCGCCGGGCTCGCCGTCGGGCACCTCGCGGTCCTCGGGGTCCACCAGGCGGATGCGGCAGTAGGAGCTCTGCACCTTCGACAGCCGCGCCGGCGTGGCGCCCACCCGGATGCGGCCGCGGCTGGCCGGGCCGGGGCCGGTCTCGGTCGAGCCGAAGGTGTTGCGGAACGGCGCCTGCAGCCGTTCGGTCAGTTCGGCGATGGCGGCCGGCGCGATCAGGTCGGCCATGGCGCCGACCAGCCGGACCCCGCGCGGGCGCGCGCCGGTGCGGCGCAGCTCCTCGAGCAGCGGCTCGGCGGTGCCGGGCATGACCGAGAGCCAGCCGAGTGCCTCGTGCGCCAGCACCGCGACGAGGGCGGCCGGGTCGAAGCCGTCCTGGATGATGACCTTGCCGCCATGCATCAGCGTCGCCAGCGCGCTGTCAGTCGCGCCCATGTGGAACATCGGCGACCAGGCGACGAAGGTCTCCTCGGGGAAGGCGCTCTGGTCGGCGCGGGCGATGATGGCGCGCGCGACCATGGCGCGCTGGCTGATCAGCGCGCCCTTCGGCATGCCGGTGGTGCCGCTCGTGTAGAGGATGACGAGGCCGTCCTCCGGCTCGGCGCGGTCGGGCGGCGGCGCGGCGCTCTCGGCCGCCAGCGCCGCCTCGTAGCGTGGGCCGAAGACCAGGCTCGGCAGCGCGCCGCCGCCGGCCTCGGCGAGGCGCGCCTCGAAGCGTTCCGAGACAAGGCACAGGCACGGTTCGGCGAGGGCGAGGCAATAGGCCAGTTCCTCGCGCGACTGGCGCCAGTTCTGGCAGGCCACGATGGCGCCGAGCGAGGCGGCGGCGAGTTCGGCCTCGACGAATTCGTGCCGGTTCTCCGACAGCACGGCGATGCGCTCGCCGCGCCCGACGCCGCGCGCGGCGAGCGCGCGGGCGAGGCGGTTCACCCGTTCCTCCAGCGCGCCATAGGTCCAGCGCCGGCCATCCTGTTCGAGCGCGACGCGGTCGCGGTGCCGCGACGCGCGGTCGCGGAACAGATCCGCGACGGTCAGCGCCGCGGCGCCAGGGATGCCGGCATCGGCGGGGCTTTCGGTCATGGCGTCCTCCTGCTTCTTCGCGCGCAGGCTGCGGGCGGGGCGATGATGCGTCAACGGGGCGCGCGGCACGGGCGCGGATGGGAGGATCGGCGATGAGGGGCATCGGCAGGCGGACATTCCTCGCGGCGGCGCTCGGCGCGCCGGCGGTCGCGCGCGCGCAGGACGCGGCCTGGCCGGCGCGGCCGGTCACGGTGGTGACGGGCTATGCCGCGGGTGGGCTGTCCGACGTCGTGGCGCGCGCGGTGGCGGAACGGATGGCAGCGGATCTCGGCCAGCCGGTGGTGGTGGAGAACCGCACCGGCGCCGCGGCCTCGATCGCCGCCGCCCATGTCGTGCGCGCACGGCCGGACGGCTACACGCTGCTGCTCGGCACCTCGACCCTCGCGATCAACCCGACCTTGCAGCCGTCATTGCCGCCGCAGGATCCGCTGCGCGAACTGGCGCCCGTCGCGCAGACCTACGACACGCCCTTCGTGTTGCTGGTGAATGCGGAACTGCCGGCGCGCGACCTGGCGGGCTTCCTCGCATACGCGCGCGCCCGGCCGGGCGAGGTGATGGTGGCGCATTCCGGCACCGGCTCCGTCAACCACCTGCTGACCGAGATGGTGCAGCGCGCCGCCGGCCTGCGATTCGGCCAGGTGCCCTATCGCGGCGCGCCGCCCGCGCTGCTCGACCTGAAGGCGGGCCGGGTGCAGGCGACCTTCGCCACCCTCTCCGATGCCCAGCCGCAGCTGGAGGATGGCCGGCTGCGGCTGCTCGCGGTCTCCTCGCGCGAGCGGATCGCCGCGATCCCCGCCGTCCCGACAGTGCAGGAGACGCTGCCTGGCGTGCATGCCGCCTTCTGGCAGGCCATGTTCGCGCCGGCGGGGACGCCGGCGCCGGTGATCGCACGCCTGGCCGCCTCGCTGCGCGCCGCCACCGGCGCGCCGGAGTTCCGCGCGCTCTGGGGGCCGCGCGGCGTGGTCATCGCGAGCGGCGGGCCGGAGGAGTTGCGCAGGATGCTGGCCTCCGAGATCGAATCCTGGGGGCGCCTGATCCGCGAGGCAGGGATCAGGGCGGATTAGCGGCCGGGGTTGCGCCGCCGGCACCGGCCCGGGGCGCGGCAACGGAGGTTCGTCGCCGGCGTGCGGGCACCGGGCGGCATGGTCACAGGGAGGAACGAAATGAACGGTTTGCAGCGGCGGACATTCCTCGCGGCGGCGCTCGGCGCGCCGCTGGGCGCGCGCGCGCAGGAGGCCGCCTGGCCGGCGCGGCCGGTCACGCTCGTCACCGGCTATCCGGCCGGGGCGCTGACCGACGCGGCGACGCGCGCGGCGGCCGAGCGGATCGCGCGCGAGCTCGGCCAGCCGGTGGTGGTGGAGAACCGCACCGGCGCGGCGGCCGCCATCGCCGCCGCCCATGTCGTGCGCGCGCGCCCCGACGGCTACACGCTGCTGATGGGCGCGGCGAGCCTCGCCATCGCGCCCGCGCTGCAGCCGCAGCTGGTGCCGCAGGACCCGCTGCGCGAACTGGCGCCGATCGCGCATTTCTACGACACGCCCTTCATCCTGGTGGTCCACCCGGACGTGCCGGCCGCCGACTTCGCCGGTTTGCTCGACCTCGCGCGGCGCACGCCCGGCGGGCTGACCTTCGGCAGCTCGGGCATCGGCGCGGTGAACCACCTGATGATCGAGATGATCCACCGCGCCTCCGGCGCGCCCTTCGTGCATGTGCCCTATCGCGGCGCGGCGCCGGCGCTGGTGGATCTGACGGCGGGGCGGCTGCCCGCCTTCCTTGCCACGGTGTCGGACGCGGCGCCGCTGCTGGCCGACCGCCGCGTGCGCGCCATCGCCGTCACCGCGCGCGGGCGGATCGCGCTGATGCCCGACCTGCCGGCGATGCAGGAGACGCTGCCCGGCGTGCAGGCGAGTTTCTGGCAGGCGCTCTTCGCCCCGGCGGGCACGCCGCAGCCGATCGTCGCGCGCCTCGCCGCGGCAATGCGCGCCGCCACCGCCGATCCCGCCTTCCGCGCCCAGTGGGAAGCGCGCGGGCTAGTGATGGGCCAGGGCGGGCCGGAGGAGCTGCGCGCGCTGCTCGCCGCCGACCTCGCGACCTGGCGAGCGCTGATCCGCGAAGCCGGGATCAGGGTGGAGTAGATGCCGCAGCGCCGCCCGCTTCCCCACCGCCCCCGGCCCGTAGCCGCCGCATGACCCCGTTGCAGATCGGCTTCACCGGGCTTGGCGCCGTCTTCGTGCTGATCGCGCTGCGGGTGCCGATCGGCGTCGCCCTCGGCGGCGTCTCGGTTGTCGGCATCGCGCTGCTGCGGAGCCCGCAGGCAGCACTCGGCGCGCTCGGCGCGCTGCCCTTCGAATTCGCCGCGCATTGGTCGCTTTCGGCGGTGCCGATGTTCCTGCTGATGGGGGCGGTCGCATACCACACCGGCATGACCGGCAGCCTGTTCCGCGCCGCGCGGCTGTGGCTGGGCTTCCTGCCGGGCGGGCTCGCGGTCGCCACCAATTTCGCCGCCGCCGGCTTCGCCGCCGCCTCGGGCTCCTCGATGGCGACGGCGGCGGCGATGGGCCGCCTCGCCATCCCGGAGATGCTGCGCGCGCGCTACGAGCCCGGCCTCGCCACCGCCGTGGTGGCGGCAAGCGGTACCCTCGGCTCGCTCATCCCGCCGAGCATCCTGATGGTGCTCTACGGCATCTTCGCCGAGCAGCCGATCGGCCGGCTGCTGATCGCGGGCATCCTGCCAGGGCTGCTGACGGCGGCGGTCTATGCGGCGATGATCATCCTGCGCTGCTGGCTGAACCCGGCGCTGGCGCCGCGCGCGGAGGAGCCGGCCGGCTGGGCCGAGCGGCTGGCCGCGCTGCGCCAGGTCTGGCCGATCCCGGTGCTGGTGCTGGCGGTGATCGGCAGCCTCTATGGCGGCGTCGCCACGCCGACCGAGGCGGCGGCGGTCGGCGCGCTCGCCGCCTGCGGCATCGCCGCGCTGCAGGGCCGGATGTCGCGCGCGGCGATGGGCGCGGCGGTGATGGAGGCGCTGGAGGGGACCGCCTCGATCTTCTTCATCGCCATCGGCGCGGTGCTGCTGTCGCGCTTCCTGGCGCTGTCGGGGATGCCGGGCTTCCTCGCCGGACTGATGGGAAGCTGGGCGGTGGATCCGCTGCTGGTGGTGATCGGCGCCTCGCTGATCTACCTGTTTCTCGGCTGCTTCCTCGATCCGCTCGGGCTGATGCTGCTGACGCTGCCGGTGCTGCTGCCGATGTTCCAGGCGCTCAACCTCGACCTGGTGTGGATCGGCGTGCTGGTCATCAAGTATCTCGAGATCGGCCTGCTGACGCCGCCGGTGGGGATGAACGCCTATGTCGTCAGCGGCATCGTCGGCAAGGAGGTGCCGCTGCCGACGATCTTTCGCGGCCTGCTCTGGTTCCTGGCGGCGGAGGCGGTGATCGTGGCGCTGCTGATCGCCTATCCGCAGATTTCGCTCTGGCTGCCCGACATGATGGGGCGGTGAGGCCGCCCCGCGCGAGACCGACCATCAACCACACGGGAGGAACCGAGATGACGAGCCGATCGAGACTGACAACCCTGCTGGCCGGCGCCGCGCTGGCGCTGGGCAGCCTGCTGCCGGCCGGCGCATCGGCGCAGCAGCGGGCGCTGACCTATTCCAGCTACCTGCCGCCCAGCCACGGCAGCAACCGCGACGGGCTGATCCCGCTGTTCCAGGAGGCGGAACGCGCGACCGGCGGGTCGCTGCGGATCCAGCTGCACACGGGCGGCTCGCTGGTCGCCGGGCCGGCGACGCTCTCGGCCATCCGCACCGGGCTCGTCGATGGCGGCTTCGTCGTCTCGCTCTACCACCCGAACCAGATCCCGCTGAACACGGCGATGAGCGACCTCGCGCTGCTCGCCGCCGATCCTCTGGCGACGATGGGCGCGATCAACGAGACGGTGCTGCTGAACTGTCCCGACTGCCTCGCCGAGTACCGCCGCAACAACACGGTCTATATCGGCGCCTACTCGACAACGCCATACCGCGTCATGTGCCGCCAGCCGGTTCGCAGCATGGACGACCTGCGCGGGTTGCGGATGCGCGCGGCCGGCAATGTCTATGGCCGCTGGGCGCAGCGCATGGGCGGCGTCGGCGTCAACATCCCCAACGCCGAGGCCTATGAGGCGCTCGAGCGCGGCCAGCTCGACTGCGTCATCGGCTCAGTGGCCTGGCTCGAGACGCTGTCGCTGTGGGATGTGGCGAAGAACGTCGTGGACCTGCCGATGGGGGCGTATTTCGGCGGCGCGCTGATCGCCTTCAACCGCGACAGCTGGAACGGCATCCGCGCCGAGGACCGCGCCGCCTTCCTGCGCCTGGTCCCGCGCGCCCTGGCGCAGGTCGCGGTCGGCTACGTCCGCGACGACGAGACGGTGGAGCGCCGCGCGCGCGAGCGCGGCGTGACCACCTTCCCGCCCGATCCGGCGCTGGCCCGGCTGCTCGAGGACTACAACCGTGACGAGGTCCGCAACGCCATCGCCGTGGCGCGCCAGCGCGGCGCCCGCAACCCGGAGCCGGTGATCGAGGCCTTCCTTGCCAATCTGCGGAAATGGCGCGAGATCGTGCAGCGCACCGGCGTGGACGTGGACCGCTTCGAGCAGGCGCTGCGGACGGAGATCTACGACCGGGCCAGGTTCTGAGGAGGAGGAACGCCATGCCGGCATGGGAGCCGCCCTATCGCGGGCTCAGGGTGCTCGATATCAGCCAGGGGCTCGCGGGGCCGTCCTGCGCCTCGATCCTCGCCCAGCAGGGGGCGGAGGTGATCAAGGTGGAGCCGCCCGCGGGCGACTGGGGCCGCGGCATCGGCTGGGGGCTCGAAGGCAAGTGCGGGCTGTTCATCGCCGGCAACCTCGGCAAGCGGTCCATCGCCATCGACGCGACGCGGCCAAAGGGGCGCGAATTGCTGGCGCGCCTCGCCCAGGGCGTGGACGTGGTGGTGGAGAGCTTCCGCCCCGGCGTCGCGTCGCGGCTCGGCCTCGGCTATGCCGATCTCGCCGCGCGCGATCCGCGGCTCGTCTATGTCTCGGTCAATGGCTACGGGCAGGATGGCCCCTATGAGACGCGGCCCGGATCGGATTCCGTGTTCCAGGCGATGACCGGGCTGATGCGCGTCAACCGCGATGCGAGCGGGACGCCGCGCAAGGTGGGCGTGCTGGTGGCCGACATCTGCACCGGCGTCTATGCGGCGCAGGCGACCGGCGCGGCGCTCTATCGCCGCGCCACCACCGGCAAGGGCGGGCATGTGGAGGCCTCGCTGCTCGAGGCCACCAGCGCCTTCCAGGCCATGGCGGTGGTCGAGGACGAGATCGCCGGCGGCAAGACCGTGCAGCCCGTGGCGGTGCCGGCGGCGACCTACGCGACCGCCGACGGCTATATCAACGTCACCGCGCTGACCGACCCGATGTTCGCCAAGCTCGCCCAGGCGATCGGGCGGACCGACTGGGCGGGGGATGCGTCCCTCGCCAAGGTCGCCGGCCGGCTCGAACGGCGCGGCGAGATCGATGCCGGGCTGGCCGCGCTGTTCGCCACCGCGCCGACCGCGCATTGGATCGAGCTGCTGAGCCGCCACGACGTGCTGTGCGGCGCGGTGAACAGCTATGCCGAGATGCGCGCCGATCCGCAGGTGCGCCATTCGCGCATCCTGACGGAGCTGGACCAGGCGCCCTATGGCCGCATCCTTGTGCCCCGGCTGCCCGGGGTGCCGCCGGAAGCCGCGGCCGCGATCCGGCCCGCGCCGGGCATCGGCGAGCACAGCATCGAGGTGCTGGAAGGGCTCGGCGCGACCGGCGCCGAGATCGCCGCGCTGATCGAGGAAGGCATCGTCCTCGCGGGCTGAACCCTGAAACGAGAAACGGGGGGAGAAGGGAACTTCTCCCCCCGTACCCCCCTCAACCTTTCTTGGCACCTGGGAACTGACAGCCGAGGCCGGCGCCAGATGACAAGGAAGGGAGGAGGTTCGGGAGAGGTTCTCCTCCCCCGGCCTTACTTCGCCAGTTCGGCTTCCAGTTCCGGCACCGCCTTAAACAGGTCCGCCACCAGGCCGTAGTCGGCGACCTGGAAGATCGGCGCCTCCTCGTCCTTGTTGATGGCGACGATGACCTTGCTGTCCTTCATCCCGGCCAGGTGCTGGATGGCGCCCGAGATGCCGACGGCGATGTAGAGGTCCGGCGCCACGATCTTGCCGGTCTGGCCGACCTGCATGTCGTTCGGCGCATAGCCCGCATCGACCGCGGCGCGCGACGCACCGACGGCCGCGCCCAGGATGTCCGCGACCTTCTCGATGATGGCGAAGTTCTCGGAGGACGCCATGGCCCGACCACCGGAGATGACGATCCGCGCGGCGGTCAGTTCCGGCCGCTCGGACTTCACGATCTCCGCGCCCAGGAAGGTGGACAGGCCGGGATCGGCGGCGGTCGGCGCGGCTTCCACCGAAGCGGAGCCACCCTCGGCCGGCGCCGGGTCGATGGACGCGGCGCGCACCGTGATCACCTTCTTCGCATCCGACGACTTCACCGTGGCCAACGCATTGCCCGCATAGATCGGGCGGATGAAGGTATCGGCATCGACCACGCCCGAGATGTCGGACAGGATCTGCACGTCGAGCAGCGCCGCGACACGCGGCATCACGTTCTTGCCCGAAGCCGAGGCCGGGGCCAGCAGGTGCGAATACCCCGGCGCCATCGCCACCAGAAGGGCGGCCAGGGGTTCGGCCAGCACCGGCGCTTCCGCACCGGTCAGCACCTTCGCTACGCCAGCGATCCTCGCGGCGGCGGGCGCTGCCGCGGCGGCACCTTCGCCTACCAGCAGCACATGGACGTCCCCGAGCGCCGCGGCGGCCGCGACCGTGCTGCGCGTGGGCTGGGTGATGCCGCCATCCTTGTGGTCGGCGAGAACGAGCACGGCCATGGTCAGATCACCTTCGCTTCGTTGCGCAGCTTCTCGACGAGCTCCTGCACCGAGCCCACCTTCTTGCCGGCCTGGCGCTTCGCCGGCTCCTCGACCTTCAGCACGCTCAGCCGCGGCGTCGGGTCGACGCCGAGGTCGGCCGGCTTCAGCGTCTCGATCGGCTTCTTGCGCGCCTTCATGATGTTGGGCAGGGAGGCGTAGCGCGGCTCGTTCAGCCGCAGGTCGGTGGTCACGATCGCGGGAAGCTTCAGCGATACCGTCTCGAGCCCGCCATCGACCTCGCGCGTGACGCGCAGGCTCTCGCCCTCCTTCTCGATCTTGGAGGCGAAGGTGCCCTGGCCCCAGCCCAGCAGCGCGGCCAGCATCTGCCCCGTGGCGCTCATGTCGTCGTCGATCGCCTGCTTGCCGAGGATGACCAGCGCCGGGCCTTCCTTGGCGACGATCGTCTTGAGCAGCTTGGCGACCGCGAGCGGTTCCAGCACGCCGTCATGCTCGACCAGGATGCCGCGGTCCGCCCCCATGGCGAGCGCGGTGCGGAGCTGTTCCTGCGCCGCGTTCGGGCCGCAGGAAACCGCGACGATCTCCCCCGCCACGCCCTTCTCCCTCAGGCGCACGGCTTCCTCGACCGCGATCTCGTCGAACGGGTTCATCGACATCTTGACGTTCGCCGTCTCGACGCCCGACCCGTCCGCCTTGACGCGGACCTTCACATTGTAATCGACCACCCGCTTGACGGGGACGAGGACCTTCATCGGCATCTTCCTGGTTTGCTCAAGGGGCCGCCCTGCGGCGGCGCGTTCAGTAGGATTTCGGCAGCCCGAGCACGCGCTCGGCGACGAAGCTGAGGATGAGCTGCGGGCTCACCGGGGCGATGCGCGGGATCATGCTCTCGCGCAGGTAGCGCTCGACGTGATACTCCTTCGCGTAGCCGAAGCCGCCATGCGTCATCACCGCCTGCTGGCATGCCTTGAAGCCGGCCTCGGCGGCGAGGTATTTCGCCGCGTTCGCCTGCGCCCCGCATTCGAGCCCGCTATCGTAGCGCCAGGCGGCGTTCATCGTCATCAGCCGCGCCGCCTCGAGCTCCATCCAGCATTCGGCGAGCGGATGCTGGATCGCCTGATTCTGGCCGATCGGGCGCCCGAACACCACGCGCTCCTTGGCATAGGCGGCGGCGCGCGACACCGCGAGATGACCGAGGCCCGCCGCCTCTGCGGCGATCAGGATGCGCTCGGGGTTCATGCCGTGCAGGATGTAGCGGAAGCCCTGCCCTTCCTCGCCGATGCGGTCCTCGACCGGAATCTCGAGCCCGTCGATGAACACCTGGTTGGAATCGACCGCCTTGCGGCCCATCTTCTCGATCTCGCGCACCTCGATGCGGCTGCGGTCGAAGTCGGTGTAGAACAGCGACAGCCCCTCGGTGCGCTTGCGCGCCTGCTCAGCCGGGGTGGTGCGCGCCAGCAGCAGCATCTTCTCGGCGACCTGCGCCGTGCTGATCCATACCTTCTGGCCATGCACCACATAGCGGTCCCCGCGCCGCTCGGCGCGGGTCTTGAGCTGGGTGGTGTCGAGGCCGGTATTGGGCTCGGTCACGGCGAAGCAGGCCCGCTCGCGCCCCTCGATCAGCGGCGGCAGCATCCGCTGCTTCTGTTCCTCGGTGCCGAACACCACGACCGGCTGCAGCCCGAAGATGTTCATGTGGATGGCCGAGGCGCCGCTCATGCCCGCGCCGGATTGCGCGATGGTCTGCATCATCAGCGCCGCCTCGGTGATGCCGAGGCCGGCGCCGCCCACATCCTCGGGCATGCAGACGCCGAGCCAGCCGCCTTTCGCGAGCGCCTGGTGCAGCTCGGTCGGGAAGCCGCCCTGGCGGTCGCGCATCAGCCAGTAGTCGTCGCCGAGATCGGCGCAGATGCGCCCGATGGCGTCCTGCAGCGCCTCCTGCTGCGGTGTCAGAGCGAAATCCACGACGTCTCCCCCTTCATTCCTCGATGACCATCCGCGCCCTTCGGGCCGGTCTGCCATCCGTCCTGCCATGCGTCACGACTCGGTTCCAGGTTCGCACGGCCCGGCTGCCTGCGGAAGCGCCGGGGCCGACGATGGCGCCGCCGCTCAGCCCGCATGGCGGGAACGCAGGCGCATCAGCCAGGCCGGCGGGATGGCGACGACGAAGGCGATGGCGATCAGCAGGAAGCCGTCCCGGTAGCCCATCATCGCCGCCTGCGCCGCCAGCATCCTGCCGAGATAATCCAGCGCGTAGCCGAGCCGCTGCCCCTCGGCCAGGCCGATGCTCTCCGCCCCGAAGCCCGGGGCGACACCGCCTTCGGCAACGCCTCCCTCGGCCAGGAGGTAGGAGAGAAGCTGGCGCAGCAAATCCACCGTGGCGGGATTGGCGGTGTCCTGGGAGGCGGCGAAGGCATGGGCGTAGAGCTGGCCGCGCCGCTCGCTCATCACCGCGAGCAGGTTGGTCCCGATCGCCCCGCCAAGCTGGCGGACGAAGTTGAGCGCCCCCGAACCCTGGCCCAGCAGTTGCGGCGGAAGCGCACGCAGCGCCCCCGCGTTCAGGCTCGGCATGATGAGGGAAAGCCCGATGCGCCCCAGCGCGATCCACACCGCCAGCGACCAGAAGGGGGTGTTGGTGTCGAGCCCGGCCATGAGCAGCGAGGACCAGGCGAACAGCAGCAGCCCGGCGGTGATCATCACATCCGCCGGCAGCTTGTCTGTCAGCCGCCCGGCGATGGGGAAGGCGATCGTCAGGATGAGCCCGGCGGGCATCAGCACCAGCCCCGACCGGGTCGCGGTGTAGCCCTGGATGGTCTGCACGAAGATCGGCACCAGGTAGGTCGAGCCGAAGATGCCGGCGCCGAACACGATGGCGACGATGGAGGCGCCGGAGAAGCTCGGGAGGCGGAACAGCGCGAGGTTCAGCATCGGCGCGGCGGTCCAGGTCTCCCACGCCACGAAGGCGAGGCCCGAGACCGCGGCGAGGGTGAAGTTGAGCAGTACCATGTGCGACCGCCAGCCATGGCGCTGGCCGTTGGACAGCCCGTTGAGCAGCACGACGAGGAACACCGAGAGCAGGGCGAAGCCGATCCAGTCGAAGGGCTTGCGCGGGCCGCTGGTCGCGCGCCCGGGCATGAACAGCGCCGAGAGGAACAGCCCGGCGATGCAGGACGGCAGCACTAGGAAGAACACGAAGCGCCAGTTGAAGTTGTCCACCATCAGCCCGCCGATGGTTGGCCCGAGCGCCGGCGCCAGCACCACGCCGATGCCGTAGATGCCCATGGCCGAGCCGCGCCGCTCGGCCGGGAAGACCTGGAAGATGGTCACCATCGCCAGCGGCTGCAACACCCCCGCCGCGCCGCCCTGCAGCACCCGGGCGAGGATCAGGACCGGCTCGCTGGGCGCGAGGCCGCCCATCGCCGAGGCGACGATGAAGACGGCGATGGTGCCGGAGAAGGTGGCGCGCTGGCCGAAACTGTCCACCAGCCAGGCATTGATCAGCATGGTGCCGGTCATCGCGGCGAGGAAGCCGGTGGAGATCAGCTGGGCCTTGTCCTGGCCCATGCCGAATGTCCCCATGATGTCCGGCAGGGCGACATTGACGATGGTCGAGCTGAGCACGGTGCTGATGGTGCCCATCATCGCCGTGATCGTGACATACCACCGGTAATTGGGCCCCCAGCGCTTCATGAGCGCGGGGAGCGAGCCGGGCGCCGGCGCCTGGTCAGTCACGGATGGATGCCTCGACCTCCACCATCATGCCCGGGCGCAGCCGCCCTTCCTGCTGCGGCACGCGGATCCGCACCGGCAGGCGCTGGGAGATCTTGGTGAAATTGCCGCTCGGGTTGGGGTTGGGCAGCAGCGCGAATTCGCTGGTCGCGGCCTGGCCGATGCGATCGACCGCGCCGTCGAGGACCAGGCCGGGATAGGCGTCCACCGTGACCCGCACCCGCCCGCCGGGGCGGAAATAGCGGATGTCGGTTTCCTTGACGTTGGCATCCACGCGCACCGCGTCGGGATCGTGCACCATCAGCAGGCGCTGGCCCGGCGTGACGTACTCGCCCGGATCGACGAAGACGCGGCTCACCCGGCCGTTGAACGGCATGACGATGCGCCGGTCGGCGAGGTCGAGCGCGGCGCGCTCGCGCTGCGCCGTCAGGCTCGCCTCCTCGGCCGCCAGTGTCTCGAGCTGCCGCCGCAGCACGTTGAGCTGCTCGCGCGCCGCGATGACCTCGGCGAGGGTGGCGCGCGCATTGGTCAGGTCGGCGCGCCGGGCGAGCACCGCCTGCCGGCCGGAATCGAGGGCGGCGCGGCTCTGGTCGAAGCGGGCCCTGGTGCCGGCGCCGGTGGTCACGAGTTCCTGCGCGCGCGCGAAATCCGCCTGGGCCAGCTCGAACTGCGCCTCAGCCCCGGCGAGCGCCGCCTCGGCCGCCTCGACCCGGGCGCGCTGGGCCTCCTCCTGGCTGGCGGTCTGGTGGTCGATCATCACGATGCGCGCCTCGGTCTCGGCGCGGCGGGCGGCCACGCCGGCGAGCTGCGCCTCGACATTGCGCAGGTCGAGCGCGGCGATGCGCTGATCGATGGTGAGGATCACCGTTCCCCGGGTGACGGAATCGCCTTCCGCGACGCTGACCTCCGTCACCCAGCCCGGCATGCGGCTGCTCAGCACGACCATGTCGGCGGCGATGCGCGCATCATCGACATGGATATGGGTGAACTGCTTCATCAGCCACGAACCGGCGGCGACCAGCATGGCCCCGCCGACCACCACCGCGGCCGCCCGCCCCACGATCCGCCGGATCACCCGCATCCGCGCAGGCTGGCCAGCCGTCTCCGCCGGGATGCCGCTAGGCTGCCCTATGTCCATTCTCGCAATCCGTCCTTGCAGGCGTGGCGGCGAGATTGGCCGCCACGCGATCGAACACCGCGAGGCAGAGATCGAGCTCCGCCGCGGAGATGCCGTCCAGCAGTTCCGACCGCACCGCAGCCGCGTTTTCCTCGATCAGCCGCAGCACCGGGATCGCCTTGGCCGTCAAGTGGACGGTCTTGGCGCGGCGGTCCTGCACGTCGCCCACCCGGACGACCATGCCTTCCCGCTCCAGGCGGTCGAGGGTGCGGACCAGCGTCGGCCCGCCGACACCGACGCGGGCAGCGAGATCCTTCTGGGTGAGGCCGTCGCCACTGCGCGCGAGATGCAGCAGGGTCACCCAGCGGGCATCCGTCAGCCCGAACTCGCTCAGCCGGCGGTCGAGGCGCGCGCGCCAATGGCGGGCGATCTGCCCGAGCAGCACGCCGAAGCGTTCCTGACCGCCGAGCAGGGTTGCATCCAATCTCATCGCAGGTAATTAATTAGCCAGACAATTAATCTGATGCAATCGAAAAAGCGGCGATGGCGATCCTCGCGGCGGTCTGCCGCCGGAGACGGCATCCGCGATGTGTCGCCCGATGGCCGCCTCGCGGGCCGCAGGAGAGGTGATTGACGATTGCCGCGCCGGCTGCGCAGACTGAACCCATGTTCAGCGGGCTGCTGCCCGCTGGAAAAGCAAACCGAAAAAGATTGAGTGAAGTGGGGGAAACCATGGAACGACCGAAGGCTGCGGCCTTGCCGCGCCGGCAGGCGCTGATCGGCGGCGCGGCGTTGCTGACGCCTGCATTGGCCACCCCGGCCCGGGCCCAGGAATGGCCGGCACGGCCGATCCGCTTCATCGTGCCCTTCCCTGCCGGCGGCTCGACCGACGTGCTCGGGCGCCTGCTCGCCGAAATGCTGCGCGATGGGCTCGGGCAGCCTGTGGTGGTCGAGAACCGCGCCGGGGCCGGCGGCAATATCGGCGTGGACGCCATCGCCAAGGCGGCGCCCGACGGCTACACGATGGGCGTCTCGGCGGGCGGGGCGCTGGCGATCAATGTCTCGCTGTTCCGTCGCCTGCCCTATGACCCGCGCCGCGACCATGAGCCGATCGCCCAGATCGCGCGCACGGCGAACATCCTGGTGGTGCGCTCGCAATCGCCGATCCGCTCGCTGCCGGAGCTGATCGCCGCGGCGCGGGCGCGCCCGGGGGAGCTGTCCTACGCCACCCCCGGGGTGGGCTCGTCGAGCCACCTGTCGGGCGAGTTGTTGCGCGTGCGCGCCGGGATCGACATCTTCCCCGTCCATTTCGGCGGCAATGCGCCCTCGGCCACGGCGATGATGCGCGGCGACGTTGCCTTCACCTTCGAGACCATGACCACCGGCCTCGCCGCGATCCGCGCCGGGCAGTTCCGCGCCCTCGCGGTGACCGGGGCGGCGCGGGCGCCGGCGCTGCCCGACGTGCCGACCATGGCCGAGGCCGGCGTGCCGGACTTCGTCACCGATGTGTTCTTCGCCGTCATCGGCCCCGCCGGGATGCCCCGCGCCGCGGTCGAGCGCACCTCGGCCGCACTGCAGCGGGGCCTTCGCGCGCCCGGCGTCGAGGAACGGTTCCGCGACACGCTCGGGCTCGAGATCGCCTTCTCCTCGCCCGAGGAGCTGCGCGGGATCATCGCTTCCGAGATCGACCGCTGGGGCGAGATCGTTCGCATTTCCGGCGCCCGCGCGGACTGACCGGCGCGCCGCCAATCCTGCAAGGACCGAACCCGATGACCACCATGACCGAGACGCGCGCCGCGCCCGCCGGCGCCCCTGGCACCACCTTCGACGCCATCGTGATCGGCGCCGGCATGTCGGGCCTCTACCAGCTGATCCGCCTGCGCGAGCTCGGCCTGCGCGCGCGCGTCTTCGAGGCCGGCACGGGCGTCGGCGGCACCTGGTACTGGAACCGCTACCCCGGCTGCCGCTTCGATTCCGAGAGCTATTCCTATGGCTATTCCTTCGACAAGGACCTGCTGCAGGAATGGAGCTGGAGCGAGCATTTCGCCCCGCAGCCGGAGACCGAGCGCTACCTCAACCGCGTCGCCGACAAATACGACCTGCGCCGCGACATCCAGTTCAACGCGCGGGTCAAGGCGGCCGAATGGGACGAGGCCAGCCGCAGCTGGACCGTCACGCTCGAGGATGGCAGCCGCCACCGCTCGCGCTTCCTGATCACCGCGATCGGCGCGCTGTCGGCGCCGACCATGCCGAACTTCCCCGGCATCAGCGACTTCCGCGGCCAGTCCTTCCACACCGGCCTGTGGCCCAAGGAGCCGGTGGATTTCGCCGGCAAGCGCGTCGCCGTCATCGGCACCGGCGCCTCGGGCGTGCAGACCATCCAGGAAGTCGCCAAGATGGCGCGGGAACTGGTGGTCTTCCAGCGCACGCCGAACTGGTGCGCCCCGCTCGGCAACGGCAGGATCGCGCCCGAGGAGATGGAGCAGATCCGCGCCCGCTACGACGAGATCTTCCGTCGCTGCGAGGAGACCTTCTCCTGCTTCCTGCACACGCCGATGGACAAGAACACCTTCGACGCGTCCGAGGAGGAGCGCAACGCGATCCTCGAGAAGCTCTACAACGAGCGCGGCTTCGGCATCTGGGTCGGCAACTTCAAGGACATGCTGACCAACCGCGAGGCCAACCGCGTCATCTCGGACTTCGTCGCCAACAAGATCCGCCAGCGGGTGAAGGATCAGAAGGTCGCCGAGAAGCTGATCCCGACCAACCACGGCTTCGGCACCCGCCGCGTGCCGCTCGAGACCAACTACTACGAGGTCTACAACCAGCCGAACGTGACGCTGGTGGACACCCGCGAGACGCCGATCGAGCGCATCACCGGGACCGGCATCCGCACCAGCGAACGGGACTACGAATTCGACATCATCGTCTATGCCACCGGCTTCGACGCCTTGCGCGGCGCCTTCGACCGCATCGACTTCCGCGGCAAGGACGGCGTGACGCTGAAGGAGATGTGGAAGGACGGCGCGACATCCCTGGTCGGCATGTTGCAGGACGGCTTCCCCAACATGTTCATGCTGCTCGGCCCGCACGCCGCGCTCGGCAACATCCCGCGCTCGATCGAGTTCAACGTGGACTGGGTGACCCGGCTGCTGCGCCACATGCAGGCCAATGGCCTGACGCGCGCCGAGGCGACGCCCGAGGCGATGGCGAAGTGGATGGACCATGTGATGGAGGTCGCCAAGGGGCTGCTCTCCATGGAGGTCGATTCCTGGATGACCGGCGTCAACGTCAATGTCGAGGGCCGGCAGGTGCGCCGCGTCGCGCGCTACACCGGCAGCGCGCCGGCCTACCGCGGTTGGGCCGACGACATCGCCGCGCGCGGTTATGCCGGCGTGGCGCTGAGCTGATTCCGGGGACCGCCATGCACCTCGAGGCTTTTCCGATGGTTTCTTCGCCTCCTCGCGGCGCCGCCCGCGGCGCGGAGCATGGCGGCTGATGCCGCGTCCGGCCATGCTGGCCGCGGCCCTTGCCCCGGCCCTCGACGCGCCCCGCGCGGAGCCGCGCCCGCAGGAATGGGAGCGGTTCACGCGGCGCGACTGGGCCGCGCTCGCCGCCGGCACGCCGCCCGCCCTGACGGAAGCCGAGTTCGCCGCGCTGTGCGGCGTGAGCGAGCCGGTCTCCTTCGCCGAGGTGACCGAGACGCTGACCCCGCTCGCCTGCCTCATCAACCTCGAGGTGGCGGCGGCGCGGCGGCTGGCGGCGGACAAGGCGGCCTTCCTCGACCGCGCGGCGGAACACCGGCCGTTCATCGTCGCCATCGCCGGCAGCGTCGCCGTGGGCAAGAGCACGCTCGCGCGCACGCTGCGGTTCCTGCTGGCGCGCTGGCCCGACCATCCGCGGGTGGATCTCGTGACCACCGACGGCTTCCTGCATCCGAACCGGGTGCTGGAACAGCGCGGTCTGATGCACCGCAAGGGCTTTCCCGAAAGCTACGACCTGCGCCGGATGATCCGCCTCCTCGCCGATGCGAAGTCGGGGCTCGAGGTGCAGGCGCCGGTCTATTCGCACCTCGCCTACGACATCGTGCCCGGCGAGCGACAGTCGGTGCGTCGGCCCGACATCCTGATCTTCGAGGGGCTGAACGTGCTGCAGACCACCGCCGCCTCGGTCGTGGCCTCGGATTTCTTCGACTTCTCGATCTACGTCGATGCCGAGACCGCCGACATCGAGGCCTGGTACCTGGAACGCTTCCTGCTGCTCCAGCGCACCGCCTTCCGCGACCCGGCCTCCTATTTCCACCGCTACCGCGACCTGCCGCGCGCGGAGGCGGAGGCGATGGCCCGCGACATCTGGCGGCGCATCAACCTCGTCAATCTCCACCGCAATGTCGCGCCGACGCGCGAGCGCGCGCGCGTCCTGCTGTCCAAGCGCAGCGACCATGCCGTCGGGGAGGTGCTGCTGCGCCGCCACTGACCGCGCCCCCCGCGCCGCGATGGCGCCCCCCGCCGCCTGTGCAGCCGGCCCCTGCCTGCACGCCGCCCGAGGTTCCCCTGCCGATGTCTGCCAGCCCCGCTTCCCCGGTTACCGCCCGCTCCGCCGCCACCGTGCTGCTGTTGCGCGACCGTCCGCAGGGCATGGAGGTGTTCATGGTGGTCCGCCACCATGAGATCGACTTCGCCTCGGGCGCGCTGGTCTTTCCCGGCGGCCGCGTCGATCCGGACGATGCCGGCATCGCCGAGGGCCTCGGCGGCGATGAGAAAGCCTCGCCCATCCACGTCGCGGCGGTGCGCGAGACCTTCGAGGAATGCGGCGTGCTGCTGGCCCGGCGACGCGGAGAGCAGGCCCTGGTCGGCGCCGATGTGGTGCGGCGGCTGGAGGCGCCGCGCGCCGCGCTGTGCCGGCGCGAGGCCTCCTTCGCCGATATCCTCGCCGCCGAGGACCTGGTGCTGGCGACCGACCTGCTGGTGCATTTCGCGCACTGGATCACGCCGCGCACGCAGCCCAAGCGCTTCGACACGCATTTCTTCCTGGCCGTCGCGCCGGAGGACCATCTCGCCCTGCATGACGGCGGGGAGGCGGTCGATTCAGTCTGGATCCGGCCGGCCGACGCGCTGGACGATGCCGCCGGGGGGCGTCGCAAGATGATCTTCCCGACCCGCATGAACCTGATGAAGCTGGCGCGCGAGACCACCGCCGAGGCCTCGATCGGCGCGGCGCGCGGCGCGCCCATCGTCACCGTCGAGCCGGAATTCGTGCGCGCCGTCGAGGGCGGGCGCGAACTCCGCATCCCGCTCGCCGCCGGCTATGGCGGCGAGATCTTCCTCGCCCACGACATGCCGGCGTCGGGCGCGGCGCAGCCGCGTTGACCGGACCGGGGCGATGATCGAACTTTCCATCGGCGGGCCCGCGCCCGCCCGGGCGGGCGGGCGGCGCGGGCGGGAGTGCCGCGGCATGGCGCCTTGGCGGAGCATCGGCGCGCGCGGAGCCGGGCGATGAGCGCGGGACGCGGCGCCCCCGCGACGGCGCGCGCGGCCGGCGGCCAGCCCGCCGCGGCTAGGCTGACCGCCGAGCGCCGGGCCCAGATCACCGAGGCGGCGGGCGAATTGTTCGGGCGCCGCGGCTACCACGCGGCCACGATGCGCGACATCGCCCTGTGCGTCGGCGTCAGCCCCGGGCTCATCTACAACTATGTCGAGGACAAGGAGCAACTCCTTCTGCTGGTTCTCGACAGCCTGCTCGATGCCTATGCCACCAGGATCCCGGCGGCGCTCGCCGGGCTGCGCGACCCGATCGCGCGGTTCGCCGCCGCGGTGGACACCTATTGCCGGATCGTCGCGGAGAGGCCCGAGGCGACCCTGCTCGCCTATCAGGAATCGCGTTCGCTGCGCCGCCCGCTGCGCGAGCACATCAAGCGGCGGGAGATCGAGACCAACGCGCTGATCGCGGCGTGCATCCGCGACGGCATCGCGCAGGGCCTGTTCCGGCCGGTGGATGCCGAGCTGACCGCCTATCGGGTGGTGATGATGGCGCATGGCTGGGCGCTCAAGACCTGGCGGCTGGCCGGGCGCATGACGATCGACGACTACATCGCCGACAGCCTCGATATGCTGCTCGGCGCGCTGCTCACGCCGCTCGGGGCGCGGCGGCGGGCGGAGGCGCCGCCATGACCATCCAGATCCTCAACGGCCTCGTCTATGGCAGCCTGCTGCTGGTGCTGGCGGCGGGGCTGGCGCTGATCTACGGCCTGCGGCGCGTGGTCAACTTCGCCCATGGCGCCTTCTACATGCTCGGCGCCTATGTCGGCTATGCGGCGGCGCAGGCGGGCGGCTTCTGGGCCGGGCTGGCGGCGAGCGCGGTAGTGCTGGCGCTGTTCGGCGCGGTGCTCGACCGGCTGGTGTTCCGCGCCCTGCAGGAGCGCGACCCGCTGGTGACGGTGATCGTCACCTTCGGCCTGCTGCTGGTGATCGAGGATGCGGTGCAGTGGATCTGGGGCGCCGAGGGCCGCTCGATGGACGCGCCGTCGCTGCTCGCGGGCAGCGTCGCGCTCGGCGGCGACGCCTTCCCGGTCTATCGCCTGGCGGTGATCGCGATGGCGGCGGCGCTGACCGCCGCGCTGCTGGCCTGGCTGCACCGCTCCCGCGCCGGGCTGTTCGTCCGCGCGGCGAGCCTCGACCCGGCGATCACCGCCGTGCAGGGGGTGAACACCGACGCGGTGGCGATGCTGGTGACCGCGCTCGGCGCCGCGCTGGCCGGGATGTCGGGGGTGATCGCGGCGCCCTTCCTGTCGCTGTCGCCGGCGATGGGCGGGCAGATCCTGGTGGATTGCTTCGTGGTGGTGGTGGTGGGCGGGCTCGGCAGCCTGGGCGGCGCGGCGCTGGCGGCGCTGCTGCTCGGCCAGGTGCAGGTGCTGGGCGCGGTGCTGGTGCCCGACATCGCGGCGCTGATCCCGTTCCTGACCATGGCGGCGGTGCTGCTGTGGCGGCCGACCGGGCTGGCGGGGAAGCGGCTGTGAGCGGGGCGGGGCGGATCGGCGCGGGGGCGCTGGCGGCCGCGGCGGCGGGGCCGGCGATTGCGGCGCTGGTGCCGCCGGGCGTGCTGCTCTCGCTGCTGGTCCAGGCCTGCATCTACGCCATCCTGGCGCTGTCCGTCGGCGTGCTGGCGCGGCAGAACGGCATGGTCAGCTTCGGCCATGCGGCGATGTTCGGCGCCGGCGCCTATCTCGCCGGCATCGGCCTCGGCGCGCCCGGGCTGCTGCCGGCGGAAGCGGCGCTGCCGCTGGCCGTGGCGGCGGTGGCGGCGGTCTGCTTCGGGCTCGGGCTGATCATCGTGCGGGTGCATGGCATCGCCTTCGCCATGCTGACGCTCGCCCTCGGCCAGGCCTGCTTCGAGGCGGCGAACAAGGCGCGCGGCGTGACCGGCGGCGCCGACGGGCTGACCGTGGCCCTGCCGCGCGAGATCTTCGGCCTGCCCGCCGCCACCTTCCAGCGGGCCGAGGGGATGTTCCTCATCGCCTGGCTGGCCATGGTGGCGCTGGCCGCGCTCGCCGCTCTGCTCGCGCGCAGCCGCTTCGGCCTGCTGACCGAGGCGATCCGCGAGAACGAGGAACGCGCCCGCTTCCTCGGCTACGGCACGGTGCTGCCGCGCGCGGCGGTGTTCGCGCTGTCGGGCGGCATCGCCGCGGCGGGCGGCGTGCTCTATGTGCTCTACAACGGCTTCGTCTCTCCCGAGACGGTGCATTGGAGCGTCTCCGGCTCGGCGCTGATCATGGCGCTGCTCGGCGGCACGCGCACGGCGTGGGGGCCGCTCGCGGGCGCCGCCGTCTATTTCCTGCTGCGCGAGCAGCTGGTCGAGGTGACCGAGCGCTGGCTCGGCCTGCTCGGCATCCTGCTGGTGCTGGTCATGGTCTTCCTGCCGGACGGGCTGTCGGGCCTGCCGCGGCGGCTGCGCCGGCCGCGCGGGGCCGAGGCATGAGCGCGCCGGCGCTCTCGGCGCGGGGCCTCGCGCGCCATTACGGCGGCGTCGCGGCGCTGCGCGGCGTCGATCTCGACCTCGCCCCGGGCGAGATCCGCGGCCTGATCGGCCCCAACGGGGCGGGCAAGTCCACGCTGGTGGACGTGCTGTCGGGCCGCGCGCCGGGCAGCGCCGGCAGCGTGCGGCTGTTCGGCCAGGACATCACCGGCCTGGGGCCGGCGGCGCGGCGCCATGCCGGGCTGGCGCGGTCCTTCCAGCGCACCAGCATCTTCCCCGCCCTGCCGGTGGGCGCGCAACTCGAACTCGCGGCGCGGCGCGTCGG